>Ga0102931_1000699_pt1 | contig 16473 bp, 13 predicted proteins | sample SalPonR1_C_D1_MG_FD_79282 | JGI IMG/M metagenome (GOLD analysis project Ga0102931, IMG submission 79282) | Salt pond soil microbial communities from South San Francisco under conditions of wetland restoration - Salt Pond MetaG R1_C_D1_MG | ecosystem: Environmental > Aquatic > Marine > Intertidal... | reverse complement strand
GCGGATGGCTCATCGCGACGTCTCCTCCCTTGGCCGTCCGCGGGCGCCCCTCTTCGGCGGGGACGCTCCGCGCCGCCCGGCGGCCGCGCACCGGGCGGCCCCATCAAGGCGCCCCGCGGCCCGCCTGTCCATGCCCGAAGCCGCCTTGCGGCGGGCCCGCGGGCGCCGCAGGCTCCGCCCCAAAGGGAGGACCCGGAAGAATGACAGAGACCCCCGACGCGCCCGTCCTCGCGACCGAGCGCCACGGCCCGGTGGCGCTGATGATCATGAACCGCCCGCAGGCGATGAACGCCCTGTCGCGCGCCCTTCGCGCCGCGCTGACCGACGCGCTGAACGCCGCCGAAGCGGACCCCGAGATCCGCGCCGTCGTCCTCACCGGCGCCGGAACCCGCGCCTTCTCGGCCGGGCTCGACCTGAAGGAGCTGGGCGAAGACCCCGACGCCCTCGTCGGCGACCCGGCGAAGGCGGCCGAGACCGACCCCGTCGTCGCCATGCGCCGCATGAGCAAGCCCGTGATCGCCGCCGTCAACGGCGTCGCCGTCACCGGCGGGTTCGAGCTGGCGCTCGCCTGCGACATCCGCCTCGCCTCGCCCGCCGCGCGCTTCGCCGACACCCACAGCCGCGTCGGCGTCCTCGCCGGCTGGGGCCTCTCTCAGATCCTGCCGCGCCTGATCGGCCCCTCCCGCGCCAAGGAACTCAGCTTCACCGCCCGCTTCATGGAGGCCGAGGAGGCCGAGGCCTGGGGCGTCGTCAACCGCGTCCTCCCGCCCGAGACGCTGGTGGAGGAGGCCGTCGCCCTCGCCGCCCGCATCGCCGAGGCGCCGGCCGACTGGGTCGCCGCCACCAAGTCGGTGATGGACCGCGGCTACGAGGAGACGCTGGCCGAGGCGCTGACGCGCGAGGCCGAGGCCGCCGGCCGCTGGAACGGCGCCCAGACGCCCGAGGCCCTCGCCGCCCGGCGCGAGGGCGTGATCGCCCGCGGCCGCACCGCCTGATCCCCGGCGCGGGCGGCGGCGCGCGGCTCACGCCGCCTGCGTCCGCCGCCCCGCCAGCCGCTCCAGCAGCAGGAGCGGGACCAGCGCGCTCAGGAACGCCGCCCCGCAGAAGGTCACCGCCGTCGCCGCGGCGGGCAGGGCGGCGTCGCCGAACCGCTCGCCCACCCAGCCCGCCAGCGCCGGAAAGGCCGTGGTCCCGCCGAACATGAAGGCCATGAAGATCCCGCTCGCGGCGCCGCGCCGCTCCGGCGCCACCACCCGCGCCGGCAGACTCATCATCACCCCGACCGGCAGCGGCCCGAGCAGCAGCATCAGCGCGTAGAGCGCCGGCGTCGGCCCCGTCAGCCCGGCCGCGACCACGGTCAGCCCCCAGCCGGTCATGCAGACCGCCGCCAGCGTCGTCGGCCGCCCCGTCCGCGTCGCGATCCAGCCGCCCAGAGGCGCCGCGACGATCGGCGCCCAGCCCAGCAGCCCCAGCGCGAGGCCGGCGGTCGCCGGCGGCCAGTCGAAGGCCGCCAGATGCGCCGGGAAGAAGCTCAGGAAGGCGTAGAAGCACCCGACGAAGGGGGCGATGGCGAGGCCCGAGAGCACCAGCCCCGCCCGTTCCCCGCGCGCCGGCCCCGGCCGCGGCCCGCCCGAGGCCACCGGGCGTTCCGCGCCCGGGTCGCGTCCCGCGATCACCACGAAGGCCGCGCCCAGCCCCGCGACCGCCACCGCCGCGGTCGCCATGAACCCCGCGCGCCAGTCGCCGCCCGCGCCGAGCGCGCCGAAGGCCAGCAGCGCGCAGCCGATCCCGAAGGGCTGCGAGCCGCTCGAGATCCCGTTCGCCGTCGGCAGTTCCCTGAGCCCGAAGCGGTCGTAGAGCCCCTTCAGGGCCGCCACCGTCAGCACCACCGCGCCCGCGCCGGCCAGCACCCGCGCCGCCGCCAGCGTCGCGAAGCCCTCCGCCGTCGCGGCCAGAATCCCGCCCGCCGCCATCACGCCGAGCGACGCGGCGAAGGCGCTGCGCACCCCCACCCGCTGCAAGGCGACGCCCGCGATCAACGAGACCACGACCCCCGGCAGCATGTAGAGGCCCGTCAGCACGCCGATCTCGGCCAGCGTGAGGCCCAGCCCCGCCGCCAGCGGCGCCGCCATCGCCGGCGCCGCCTGGAACTGGAAGCCGACCGTCGCCCGTGCGAGCGCGGACACCGCGAGATAGGCCCAGCGCCCGCCCCGGTCCCGTTCCGGCGCCCGCCCCCGTGCGTCGTCCGCCGCCTCCCCCTGCCGCAACGTCCAAGCCTCCCGCCGTCCCGCCGCGCATCGGTCTCCGGCGCGGCGGGCGGAACCTCCCACGCCGCCGGGTCCGCGTCGACCGTCGCCGGCGCTTGCCCTGCGCGCCCGCATCGGCTTCCCTCGCGTCGCAGTCGGCGCGCCACGGACGTCGACGTCCGAGGGGAGAGACCGCCATGACCAAGGCAGAGCGCATCGCCGCGAAGCTCGCGGCAGACTGGGCCGCCCGCGCCGACTACGAGACGCTCTCGGGCGATCTCGCCCCTGCCGACGCCGAGGAGGCCTACGCCGCGCAGGACGCCCTTCGGGTCCTGCACGCCCGCAGCCGGGGCGCGCCCGCCGGGCGCAAGATCGCGCTGACCTCGAAGGCGATGCAGGAGATGGTCGGCTTCGACCGTCCGGCCTTCGGCATCCTCTTCGCCGCCGACCTGCACGAATCGCCGGCCGAGATCCGGGCCGACGCCTTCAACCGCCTCGGCCTCGAATTCGAGCTGGCGCTGATTCCGGCGCAGGACATCCCGCCGCGCGCCGAGCCCTGGCGGGCCGAGGAGGTCCCCGCCCTCCTCGGCTCGATCCGCCCCGCCTTCGAGCTGATCGAGGACCGCTCCGCCGACTACGCCGCGCTCGACGTGCTGACGCTGATCGCGGACAACGCCTGGTGCGGCGGCGCGGTGCTCGGCCCGGAACTGACCGGCTGGCGCGATCTCGACCTCGACGCGCTGCCCGCGACGGTGAAACAGAGCGGAACGATACCCGAACACGTTCACACCGGCGCCGCCGCCCCGCTCGAGTCCTTCGCCGCGGTGCTGAACCATTTCGGCGCAAGAGGAGAGACGGTCGCCGCCGGAGAGGTCGTCATCACCGGCTCCGCCGCCCGCACCCGCTTCCCCGGCAAGGGCGCCTCGCTGGTCTACGAGATCGACGGCCTCGCCGCGGTCGAGCTCGGCGTGGTCTGAGCAGCGGAATCTCCACCCGCCGGCGCGGAAAAGCCCGCGCGACGGCGGTTCCGCCTCCGCCGCCAGCGCACACCACCCGCCGTCATGGGGCTGCCGGATCCAGCCGCGCGCCGTCGTCGCCCTCCGATCCCGGCTCCGAGTGGAGGCTGCACTTGGCGGCGGGCCGCGATGCCGCTAGTCAGCGCGCGATGACGGAGGATCCCGCCCTGCCGCCCCTGACCCTCGCCGACGACGGGCTCGAGACTTCGCTGCGCGCGCGGCTTGGCCCGCGCGCGCCGATCTGCGGTGTCGACGAGGCCGGCCGCGGGCCTTGGGCCGGGCCGGTCTTCGCCGCGGCGGTGAGCTTCGAGGCGGGGACGGCGCCGGAGGGGCTGGCCGATTCGAAGATGCTGACGGCCGAGCGGCGGACCGAACTCGCCGCCTCGATCCGGGACTGCGCGGTCTGGGCGGTGGCCTTCGCGAGCGTCGAGGAGATCGACCGGCTCGGGCTCGGCCGGGCCGCCGACCTCGCCATGGTGCGGGCGGTGACGGGCCTGGCCTCGGCCCCGACCTTCGCGCTCGTCGACGGAAACCGCACGCCGCGCGGCCTCGGCTGCGAGGCGGAGGCGGTGGTGCAGGGCGACGTGCGCTCGGTCTCGGTCGCCGCGGCCTCGATCCTCGCGAAGACCACGCGCGACCTTCTGATGGAGGATCTGGCCGCGGATACGCCCGGTTACGGGTGGGAGCGCAATCGCGGCTACGGCACGCCGGAGCATGTCGAGGCGCTCAAGCGTTTGGGCGTGACGCAACATCATCGGCGCAGCTTCAAGCCCATACACAATATCTTGCTTGAAGGTCGATCTATAACCGACTGATTCCGAAAATAAATTGACCGCGAATCACTTTCGGCGCATGGTCCCCCTCGACGAAGCGTGGCGGAGGCGCGGCGATGACCAAGCGCGTGGAGGCGTCGGAGACGACGCCCGAGAACACCATCCTCTCGGGGGACTGCATCGAGGTGATGGCCTCCTTGCCGGCGGGGTCGGTCGACCTGATCTTCGCCGATCCCCCCTACAACCTTCAGCTCAAGGGCGAGCTGCATCGGCCGGACAATTCCCGCGTCGACGCGGTGGACGACGCCTGGGACCGTTTCGACGGCTTCGCCGCCTACGACCGTTTCACGCGGGCCTGGCTTTCGGAGGCGCGGCGCGTGCTGAAGCCGGAGGGCGCGCTCTGGGTGATCGGCTCCTATCACAACGTGTTCCGCGTGGGCGCGGCGTTGCAGGACGCGGGCTTCTGGATCCTGAACGACGTCATCTGGCGCAAATCGAACCCGATGCCGAACTTCCGCGGCCGGCGCCTGACCAACGCGCATGAGACGCTGATCTGGGCGGCGCGCGAGGAGGGCGGGAAATACGCCTTCAACTACGAGGCGCTGAAGGCGCTGAACGACGACGTGCAGATGCGCTCCGACTGGACCATGCCGATCTGCACCGGGGCGGAGCGTCTGCGGGACGAGGCGGGGCGCAAGGCGCACCCGACGCAGAAGCCGGAGGCGCTGCTGCACCGGATCATGGTCGGCACGACGAAGCCGGGAGACCTTGTTCTCGATCCGTTCTTCGGATCGGGCACCACCGGCGCCGTGGCGAAGCGGCTCGGGCGGCGCTGGCTCGGCATCGAGCGGGACGCGGGCTACCGCGCGATCGCGGAGGCGCGGATCACGGCGGTGACGCCGGCGGCGGCCGACGCGGTCTCGGTCGCGCCGTCGCGCCGGGCGGCGCCGCGGATCCCGTTCGGGCGGCTGGTGGAGGCCGGTCTGCTGGCGCCGGGAAGCTGGCTCTCCTCGCCCTGCGGGCGCCGGCGCGCGAAGGTCCGCGCCGACGGGACGCTGGTGGCCCACGAGGTGCGCGGCTCGATCCACCAGGTCGGCGCGGCGCTGGAAGGCGCGCCGAGCTGCAACGGCTGGACCTACTGGCATTTCGAGACCTCGGGCGGGCCGAAGCCGATCGACCTGCTGCGCCAGAAGCTGCGCGAGACGGCCGGGGGCTGAACGGCCGCCGTCGATGCGGGGCGCCGGCGGGCGATCCGACGATCCTCGCGGCCGACGTCGCGAGGACCGCGGTCACGCCATGCGGGCCGGTGGAAGGCTTCGCGGGGCCTGAGGCGGGTCGCCGCGGCGCGCTGGACGGCGCGGGATGCGGCGCCACCTGACGGTCATGGAAAGACTGCCGGACGGATACCGCGCCGTGGTGATCGGCGCGACGGGAGGGATCGGCTCGGCCGTGATGCGACGGCTGCGGGACGATCCGCGATGCGGCGAGGCGATCGGGCTCGGCCGCTCCACGGACGGGATCGACGTGACCGACGAGGCGACGCTGGCGGAGGCCGCGCAGCGCGTCGGGGGCGAGATCCATCTGCTCTTCATCGCGACGGGGGCGCTGGAGATCGACGGCAACGGGCCGGAGAAGGCCTTCAAGCATGTCGAACCCGAGGCGATGGCCAGGCAGTTCGCGCTGAACGCCACCGGCCCTGCCCTCGTGATCAAGCACTTCAAGCCGCTGATCGCGCGGCGCGAGCCGACGGCGGTTGCGGCGCTGTCGGCGCGGGTCGGCTCGATCGGGGACAACGGCTTCGGGGGGTGGATGGGCTATCGGGCGTCCAAGGCCGCCTTGAACCAGCTGATCCGCTGCGCGGCGATCGAGCTGTGGCGGACGCACAAGAAGTGCGTGGTGGCGGCGCTGCATCCGGGCACGGTGCGGACCGAGCTGACCGAAGGGCGGCGGGGCGACTACGACACCCTCTCGCCGGACGAGAGCGCGGAGCGGCTGCTTTCGGTGCTCGACTCGCTCAGGCCGGAGGCGACGGGGACCTTCCGCGACTGGCAGGGCGAGGTCGTGGAGTGGTGACGCCGCGCGTGGTGCTGGTGCTGGGCGATCAGCTCACGCCCGGGATCGCGGCGCTGGAGGCGGCGACCCCGGAGCGGGACGTGGTGCTGATGGCCGAGGTGATGGAGGAGGCGACCTACGTCCCCCACCACCGCAAGAAGATCGCCTTCCTGTTCAGCGCGATGCGGCATTTCGCGGAGGAGCTTCGCGAGGCGGGTTGGACGGTCGATTACGTCACGCTGGACGAGCCCGACAACGCCGGGAGCCTCGAAGGCGAGGTGCGGCGGGCGGTGGCGCGGCATGGCGCGGCGGGAGTGATCGCGACGGAACCGGGGGAATGGCGGCTTCAGACGGCGATGGAGGGCTGGGAGGACGCTCTCGGCCTGCCCGTCAAGCTGTTGCGGGACCGGCGGTTCCTCGCGACCAAGGCGGAGTTCGCGGACTGGGCGAAGGGACGCAAGGCGCTTCGGATGGAATATTTCTATCGGGAGATGCGCAGGAGCTACGGCCTGCTGATGGAGGGGGACGAGCCGGCGGGCGGGAAGTGGAACTTCGACCACGACAACCGCAAGCCCGCGGACGAGGACCTGGCGTTTCCCGAGCCGCCGACGTTCCAGACCGAAACCGTGACGCGCGAGGTTCTGGATCTGGTGGAGGCGCGGTTTCCGGACGGGTGGGGCGATCTCTCGCCGTTCCGATACGCCGTGACGCGGGCGGATGCGGAGGCGGCGGCGGATCACTTCTTCCGCCACGCGCTGCCGCGCTTCGGGGACTATCAGGACGCGATGCTGGAGGGGGAGCGTTTCCTCTATCACTCCTTCTTGTCGCAGTACCTGAACTGCGGGCTGCTGGATCCGCTGGACCTCTGCCGGCGGGCGGAGCGCGAGTGGCGCGAGGGGCGGGCGCCGATCAACGCGGTCGAGGGCTACGTCCGCCAGATCCTCGGCTGGCGGGAGTTCGTGCGCGGAGTCTACTGGCTGGAGGGGCCGGATTACGTCGAGCGGAACGAACTGGACGCCGGACGGCCGCTGCCGGCGTTCTACTGGACGGGCGAGACGGACATGGCCTGCATCCGGGCGGTGGTGACGCAGACGCGGGAGGAGGCCTACGCGCACCACATCCAGCGGCTGATGGTGACGGGGACCTTCGCGATGCTGGTGGGCGTCGAGCCCCGGCAGGTGCACGAGTGGTATCTCTCGGTCTACGCCGACGCCTACGAGTGGGTCGAGGCGCCGAACGTGATCGGGATGAGCCAGTTCGCGGACGGCGGGGTCGTGGCCTCCAAGCCCTACGCGGCGAGCGGCAACTACATCGACAAGATGAGCGACCATTGCGCCGGGTGCCGCTACAAGGTGCGGGACCGGACGGGGGAGGACGCCTGTCCGTTCAACCCGCTCTACTGGGATTTCATGCTGCGGCACCGGGAGCGCTTCGGGAACAACCCGAGGGTCGCGCGTGTCTATGCGACCTGGGACCGGATGAAGGACGAGAAGCGCGAGGCGACCTTGCGGGACGCGAAGAGCCTGTTGGGGAGGATCGACGCCGGGGGGCGGGTGTAGGGCGGCCCGTGGGCGGACCCCGCCCTAGAGGCCGAGTTCCGGCAGGGCGAGGCGGAGGGCCTTGGCGAAGGCGGTGGGGGTGTTTCCGACCTGCGCGCGGGCCCGAGGGACGAAGGCGCCGCGCGCAGGTCGGCTCTCCTCCGCCGCCGTGGCGACGAAGATCGTCAGGATCAGTTGAAAATGGGTGAAGACGTGGCGGGCCTCGGCGTCGAGGCCTCGCCAGTCGGCGGGGACCGGGGCCTCGGCGAGCGGGTCGGCGGGGCCGTCCTCGGTCCAGTCGGTGGTGGGGGGCGCGGGCATGCCGCCGAGCAGGCCCTTCGGCGGGCGGGTCTCCATCAGGAGGGCGCCGGAGGGCGTGACGGCGACGAACACCGCGCCGCGACGGGTCGGCTTGGCGGCCTTCGGGGACTTGCGCGGCAGATCGGGCGCGGTGCCGGCGGCGCGGGCGGCGCAGGGCTCGCGCCAGGGGCAGATGCCGCAGGCGGGGGATTTCGGGGTGCAGAGGGTGGCGCCGAGATCCATCACCGCCTGCGCGTAGTCGCCCGGGCGCTCGGGCGGCGTCAGCGCCTCGGCGTGCGCGACGAGGATCGGCTTGGCGGCGGGGAGCGGAGTTTCGACGGCGTGGAGGCGGGCCATCACGCGCTCGACGTTGCCGTCCACCACCGTCGCGGGGCGGTCGAAGGCGATCGCGGCGACGGCGGCGGCCGTGTAGGCGCCGATGCCGGGCAGGGCGCGAAGGGCGTCCTCCGTCCGCGGGAAGCGTCCGGCGTGATCCTCGGCCACGACGCGGGCGCATTTCAGGAGGTTGCGGGCGCGGGCGTAGTAGCCGAGGCCGGCCCAGGCGGCCATGACGTCCGCGTCCTCGGCCGCGGCGAGGTGGGCGACGGTCGGCCAACGCTCGGTGAAGCGGAGGAAGTAGGGGGCGGCGTGTGGGACCGTCGTCTGCTGCAGCATGATCTCCGACAGCCAGACGCGGTAGGGGTCCGGCAGGACGCCCTCGGCGCGATCCTGCGGCGGGACGCGCCAGGGCAGGGCGCGCGCGTGCCGGTCGTACCAGGCGAGGAGGTCGGCGGGATCGGGCGCGGGCATGGGGGCTTTTCGGCTGCGGCGCGGGGCGTCATGGTGCGCGGGGGTTCGGGCGCGGGGAGGCGCGGAGTCGTGGCGCAGTCTGGCGGGCGCGGAGCGCGAGGCAAGGGGCGGCGGCAGGGCGCCGCGCCGCAGGGTGGCGGCATGGCCGGGGCGCATCGCCGCCCGCCTGCCGGACCGGGCGCGGTCGCGGCACGCGGCGGCGGCAGGGCCCCGGGATTGGCCGGGGCGCCCGCGGCGCGGCCGGCGCCCGAGGCGGCCCCGACGCCGCGGGCGCCCGGCGGCGGCGGCTTCCGCCAGGTCGGGGCCTTCGCCAAGGGTCCCATGCGCGAGGCCGCGGCGCGCAAGGGCTTCGCCGAGACGCGGGTGCTGACCGACTGGGAGGCGATCGCGGGCGCGGAGCTCGCGTCTCTGTGCCGACCGGTGAAGGTCAGCTATGCGGGCAAGGGCTTCGGCGCGACGCTGATCGTGCTCGCCGACGGGGCGCGGGCGCCGGAGGTCGAGATGCTCGGCCCGCGCATCGTGGAGCGGGTGAACGCGCATTACGGCTACCGCGCGATCAGCCGCATGAAGGTGGTGCAGACGGACCGGGCGCTCTCCGCCTCGCGGGGAAGTGACCGCGGCGTGGCGGCGGAGGGGGGCGACGACCCCGCGTCCTGCGCGTTATCGAACGAAGCGAGGCGGCGCGCCGCGCGCGCGGCCGAGGGAGTCGAGAGCCCCGAGCTGCGCGCGGCGCTGGAGCGGCTGGCCGCCAACTGGCTGGCCCGCAGGCAAACGGAAGGACGAGGCGAATGACGGGACGGCTCATCGGACGACGCGCCGCGCTGGCGGGCATCGGCGCCGCTGGCGTGGCGGCGGCGCTGCCCCTCGGCGCGGCGCGGGCTCAGGAGACGGAGCTGGCGCTCGGGATCTTCACCCAGGGCGATCCCGAGGCGCCGGTCGAGGTGATCGAGTTCGCCTCGCTGACATGCCCGCACTGCGCCAGCTTCCACACCGAGGTCTATCCGCAGATCAAGCGCGACTACATCGACACCGGCAAGATACGGCTGGAGTTCCGCGAGGTCTATTTCGACCGGCTGGGCCTCTATGCGGGGATGCTGGCGCGCTGCGGCGGCGAGGACCGCTATTTCGGTTTCATCTCTCTGCTGCTGGAGCGGCAGGAGGAATGGTCGCGGCTGGAGGATCCGGAGCGGCTGCTCGACACCTTCTCGCGCTACGGCCGGCAGGCCGGGCTGAGCGACGAGAAGGTCCGGGCCTGCCTGACCGACGAGGCCGGGCAGCGCGCGCTCGTGGAGCAGTATCGCGAATACTACGAGGACCCGAGGCTCACCGGCACGCCGACGCTGGTGGTGGACGGCGAGAAAGTCGCCGACTGGAGCTTCGAGAGCCTGTCCGACGCGATCGACGCGGCGCTCGGCGAGAGCTGAGCGCGCTTGGCGCCGGGCGCCGGATGTGGCGCCCGGCGCGGGCCTTTCTCCCATATCTTGAGCCTCGGCGCTTGACTCGCGCCGCCCCTCGCCCGGATGCTCCTTCGAGCGAGTCAGGCGGGGACGCGGCGATGCAGTTCACCCGGATGCGCCTCCAGGGCTTCAAGAGCTTCGTCGATCCGACGGAGGTCCCCATCGCGCCCGGGCTGACCGGGGTGGTGGGGCCGAACGGCTGCGGCAAGTCCAACCTCCTCGAGGCGCTGCGCTGGGTGATGGGCGAGACCAGCCCGAAATCCATGCGCGGCGACGGCATGGAGGACGTGATCTTCGCAGGCTCCGGCACCCGCCCGGCGCGGCCTTGGGCCGAGGTCTCGCTGTTGGTGGACAACGAGGACCGCACCGCGCCGGCCGCGTTCAACAAGGCCGACAGCCTGGAGATCGCGCGGCGGATCACCCGCGACCTCGGCTCGGCCTACAGGCTCAACGGCAAGGACGTCCGGGCGCGCGACGTCCGGATGCTGTTCGCCGACGCCTCCACCGGTTCGCACTCGCCGGCGCTGGTGCGGCAGGGACGGATCGCGGAGCTGATCGACGCAAAGCCGAAGGCGCGCCGGGCGATCCTGGAGGAGGCGGCGGGGATCGGCGGTCTCTACCAGCGCCGGCACGAGGCCGAGCTGAAGCTGCGCTCGGCCGAGGCCAACCTGAGCCGGGTCTCGGACGTGCTCGAGTCGCTGGACCAGCAGCTCTCGAGTCTGGCGCGGCAGGCGCGGCAGGCGGCGACGTACCGGGAGGTCGCGGCCGAGCTGAAGCGGGCGGAGGCGCTCCTGCTCTGGCTGCGCTGGCGCGAGGCGGAGGCCGCGCGGGCGGAGGCCGAGACGGCGCTGCGGCAGGCGCTGGGCGAGGCGGCGCGGACCGAGGCGGCGTCGCAGGCCGCGGCGCGCGCGCAGGAGGCGGCGGAGGCCGCGGTGCCGCCGCTGCGCGAGGAGGAGGCCGTCGCCGCCGCGGTTCTGCAGCGCGCGCTGGTGGAGCGCGAGCGGATCGACGAGCGGCTGCGCGCGGCGGAGGCGGAGGCCGCGCGCCTCGCCGGCCGGGCGGCGCAGCTGGAGCGGGATCTGGAGCGCGAGCGGGCGCTGGGTCGCGACGCGGGCGAGAGCGAAGCGGCGCTCGACCGCGAGGAGCGCGAGCTGCGCGAGGCCGAGGCCGGGCAGCCGGAACGGCTGGCCGCAGCCGAGGAGGCGGCGCGGGCGGCGGCCGCGACGGTCGAGGCCGAGGAGGCGGCGCTGGATCGGCTGACCGGCGACGCGGCGCGGCTGGCGGCGCGGGTTCAGGCCGCCGAACGGCGCGCGGCGGAGACGGCGAAGGCGGCGGGAGAGGCTGCGGCCGCTCGGGACAGGGCGGAGGGCGAGGCCGCGCGGCTGGCCGACGGGATGCCGGCGACGCAGGCGGCTCAGGCGCAGGCCGAGGCGGAGGTGGGGACCGCGCGGGCCGAGGCCGAGGCGGCGGAGTCGGCGCTCGGCGCGGCCGAGACGGCGCGGGGCGCGGCGCAGGAGGCCGAGGCGTCCGCGCGCGCCGACTCGGCCGGCGCCGAGGGCGAGGCGAGCGCGCTGCGCGCCGAGGTCCGCGCGCTCGAGGGGATGCTCGCGAAGGAGGGCGGCGACGGGACCCGGATGCTCGACCGCGTCGAGGTCGAGGCGGGATGGGAGAAGGCGCTGGGCGCCGCGCTCGGCGACGATCTGCTGGCGGGCGAGGCTGGGCCGGGCTCGGCCGGCTGGGAGGTGCTGGAGGGCGACGCCGAAGGCGGCGCGCTGCCCGCCGGGGTCGAGCCGCTGGCGGACCGGGTGACGGCGCCGCCGGTGCTGGCGCGGCGGCTGGCGCGGATCGGCGTGGTGGCGCCCGAGGCGGGCGAGCGGCTGCGCGGGACGCTGGCCGCCGGGGTGCGGCTGGTGAGCCGGGACGGCGATCTCTGGCGCTGGGACGGCTGGCGCGCGGCGGCGGGCGAGGCGCCGACGGCGGCGGCGCGGCGGCTGGAGCAGCGCAACCGGCTGGCGGCCCTGACGGCCTCGCTGGAGGTGGCGGAGGCCGCGGCTTCGGAGGCCAAGGAGACGGCGGGCGCCGCGAAGGGCGCGCTCTCGGCCGCGGCGACGGCGGAGACCGAGGCGCGAGAGGCCCGGCGGCGGGCGGATGCGCGCCTCGCCGCGGCGGAGAAGGCGCTGGGCCGGGCGGAGACGGAGCTGGACCTGCGGCGGGGGCGCCTCGCGACGCTGGAGGAGGCGGTCGCGGCCCGGCGCGAGGCGGCGGAGGCCACCGAGGCGGAGGCGCGGGCGGCTGCGGCGGAGACCGAGGGCCTCGGGGACGTCGCCGCGGCGAAGGCGGCGGCGGAGTCGGCGAAGGGCGTGGTGCAGCGTGCCCGAGCCGCGCTCGCCGAGGCGCGGGGCACGGCGGACGAGGCGCGGCGCGCCGGCGAACGTCGGGCCCGGCGCCTCGGCGGGATCGAGACGGAGCGCGCCGGCTGGGCGCGCCGGCGCGAGGCGGCGGGCCAGCGGATCGCCGAGCTGGAGGCGCGGCTGGAGGAGACCACCGAGGAGCTCGCCGCCGCCCGGGCAGCCCCCGGAGAGCTGGAGACGCGCCGGCAGGCGCTGGTGGCCGCCGTCACCAAGGCCGAGGCGCGGAGCCGGGCCGCCGCGGACGCGCTGGCGGTCGGCGAGACGGCGCTGCGGGAGGCGACGCGCGCGGCCAAGGAGAGCGACCGCGCCGCCGGCGAGGCGCGCGAGGACCGGGCCCGGGCCGAGGCGCTTCTGGAGGCCGCCGCCGGGCGCGCCGCGGCGGCGGCGGAGCGGCTGACCGAGGAGACCGGCGCGAGCCCCGAGGCGTTGGCGGAGACGCTGTCGGTGGATGCCGGCCGACCCCCGCAGGTCGAGGAGACCGAACTCGCCATCGTCGCGCTTCGCCGTCGGCGCGACGCCCTCGGCGCCGTCAACCTACGCGCGGAGGAGGACGCGCGGGAGGTCTCGGGCGAGCGCGACTCGCTGGCGGGGGAGAAGGCGGACCTCGAGGCGGCGATCGCGAAGCTGCGCCAGGGGGTGGCGAGCCTGAACTCGGAGGGGCGCAAGCGGCTGCTCGCCGCCTTCGAGGAGGTGAACGCCAATTTCCGGCGGCTGTTCGAGACGCTGTTCGGCGGCGGTCAGGCCGATCTGGTGCTGGTCGAGTCGGACGATCCGCTCGAGGCGGGGCTCGAGATCATGTGCCAGCCGCCGGGCAAGAAGCTCTCTACGCTGTCGCTGCTCTCGGGCGGCGAGCAGACGCTGACGGCGCTGGCGTTGATCTTCGGCGTGTTCCTGGCGAACCCGGCGCCGATCTGCGTGCTCGACGAGGTCGACGCCCCCCTTGACGACGCCAACGTGACGCGGTTCTGCGACATGCTGGAGGAGATGCGGGCGTCGAGCGGCACGCGGTTCCTCGTCATCACGCATCACGCGCTGACGATGGCGCGGATGGACCGGCTCTTCGGAGTGACGATGGCGGAGCGGGGCGTGAGCCAGCTGGTCTCGGTGGACCTCGCCAAGGCCGAGGCGATGGTGGAGGGCTGAACGAAGGATGGAAGACGGCATGAGGCCCGGCGCCCGGCGTGCGCGGCGCGTCGGGGGGCCGGTCGTGTGGAGGGTGCATCTCGGCGCGCACAAGACGGCGACGACGCACATGCAGCGCGCGCTCGCGGCCAAGCGCCCGGCGCTGCGCAAGGCGGGCGTCGACTATCTGCCGATGCCGAAGGTGCGCGAGCTGGGTCTGCCGGAATTGCACCGGGCGCTCGCCGAGGCCGACGCGCCGCGGCCGGAGCGGCGGCGGAGACTGCGCGCCGAACTCGACTCGCTGCGCCGGCGCGGGGGGGCGGTGGCGTTCTCGGAGGAGAACCTGCTCGGCGCGTCGCGCCAGCTTCTCGGCCGGCGGATCTATCCCGGGGCGCGCCGCGTCGCGGGCTTCCTCTCGCTGCTCGGACAGGGGGAGAACGTTCTGCATCTGTTTCTCGGCGTCAGGAGCTGGGACACGCTGCTGCCCTCGGCCTATGCCGAGATGCTGCGTCGGCGCCGCCCCCTCGCCGGCGGGTTCGAGGCGGTGCGGTCGCGGGCGCTGGCCGAGCCGCCGCGATGGTCGGACCTCGTGGCGCGGCTGAAGGCCGGGGCCCCGAAGGCCACGCTGACGCTCTGGCGCTACGAGGACTACGAGGCCCATGCGCGGGAGGCCGCCGGGCTCTTCCTCGGCGTCGATCCGGGCCCGATGGACGAGATCCCGCGCCCGCGCGGGACGGCGACTCCGTCGGCCGAGGCCGTGGCGGAGGCCGAGGCGCTGAGCGAGCGGATGCCGTCCGATCGCCGCCTCGAGGCGGTGCGGGAGATCTTCACCCGCCTGCCGGCCGAAGCCGGGGTCAAGTTCCAGCCCTTCGCGACGGCCGAGCGCGAGCGCCTGCGCGAGGCCTACGAGGAGGATCTGGTGCGGATCGAGGCGCAGTGGCCGGGGACCGTGGCGCGATGGGACTGAGCGGCGCGGAGCGGCGGCGATGATGTTCGCGATCCCCTTTCCGGCCTTCGATCCGGCGGTGTTCAGCGTCGAGCTCTTCGGCGCGACCTTCTCGCTGCGCTGGTACGCGCTCGCCTATCTCGTCGGGCTGGTGCTCGGCTGGCGCTACGTCGTGTGGCTGGTGCGGCGCCCGCGTCTCTGGCGGGGCGAGCCGCCGATGACGCCGGCGCAACCGGAATCGCTGCTGACCTGGATGGTGATCGGCGTCGTGGTCGGCGGCCGGCTCGGCTTCGTGCTGTTCTATCAGCCGGCGTATTTCCTCGAGAATCCCTCGCAGATCCCGGCGGTCTGGAACGGCGGGATGGCGTTTCACGGCGGCTTCCTCGGCGTCGTCGTCGGCGTCGTCGCGTGGTGCCGCACGGCGAAGGCGCCGCTGATGGAAGTCGGCGACGCGGTGGCCTGCGCCGCGCCGATCGGCATCCTGCTTGGACGGATCGCGAACTTCGTCAACGGCGAACTCTGGGGACGGACGACGCAGCTGCCCTGGGGCGTGATGTTCCCGGGCGCCGGGCCGCTGCCGCGGCATCCCTCGCAGCTCTACGAGGCGGTGCTGGAGGGGGCGGCGCTGTTCCTCGTCATGTGGTGGCTCGCGACCCGGCGCGGCTGGCTGAAGACGCCGGGGGCGATGATCGGGGTCTTCCTGCTCGGTTACGGGGCGGGGCGGTTCCTCGTGGAGTACGTCCGCCAGCCGGACGCCTTCCTGCAGGGGCCGGGAAATCCGATGGGGCTCGCGGTGCAGTGGTCCGAGACCGGCGGGCTCACGCAGGGTCAGCTCCTGAGCCTGCCGATGGCGCTGATCGGCCTCGCGGTGCTGGCGGCGGCGCGGCGGGGGGTCTGGGCTCGATGACGCCGCTCGAGGCGTCGATCCGCCGCCGCATCGCTCAGGCCGGGCCGATGCCGGTGGCCGAGTACATGGCGCTCTGCCTCGGGCATCCCGAGCACGGCTATTACCGGACGCGCGATCCGCTCGGCCGGGGCGGCGATTTCGTGACGGCGCCCGAGGTGAGCCAGATGTTCGGCGAGCTGATCGGGCTCTGGCTCGCCGAGACGTGGCGCGGGATGGGCGCGCCTTCGCCGGTGGTGATGGCCGAACTCGGACCCGGGCGGGGCACCTTGATGGCCGACGCGCTGCGGGCGACGGCGCGGACCGGACTGCACGAGGCGGCGAGGCCGTGGCTGATCGAGACCTCGCCGGTGCTGAGGGCCGAGCAGGCGCGGCGTCTGCCCGGAGCGACCTCGGCGGAACGGGTGCAGGACCTGCCCGACGGGCCGCTGCTGCTGGTCGCCAACGAGTTCTTCGACGCGCTGCCGGTGCGCCAGGCGGTGATGAAGGGGGGGCGCTGGCGTGAGCGCGTGGTCGGGATCGAAGCCGGGCGGCTGACCTTCGGGCTCGCCGGCGCGGCGCCGGGACCGCCGGCGCCCGAGGGAGCGGTGCGCGAGTGGTCGCCGGCCTCCGAGGCGGTGGCGGCCTGGATAGGGTCGCGGCTGGCGGAGGCGGGCGGGGCGGCGCTGATCGTGGACTATGGCGCGGAGGCGCCGGCGGCGGGCGGCGGCGACACCCTGCAGGCGCTGCGCGGCGGCGCCTTCGACGATCCGCTGGCGGCGCCCGGAGAGGCCGATCTGACGGCGCATGTCGATTTCGGTGCGCTGGCGCGGGCGGCCGTGCGCGCCGGGGCCCGCAGCTGGCCGCTGACGACGCAGGGCGCGTTCCTGGAGCGTCTCGGCATCGTCGAGCGGGCGCG
>Ga0102931_1000697_pt1 | contig 16520 bp, 12 predicted proteins | sample SalPonR1_C_D1_MG_FD_79282 | JGI IMG/M metagenome (GOLD analysis project Ga0102931, IMG submission 79282) | Salt pond soil microbial communities from South San Francisco under conditions of wetland restoration - Salt Pond MetaG R1_C_D1_MG | ecosystem: Environmental > Aquatic > Marine > Intertidal... | reverse complement strand
CGTTCGAAGAACAGCGTATCTTTAGTATTGTAAACGACGAAGACATGCCAGAAGAAGAAAAGTTGCTTGCGTTCAATCGAAGTTTTACAAAACTAACAAACGTTACTGTAGGAACTCTTAAATCTAGTATCGCAGCAATAGAAGTCGACGGTAATACTGTAAGAGACGAGAATCATATCAACGAATTTGTTGACAACGCCGATAAAGACCTGTTTAAGAAGGTCACAAACCACTTAGAGGAGCAAAAAGAGAAGTTCTCGATTAAACCTATGGTAGTAGACGCTACAGAAGAAGAAATCGAAGCTGGCGTCCCAGAAACGTACTCAATTCCAATTACGTTCGATCAAGCAAATTTTTTCGGATGAGGGTTTTAACTTGGTCTGTAAAACAAATCCTTGACGAAGTTAAAACCCTAGAAGGACAATGCAAGCAGTTTAAGTATGAATTAACAAAAATGTGCTGGTTTATGAGAGGAGGATTAACGTTTGAGGATGCGTATTACCTATGTCCAGAAGATAGAGAGATTATTGCCGACGTCATCGAAGAGAATCTAAACACAACAAAGGAATCAGGTATGCCATTCTTTTAAGTTTTATAGATATACAAAAGCACTTACTAACGTAGGTGCTTTTTTTTGACAGAACTTGCCCAACCACGAAAGCCAAACAAGATATTCAAGCCAGAGCTTGACATTTATTGAAACATTTTACTTAATGTTAGTGTATTAGCTTCGCTAATACAAGTTTTCGCTTGCGCTCAAACTGCAATGTTTTTCTTTTAATGTTTTTATGTATGAGAGACGAGCTGAGCAACGAAGTTGATCAGTTTTCTTATATTCATCTAGATAGAGGAGCCATAATTCACCCGTACTAGGGGTGAATTTAATGGAGAAACAGAATTTCATCTGAGTGAGCATCACCATCTTAACAAAAGAGATTTGCATTTCTGCATCAGAGGCGGTTGACCGGTACCCCTTACTCTAGCTTCACATAATCAACGGAAGGCAGTTAATTCCTGTTAAGCGAAATCACTTGCCTTTGGGTTGTCTCTTTTTCACAGAGCCCAAATCGTTTAAGCCTTAGTTAGCTTTTGCCTTCCAACTCGTCAATCCGTCGGCGTGTAAAGACGCAGACTCGTGACGGGTCGAGCTTCCCCGACCAAACGGTGTTGGTTTGTATGCCTAATAGTGCCTAAAAATGCCTGTTATTGAGATGTGCAACGGTTTTTGAAGTCTAAAGTGTTGTGTTCAAAGAAGTCGTCGAAGCCTGTAATGCGCCAAGTGTTGCCTTGTTTATCTGTGTAGTCTAAGTGCCTGTTTGTTTGAAACGATTCAGGTAGTTGAAATGCTACGTACTTGCCTTTTCGGTTAAATTTCATGAACAGTATGTTGCAGTCGCCTGGATCTGCTGCTTCTAATGTCTGTTCTAGCCAAGTTTCTAAGATAGGAACTGGACTTTTTGTAAAGAGTTGGTGGAAACTAAAATCTGCGTAATTTTTACACTCGCAATTGAAGTGCTTCCAATCGTCAGGAGGGATAATGTCGCCCTTATGGGCGCGTACCTGTCCTTCAGTTAGTGTATCGCGCCTGTGCGCGTTCTTACCGCCCGTAAAAGCGCCCGAGTCTGGCACTCTTGTGAAAGAATCAGTGTATATCTTCGAGAGATAGGTTGCTATCTCTCGTTCAAATGTCTTTCCCTTTGTCTTGCTCTTGCTGGGCATCTGGCTCTCTCTTTAATTTTACTCCAGGTCGCTCTCTGTTCTCGTAGAACTCGTCTTGAAGTTGCTTGTTCATTAATTTAGCCAACTTCATAATCTTCCTGACGCATTGTTGGTGCGAAAAGTATCTTCTAACACTTGGTCGCTCCTTCCAAAGGTCGTAGGTTTTGAAATATTCTAAGTATGCATTGACGAGTTCGTCGTGTATCTCGTCTGAGGGTGCTATCTTTGACATTTTTACTCCACAATATCTATGTCGTTAGCGTATGACGTAAATCCGCTGTCTTTTACTACTTTTAGTATGTGATTTACTCGTCCAATAAGCTCGTCTTTGTGCGAGATTAAGAAAATGTTTTTCTCACGTTCTCGACCAATCTTCTTGAGTACAGAGAGTGCATTTTCAACACCTGCTGAGTCTAATCCTGAATCAATAAGCTCGTCAATGAACAGCAAGTTTACGTTCTGATAGAGACTCTCCCAAACGTCGCGGAAAGCAAAGCTAAGACCTAATATAAGCCTGTTTCGCTCGCCGCGTGATAAGTTGTCAAAGTCTAAATCTTGGCCTAATTGGGTAATCTCTACTGCAAGATCGTTCTGGAATTCCACTTGATGAGGCAAGCCTAGTTTGTTGAGATAATAAGTGAGTCTGTGATTCAGATACGCTAGGTTCTGGTCGATAATTTTCTTACGAATAAACGAATCTTTATTTGTAAGCAGTTTTAGCAAGAATTCTTGATGCTCTTTGACGTCTGTGTGCTCGTTAACAGGAGTCCAGTCTATTTCTTGAATCGCTTCTTGCTGCAATTCGTCGATTTGACTTTGATACGGATCTTCTTCGTTTTGTTTTGAGTCAAGTGCCTGCTGTAAACCGGCAACATTGTTTTGATGCTCATACGCCTCTTTTATTGTTTCGTAAAATGTATTTGGCTTTCCGTTAATGTCACCGATGTCGTCTAATCCCTTCTGTACTTTTTCGAGTTTGTCAGTCACTTCGTTAAAGTATGACTTAGCATCTCGAAGTTCTTTTGTTTTCTTGTCTAGGATTTCTTGTTTCTTGTCTGCGTGTAGTTCTTGGCCGCAAGCATAGCAGGTAGCGTCTTCGAGGTCTTGGATGTCCTTTTCTACTTTTGCTAGTGCTTTTTCTGCTCGACTTACTGCATTTTCGAGTGTGCTTTTTTCTTTCCGAAGTGCAGTAATCTTGTTGTTAAGCTCAGTCCAGTTTGTTAACAGTTCGTGAGACTCTAGTTCTTTAGCTATGTCAAGGTGCTCTAGCTCTCTAATTCCGCGAGAAAGTTTGTCAATGTCTTGCTTTTTCTTGTTATTCCATGCTTTTTGCTTTGTATGTAAGCTATTAATAGTCTGCTCTATCTTGCTGTTAGCAGTTTGGATTGCTTCGATCTTAAGTGTTTCTTCGGCTATTTGAGCTTTTGAAGCTCTGATTTGTTCCTTAAGAGACTCGGCTTTTTCTGAAAGGATCGTTATGCCAAGTAACTGTTCTATAATGTCACGCTGGTCGTTAGTCCTCATGCTAAGAAACGGTTCAGAATACGTATTTAAGGCAACGATGTGCTTGAACATGTTGTGAGTCATACCTATTAGTTCGCCAATTTCTTCTTGAGTTTTGCGACTGTCGCCTTGAGACTCGTTGTCTTCTTGCTTGTAGTCCTCTTGTCCGATTACATAGAACTTTAGCACATTAGGTGAACGTCCGCGCTCTATGCGATAGTCAACTCCGTCTTTTTCGAAGTGTAAAGTGACCAACATGTTCTTACTGTTTGTTTTGTTGATTAGGTTGTTTTTCTTGATATTTGTAAGTGCTTGACCGTAAAGAGCATAGCTGAGTGCGTTGATGATAGTAGTTTTGCCCGTGCCGTTGCGCGAGCCACTGTCGTCACCACCTTGGTCTAAGTTCTCACCTAAAACAAGCGTTAGTTTTTCTTTATTAAAGTCTAACGCCTGTGATACGTTACCTACGCTCATAAAGTTGCGGACTGTGAGATCTTTTAGTTTTATCATGTTTTATAGCTCGTTATAAATGTCTAACAACAACTTCTTGTCAAAGTTATTTGAGTCAATAGCTGTTATCTCGTTTGATACGATTTGATCCACACTTTCGAAGTGCTCGATGTCAATGTCTGAAGAAATCTCTTCGACTTGTTTCTGCGGTATAAGAGTAATTTCTCTACATTCATACTGGTTAATAAACGTCTCTTTGATAAAGCTAGCTTCTTCGTATGAGATAGGAATGTCAATGGTAACACGCAAGTACATCTTTGATTGCATGATACTCTCTGTGTCCTCGAGTAGTTCTGACAATTTTATCGTACGGTACTTCGGGGCGTCGGGCCAGTTCAAGAATTCTGGCTCAAGGTCGTTTTCTTTGTCGACGATCATCATACCACGGTCGTCATCCCAGGCGTCTGCATAGTTATGAGGAAAGGCATTTCCAATGTAATGTATCTTGCCTTTCTTCTGACGCTTATGGAAGTGTCCTGAGAACACATACGTCTGGTTTTTGAAGTGTTCTGCTTTCAAGTCACCGTGGTCCGGCATTTGCACCATTGCGTTCATATAAAAACTAGGCAACTCAAAGTGTCCAAACAAGTATTTTGACTTGAGCTTACCTATCTTTTTCCATTCGTCGCCTACAAGCCAAGGCACGAGAGCTACGTCGTCTTCTTCTACGATCTCGTTTACTATGGTTACGCCAGGAACGTGCCTGCCAAATTCAACAGAATGAATGTCTCGCTTGTCTTTGTAGTACAAGTCGTGGTTGCCAGGGAAAAAGAAAAACTGGTCAAACGCCTGACCAAGTTTCTCTAAGATTCTTAGCGAACTGTTCATAGTTGAGATGTTTAGCGTATTGCGGTTGTGATGGTAGTCACCGCAAAAGATGCCAGTTTCACATCCTGCTTTTTTTGCTTCTTCAATGTACCAATCTATAAATTCTTCACAGTCTTGATTATGCACCTTAGAGTTGCCTTTCAACCCAAGGTGCAGATCCGTAAAAACGGCTGCTTTCTTAAACATTCGTGTCCTCCAATTTGTAAAGTGTACAGCAATAAGTTGTTGATGTCAAACGATTTTTTCTAATCAGTGTTCTCGTCGTTGCGTTTGACTTCTGCTTCCCACTGACCAACTTGCTGTCTTGTGTAGCTTGGAGTTAAGTCGTTCATCTCTAAGATGTCGTCACGAATGTTTTGGTTCCGCTTTTCTATGTTAATCACTCGCACAAAACTGTTGGTTACTGCTGCTGTATAGTAAGCAAAAGGATTGTCTGATTTACTCTCGTCAAATTGAAGTCCGATCTGCGATAGCTGCAAGATGGCCTGTCCGCGCATCTCGTCGTTGTAGGTATAACCACGAACATTGCCGCGAGTTGCATAGCGATCGCAAAGTTTCATCCACATCTTTGCAAGCTCGTTAGTTGCTTGACCGTGCTCTCTATCAAAGTGTCCGGTGTCTAAATCACCGTTCCAGTGACTCTTTCCAACAAGATGCAACTCACCTTCGTCGTCGAACTTGTAGTGTTCGAACGGCGGAAAGTTGAGCTTGACTTTCGTGTCTGCTATAGTTTTTGGCGTGCGCTTGCGACCCGGTGCATCTGGAATATGATCAAACGTCATAACTCGGAAGATCAGATCTTCCTTGGTGATGCTACTGGCAAAAACTTCGCATTCTGCTTGTTTGACTTTTTCGCCAGCCATCTTTCTGCGTTCGTATTCTTGCGAGCTAAGCCGTTTAGCTTTGTTTCGTTTTGCAGCATCAATAGTGCCGTATTTTGTGTATGGCTCTCCTTTGGAGTCTATTTCTTCAGTTGTTGGAATATGAATATCTTCAATGCTGTCGACTATAATGTCGTATCTGTGATATTCAGGTTGTGTAAAACTGCAAAACGTGTTTTTTGACTTGTGAATCTGTGCTAGTATGTCTTTGTTGTTAAGATAGTTTCTTTTCCTCAATAGAGTCTCCTGGGTTGTTACTGTATTTATTATAATACACGTGGTTTATTTTGTCAACTAAATACTTGATATAATTGGAGAAATTTTAATGGCAGAGTTAACAAACCCAAACGCTAACGGTAACGGCAAAGGTGCAACTCAAGCAAACCAAGACGAGGTTAATGCTTTAGATTCGCTTGGGGAGAGTATTTCTTCTTTCGTGGGCGACTCCTATAACACAGGCATTAAAACAGGTAAACGGTTTATTGATGAAACGTTTACCGCTGCCGGGTTCAACTCAAAGTCTCGTTCTGCAAATATACCTGGTATCCCTACGCAGCGGTCGAAGTCTCCGACTTCGGCTCAGTTCAGTACAGCGTCCGCTGAAGCAGATTGGCGGGTCAAGTTAAGTGTTCCACAGCAGTTTTCTACAGACAGAACCCTTTCACCGTTAGTAGAGGCAGGCGGGCAGTTTGTGTTCCCTTACACACCAACTATTATCGTGGGTCATTCTGCGCATTATAATAGCCTACAACCAGTACATACTAACTATGCTTACCAAATATACGAAAACAGCAATGTACAGGAGATAGTTATCACAGGCGACTTTACGGTTGAAAATGCCAAAGAAGGTAGGTATTGGATTGCAGCTATGCACTATCTAAGGAGCGTGTCTAAGATGTACTACGGTGACGGAGAGAACGCAGGGTCGCCGCCGCCTCTTGTTAGGTTAAACGGGTACGGAGACTACGTCTTTAATAACGTTCCGGTTGTAGTCACAAACTTTACTATTGACCTGCCGTCAGACGTAGATTACGTAGCTGTCCCTATGGGAGACTTGACAGGATTAAATTCACGAAGCGGCCCAGGCGGCGGCTCTGACCCAGGAAACGGTAAAGCTACAGCGTGGGTCCCGTCTCAGAGTCTAATGACTGTTACGGTGATGCCTACATACAGTAGAAAAACTGTTTCGAAGTTTAATTTAAACGACTTTGTAAACGGTGAGTTTATAAGAAATGGAACAGGATTTATCTAAATGGCAAGGTACGCATCAACCAGCCCGTGGCACGACACGAAAATCACCAGCTCTGGCAGCTTAGACATACTGCGTATACGACCGGTGCCTGCAGAAAGCGACGACGCACGGTACACTATTGAAACCCAGTATACATACCGACCAGATTTGTTAGCATATGATTATTACGGTTCTCCTAAGTTATGGTGGGTGTTTGCCCAACGTAACATGGACGTTATAAAAGATCCAGTGTACGATATGCGAGCAGGAACAACTATCTATCTACCAAAGCCTCAGACCCTTAAAAAGTTGTTAGGAATTTAATATGTCTCGAACACCAGGAGAAACCCGCCAAGCAAAGGCAATTGCAATAGCTCGTTCTTCTGGGTTGGACGTTAACTACGAAGTCGACTATGGATTTGAAGACGACTCGTTAAAGACGTTTAACCCAGGCGAAGTAGCTACAAGTAGTTTGAGTAATAACGTTCGTGTCGAAAGTAACAAGTTTAGTGTTAATTCAAGATCTGTTTCTAATTCGTTAGGAGATACTCGAGTTTCTCGCTCCACGCTGTTAGACAATCGTGCAGCCGGAACAGGAGCGTTGCAAGATCCTACAGCAAAGTTCTCGCGTAAGAAAGAGATAGCAAATGCTACAACTGCAACAAGTGGTATCGTCTCGTCTAACACTGCAACAGTTCCGCCTGGACAGATAACAGGGCTAAAGGGAGCAGGCAGCAATCTGCAAAAGGTCTCAGTTGAAGATGTTATGTCAAGTACCACACCACCAGACGTCGAAAGAGTTCCGCCCGGCACAACTTCTGTTATAAAAAATCAATTAAGAGAGTTTGCAAGTTATAACTGTATCTTTACGCTTGGTGTTCTGACTGCTGAGAGTGTTACTGACCCGGTAGGTACTTACAGAAAAAACGGACCAGATTTTACGATTTTAAAGTCTGGCGGTATTGGCTCTGCTAAACGCAAGGTAACAACGGCCTTTGATGATACTGCACCTGGCAATTTAGAGTATTTCATCGACAACTTTAATATGACATCTATTATGTCGCCGAACAGCAAGACAGGAGCAGCTCTTGGTAGCAGATTGTCGTTCCAAGTCAGCGAGCCATATAGTATGGGTGTGTTCTTACAAAGTTTAAAAATTGCATCCGAAGCCGCGCACTATCAAAATTATACAAGGGCAGCATATTTGTTAGAGATTGATTTTATCGGATGGGACACAAACGGCAATTCACGACCTGTAAACTATGCTTCTAGAAAGATACCTATTAGAATAACAAACATAGAATTTAACGTAGAAGCCGGCGGATCGGTCTACGAAGTCGAAGCAATAGTATGGAACCACCAAACATTATCAGATGTAACACAAGAAATACACGAACCGATTAGCATAAAAGGATCAAACGTTGCTAACGTTCTTTCTTTTGGCGCTCAGAGTCTAAGTGCAGTAATTAACTCAAGAGCGCGTGAGTTTGCAGATCGGTCAGAAGACGAAGCTACAGATCTATATGTGATTAGGTTTCCTAAGAGTAGAACTACGTTAGGCGTAGCAGGCGGAGAAGATACTAGTCCAGCAGGTCCTACTGTTAGTGAAGAAGACTCTGAAGCTAGCAACGTCGTACGGACAGAGCAGTTTGTTGACAGGATTGATTCTTTCTTTGGTTCGAGTTCGTCTGGATCGAACAACAACATTTACCAGACATTAACAGGGAACTCAACAACTGACGTTAATAACATAGGCCAGTCCTTGATGTTCGATGACTTCAATCAAGGCACTAACCATCCGTTCCCCCTTGGTATTGATACCTACGACCAAGAAGGCGATGTTTATCGTCGAGGCAGCATCGAGTTAACTATAGAAAACGGTGAAAGAGTCTTTACGTTCCCTCAAGGAATGCCTGTTGTTAAGATTATCGAAGAAATTGTGTTACTCAGTAATTACGCCTCTGCGAACATCAACCAGGTCGATGCAGAAGGTATGATTACATGGTTTATTGTCGAACCTGAGTGTCATCTAATTAACTCTCCTAGGCACGAGAAAGCAACAGGTGACAAACCAAAAGTCTATGTTTATAACGTAGTTCCTTATAGGGTACATTCTAGTACCATGTCTCCCCCGAGTAAAGGAGTAACAGGTGCACAGAACTTAATGAGACAGGTTTCTAAAGAGTACGATTATATCTACTCAGGGTCAAACGACGACGTTCTTGGTTTTGATATACGATTTAATACAGCGTTCTTTGAGGCACTGCGGGCTGACTACGGCAGCTATAGTGGTTCGACTGTTGACGGCAACAAGAGCCAAAGAATCGACTTAGGAGGCCAAAAGGAGTATGTTCGCGATACTGAGCCAGGCGATTTATCAGAAGTTCTTTTTAACAATCGCCGCACTTGGTCAGTAGGTAATTACATAGGTGGCGCTGACTTTACAGATCCTAAACGTAACTTAGCAAAGCAGTTTCACAGTATGTTATTAAACAGTAGCGCAGATCTGTTGACAGCAAGTCTTGAAATCTGGGGTGATCCTTACTTTTTGCCTGATAGCGGGATGGGGAACTATTCAGCAAGCAATAGTGGCCAGACTGCTACGATCACAACAGATGGGACGATTGACTACCAGCGCAACGAGTGTGACATTCTGTTAAACTTTAGAACACCTGTTGACTATAAAAACAACGGCGAAATGGAGTTTCAAGGAGAGACAACGGAGTTAATATCTGGTTTTAGTGGTTTTTACCTAGTCACTCAGATAGAGACAGTTATAAGCGGTAACAAGTTTACTCAGACACTTGAACTAGTGCGGCGTAAGAATCAGTCAACTGAAGGCATAAACACTAGTAGAGTAGTTAAAGAAAGCCCAGGGCAACACGTCGAGCAACCTGCCGGAATTGCTGGAGTAGGTACTGGGAATAACACTCCAGGACCGGACCCGCGCCCGCCGGGATAGGACTAATCAAGGAGTAGGGCGTAGTTTCCCGATAGACGTTGAGCAAGAAGTAGAGTCACGAATTCAGATCGATCCGCCGAATAGACAAGGATTTTAAATGGCAACAGAAAGAAGAACAGATGCAGCTAGGTCACTTAAAGAGCTAGGTTTTACAGGATCCGGACCATTCGAGGCAATAGTTGTAAGCCACTTAGATCCTAATTATATGGGGAGTTTAAGAGTAGACCTGTTAAGGAAAAACAATGCTGGGTCTTTGCCTGAGAGAGTAGGGTCTACTATTGAAGTAAAGTATTTGAGCCCGTTTTATGGTGTTACAAACTATAATAACACAACAGCAAACGATGGCTACGAAAACACTCAGAAATCTTACGGTATGTGGTTTGTACCACCCGACGCAGGTTCAAAGGTTCTAGTTACTTTTGCAGAAGGTGACATATCAAGAGGCTATTGGATCGGGTGTATACAAGATCAGTACATGAACTTTATGCTACCGGACGGTAGAGCAAGTACAGAGTTAACCACAAACGGCACCCCTGGCGATCTGAAGGGTAAAAAACTGCCTGTCGGCGAGTATAATAAAAAGATCGCAGAAAAAACAGCAAAAGACCCAACTGCGTACCTAAAGCCGTTTAACGAAGACTTTGTGACTTCATTACAAACTCAAGGTTTAATAGACGACGAAAATAGAGGCACTACTACATCGAGTGCTAGAAGAGAAGTACCAAGTAGTGTATTTGGAATTAGTACCCCAGGTCCCATTGACAAACGTCAAGGGGCGTTAAGGGGTCTGTACGGCGAAGCAAGTTCTAAAGCCAACGTCTTTGTAAACAGACTAGGTGGATTTAGCTTTGTAATGGACGACGGCGACGATAAATTCATTCGCAAGACTCCGGCAAGTGAAGGCCCGCCAGAATACGCTAGTATTGAATCGGGTGATAAAAAAGGAGAGCGTACTATACCGCATAACGAAATTCTGCGCTTGCGTACAAGAACTGGTCATCAGATCTTAATGCATAACTCTGAAGACCTGATTTATATCGGCAACTCCCGTGGCACTTCGTGGATTGAGTTATCAAGCAATGGAAAGATAGACATATATGCTAACGATAGCATAAGTGTTCATTCAAGTCAAGATTTAAATTTCACTGCTGATAGAGATGTGAACATCGAGGCAGGTCGCAATATGAATATGCGCGCCAGAGGACGAGACGACGTAGGTGGAAATGTTCAAATAGAGAGCAAAAAAGACACTAACATCCTTGCTGAAGAGAATATGAAGATTGACGTCAAGAAGTCAAAGGACGTAAACGTAGTTGAGGATTACAGGCTTACCTCCGGCAAGGACTGCAACGTTAACGTTTCGGGGCAATATCTAGTATTAGCTGATTCAGCTCAGGTCAAAGCTTCGGCTAATATTAATCTAGACTCAGGTGCAGTATTAAACGGATTAGGAGCATCTGGTGTGAACATCGAAAGCGGCGGTGGGCCGTTGAATGTACTTTCTGGTGCCGGTTTAAACTTAAACGGATCAGGACCTGTTAACATATTAGGTCCGTTAGTTGCTATAGATAGTATTGTTTCTCTTGCTGCTGGCGCCGCCGGACCAGCAGGACCTGCTGAGACAGCACAAGAGGCGTTTACAGCTAGCGAAGTAGAGCCCCTTTTAGTACACACAAATACACAAGTTGTTCCTAGTGATTTGTCTACGATTACGGTAGAGTCGATAGTTAAACGTATGCCTAGCCACGAACCTTGGTTACAGCATGAGAATTTAGCACCAACGAGCGTAACTCCGGAGAAGACCGATATTACAATTGAAGAGGCTATTGCTGATGCAAAACTTATAAAGACACTAGATACGTTTAGAAAGAGTGTGTCGCAGTCTTCGGATAATAGCAGTAACGGTAATAATGCTGCAAGTAGTGAAACCGGCGGCGACTCGTTAGGTTTACCTACGAGCTAATTGACTAGGATAAATACTGCTATGAGCACACTAGAAAAGAATCTTTACAAACGAGTACAAGCAGAATCAGCACAACAGAACCGGCAGCCGACTGCAAGTACTATCTACCGTGGGATTAGTACAGTTAATCCTGAGAACGACGGTTTCCGCCTCTACGATGTCTCTATTATTAAGCAAGACATAATCAATCACTTCCATATTCGCCAAGGCGAGAAACTTGAGAACCCTGAGTTTGGAACTATTATATGGGACATTCTTTATGAGCCTTTAACAGAGAACCTAAAGCAAGCGATAGTAGAAAACGTAGAGACTATTGTTAACGCAGACCCTAGGGTTCTAGTTGATCGAGTTATTGTGGATACGTTTTTTAATGGGATTCAAATAGAGTGTGTAATTACCTACCTTGACTACAGCATTTCAGAGCAGATGCGTCTACAGTTTGACCAGTCAAACGGCTTGATTGCGTAATTATATACGCAGTTATCTCAAACAAATAAATACAAATATAATAGAGGAAAGCACATGTCAGCCACTGATAGACAGAACCGTTTACTGGTCGCAGAGGACTGGAAAAGAGTTTACCAGACCTTCCGTAACGCAGATTTCCAGAGCTATGACTTTGACAATCTGAGACGCACGATGATCACATATTTGCGTGAGAATTACCCTGAAGACTTTAATGATTACATTGAGTCGTCAGAGTACCTTGCGTTGATTGATTTGATTGCATTCCTAGGACAGAACTTGGCGTTCCGTATTGACTTAAATGCTCGCGAAAACTTTCTTGAACTTGCAGAACGTAGAGAAAGCGTTCTGCGTCTTGCACGTCTAATCAGCTACAATCCGAGCAGGAACCAAGCAGCAAACGGCTTACTTAAATTTACTGCAATTAGGACTACCGAAGACTTAATTGACAGCAACGGCGTTAACCTTAAAGGACAAACGATTCAATGGAACGATAGTACCAATGCAAACTGGTTTGAGCAGTTTATTAAAATAATGAATACTTGTTTACCAGTTAATAATGTGTTCGGCCGTCCAGCAAAAAGAGACGTTGTTGCAGATATTCCTAGCGAGCAATATCGCGTAAACGGGTTAAACACAACAGTTCCAGTTTACAGCTACGATAAGACGATTGAAGGGAAGTCAACCCCGTTCCAGATTGTTTCGACGGACCTTGTTGACGGTAACGTCGAAGAAGAAGCTCCTTTGCCAGGTAACAACTTTGCCTTTTTGTATAGAGATGACGGACGAGGTCCAGGCAGCTCTAATAGTGGGTTTTTTACACATTTCCGCCAGGGCATTCTTGATAACGGTCAGTTTTCTATAACCCAGCCAACTGCTAACCAAACAGTGGCTATTGATACAGTTAATATTAATGACTCTGACGTTTGGTTGTATAAGTTAGACTCAAACGGTAACGAACAAGAACTATGGACAAAGGTCGATAGTGTTGAAGGTAATAACATCATTTACAACAGCATTAGTAAAAACATACGTTCTGTATACAGCGTGTTGACTCGTGTTGATGATCGGATTAACTTGATCTTCTCTGACGGTGTGTTTGGAGAGTTACCGAAAGGTAGCTTTAGAAGCTACTATAGAATCAGTGAAAACCGAGGAATGATCATAACTCCAGCAGCAATGTCTGGTATAAACTTTACTATCCCTTACTTGAGCAAACAAGGGCGCCCAGAAGAGATTACGTTTACAGTAGCACTTCAGACAACTGTTAGTAATAGCTCGCCTAGTGAGTCAAATGCGAGCATTAAGTCTAATGCTCCGTCAACCTATTATACACAGAACAGAATGATTACTGGTGAAGACTATAACGTTGCTCCGTTGGCAATCAGTCAAGAAATTGTTAAGGTTAAGAGTGTTAACAGAACCTCTAGCGGTATCTCAAGATTCTTTGACTTAATTGATGCCACCGGAAAATACAGTAATACAAATCTCTATGGCAACGACGGCGTTGTTTACAAAGAATTTGTTGATAGAACAACTACGTTCTCTTTTAATACACAAACAGATATTGAAGGTGCGATTATAAACATTGTCGAACCAATTTTAGGTAACAGAAAACTCGAACACTTTTATTATGACCGTTTCCCAAGAATAGGAACAATTGGTCTGAACGCATTTTGGGTGCCTGAGACCTCTGATACAAACACGTTCACCGGCTTCTTAAGTGACTTAGTTAGCGCAGAAGACGAGTTTTTAAGAGTTGGTAGTTTTACGTCAACTAGTCTCAGATTTTTAAAGTCAGATAGTCTACTTAGGTTTGTTGCTCCTGACGGGTCTCATTTCAACAAAGATAACGTCATAGAAACTGGCGCACCTTCTAAGCTAGGTGACAAGACTTATATTTGGACAAAAGTAATTAGAGTTGCAGGCGACGGTGCTGACCAAACGTTAGGAGAGAACCAAGGTGGTATTTCTCTAAGCGACGATATCCCAGAAGGTGCACTTCTGGGAGAGATTCGTCCGAGCATTGCTAGTACATTAATCGACGACGTAAAAAGACAGGTGATAGACCAGACGTTTGCATTTAATAACTTTGGGTTGCGATTTGATGTGGAACTACAGCGTTGGAGAATTATTACAGCTTCAAACCTTAATGCTCGCGGAGAGTTTAGTACAGGTTTCGCCGGTGACACCAGCGGCCAGGGCCTTGATGCAAGTTGGTTGTTAAAGTTTGAGACTTCAGGCGAGCGGTATAAGGTTACTTATAGAGGCCTGCGTTATGTGTTTGAAAGTGATAAAGAAATAAGGTTCTTTTACGACTCTACTGATAAGGTTTTTGATATTAAAACTGGTAAACTATCTAAAGATAAAATCTCGGTGTTGAACATTAACAACCAGCCAGATAGCGTTGCCCCGTTTACAACAGATTTTGTTTGGGAAATTTTAGAGGAGTATAGAGACAAAGAAGGATACGTAGATACTTCTCGCGTAGAAGTAACATTTTCTGACAGAGACAACGACGGGGTTGTAGATGACCCTGAGTTGTTTGATCACATTGTTGCTCCTTCTGTACCTAATATAGATCGTAAAACCGTTGTACAAGAAAAGTATACCACTTCAGCAGGCACCGAAGATTTTCGATATGTAAATGCTGAAGAAGCAGGAATAAGATTATTTGAATCAGAATCTGATAAAGATTTTCCGACGCCTAGTCAACGAAACGACGGCGAAGTCTTTTATCTTAAAGATATAAACTTGTTTAAAGTGTGGAACTCAACTACACTAACCTTTTCGGTAACTGGTGATTACAGAGCGTTTATTGGCCGAGATGACTTAAAGTTCCATTACGTGCACACTGCTGACGCTAACACTAGGATCGATCCTAGTGTTAGCAACATTATGGACACATACCTGCTTACTAGAGGCTACGACAGAAGCTATAGGTTGTACCTAGACGACCAACTAGAAGAGAGACCAAAGCCTCCTAGCTCAGATGAGTTGTTTAGGTCGTTCGGAGCAGAGATAAACAAGATAAAGTCAATAAGCGATGAAGTAATCTATCATCCGGTTAAGTACAAAGTATTATTTGGGCCAAAGGCGAACGAAGATTTGCAGTCTACATTTAAAGCAGTTAAGAACCCTGAAGTCGTTCTGAATGACAATGAAGTCAAGACTAGGATTATTAGCCTAGTCAACCAATATTTTGCGTTAGATAACTGGGATTTCGGTGATGTCTTTTATTTCCAAGAGTTAGCAACATTTGTAATGAATAGGATGGCCCCTGACTTAGTAACATTTATTATTGTTCCTAATCAATTAGGGCAAGGTTTCGGTAGCTTATTTGAGATACGTTCTCAACCAGACGAAATCTTTATTAGCGGAGCAAGTGTGTCTGACATAGAACTAATAGACGAGATTACAGCAACTAGGTTAAACTCAAACGGCAAGGTAGTGACAACATCAAGTGCTTCGACAAACAGCGGAGTCCAAAGTGCGGCTTCGGCAGGAACATTAAATACTTCTGGAGGACTTAGCTTCTAATGTCTAACAATGACCAAAATGAATCTCCACTACCAGTAGGAGACAACAACAAGAGAAAGAGTTCTGAGTTACTGCCTCGGTACTTCAGAACTCAGGCCAACGAAAAAATCCTTGGCAGTACATTGGACCAAATGGTCCAGCCAGGAGTTGCTGAAAAAATTGCAGGGTTCTATGGTCGAAAAACTGCCAGAGCTTTTCAGCCAGGTGACACTTACATCGAAGACGTAAACGAACAGCGTCAGAATCGTCAGTTAGAACCGGCTACTGTAGTTAAAGATAGTCTAGGTAATGTAGAGTTTTACAAAGACTACTCTGACTTTGTGAATCAGATTTCAGCCTTTAACGGCGACGTGTCTGACCACAGTTTGCTAAATGCTCAAGAATATTATGCTTGGAATCCGAACGTTGACTGGGACAAGCTAGTTAACTTTCGTGAATATTACTGGCTTCCTAATGGTCCTCAAACAGTTCAGATTCTCGGTCAGTCGGAGAATATAAAAAGCACATATAAGGTTACAACTGAGACCCAAGACGGTACTACAGTATACAAGTTTTCGAATAGGTTAGCAGTTAACCCTATTATTACGTTGTATAGAGGACAAACGTATCGCTTTGAGATTGACACACCAGGGTTTCCTTTTGCATTTACTCGAGATAGCAAGTTTACAATTCCAGACCCGCTGTCTCCTAGTGAAAATATCTCAAGCCAATACGTTGAAGGACAAACATTTTTTAATGTAGACGGTAACGAAGTTGCTCCGCAATATATCGAAAACGGCGTTATTGAATTTACAGTTCCGTTACAGTCACCTGACCATTTATTTTACTTGAGTGAAGTAGACGCCAATACAGGAGGATTCATCAAGGTATTTGACATCGGCGTCGGTTCTACTATTAACGTAGAAGAAGAAATACTCG
>Ga0102931_1000693_pt1 | contig 16550 bp, 16 predicted proteins | sample SalPonR1_C_D1_MG_FD_79282 | JGI IMG/M metagenome (GOLD analysis project Ga0102931, IMG submission 79282) | Salt pond soil microbial communities from South San Francisco under conditions of wetland restoration - Salt Pond MetaG R1_C_D1_MG | ecosystem: Environmental > Aquatic > Marine > Intertidal... | reverse complement strand
CCGCGACCTGAAACCAAATAATATTCTTGTTGACAATCACGGAACTGTAAAGCTTCTTGATTTTGGAATTGCCAAAATTCTAGAAGATGAACCGCAGGAAGGTGCCCCGGTTACAAAAACAGGCCTCTTTCTTATGACTCCTGAATATGCAAGTCCGGAACAAGTGCATGGAGATTCCATCACCACCGCCACCGATGTGCATGCACTCGGTTTAATCTTGTATGAACTCCTGACAGGCCGGCTTCCCTACGACGTAAGCGACAAAAAACCGATTGAAATTGGTAGTATCATTTCTAAGACGACTCCTGCAAAACCCAGCTCCGTTGTTTCTAAAATCTCATCTGAAACAATACAGCTCGGAAGTATCAATATAGCTCAGCATAAGAGGCGATTACGGGGAGATTTGGATACCGTAGTATTAAAATCTATTCGAAAAGAACCGGAACGACGGTATGGATCGGCTGACCAGTTACTTCAGGATATTCGGCGCTATCAAAAAAATGAACCCATTTCTGCACGGCCCGAAAGCGCAGGTTATCTCACTAAAAAGTTTATTCAACGAAATCGTACGGTTGTCTTTGCACTCTCGGTGATAGGTATCATCTTAGTTGCAACAGCAATTTTTTCACTTAATCAAGCAAGAATCACAGAAATTGAACGACAGAAAACCGAGCAGGTCAACGCTTTCCTGCAAGAGATGCTCGCTTCACCAAATCCTTACCAGGATGGCCTGGAGGTGAAAGTTATTGATATCCTGGACCGCACTGCCGACAGGATTGACATTGAACTAAGCAACCAGCCGGCAGTTGAGGCTTCCGTTCGCCATACACTTGGAGTTACATACCGCGAGTTGGGTGATATTGATAAAGCAGATTTTCAACTCAGGCAATCGTTGGCCATTATGAACCAACTTTTCACCCCTCCCAATGCCGAGCTGTCGGAGATACAAGTAGAGATGGCAAAAACGGAACAGATGCAGGGCAATTATCAAACGGCCGATTCTTTATTGAACCTTGCATTAACGGCTGACCTTGAACTATTTGGCAGAGAGAGCACCACCATTGCTGCACGATTAGGGGATCTGGGAAGCCTGCAATGGGAGATGGGAAATTTTAATGAGGCTGAAACACTTTTGCGTGAGTCTCTTGAACTTGAACAAAAACTGCGATCTCCAAACCATGAACAGATCGCCTCGTCGATGGGGAATTTAGCAACACTACTATCTGACCAGGGATATGATCATGAAGCCCTGGAGTTATACAGGGAAGAGCTGAAGATTTACCGAACGAATTATGAAGATGATCGACATCCGGCGATTCCGCAGGTACTCAGCCATATCGGGATCATTTTGGATGACCAGGAAAAGTACGAAGAGGCATTGGCAGATCATAAAAAAGCACTTTCACTTTTCCGTGAATTGAAGGGAGAAGATCATCCCGATGTGGTATATGCCATGAATAACCTCGCTTCGGTTATGACAAAAATGGGCAATATGGAAGAAGCTCTTGCTATGCAGGTAGATGCGGCTGCTCTTTACCGTGATATCTTTGGTCCCGATCATCCCAATTTGGGGATACAATACAACAACATTGCATTTACAAAACGAAATATGAGCGATCTTGAAGGTGCAAAAGAAAGCTACAGCAAGGCTATTGAAACCTGGCAATCCGGACTCCCACCCGGTCACCCTTTTTTAGCCTATGGATACCATAATCTTGCATCCGTTCTCCTTTCGCAAGATCGGCCCGGTGAGGCTCTTCCTTACTTCCGGGATGCTTACAAAATCAGAACAGAGCAACTTTCACCGGAAAACCCCGAACGGGCTATGACCACAAGTATGCTGGGCGAATGCCTTGCCTCATTGGGTAGAATGGCTGAGGCTGAACCTTTGCTGATTGAAGGATATCAATCGTTGTTGGCATCCAGAGGTGAAGATCATTCAACTACTAAGGAAGCCGCCAATCGATTAAGAAATTTTCTGCAAAACCAGGATCGGGTAGAAGAGTTTGCACAGATCAAACAGGAAACAGAATAGAAAAAGCCTTCGGCTTATTCGACTGAAGGCTTAGATATTATTTCTTATTAAGTGTTAATCAATTGTTTCCAAAATAATACCGGAATCCCATTGCACCTGAGAAGTAAAAATAGAATTCAGGATCTACATCAATGGTTGGAACGACTTCCATGAATACTTCCATCGGTGCATCAATGGCATTTACATCAATCCCTATGGGTGCTCGAAGTGCAATATAATCCTGGAAATCTCCTGAGACAATGCGAACACCACCGCCAAAGTGAGTTTGAAGTAACGCTTCCTCCCAAGTAACCACAGTATTTTGTTTCAAAAAGTCGGCATGAACGGATACCCATGAAAAGTTTTCTCCCAAATCTACGGAAACCGCTCCGGCAATGGCTGTTGATTCCGAAAGCCAGGCTTTAACCGATATTCCATCCGGATCACCAATAATTCCACCAATACCAAAGGTTCTTTCCTGGGCTTGAGCACTGTTTAGCAAAATAAGACTGTAAATTATTGCAATTGAAAGTATTGCTATTTTTTTCATTGATCTTCTTTAGTTTTTAATATTTGAATGAATTCGTATGTGATTTTTTGAATGCAATATTCATCTTGAACAAAGCTCATTTTAAAACTTTTTTTTTTAAAATAAATAGAAATCTCAGACTTAATCGACCGTTAGATTATACCAAATAAAATGCACCAACTCTTATATATTCTCAACTCAACGAAGAATCATTTGGAGTATCTCCGCTCACGATGAGTCAAATTATGGTCAGTCATCAAAGGTGAGTAACTGTAGAAAATAGCCGGTTAAAATCAGGTTGCAGAGGCTGAAAAAGTAATTTAAATAGCTAAAAATTTGATGAAACTGCAACAATTTTGAGAATTTCACCTGTTATTGTATTGAGGCATTCACCATGATAAAGTCGGGTACTACATTCATCTTAAAATAACTTTGCGATCTTGATTTAAAACCAAGTCCTTCTCATCATTTATTGTATTTTATGAACAGATCTAATTACAAAATTCTGAATTTTATCTATGGTGAAGAAACCCAAACAAATGATTGAGGAAGGATCTGAACTTCGTCTCCAATTCGAAAAACGTGACGGCTTGCTTCCAGTTGTTGTACAGGAATCATCCTCCGGTGATATCTTAATGATTGCTTCCGTTAATGGCGAGGCATTGAATCAAACCATAAAGACGGGGAAAGCAACATTTTGGAGCACAAGCAGGCAAAAAATTTGGATGAAGGGTGAAACCTCAGGAAATGCACTCTTAATCGAGGAAATCTTGGTTGATTGCGACCAAGATGCCCTCATCTATAAAGTAACTTTGGATGGCAAAGGGGCGTGCCATACTACAAATGAAAAGGACTCACCCCGAAAATCTTGTTTTTACAGAAAATTGAACACGGACTCCCTAAAATTAGAATTCTTGGAAAAATGAAATTTAAATCCAGAAATGTATTCGGCGAACCAATTGCAACATGCGGCAACAATCCACTAACAGGTTTCTATAGAAACGGCTGTTGCGAATCAGGCGATGACGATCACGGCGATCACATGGTTTGTGCCGTAATGACAGTAGATTTTCTCAATTTTTCTAAATCCAAAGGTAATGATCTGTCTACACCCATCCCACAGTATAATTTTACCGGGTTGAATCCCGGCGACCGATGGTGCCTTTGCGCTCCCAGGTGGAAAGAAGCATACGAGGCCGGCATGGCACCCAAAGTTGTACTTGAAGCTACAAATGAACTGACTTTGAACATAGTTTCAATGGAGATGCTTTTAGAGCATGCTTATAAGGAAGAGCAAAAAAACGGATGAAAATAGATCTTTGATGAGATATACTTGATGATTGTTTCAGTAAGGCTTCCCTTTAGTTTCAGCAGATGGATCTGGAAAATATATCTTACCCTGCAAACCCCGTTTTTGATCATTTGAGAACTGTGTTTAAATTTTTAGCCCCCTCAAAGTAGGTGTTTAATTCTTCTCAACTGTATTTTTTTCTCTTGCCCAATGGCGGAATATGGATATTGAAAATCCTGCCATAAGCATAAAAGTTCCCAGCCAAACCACAGAAACAAAAGGTTTTTGCTCCGCCACAACCAGAACCCAATCTTCTTCGAAATTTTCATCAAGACCGTATACTGTAAGCTCGATGGTATCCGATTCCGGCCGAACTTTACTAAAAAGTACGTTCATATCCCACTCCTGTATTTCGATAGGTGGTGAGTAGGTATAACTTCTGTCATCTTCAGTGTAAACGGCGAAAAGAGGTTCAGCTTCAAAAGCACGGCCGGACGACTCATGTTCGATGTGAACTAAAGATCGAATTCCTATCTGTGTATTCTCGGGCAAAGCTTCCTCACTTGCCGGAACAAAATTTCTGAAAGTAAATGAAAATGGACCGACAGATTTAGTCTCGCCCCTGCTTAACTCTATTATTTGTGAGTCTTCCTGCTCTTCTGTTTGCTCCTCTTCTTGATTACCAACCGGCATCATTGATTCGTTCTGTGCATTCCTTTCAAATTCTTCATTACGCTGCTCGACATACTTACTTCCCGCCACATAGAGGTAGATGTCTTTAATCATTCCTGTACGAACATGTGGATCTACAGACCAATCAACTCCGTTTGGTCCTGAGGAGGTCAGCATCGGATAGACTTCCGGCGACATATAAAATACTTCTCCACCATCAATCGGTTCAAATCTGAGACGATAATTTTGCTGTCCCGGACGTGGAGAATTTGTGAGTTCATATCCTTCGTAGGTTACCATATACTTTTCATTGAGCAATTTTGGCTGATTTATTTTCAGCTCAAACATCTCCACTTTTTGCGTTATTGGAAAACCTTCGTCATCAAAGACTTCCCCCTGTTCAATCCTTGTGTTGTAATTCGTTGTTTGGGGATCCAGCATTGGCACTGTGTACACAGATGAAGCGATAATTCCCAGCAGGAGTAATCCAAACCCAATATGGGTAATCGTACCGCCAACCAGCTTTGGGTTTTTTCTCAAGAGTCTCACCAAAACCGTTCCATTTCCAATGACCGTAAACCAACCGGCGAAAATGTAAATCATGTAATAAATTGAGGTTACATTGCCTAATACAATGGAAACCACAGATACCGTTGAAGTAATCAGCAACGGCGTTATTAGCTCACCTGCAAGACTCTCCCAACTATGTCTCTCCCAAAAAAGATATTGCCCAATCACTGTAGCTAAAGCCATAATAATGGCAATCGGCATGCTCCAGTTATTGTAAAACTGAATCTCCGGTGGTGTGGGATTATCAACAAAAAGTTTTCCTAAAATTGGGGAACTCGTACCAAGAATAATCACTAATCCAAGTATAAACAGAAGCATTGCGCCTGTGAACGTCATGAATTCACGGCTCAAAAATTTGGATTCTTTATCAGGTGTCGGCAACTCTTTGTAACGATATAGGTAGAAACCGATTCCCATAATAGTGACAGCCAGAATAAATGCTAGCAATTGGTTATACAACCCTAAATCCACAAAACTATGAACCGATTGATCGGCAAGTACTCCTGACCTGGTCAAAAATGTCTGATAGATGATAGATACATAAGCCAGTATCGCAAAAAAGAGTGAAGCTTTGTGTGCGCGACGGCTTTTACGCTGAATGATCATCGCGTGTATTCCGGCTGTTCCAATCAGCCAGGGTACAAGTGATGCATTTTCAACTGGGTCCCACGCCCAGTATCCACCGAATGAAAGAGTTTCATATGCCCAGTATCCTCCCAGGAAAATAGCTGTTAAGAGTGAGAGGTTTGCTGCAAGTGTCCATGGCAGAGCCGGCCTGATCCATCCATGATATGTTTTTGTCCACAACGATGCGATTGCGAAGGCAAATGGCACTGTCATCATTGAAAATCCAACAAAGATGATCGGGGGATGAATCATCATCCATGGGCTTTTAAGTAAATCATTCAGCCCGGTTCCGTCTTGGGGTACAAAATCGGGATTGGCCTGCAGAAATGGGGCATTTGGCATCTCTTGTGCGATAGTTCGGAACGGGGATGCTCCAATTTTGGTGAATCCAAAATCCCAACCTATAATCATCGAAAGGAGAAAAAATTGGGTCATAGCCATTACAAACATCACGGGAGCACGATAGGGCTTTCGAGTCCACGCTATCAACCCAAGACCTACAAAAAAAGCAAAGAAGATCCAGAGCATGAAGCTTCCCTCCTGCCCACCATAGAAAGCTGAAAACAAGTATTTGGTTTCTAGGTCAAGGCTGGTATAGTTCCAAACATAATAGTATTGGAATTGATGGGTCATTATTAAATAGATGAGCGCAATCGATGCTCCTAAGACAAAAACTCCCTTAAATCCCCAAAACCAATTCGAAATCCGTTCAACTTTTTTGTTGTTACGCACGGAGGCAAATGCATATAACCCCATCGAACAGACTGAAAAGAGAAAAGCGAAGTTTAAAAACCAACGTCCAGCTTCAGCAATCATAAATTAACTCTCTATAGTGCTTGCCTTTTCAAAATCGGGCGAATCATTGTATTTAGAGGGGCATTTCATGAGCATTTCATTTGCATAAAAAACATTGTTTCTCATTTCTCCTATTACTACCAGCTGAGTCGCTTGTTCAAAGTTATTGGGCTTTGGTCGTGGATAGATCACTTTTCTCACATTTCCGGCCCGGTCTTTCATGTGAAAACTAAATTGCATGGTATCTCTTGAGAATCCATACTCCCCAGTTGAATCCCACGTACCCACAACATGTGATGAAGTCCGCGCTTCAGCTTCTTCAAAATTTACATAAGTGCTTATGCTGTTTCCAAAATTATACATCAGGAGTGATGTAAAAACAATAATTGAAACAATTCCAATGATTAATTTAGGTTTCATCTGAGGATTCTTCTTTAAGTGATTCTTCAAGTTTACTCACGTTTCTGTCTACCCGAATCAGGTAAAAGAGTAAAACAAACCAGATAATTAGGCTAACTCCTAAAACAACAAAAATAAGGTCATTCGAAGCCATTAGTTGTATAAATGCGGATGTTTGTTCAATGCCTTCTACCCCTTCCCACTTTCCGGAATAGCTGCTGCTCAGGGTATCAACGGCGGTCTTACTAGAATCTTGTATGTTTAATTTCATGATCCGCTCAAGGTTGTCCTTTCTTTGAGAACTTTATACCGGTTCACAACATTCATAATCCAAAACGAAAGACCAATAAAACCAATTACAGCGGGATAAAAGATATACCGAAGTTCAGGTGCGGTAATCTCGCTGAATGCCGGATTTCCTTCAGCTCCCGGGTGCAAACTTGGAAGTTGCCGAGGAATGATATACAACAAAAACGGGATCGTTGTGACTCCAAAAATATTATAAATCGCTGATATTTTCGCGCTCTTCTCACGATCATTAAATGCCGACCTTAAAATAAAATATGCTACAAAAATCAGCATTGCGAGGGCTGCCAAATTCATCCGGGGTTCAGCAAAAGTCCACCAGGTACCCCAGGTAAACCGTGCCCACAAAGATCCGGTTAACAAACCGCATATTCCAAAAAGCAATCCAACAGATGTTGCTGTTTCGGCCTTTCGATCCCACTTCAGATGTTCATCATTTAAATATCGAACACTAAAATAGAAAGCCATTGAAAAAGCTATCATCATGGTAAACCACATCGGTACATGTAGAAATAAATTGCGAGCAGATTGCTCCAAAATTGCTATTTCCGGGATTTGTATCAAAAATCCCGCGGTTATGACAATCGTCATCCAAACCGCCACTAAAATTTTCCAGACTTTCAAAATGATGGTGCTTTTTTGGCTCTAACACAGTTAACAAAGATACGAAAAGGAACCATTTTTTTATAAATTGATTATGAAGATGTTGATGAATTTTTGTGATATGAATTGAAAGATTTCTCTCTTGCAAAACTATCATTTTCGGCTCATTTGAACCTCCTGCCCCTACTCATTGACAAAGTAAAACAAATATTTCTCATCGTATTGAATCTCAAATTTTCTCAACAAAGAGATAAACTCCTGTTTAAATGTTCTCTTTTTATGATGTTCTTCCTGATTCAAAACATATTTACAAACCCGGTCTATATGAGAATGTGAATATGAAAAAACACCATATCCCTCTTGCCATTTGAATTTGTCCCTTAATCATTTTTTATGATTGATGAATTCATTGCTTTCAACTTTGATCTCTTCAACAAAATCAGAAATCAACATGTTTCCGGATTTAAATCCAACAAATAGATGTGAATGATCAGGCATTCAATGAACGGCCAGCATCTTTGCTTCCCGATTCCGAACTAAGCCTGTCATATATCTGTGCACTTCTTCTTTGTGATCTTTCGGGATGAGACTTCTCCAGTTTCAAACAGAAAATACGAATTGCAGGTATCTTTGTGAAAATGTGTTGGGCATTTCCTTGTCTTCTTTTTAGGAGGCTTCTAAGGAGCTATCAAGAAAATTTCATTTCTATTAACAGGAAGCTCCATCGGAGCTTTTTAATATTTAAAACATGTCTATATATGTAAAAGCCAAAAAATTCAAAATCCTTACAAAAGATTCGAACTTCTGCTATTTTGGCTCCCTCCAAGCCTCTAATTATTTGGTTGAAAAGCAATAATCAAACAGACTTCGGAGGAGTTACCTGTTTATAAAAACTCTGTTAGGCAGAAACCCGAACGGCTCCATAGGAGCCTCCTGCGATTCTTCTATCGTTGAAACCTAAAAGTGAACCTCTATTGAATGAGAGTTCCAAATCATTTGTTATTTTGTTTCTATGAAAGAGAAAAAGATCGAATTACAACCCAAAAAGAGCCACAATTTTTGGTGGTATGTTGTTGGGGTTCTTCTGATCCCCCTCCTCGCTGGAATCTATCTACTATACAAAAAGGTCAAAGAACTTTCGGAAATACACTATAAAATAACTGATAAAACTATTACATCAGTCTCCTCTTCTTACACTGAATCCGTTGATATTGCAAATATTAACGATGTGAAAATAGATCAAAGATGGATTGACAAACAGTTTGGTATCGGGAACTTACAGCTCATCACAAATACACGAAATGTAGATCTGATTGGGCTGGAAAACCCAAAAAACATTGCCGATTTGATCATGAAAGCGGCTGAGGCTGAACGTTATAAAATAGAGCAACAACAGAAAAAAGAGAGAGTTGAAACAAAATCATCACCCGGCAGCCTTGATAAATTGGACTACCTCACCGGTCTTTGGCAACAAGGTTTGATTTCTAATGATGATTATTTGCGGGAAAAGAAGCATTTTGAGGGGTAACTGAAGTCTCATCGGTGTAATCTCAAAACTAATCTTCAATTTCAATGAAAATCGTACACTTCACCAGTTGTGCATTATTATTCGTTATCATTTCTTTATTCTTTTTTGATACATCTCTTGCTCAAACCGTAAAGAATCAACCCGTAAAAAGCACACAAATTCTTCAAACCCAAACTACCTGGAACGGAGCAGATCTATCTTATCCGGATTCAGGAACAGAAGAAATAACGGCTTTGAAAATTGAATTTGCTCCCGGAGCTGAAACAGCGTGGCATCGTCACCCGGTTGCATCATTGGCCTACATCATAAGTGGAGAGTTGGAAGTCATTTTAAAGGATAGTAAGGAATCAAAAATTTTCAGAAAGGGAGATGCATTTGCCGAGGTGATCAATACCTGGCACTATGGGAAAAATATTGGAGATGAGCCGGTCGAGCTTATTGTTTTTTATGTTGGTGAGAAAGGCATCCAGTTAACAGAACTCCTCTCAGAGCCTGAAATAAAATAAAAGAGAAAAGGGTGAGCTCGTTGAATCTCACCCTTACAAAAATCAACACATTTAACGATTGGCAATTTTATGGTCTACCGAATAATTGCCATTTCCAATAAAGAAAAGTGCAAGACTTGTCAGGAAAAGCATAAGATCTAATCTCAATCCACTAAATCCATCCGGTAGTTTAACCATAAATATTGCTACCAACATTGTAAACGCGAGCAGCAGGTAAGGAATTTTAGTATATGCCCCGAAGAGGACCATAATTCCACCAAAAAATTCAACGAGTGCAACTACCCATGCCATTATTCCGGGCAGTGGAATCCCTACATTTCCAAAGAACCCCTGTACACCTTCGATTCCTGTTAATTTCCCCCAACCGGCTACAATAAAAATTACACCAACTCCTATCCGAAGAAGAAGGATTGCTAAGTCTCCATATTTGTTATCTAAATTTGCCATGGTTTTCCGTTTTTTTGAGTTAGATAGACGAACTGTATCACTGCTTGATCTGCTTAGAATTTAATCTCTACAGCTTTAATTACAAATTAAATTCGATATTTCATTGATTATTATTGCAATTCGGGTAGTTCTCGTAATTATTTTAACCAATCAACCATTTTAAATCTTCTTTGAATTTGGATTTGTTGAATGCAGAATACTCATTAGATTTATGCTTCTTTATCTAATAAATTGTATGAATTAATTAATCAAATAGATTTGCAAATGAAGACTCTTAAACTCGGGATTGTTGGATCTGGATTTATCGCCAAATTTTTAGCTGTAGCCATGAAACAGGTTCGGCAGATCGAAATTTCTGCCATCTATAAACGTGGTGGATCTGAGGATCTAGCCAAATACGCTAAAGAGAATGGACTGGGCGACCCAAAGCTATATGATTCAGTATCCGAAATGTGTAATCATTGCGATGCGATTGCCATCTACTCACCTAATTATACGAGAGTGGCTATCATGGAGGAGATTAATGAAGCTGTTAAAAAGGGGGCTGAGTTAAAAGGTGTAATTTGTGAAAAGCCTCTTGGACGAACGATAGCTGAAGCACAAAAAATGGTGGATCTCGCAAGGGATGCAAACCTGAAAACGGCCTATTTTGAAAATCAGTTGCATATGAATGCGGTTAATAAAGCACTCGATCAGCTGGAGCCTCAGCGAAATGCTATGGGTTCTTTTACTCTTGCACGAAGTACCGAAGAGCACGCCGGGCCTCACAACGGATGGTTTTGGGATCCTACCCAGCAGGGTGGCGGAGTATTGTCTGATATGGGATGCCATAGTATTGCTGTATCTCGCCACATTTTAACACCTCCTGGAAAAGATCCGCTGTTCCTCGAACCGGTTGCGGTTCAGTGTGACACCTCACTTTTGAAATGGGGACAGCCAAAATATCGTGAGCAACTCAAGAAAAAATTCGGGGTTGATTACAGCGAAACTCCGGCAGAAGATTTTGCAACAGGAATTATCACATTCAAAAATCCTGAAACCGGACAACTTGTTAAAGGCCAGTTTACCAACTCATGGATGTACGATAAACAGGGGCTCCGCCTGTGGATGGATGCCATTGGTCCCGGCTACGCCATGGAAGTGAATTCCCTCATCTCCCCACTTGAAATTTTTGTTGGAGATGAAGCCGCAGAAGGCGTTGCCGATGCTGAAACCGCTATCGAAAAATCAACCACAACTCGTGGGCTTTTACCCGTTCATCCTGATGAAGCCGGACTTTACGGGTATGACACGGAACAAGAAGATGCTGTGAAAGCATTTTTGAATGACGAAGATGCTTTCCTTGATTGGGAGTTCGGTTTAGAAGTGACAAAACTTGTACAAGCTGCTTACATGGCCGCTGAAAAGAAACAGACTATCGACCTGACAGAACCGGGTGTTCAAGAAGAGTTGAACACCTACAAATCTCTTATTTCACAAGGTAAAGGTTCGGATATACTGTTTTCTTAAAAATAATTCCAACATATGTAGCCTTTCTATTGCGAGTGACTCTAACAACCGCGGCAATCTCCTGCTTTAATCACGATTGGAGATTGTCGGTCTCACTCCATTTGCTCGCAATGACTTTTCAAAGCCTTACCTCAATCCTTCAAGGATAGAATTCAGCTCCGCACGATCAAGATAATTACCTCGATATATTACTCCCTGGATATGATCCTGGAATGGGATTGAGTTGAGCGGGTTGGAATCCAGCAGAATCAAATCAGCACGATATCCTTCAGCTACTTTCCCCACAGAGTCTTCTTCACCTATATACCTGCCCACATTAATTGTTCCGGTTTCAAGGGCTTCAAATGGTGTTAACCCGGACTCCAGCATTAATTCAATTTCCCGATGAGCAGCAAAACCCGGAGGATTGAATATTTGTGGTGCATCTGCTCCAAGCAGTAACCTGTTACCGTGTTCATACAGAGCAAGAGTCAGTTTCTTTCGGATATCGAGGTACTCTCTTGCCTGTTCTTCGTTATAGTCCGGTGAATTGCGAGTGGACCGTACAAAATTCGACCACCCGTTCACTAGGTCATCCGGCAGGTACTCCATACCCGGCCAATCTTGCATCTCCCCTACTGTCAGATCGGGATTGAATACATTTTCCAACAAAGTATTTGTTGGCACAACCCAGGCATCGGCTTCATTCGTTATTCTTGCCGCTTCATCAATAAATGACAAGTCAACTCGGGGAGTTTCTTCGTATCCAAAGTAGATGACGGATGCACTCTCCTTTTCAGCATCACCGGTTAGAAATTCCATGTATTTATCAAAATGTTCGATGGTTTTCTGTCCGGCTTCCAAAGAATGTTCAAGGCCAATCCCTTCCGAAATGTGTCCGGAAAATTCAATTCCTTGTTCATTTGCTTCATCAGCAAGAGCATTAAAGTTTTCGAGGGTAATACCGGGGTGAAGTTTTAGCAGATCGTAACCGGCCTCAGCCTGATCTCGAACCATTTGACGACTTGTTTCCGGGTCAGTAGCTGAATTGCCATTAAACGACGGACCTGATGTAAAAATTCGCGGACTTAAAAAATCAGTGTTTTCTGCTTCCTCCCTTAATTCAAGATGAGCAGGGTCTCCCAGCATTCCCCGAATTGTGGTCAAACCCTGGGTTAAATAGAGAGCAAGAGTGTTCTCCATCGCTTCTCTGCCCTGGCCAGATGATGGAATATGTGCATGCATCTCTGCAAGTCCAGGCAACACATAATAATCTCCTTCTATAATCATCGAGGTATTTGCATAATCGGCTTCACTATCCGGTCCGATCCATTGAATCACTCCATCTTCAATAATAATGGTTTGATTTCTCTGAATTTGATCGTTCTCCATCGTTAAAACCTGGACATCTTTGATCACAAGAGGTTGAGACATTAAGGGCGGCACCACCAAAAAGAAAATGATACCGGCAAGCATAAATATTTTTGATTTATTACTCATTGTTTTAGCATTAATTGGAAATTTAGAATATTTAATCAGGAGTTTTCTTCTACTGATTTTGCCTTTTTCGAGAGCTCTCTGACTTTTTTTGCTAGAATACTGCGCTCTTCACTTTTATCGTCGGTGGTTCGGCCCATTACATATCCATAATGATTGAGTTGATCGATTTCATCACAAATTACTTTTACGATCGCGCCTATTGGGATAAAAAGAATCATTCCGGAAAGCCCCCAAATTTGTGCCCCAACTACAAGCAATAGCAACGTTACGAGTGCATTCATACTCACCTGGCTTCCGACAATTACGGGAGTAATCAGGTTTCCTTCAAACAACTGAATCACGTAAAACCCAAGCAGAATAATAAGCGGATAGAACAAAGAATCCATTGTAATCAATGCATATAAAATGGGTAAAATCGACCCGAATAGCGGACCGATAAATGGTATGATGTTCATCATCCCGGCAAATACTCCGAAAAATATGGCGTGATCAACTCCAATCACTGACAATAAAATTGAATAGAGAACAGACAGAATACCGATCACAATCAACACCCCTGTGATGTAATTCTGAACCGTTGATTTTACGTTGGCTATGATCGTAGTCACTTTTTTCTCCTGGCCTGAATTGCCCTGGCCAAAAGCTCTTAACAAGAAATTCTTCAGAATGTCTCTCAAAAGAAGAATCAGGAATACAAAAATAGGCACCAATAATACAGATGTTAATGTGGATGCCGCACCGCCAATCTGCTGCGTGATGGACCCTACATTTTCACGTACAAAATTGATCAGAGTTTGTGTAACCTGATCCAAACGAATACTCTCTATTGCAAAATAATCACCTAAAAATGAGTTCACAGAGGCCATCATTTCATTCAAGCGTTCAACGAACATATCGGCATCTTGAGCAAAATCAGTCATCTGTGAATAGAAAAAGAACAGAATAGTTGAAAACAGGATAATCCCAAACAGAATTGCCCCGAAAGATGACAAGACTCTTGGTATTTTAAATCGCTCAAGCCATTGGCTAACAGGAAGCAACAGAATCGCAAAAAAGACGGAAAATAGTATCGGTACAATAACCGATTTTGCGATAACCATCACATAAACCGTCAAAACAGCTGCCGCCAATCCATAAACATATTTTACATACCAGGTAGTCTCAGAACTCATATCTCTTTTATTCATATTACCTATGAAGAAATAACTCTTTGTAAACTGATGGTTAATCTACATTAAAATCTTTATTTGATTTCCACAATATGTAGAAAAAAGTTTACAGTGTGAAAAAGGAACTTATCAAATCATCTAAAATGATTATTCATTTTGTTACACAATCTGACAATAAAAAAGCCGGTTCAATTCTAAAATCGAACCGGCTAATAATTTGTAAAAAAAGTGAAGGGTGTTGAAATATCAGCTCAACGAGATATATTTAACGTTACTCACTCCATCTAATTTGTAGATACTGTCGAGTTCTTCATTGTTAAGCTGCCTGTCTACAATTACGGCAGTAATGGCATTTGAACCCTTTCCTTCACGCCCCAGGCTTAGCGCACCTATGTTGATATCCTGCTTGGCAAGTGTGCTTGATACTGCCGCCAACATTCCTGGCTTATCAAGGTTTTGGTACATCAGGATATCACCCTCGAGACGCAATTCAATTCCAAATCCATCAATCTCAACGATTCGATAATCACCGGGTCCGAATACGGCGGCAGAGATCTGCTTGTATTCAGAGCTGTCACCAAGTTTGATGGTGATCAGATCATTGTAGTTTTTGTCATCGCTTTTATTCGTCTCACTGAGTTTGAAACCGCGTTCAAGCGCATAATGACGAGCATTAATTAAGTTCACTGATTCACTTACGTATTGGGAAAGCATCCCTTTGAGAATTGCATCGGTCAATACTTCAGAATACTTCGTACAAATTCCTGTATACTCAAACGAAAAGTTATTGGCATTATCCGGCATGATCTGCCCGGAAACCTTGCCAAGTTTTTCAGCAAGCTCTACATATGGCTGAACTTCATCGTTGGTAAGAAGAGAAATTGATTTACTATTCAGGCTGCCTTTATAATTTTTATTTTCAAGCGCATCAGAAATTTGCGATGCAATTTGAACGGCCACTTTTTCCTGCGCTTCCTCGGTAGATGCACCCAAGTGTGGCGTGCAAATGATAGAGGGATTCTTAAGCGCTTCATATAACTCCTCTGTCGGTGGCTCACTTGTGTAAACATCCAGAGCAGCGCCGGCGACTATTCCTTTTTCAACCAAAGGAACCAGGTCTTCCTCTTTATAAATGCCGCCTCGTGCACAGTTTACAAGTCGGATACCCGGTTTCAATTTATCGGCTATATCAAGGGAGATCATATTCTTGGTTTTTTCCGTCAGAGGAGTATGGACGGTTAGAAAGTCCGATCGCCCGAAAAGGTCATCCAATTCTACCAGTTCAACACCAATCTCTTTCGCATGATCTTGAGTGGTAAATGGATCATAAGCAATAAGATCCATTCCAAATTGCTTCATTCGAAGGGCTACTTCCGTTCCAATTTTTCCAAGGCCTACAATTCCGAGGGTCTTGCTGTGAACTTCAGTTCCCATAAATTTCTTCCGATCCCATCCACCGCTTTTCACTCGATCCACAGATTGGGGAATATTTCGGGCAAGAGCAATGATCATTCCACACGTGTGCTCTGCCGTTGAAATCGTATTTCCATCCGGTGTATTCATCACCAACACACCTTTGGATGTAGCAGCGGGTATGTCAATATTGTCTACGCCAACGCCGGCACGGCCAATAATTCTAAGGTTTTCGGCATGACTCAAGAGCTCTTCATCAACTGTGGTGCCACTCCGTAGTACGATGGCTTCGTATTTGCCAATAATTTTTTTTAATTCATCCAGCTCTATTTTTGGCCGCTGGTCAGCATGAATATTTCGTTCTTTAAAAACCTCGGCGCAAACGGGATCTACGTTATCAAGAAGTAAAACGTTTAGTGACATATTATCTGTTTCGAATATATTTAGTTATAGTTGACAAATTCTAAAATGAGTGATTGAAGATCATTCATCCCTCTGCCTGAATCAGATGAGGTAACAACAATTGGTACCTCAATATTCATTTTTTCAAGTATTTTTTTTACAGTTTGTTTGGATGCAGCCAATTTATTGCCTGATAGTTTATCTGCCTTGGTTAATACAACGCTAAATGGTTTCCGGTTCGAAGCCATCCAGTAAAAAAAATCTTCGTCAAGCCGGGTGGGATCATGTCTG
>Ga0102931_1000691_pt1 | contig 16562 bp, 13 predicted proteins | sample SalPonR1_C_D1_MG_FD_79282 | JGI IMG/M metagenome (GOLD analysis project Ga0102931, IMG submission 79282) | Salt pond soil microbial communities from South San Francisco under conditions of wetland restoration - Salt Pond MetaG R1_C_D1_MG | ecosystem: Environmental > Aquatic > Marine > Intertidal... | reverse complement strand
CTTGTCGCGCGGCAGGCCCATTTCATGCATGAAGGCCATCGGCACAACAGCGAAGGCCTCGTTCACCTCCCAGAGGTCCACGTCGTCCTTGCTCCAGCCGATCCTGTCGAGCAGCTTCTGCGCGGCGGGGACCGGTGCGGTGGTGAACCAGCCCGGCGCCTGCGCGTGGCTGGCATGGCCCAGGATGCGGGCGCGAATCGTCAGCCCCTGCGCCTCGGCGTGCGAGCGCGAGGCCAGCACCAGCGCCGCCGCGCCGTCGCTGATCGAGCTGGAATTCGCCGCCGTCACGGTGCCGTCCTTGCGAAAGGCCGGTTTCAGTTGCGGGATCTTGTCGGGGCGCGCCTTGGCGGGCTGTTCATCGGCGCTGATCGTCACATCGCCCTTGCGGGTGGTGATGGTGACCGGGGCGATCTCGCCCTCGAAAGCGCCCGATTCCTGCGCCGCCAGCGCCCCCTCCAGCGAGCCGATGGCATAGTCGTCCTGCGCCTGTCGGGTGAACTGGAAATGCCCGGCGCAATCTTCGGCGAAGGTGCCCATCAGGCGGCCCTTGTCATAGGCATCCTCGAGCCCGTCGAGAAACATGTGGTCGATGACCTGCCCATGCCCCAGACGGGCGCCGCCGCGCATCTTGGGCAACAGGTAAGGCGCCATCGACATGCTTTCCATGCCGCCCGCGATCATCGTGCCGGCATGGCCAAGGGCGATCTGGTCAAAGGCCATCATGGCCGCCTTCATGCCCGAGCCGCACATCTTGTTGAGCGTGGTGGCCGGCACGTCCTCGCCCAGACCACCGGCAAATCCGGCCTGCCGCGCGGGGGCCTGGCCCTGGCCTGCGGGCAGCACGCAGCCCATCAGCACCTCGTCCACGGTTCGCGCGCCTGCGCCGTCCAGTGCCGCACGAATGGCGGCACCGCCCAGAACCGGCGCCCCGACCCCATCGAAATCTCCCTGGAACCCACCCATCGGGGTGCGCGCCGCGCCTGCGATGACAACCTCTTTCATGGCTCGTTCTCCCTTTGTCAGGTCCATGCATACCGAATGGTAAGGAATGCGGTCTAGCCTCGCCCGTATTTCTACCTATCGCCCGAAGGAGGCATCATGAACCTGCACAGCACCTATGGCAACGACATCAACCTGATTACCGTCGCCGACACCCGAATCGATTCGAGCGTGGCCATCAGTTTCAAGGACAGCATGCGCACGCTGACCGATCAGGGGCCCGATCATATCCTGCTGGATCTGTCGAATGTCGTCTTCATCGACTCCAGCGGTCTGGGCGCCATCGTCGCCGCGATGAAGCAACTCAGGAGCGGCAAGCGGCTGGATCTGGCGGGGCTGACCCCGGATGTCGCCAAGGTGTTTCGCCTGACCCGGATGGAAACAGTGTTCAATATCCACAAGGACGCCGCCAGCCTTGTCCCCCGTCCGGTCGCCTGACGCGGTCTTGATGGATCGATCGCGCTCTCCCATTGCCAAGTCGCGGGCATCCTCGCCCGGCCCTCTGTCGATGCGGTTTGGCGGCGGGGTGGAGCAGATCAGGGGGGCGCTGGACGCCGTGTGCGGCTTTCTTGGCACGCTCGGACAGGGGCCCGAGCAGCGTGGCACGATCAAGATCGCACTGGCGGAGGCGCTCAACAACATCGCCGAGCATGCCTATGCGGGGCAGCAGCCGCCCGGGCCGGTTGATCTTCATGCAACGGCGGATGGCGGGATCTTGCAGGTGATTCTGCTTGATCGTGGCCGCGCGCTGCCCGGGCTCGCCCCGCCGCCGGGCCTGCATCATGACCTTGAAGTGGAGCCCGATTCACTGCCGGAGGGGGGATTCGGCTGGCTCTTGATCCGCGAACTGACCGAGGACGTGTCCTATATCCGCACAGGCGACGAGAACCGGCTGACCCTTGTTTTCAGCCTCGAATGACAGCTTGGCAGGGCCAGGCTGGCGAAGAAGACACCAATTTGCCGCATTCGATGCTAAAAAGCGCCTGAAACGATCCGTATCTAAGAGATGTAGCTGCATATAGCTTCCCTCGGCGCCGCGTTGAACAGCCCCCACCCAGTGCGCGGCGTCGAGGTTTTCTTCCATACCTTCATCGCATTGGCATTCACCCGGCTTGGTCCTAGTGTGACCGCCGCGTGACAGATGAAGGACACCCCCCATGCGAGATTTTCACCTTCCCGGCCGTTCCGCCACCTTTGCCAGCAACGGCATGTGCGCCACATCGCATCCATTGGCCGCGAAGACGGCGGTGGATATCCTGGAGCGCGGCGGCAATGCCATGGACGCGGCCATCGCGGGGGCTGTTCTGCTGGGTATCTGCGAGCCGCAGATGACCGGGATCGGCGGCGACTGCTTTGCGCTTTTCACGAAACCCGGCAGCGACGAGATTCACGCACTCAACGGGTCGGGCCGCGCCCCGGCAGGGGCCAGCGCGGCGGCGCTGCGCGCAGGCGGGCATGACACTGTGCCGCTCAACAGTCCCGACGCGGTGACCGTTCCCGGCGCGATCGACGCCTTTTGCCGCCTTTCCGCGGATCACGGCAAGCTGGGGCTTGATGCGCTGCTTGCCCCGGCCATCCATCATGCGGAGGCGGGCGTGCCCGTCGCGCCGCGCGTGGCCTTTGACTGGCCCGAGGCCGCCAGGGCGCTTCAGGGCGATGCGATCGGCTATTTTACCAAGGACGGCGCTGCGCTCAAGACCGGCGACATCTTTCGCGCGCCCGGTCAGGCCGAGGTACTGCGCCGCATCGCCGCCAAGGGGCGCGACGGGTTCTATAGCGGCGAGGTGGCCGAGGACATGGTCGCCGCGCTCAACGCGCAGGGCGGGGTTCATACGGCGGATGATTTCGCCGCCACCGCATGCGACTACACCAAGCCGGTCGCGGGCGATTACAAGGGCGTCGATCTGGTCGAGCATCCGCCCAACGGTCATGGCGCCACGGCGATACTGATGCTCAACATCCTGAAACATTTCGATATTTCCCTGATGGATCCGGCAGGCAGCCAGCGCGCCCACATAGAGGCCGAAGCCGCCAAGCTGGCTTATGATGCGCGCAACCGCATCATTGCCGACCCCGATCACACAAGCCGCCTTGCGCATATGCTCGCGCCCGAAACGGCGGCGAAACTGGCCGCGCTGATCGACCCGCAGAATGCAATGCCCGCCGCCGCGCCGCTGGCCGATGCGGTGCATCGTGAAACCGTCTATATCACCGTGGTCGATCGCGACCGCATGGCCGTGTCGCTGATCTATTCGATCTTTCATGGTTTCGGCTCGGGGATCGCGTCGGAGAAATTCGGCGTGCTGTTCCAGAATCGCGGTGCGGGCTTCTGCCTGACGCCGGGCCATCCCAATGAAATGGCGGGCGGCAAGCGGCCGATGCATACGATCATCCCCGGCATGCTGCGCGAGAACGGGCATGTCACCATGCCCTTCGGCGTGATGGGCGGCGCATATCAGCCCAATGGCCATGCGCGGCTGGTGTCGAACCTGCGCGATTTCGGGATGGATGCGCAAACCGCGCTCGACGCCCCGCGCAGCTATGCCGAGGCGGGGAAACTGAAGGTGGAGCGCGGCTACAGCGAGGCGGTGCGCGCCGAACTGGCCGGGTTGGGCCATGACGTGATCGTGCCCGAGGGGCCGATTGGCGGCGGTCAGGCCATTGTGATCCGCCCCGACGGCGTGCTGGAAGGCGCCAGCGACCCGCGCAAGGACGGCTGCGCGCTTGGCTATTGAGGGTGACAAAACGCCATGCAGCGCGGGCAAAGGCCCGCGCGCATCCTAGTTCAGCTGGAAATGAAGCGGGTAATGCCCGTCCTCGAACGGGCCGAACAGATCGGGAATGTCGGGGTGGTCAACCGGCTCTCCCGAATAGTCCGCGATCAGGTTCTGTTCCGAGACATAAGCGACGTAATAGCTTTGGTCGTTCTCGGCCAGAAGGTGATAGAACGGTTGTTCCTTGGAGGGGCGGCTATCCTCGGGAATCGAGTGATACCATTCCTCGCTGTTGGAAAATTCCGGATCGACATCAAAAACAACCCCGCGAAACGGGTGTTTCTTGTGCCGGACGACCTGTCCCAGCGAATATTTCGCTCTTGTTTTCAACATAACATTGCAGCCCCTAGCCCTCAAGACTAATGGTTTCAAGGGCCGTTTGTCCAACCCCAGAGCATAAAACATGGGAAACAGTCTGTGAACCTTGCCTTGACAGTCCTTGAGATCGTCGCGCCGGTTTTCCTGCTGGCCGCCGTCGGGTTCGTCTGGGTGAAGATGGGATTCGAGTATCGCGTGCAGTTTGTCACGCAGATGGCGATGACCCTTTCGGTACCCTGCCTGATCTTCGTGTCGCTTATGCAGACCGAGATAGACCCCGGCGCCTTGACCGCGCTGTCGGCGGCGGCGATCGTCGGCTATGGCGCGCTGACCGTGGCGATGTGGTTGCTGACCCGCGCCCTGGGGCTGGAAACCCGGACCTATACCGCGCCGCTGATTTTCGGCAATACCGGTAATCTTGGGCTGCCGCTGGCGCTGTTCGCCTTTGGCGAGACCGGTCTGGGCTATGCCGTTGTGGTGTTCGCGATCATGGCGATCTGGTCCTTTACCTATGGAATCTGGCTGGTGTCGGGCGGCGGGTCGGTGCTCAAGGTGCTCAAGGAGCCGCTTGTCGCCGCCACGCTTCTGGGCGGGTTGTTCCTGTGGCAGGGATGGGAAACGCCGACCTTCCTGACCAATACGCTGAAACTCGCCGGTCAGATGGCGATCCCGCTCATGCTGATCACGCTGGGTGTCGCGGTGGCGCGGCTGACGCCGGGACGCGTCGGACAGGCGGCGATCCTGTCATTCGTCAAGGTGTGCGTTTGTGCGGCGATCGGTTGGGCGGTCGGCGCCTGGTTTGGTCTGGATAAGACCGCCTTTGCCGTTCTGGTGCTGCAGCTTGCGACCCCGGTCGCGGTCACATCCTACCTGCTGGCCGAGAAATACGGCGCCGATTCCGATGCCGTGGCCGGGCTGGTCGTGGCCTCGACGCTGATGTCGGTCGTGGCGTTGCCGCTGCTTCTTGCCGTTCTGCTCTGAATTCCTGCGATTTCTTGATTCCCCTGCGCGCCTGTTTCCGCTAAAGTTGCAAAAAAACAAACGAAAGCGAGAGGCAGATGAGCAGAACTCTTCGCGCATTCCTGATCGTCCTTCTGGCGGCGTCCTGTGGCGGCGGGCCAAGCGGCCCACCCCCAAGCAATCTGGACAATGCCTGTTCGATTCTGGAGCAGCGCCCGCAATACAAGCGCGCCTTCAACGCGACCGAGCGCCGTTGGGGCGTTCCCGTCCATGTGCAGATGGCCACGATCCACCAGGAAAGCAGCTTTGACGGCAATGCCCGCACCCCGTTCCGCTGGACGCTCGGGATCATCCCGATGGGGCGGCAAAGTTCGGCCTATGGCTACAGCCAGGCGCTGGATGGCACATGGGACGAATACAAGCGCGAAACCCGCCGCTTCGGGGCACGGCGCAACGACATTTCGGACGCCACCGATTTCATGGGCTGGTACATGGCGAAATCCAACCAGAGGCTGGGGATTTCGCTCAGCGATACGCGCAACCAGTATCTGGCCTATCACGAAGGGCGCACCGGCTTTGCGCGGCGCAGCTTTAACAGCAAGCCTTGGCTTTTGCGCGTCGCCGACAAGGTCGAAGACCGCTCGCGCATGTATCAGGCGCAGCTGCGGCGCTGCAACGGCCGGAGTTTCGGCCTGTTCTGAGGCTGCGGCCCCGGGAGCTTGACCAAGCGATCCGGCGCCGCGCCCTGACGCGGCGCCCGGCGCATCACTTGTCGCGCCGTTCGACCGGGCCGACGCCGGGAATCACGAACCGGTCATCGGCCAGTTGCATCCCCGTGCGCAGATCGCCCAGTACCACCGTGGTGCGCGCGCCCGCGCTGTCGTTGATGACCCATTGGCGCAGTTCCACCGGGTCGGCGGTAAAGACCAGTTCGATATTGCCGTATTCGGGATGCGCGGGGTCCTGCGCCTGAATCGTGGTGGTCTTGCCGTCGCTGGCATGGCCGGTCACCATCCGTTCGCGCGTGAGGTCGACATTGCGCGCCAGCACGATCTTCAACGGGGTGCGGTGCAGCGGATAGGCCTCTGGACCGGTGTTCGACTTGGGATCGACGACGCCGACGCGGTCGCCATCGGCCACAACCAGCGTGCGTTCGGGCGGGTCGTATTCGAAGCGCACGCGGCCCGGTCGCTTGATATAGATGCGCCCGGTACTGATCGTGCCGTCATCGTTGATCTGGGTGAATTCGCCCTCGGCGGTCTTCAACCCGTTAAGATAACCCGAGATCGCGCCAAGCGACAATTTCTCGGCCGCGGCTGGCATGGCCATGGCGGCGCTCAGCACGGCGGCCGTCAGAATCGAAAAGGGTTTCATGGCGCGGGGCTCCTTCATCGGTGAAACGCCGGGGGATATTACCCCGGCGGCGGCCTGATATGCGATAGCGGTCGTCTTGAACCTGATATCAGCAGGCCATGACCGGTTATCAAGCCCGCGCCCACGCGGCCAGCACCTGATCGCATCAAAATCCCGTCAACGGGCGCGCTTGGGTGCCCGCGCTACTGCTCCGGCACCAGGATGTCGCGCTTGCCCACGTGGTTGGCGGGGCTGACGATGCCCTGCTCTTCCATCTGCTCGACCAGGCGCGCGGCCTTGTTATAGCCGATCGCCAGCTTGCGCTGGATATAGGATGTGCTGCATTTGCGATCCTTGATGACGATCGCCACCGCCTGATCGTAAAGCGCATCCTCGCCGTCGGTATTGCCGCCGGTCGACAGGCCCAGCACCGCATCGATACTGTCGGCCTTCTCGTCGTCGGGGCCATCCTGCACGCCATTCACATAGGTCGGCGGGCCATAGGCCTTGAGATTGTTGACCACTTCCTCGACCTCTTCGTCGCTGACGAAGGGACCATGGCAGCGGGTGATCTTGCCGCCCCCGGCCATGTAAAGCATGTCGCCCATGCCCAGAAGCTGCTCGGCGCCCATCTCGCCCAGGATCGTGCGGCTGTCGATCTTGCTGGTCACCTGGAAACTGATCCTGGTGGGGAAGTTCGCCTTGATCGTGCCGGTGATCACATCGACCGAGGGGCGCTGCGTGGCCATGATCAGGTGAATACCCGAGGCCCGTGCCATCTGTGCAAGGCGCTGGATACAGGCCTCGATCTCCTTGCCCGCGACCATCATCAGGTCGGCCATCTCGTCGACGATCACGACGATATAGGGCATTTTCTCGGGCGCGAATTCCTCGGTCTCGAAGACCGGTTCGCCGGTCTCGTCGTCAAAGCCCGTCTGCACCGTGCGCGAGAACATCTCGCCCTTGCGCTGCGCATCCGCGACCCGGCCATTGTAGCCGTCGATGTTGCGCACGCCCATCTTCGACATCTTGCGATAACGCTCTTCCATCTCGGCCACGACCCATTTGAGCGCCACGACCGCCTTCTTGGGGTCGGTCACAACCGGGCTCAGCAGATGGGGAATGCCGTCATAGACCGACAGTTCCAGCATCTTGGGGTCGATCATGATCAGGCGGCACTCATCCGGTGTCAGCTTGTAAAGCAGGCTCAGGATCATGGTGTTGATCGCCACCGACTTGCCCGACCCCGTGGTCCCCGCGATCAGCAAATGAGGCATTTTCGCAAGGTTCTGCACCACCGGATCGCCGCCGATATCCTTGCCAAGCGCCAGCGGCAGCTTCTGGTTGCCGTCGCCATAATCGCGGCTCGACAGGATTTCGCGGAAGCTGACCATCTCGCGGTTGTCATTGGGCAGTTCGATGCCGATCACGCTGCGCCCCGGCACGGTGCTGACGCGGGCCGACAGCGCCGACATGGAGCGCGCGATATCATCCGCCAGACCGATCACCCGGCTTGCCTTGAGGCCGGGCGCGGGTTCCAGCTCGTACATGGTGACAACCGGGCCGGGGCGGACGCTGACGATCTCGCCTTTCACGCCGTAATCGTCCAGCACGTTCTCAAGCATCCGCGCGTTTTCCTCAAGCGCGTCATCGCTCAGGTGATGCCGGGTGATATTGGCCGGATTGTTCAGCAGGCTGAGCGGCGGCAGTTCGTATTCCACCTGCGCGCTTTCCTCGAATTGCAACGCGGGCTGGGCCTCGGCGATGGCGCGGCTCGAGGGTTGGGGCGCGCGGCGCTGCGTATGCTGCACGACCTTCCTGGGCTCTGCCACGGGGATACGCGGCTGCATCGCCTGCGCCTGCGGCTCGGGCTGGGGCAGGTCGGGCTGCTCATGAGGGTGATGCTGCGCCTCGGGCGCGGCAAGCGGCGGATCGTCGGGCCAACCCTGGCGCTGCGCTGAGGTCAGTGGCGGTTCGGGCGGCAGGACGTCGCGCGCCCCGGAATTCAGGATCAGCGGATCGGGGCCGCGACCCCGGCCACGTGTCAGGGGCGCGACGCTTTCGACCTGAAGCGCCGGGCTCTGGCGGACACGGGTCTTGATGACATCCGCGATCTTGGCGCGGATCCGGTCATCGCCCGGCGCCTGCACATCGCCCTGCGGTCCGGTGGATTCGATCAGTTCCGGCTCGGGGTCGGGTTCGGGGCGACGCATGAGCGACGGCATCCGCGACAGAAGCCCGCCAGAGCGTTCGTCCTGGCCGGCGGCCTGCGCAGCGGCGGCAGGCCGGGGCGCGCTGACGGGCGGCACCTGCGCGCGGCGCACCACCGGCTGCGCCGGAACGGCGGCCTCGGCGCGGGCATACTCCTCGGCGTCGGCGCGGTCGGCCAGGCGCCGCGCGCGGGCCTCTCCGGCCTTGGTCTGCGCCCGCTGTGCCACGCTCAGAGCGCCGGTTGCACCCCGTCCGGCAAGGGCCATGATCCAGGCATAGGTCAACACGACCCCGATCAGCAGGAACCGCGCCAGGCGCATCAGTTCAGGCCGGGTAAAGCCCAGCACAAAGGCGCCAAATCCCAGCACGCCGATTCCAAGGACAAGCGAGAGAACCTTGAGCCCCAGGCTCGCGCCCAGCGGCAGAATACCCAAGACAGTGCCCAGAACGGCATCGCCGAACATCCCGCCAAGGCCGAAACTATGGGTGGCCGACCATACCGCGCCCGGCGTCAGTGACGCGGCGTAAAGCGCCAGCAGCGCGATCCAGATCGGCGCAAAGATCAGACGGCTCACCGCGCGCTCGGCTCCGCGATGCAGGGCGAAACGCGCGCCCCAGACACCCAGCACGATGGCCAGACCCCAAGCGCCCCAACCCACGATCATGAACAGCGGCGCGGCAATCGACGCCCCGATCCGTCCCATCCAGTTCCGGACCGGCGCATCGGTGGCGGACATCCAGCTGGGATCGTCCGGATGATAGGAAACGATCATCGCAGCGGCCATCGCCCCCAAGATCAGCAGGACCAGCCCCATCAACTCCTTGCCGCGCTTCTCGATCGCCTCGGCCATGGTGCTGTCAAGCAGCGGTTCGCGCCCGCGTGTCTGGTATGCCATTTTATCCCTCGTCCTCAAATCATGCGTAAAGACAGTCGCGCAGCCGCGTCAGCCCACGCACCATCTCGTCTTTCGGGGCCACCATCGCGACCCGGATATATCCCGCGCCCGGGTTCGCACCGGCAACCTCGCGGCTCAGATAGGCGCCGGGCAGAACCCGCACGCCGGTTTGCGTCCAGAGTTTCAGCGCCGCCGCCTCGCCATCCTCGACGGGCAGCCACAGGAAGAACCCGGCCTGCGGGCTTTCATACCCCGGCACGTCCGCCATGATCTCGTCGGCCAGCGCGTATTTCTCGGCGTAAAGGCGGCGGTTCTCGTCCACATGCGCCTCGTCATCCCAGGCCCTTTCGGCCACGTGCTGCAATGGCAATGGCAAGGGCGCACCGGCATAGTTGCGCAACTGCTTGAGGCGCAGCAGCGTCTCGGGGCCGCCGGCCACGAAACCGCTGCGCAACCCCGGCAGGTTCGACCGCTTCGAAAGCGAATGGAACGCGACCACGCGCTCGGCGTCCGCCCCCATCTCTTGCGCCACGTCCAGCGCGCCCACCGGGGGCGCGCCACGATAGATCTCGCTGTAGCATTCATCGGCGAAGATCTGGAAATCGAACCGTTCACCCAGCGCGATCAGCTCGCGCCAATACGCCCGGCTCGCCACTGCGCCCTGCGGATTGCTCGGCGAGCAGAGATAAACCACCGCTGTGCGCTCAAGCACCTCTTCGGGCACGGCACCGAAATCCGGCAGATGCCCGGTCTCTTGCGTTGCCGGCAACAAGACCGGCTCGGCCCCGACACTCAAGGCCGCCACCATGTAAACCTGATAGAACGGGTTGGGCAGCAACACCACCGGTGCCTTGCCCGCCTTGGTCTCCGGGCAAAGCGCCATCATCGCGTTGTAAAGCCCCTCGCGCGTCCCGTTCAGCGCCATCACGTGCTGCTCGGGGTCCATTTCGACGCCGTACCGGCGGCTCAGCCAGCCACAGACCGACCGGCGCAGGCCGACCGCACCCTCGTTCGCCGGGTATTGCCCAAACCCCGCGGCATGTTCGGCCACGACATCGCCAACCCACGGCGGGAATGCGTGCCTGGGCTCGCCGATGGTCATATGCAGGGCCTCGCCTCCGGGCGCATGGGCGTCCAGAAGGCTCCGCAGGCGCGGAAACGCATAGGCCGGTAGGTTCGAAAACCGCTCGGGAAACATCAATACTGCCTCAAGGTTCGGGATCATCACGTCCCGTTTTGCCTGAATCTACCCAAGCCCCCGCCCTGCGTCCAGCAAAACCAAGGGCTTGACAGTCGGAATGTGACATTTTGGCAGAATGGGCACAGACCCCCTGCCCTTCTTCTGTTCTCAAATATCCCGGGGGAGTCGCGCTTTGCGCGACGGGGGCAGCGCCCCCGCCGCCACGTCTACCGCTCCAGCGCCTCTTCCGCGGCCTTGCACAGACGCAAAAGCCGCTCTTCCTGCATCGGCTTGCCACATAGCATGATACCGCAGCTCGGCGTGCCCGTCGGCAGGGTCACGCCAGGCAGACCCATCAGATTGCCCACCCTGGTATTGCGCAGCGTCAGCAGGTTCTCGGTGACGTAATAGGCCTCGTCGCGCATCAGCTTGGCGGCATCCGGGGGCATGTTGGGCGCGCTCGGCATGATCACCGCATCATATCCCGCCACCATAGCATGCCAATCCAGGCGCATCTGCTCCAAGCGTCGCCAGGCGGCCACGTAATCGGCCGCGCTCACGTCGCGCCCGCCACGGAATCGCTCGAGAATGGCCGGGAACATCTTTTCCGGCGCGGCCTCGATCACATCCCGCCAGATGCCATAGGCCTCGCCGGTATAAAGCGTGCCCGACATCGCCATCGCGTCGGACAGATCCGGCCAGTCCAGCGGCTCGACATGCGCCCCCGCCGCACAGAGCCGCTCCACAGCGCCCTCATAGGCATTGAGCGGCCCCTTGCGGATGTCATCAAGCACGACGGTCCGCAACGCCGCAAGCCGCACACCGCGCAGTGAGGCCCCGCGCAGATCGGCACCGCCCGAACGCCCCTCCAGCACCGCCAGCGCCAGCGCGGCATCCTCGACATTGCGCGTGAGCGGGCCGACCGTGTCAAACCGCGCCGCCAGCGGCACAACGCCATCGAGCGACAGGCGACCGGCGGTGGTCTTGAGCCCGACAAGGTCGTTCCACGCCGCCGGAATGCGCACCGACCCGCCGGTGTCGCTTCCAATCCCGCAGGCTGCAAGCCCCAACGCCACCGAGGCCGCCGCGCCCGAGCTCGACCCGCCCGGCACGGCTTGGGGATCGTTCACGCAAGGCGGCGTCGCCGTCATCGGGTTCAGCCCCAGCCCGGAAAACGCCAGTTCGCTCATATGCGTCTTGCCAAGGCACACCGTGCCCATCATCGTCGCGCTGCGCAGCACGCGCGCATCGCGCTGCGGCACCCTGCCTTTCAACAGCTTCGTACCCGCCTCGGTGGCGACGCCGCTGCTGTCAAAGAGGTCCTTCCAGCTGATCGGCACCCCGTCCAGCGGACCCAGTCGCTGGCCGGCGCGCGCACGCATCGCGGCAGCTCCGGCCTCGGCGCGGGCGCGCCCGGATGTCACGCTGGAATAGATGCGCGCATGGTCGGGATGCGCGGCGATCGCATCGAGAAACGCCTCGGTCAGTTCCACCGGGTCGATCCTGCCCGCGCCGATCCCGCGCCCCAGATCCGCCGCGCTCATCTTCAGCCAGTCGCTCATCTTGTGCCGCCTTCCCGCCTGGTCCCTTGCGCCCGCGACGGTAGCGGCAGCAGGGCGCATGGACAATCCCGTGCAAACCGCCATATTGCCGGGCATGACACATGATACGGATATCGCGATTGTGGGCGGCGGGCTGAATGGCCCGGCTCTTGCGCTGGCGCTGGCGCAGGCTGGCTTCTCTGTCACCGTGATCGACCCGCTTTCGCAGGCCGCGCGCAAGAATGCCGCGTTCGACGGGCGCGCCTATGCGCTTTCGCTTTCATCCACGCGGCTGCTGCACGCCATCGGCATCTGGCCACGCGTCGAAAGCCACACCCAGCCGATGCTGGAAATCAAGGTCAGTGACGGGCGCGCCGGACAAGGGCCGCTTTCGCCCTTCTTCCTGCATTTCGATCATGCCGAAATCGAAGAAGGCCCGATGGGTCATATGCTTGAGGACCGCTACCTGCGCCGCGCCTTTCTTGACGCGATGAAGGATGAGCCGCGCATCACCCAGATCCGCGACAGCGTGGTCGGGCAAAGCCCGGACCCCGGTGGCATGACCCTGGAACTCGAATCGGGCCGCTCGCTTTCGACTCGGCTCCTCGTGGGCAGCGACGGGCGCGCCTCGGGAACGGCTGCGCGGGCCGGCATCCGGCGGACGGGTTGGGGCTATGGGCAGACCGCGCTGGTCGCCGCCATCGAACACGAGCTGCCCCATCACGGCGTCGCGCATCAGTTCTTCATGCCTCCCGGGCCGCTGGCGATCCTGCCGTTGCCGGGCAATGTCAGCTCGATCGTCTGGAGCGAGAGCGATGACACCGCCCGGCGCTTCGCCGCCCTGTCTGATGCGGATTTCATGAATGTCCTGCGCCCGCGCTTCGGCGATTTCCTGGGGCGGATCAAGCTCAAGGGCAAGCGGTTCACCTATCCGCTGAACCTGACCCTCGCCAACAGCTTCGTGGCCGAGCGGCTGGCGCTGATCGGAGACGCGGCTCACGGGATGCACCCGATTGCGGGACAGGGGCTCAACGCCGGGCTGCGCGACGTGGCGGCGCTTGCGCAAGTGCTGGACGAAGCTCAAAGGCGGGGCGAAGACATCGCATCGAGCGACGTGCTGGCGCGCTACCAGCAATGGCGCCGCTTCGACACCGCCACGCTCGCGCTGGTCACTGACGCCACCAACCGGCTGTTCTCGAACGACAATCCGCTGATGCGGCTTGGCCGCGACCTGGGCATGGGGGCGATCAACGCGATCCCCCGTCTGAGGCGCGGGTTCATCCGCGAGGCCGCGGGCCTGACCGGAGACCTTCCCGACCTGATGAAAGGCTAAAAAGGGGGCGCTGCCCCCGTCGCGCAAGCGCGACTCCCCCGAGGTATTTCCGGCCAGATGAAGCACCTGTCCCATTCATCTTGCCCCAAATACTCCCGCCGGAGGCATCCGCCACTGCCGCCTGTGCTGCCCTCTGGCCAATGGACGCGGCGCGGGGCTTGCGCTATCAGGCGTCAGACACGATGACGAAAGGCGCGCCCATGTCCGGCCACGGCAAACCCATTCCCATGATCTCGCACCATGTGACGGGCCTTGAGGGCACGGCAGAGGTGCCGGGCGACAAGTCGATCTCGCACAGGGCGCTGATTCTCGGGGCGCTTTCGGTGGGCGAGACGGTCATCACCGGTCTGCTCGAGGGGCAGGATGTGCTGGATACGGCCTCGGCCATGCGCGCCTTTGGTGCCGAGGTCACGCGCGACGATGAGGGGACGTGGCATGTTCACGGTGTTGGCGTCGGTGGTTTCGCCGAGCCCGGGCAGGTGATCGACTGCGGCAATTCGGGCACCGGGGTGCGGCTCATCATGGGGGCGATGGCGACCTCGCCCATTACCGCGACCTTCACCGGCGATGCCAGCCTCAACAAGCGGCCGATGGCGCGGATCACCGATCCGCTGGCGCTGTTCGGGGCGCAGGCGGTGGGGCGCGCGGGCGGGCGGCTTCCGATGACCATCACCGGCGCGCAGGATCCGGTGCCGGTGCGCTATGCGGTACCGGTGCCTTCGGCGCAGGTGAAGTCGGCGGTGCTGCTGGCGGGGCTCAACGCGCCGGGCCAGACCGTCGTGATCGAGGCGGAGGCCACCCGCGACCATACCGAGCGGATGCTGGCGGGTTTTGGCGCCGAGATCACCACCGAAGAGACCGGCGAGGGCCGCGTCATCACCCTGACGGGCCAGCCCGAGCTGAAGCCTCAAAGCATCATCGTCCCACGCGACCCAAGTTCGGCGGCCTTCCCCGTCTGCGCGGCGCTTATCACCGAAGGGTCGGATGTTCTGGTGCCCAATATCGGGCTCAACCCCACCCGCGCGGGGCTGTTCACCACGTTGCGCGAGATGGGCGCGAACCTGAGCTATGAAAACGAGCGCGAGGAGGGCGGCGAGCCGGTGGCCGATCTGCGCGCGCGATACTCGCCCGGCATGAAGGGAATCGAGGTGCCGCCGGCGCGGGCGGCGTCGATGATCGATGAATATCCGGTTCTGTCGGTGGTCGCGGCCTTTGCGCAAGGCATCACGGTGATGCGCGGCGTCAAGGAGCTGCGGGTCAAGGAATCCGACCGGATCGAGGCGATGGCCACCGGGCTGCGCGCCAACGGCGTCAGCGTCGAGGAGGGCCCCGATTGGTGGACCGTCGAGGGGCGCGGTGCGGGCGGCGTGCCCGGCGGCGCCACCTGCGCCAGCCATCTCGATCACCGCATCGCCATGTCTTTCCTGGTGATGGGCATGGCCGCAAAGCAGCCCGTCAGCGTGGATGATGGCGGGCCAATCGCGACGTCATTTCCGATTTTCGAGGCCCTGATGGGCGGGCTTGGTGGGGATATCCGCCGCACCTGACATCTTCAGACCACGCGCGCGCCCTGGCTGAGCAGTGCATCGCGCATCTCGGCGAAGCTGGCGACATCGGAGGCCGCGATGCCGTCATGCACGAGTTCCACCTCGTAGCCGCGATTGAGCGCCGCCTGCGCCGTGCGCGCCAGCGCCGCGCAGCCGTCGCGCCCCATCAGACGCAAGCGCCCCACGTGAAGCGCGCTCAGCACGGCGTCCAGCTCGCCGGTTTCAAACCCGTCCTCGACCCGCTTGACGACCATGTGATCGGCCAGCCCGTGAAATGGCGCCGCCAGGCCGACGCCCGCCCCGCCCCTGAACGGTGCGCCGGGGCGCGTCATGCGTGCGATGAGACGCGTGGCCAGGCCCGACCATTCCTGCCGCAAAGCGATCACCGGCTGGTCGCGGTGGCGCGCCAGCTCGGCCTCGCGGGAGACGGCGGCTTCGACGCGATGGCGATCCTGCGCCCCGTGATGGGCATCGTTCCAGAAGGCGTCCTGCAACTCGACCAGAACCAGCGCTGTACCGGGGCGCGCGGGCACCGGCACGCCTTCGGTCGCGCGCACCATGTGGCGCGCCGTGACCCAGAGCCACAACGCGACGCAACCGGCCAGCGCCACGATCGCAGCGCCGATCACGGACGCACCCGCGCCAAGGTTTCATCCTGTCGTTTCAATTGTTTCGCCAAATGCATGCTTATTTCCTGCACGGTTTCAGGGATCAAGGCAAGCGGGCCGCGCGGACGCCGCAGAGGCCCGCGCGCCGGGCGGGCGCGCCGATGCCGCCGATGAAACATTTTCTGACGGTTGCAGGCTGTATCCCGGCGGCCCTTGCCTTATGTTCCCTCCAGAAGTTGCCAAATCACAAGGACCTACCCCCATGACCCAGGATCCGCTGGTCGTCTTCACGCCCTCTGGCAAGCGTGGCCGCTTTCCGAAGGGAACGCCGGTTCTGACCGCGGCGCGCCAGTTGGGCGTCGATCTTGATTCGGTGTGCGGCGGGCGGGGGATCTGCTCGAAATGCCAGGTCGCGCCGTCCTATGGATCGTTCTCGAAACATGCGATCACCGTGGCTGACGACGCGCTTTCGGAATGGAACGCGGTCGAGGAGCGCTATGAGCAGAAGCGCGGGTTGAAACCGGGCCGGCGGCTGGGGTGCCAGGCCCAGATCATGGGCGACGTGGTGATCGACGTGCCCGCCGAAAGCCAGGTCCACCGGCAAGTGGTGCGCAAGGCGGCCTCGGCGCGGGTCATCGAGATGGACCCGGCCACGCGGCTTTATTTCGTCGAGGTGGACGAGCCCGACATGCACGAACCCACCGGCGATCTGGAACGGCTGGCGCGGGCGCTCAAGCGCGAGTGGGAAATCCCCGCGATCCGCGCTGACCAGTCGCTGCTGGCGCGCCTGCAACCGGTGCTACGCAAGGGCAAGTTCCAGGTCACGGTCGCGCTGCACAAAT
>Ga0102931_1000688_pt1 | contig 16580 bp, 15 predicted proteins | sample SalPonR1_C_D1_MG_FD_79282 | JGI IMG/M metagenome (GOLD analysis project Ga0102931, IMG submission 79282) | Salt pond soil microbial communities from South San Francisco under conditions of wetland restoration - Salt Pond MetaG R1_C_D1_MG | ecosystem: Environmental > Aquatic > Marine > Intertidal... | reverse complement strand
TTCGTCAGGTGGTCGCCGAGCTGGATGCGGGTGTCGGCCAGGCTGGTGGCCAGCACCTGCGCATCGGTGTTCGCGGCGATGAACTCGACGCCGACGAGGCCGGTCTCGATCATTCGGTTGACGGCGTTGTTGCCGCCCCCTCCGAGACCGATGACGCGAATGACGGCGTTGTCGCTGTTGTTCATGGGTGCCTCCTGGCCGGGACTCGGCGTCGAGCGGGCGTGCTCAGAAGAAATCCTTGAGGATGTCGCGCAGGCGCTTCCATACGGCCGGCCCCTCGCCGGCAGCGGGGCGGGTCTTGCCGCGGGTCGTGGCGGCGGCGGTCTCGTGCTGGTGGAGCATGCCGTAGCGGACCAGTCCGACGGCGGTCGCGTGGGCCGGCCCAGACACGACGTCGGTCAGTCCCGACACGCCGTGCGGCGCGCCGGTGCGCACCGGCAGGCGGAACCGCTCGGCGGCGAGCTGCTCCACGCCGGGCATCAGGCTGGCGCCGCCCGTCAGGACGACGTTGCCGGCGGTCAGCTCGAGGGCGCCCATGCGCTGCTCGATGTCCCGCTTGACGAGGTCGAAGATCTCCATCACGCGCGGCTTGATCACCTGCGCCAGCTCGAAGGTGGAGATGCTCGCGGTGTAGCCGGGGTTCGCGACCTCGAGCACGACCTCCCGGTCGGCCAGGTCGGGCTGCGCGACGCCGTGGCGGCGCTTGACGCGCTCGGCCTCGTCGGGGGGGATGCGGAGCAGCTGGCTGATGTCCTGCGTGACGTGATCGCCGCCCAGCGGAATGACCGCCGAGTGGGCCAGCACGCCGCGCCGGAACACGCCGACGTCCGTGGTGCCCCCGCCGACGTCGATCAGCAGCGTCGTCAGGTCCTTCTCGTGCTCGCTCAGCACGGCCAGGCCCGACGCCAGCGCCTGCACGACCATGCCGTCGACCGCGATGCCGGCGTCGTCCGCGCAGCGCCTGAGGTTCGCGAGCGGACCCTGCGATCCCGCCACTACGTGCACGTCGACCTCGAGCCGCACGCCGGACATGCCGACGGGGTCCTTGATCCCGTCGTTGCCGTCCACCACGTACTCCTGGGGGATGACGTGGAGCACGTCCATGTGGCTCTCCATCGGAACCGCACGGGCGTTCTCGATGGTGCGCTCCAGGTCGGCGCGGGTGACTTCCTGGCCGCGGCGGATGGCGGCCATGCCGTGGCTCGTGAACGCCTTGAGGTGACTGCCGGCGACGCCCAGCCAGGCCGACTCGACCGTGACGCCCGCGACGCGCTCGGCGGCCGCGATCGATTGGCGTACCGACTCGATCGTGCGCTCGAGGTTCACGACGACGCCCTTCCGGAGGCCGTCGCTGGGCACGGTGCCCTCGCCGATGATGTCGAGGACGCCGTCGCCGGCGACCTCGCCGATGACCGTGCAGATCTTGGTCGTACCGATGTCCAGGCCGACGATGATGCGTTCGTCACTCATGTGCCTTGCTCACTCCCCACGGGTACACGGCGAGCCGTCCCCCTCGGTGGCGTTCCACGGCCGCCCACTGTCGCCGTAGCGACGAAACGTCGGGGGTGAACAGCACCGCGTCCGACAGGGCGATCTCGAAGCCTTCCGGCGAGTACTGTATCACCTTCGGTCCGCGGCTCCGCACCAGGTCGACGAGCTCCAGCGCTTCCGCCGTACGGTCGCCGCCCCAGCCCGTCACGATCGGAAGACCGGCTCGCTCCTCGGCGCTGGCGCCGGGCAGCACGGTGCCGTCCCTCGCCCAGATCCGGGCTTCCGGCCCCTCGCCGGAACGGGCCAGGGGAGCGCGCTCCCAGATCGCGATCGAGACCGTGTCGGGCCAATGCCGGGTGACGCGCGCCCGCGCGATCCACGGATCGTCGGTCAGTCCCGACACCCGCCACGTCGTGATCCACAGCAGCGGGTCGCCCGGCGCGACGCGGGCCAGCCGGAGGACGTCGCCCGGATCGTGGTGGCGCCCGCCGGTCACCTCGATGCGCTCGACCGTGGGCCAGAAGCGCGTGACGCCCGACCCGGCCACGAGCAGCAGCCCGATCGTCAGCAGCAGGGCGCGCACCGCTCACCAGCCCCAACGGCGCCACTCGAGCTCGAGCGGCACGCCCACGCGGCGACGTACCTCGTCCAGCAGCGCCAGCACGTCGGCCGCGGTGGCGGCTCCGAGGTTCACGACGAAGTTTCCGTGCTCGTGCGAGATCATGGCGTCGCCCACGCGCAGGCCCTTGAGTCCTGCGGCGTCGATCAGCCGACCTGCGCTGTCGCCGACCGGGTTCTTGAACGCGCAGCCGGCCGATTTGTTCTTCGGCTGCCCCTTCCGTGCGGCGTCGACCGTCCGCATCGTGGCGGCCACGCGCTCCGGCGTGGACGGCGTCAGCGCCAGCCGCGCGCGCAGCAGCAGTCCGTCCTCGGGCAGCCTCGCGTGTCGGTAGCGTAGATCCAGCGCGTCCGCGGGAAGGCGCTCGACCGATCCGTTCACGAGCACCTCGACCTCGCGAAGCGTGTCGGACATCTCGCCGAAGCGGGTTCCGGCGTTCATCGCGATCGCGCCGCCCAGCACCGCAGGGACGCCGAGCACGCCCTCGAGCCCCGACAGGCCGGCCTTCTGGGCGCGACGCACGAGCCCGGGAAGCGGCGTGGCGGCGCCCAGCCACACCTCGGCGTCGTCGCCGAAGGTACGGACGTCGTCGAAGCCGCGGCCGAGCTTGACGACGCGGCCTTCGACGCCCGCATCCGCGACCAGCAGGTTCGAACCCGCCCCGAGCGCGCGGAACGGCTCGGACGTGGCGTCGCGCGCGGCCGTCACGTCGTCGACCTCCCATACCTCGGCCGGGCCGCCGACCCGCAGGGTCGTGAGCTCCGCCATCGACCGGATCCGGACCCGGGCGCCGCTGGCGCGATGCGCACGCTCCAGCGCGTTCACGGGCGCCTCCGCACCGCCGGCGTCGGCCGCTCGCCGGAGGCCGGCTCCATCAGCGCGGCCGCAACCCGCCAGACGTCGCCCGCGCCCAGCGTGATGACGAGGTCGCCTGCCTGGAGGGTGTCCGCCAGGTAGCGCTGGGCCGAGACCAGGTCGTGCCGTGAGGCGGTCGCTCCCGCGGCCAGCAGACGCTCGACGATCCGGTCGGCCGAGACGCCCGGGATCGCCCGCTCGCCCGCGGCGTACACGTCCAGGACCAGCACTTCGTCCGCGGACGCCGCAGCGTCGGCCAGCGCCGGCCAGTGCCGTGCGGTCCGCACCCAGCGATGCGGCTGGAGCACGGCGCGCACGCGGCGCCCCGTCGCGCGAGCGGCTTCCAGGGTGGCCGCCACCTCGGTCGGGTGATGCGCGTAGTCGTCGATCACGAGGGCGCCGCGAACCTCGCCCCATCGCTGCCAGCGCCGTCCGACGCCGCCGAAGTCCGCGAGGGCGTCGGCGCCGTCCTGCAGCGGCACGCCGGACTGGTGCGCGGCGGCCAGGGCGGCGGCGGCGTTGAGCGCGTTGTAGCGTCCGGGCACCCGTAGCGCGACGTCCGCGATCTCGTCCGGCCCGTTCAAGCGGAAGCGGCTTCCCGTCGGGCCGAGGCTCAGGTCGGCGAGGCGGTACTCCGCGTCCGCGGCCTCGCCGTAGCGGAGGTGGCTCGGATGCCCTCCGAGCAGCTCGTCCAGGCCGGGCCAGTCCGCGCAGCTGACGAGCACGCGCGACTGCGATGCGAAGCGCCGGGTGGCGGCCTCGAGGTCGCCGAGGCTGGCGTGGTACGTGCGGCGCTCGTCGTGCTCGCCGGCGATGTGGTCGTCCTCGAGGTTCGTGACGACCGCCACGTCGGTCCGGAGCTGCGCGAACCCGGGATCCGACTCGTCGACCTCGGCCACGAGGTGCGCGCCGCGCCCGAAGCGCATCACGCCGCCCAGCGACGGAAGCGTGGCGCCCAGCTGAACCGCGGGATCGTCGCCGTGCCGCAGCAGGATCGTGGCGAGCATCCCGCTGGTGGTGCTCTTGCCGTGCGTCCCGGTGACGCCGATGGCGCGGTAGCCGGCGAACAGCTCGGCCAGCAGGTCGATGCGCCGGTGGACGGGAAGCCCCCGCCGACGGGCTTCGAGCAGCTCGGGCTCGTCGGCGGCGATCGCCGCGCTGACGACCAGCGCGTCGACCCCGTCGAGATGGGCGGGGTCGTGTCCGGTCGCCACCGCGATCCCCAGCCCCCGGAGCTCGTCCGTCGTAGCGGTCGTCGCGGCGTCGCAGCCGGACACGCGGTGGCCCGCCGCGCGGTAGTGACGGGCCAGGCCGCTCATGCTGACCCCGCCGACGCCCATGAAGTGAAGGTGCGTGTTCATCGTTCGCCTTCCTCGGTTCGGCTCGTGATCGTCCTGGGCCGGTTCGTCCGCGCGGCGGCCTGGGCGACGTTCAGCAGCCTTGCAGCGGCGCCCTCGGGGCTCCGCATCGCGATCCTCGCGGATGCGTGCGCTCGCGTCTCGGCGTCCAGGAGCGAGCGCCATGCGCTCGCGATCGCCGCCAGATCGTTCTGCTCGACAGCGTGTCCGCCTCCGGCGGCGTCCACGGCCCGGGCATTGTGCCGCTGATGATCGTCGGCCGCGGTCGGCAGGGGAAGCATGACCAGGGGCACGGCGTGGTACGCGGCCTCCGAGAGGGTACCCACCCCGGCTCGCACGACGGCCAGGTCCGCGGCCGACCAGGCCAGGGTGGCGTCCACGAAGCCGGTCGGCCGGTAGTCGGGCAGGTCCGCCGTAGCGTCCAGGACGGCGTCCAGCCAGCGAGGACCGGTGGCGTGCAGCACGCTGCCGCGGTGGGGCGCCGGAAGGCTTCGGTAGGCGGCGGGGACCGCCTCGTTCAGCGCCAGCGAGCCTTGCGAGCCGCCCATCGCCAGCGTGAGCAGGCCCTCCTCGGGCAGGCCGAGCCGCCGGCGGGCCTCGCGCCGGTCCAGCCGCGCTTCGCGGACGGGGAATCCGACGGTCTCGACCTGCCTGGCGTGCGGCAGTCGGGGTGCCGCCTCGGGCAGCGCCAGCGCCACGGCGCGGGCCCTGCCTGCGAACCAGCGCGTCACCCGGCCGGGAAAGGCGTTCCCCTCGTGCAGGACCAGCGGGGTGCCGCTCAGCACCGAGGCGACGCAGCCGGGGAACGACGCGAAGCCGCCGAAGCCGACCGTGACGTCGGGAGCGTAGCGGCGGGTGGCCACGAGCGCGGCGCCCAGTCCGCGGAGCGCCCGCAACGCCTGGCGGGGATCGGGTCGCTGACGGTCCCACTTGCCTGCCGGCACGCCGACGAACGGGACGCCGGCCTCGGCCGCGAGCCGCTCTTCCATCCCACCGGCCGAGCCGATCAGCATCGCCTGATGCCCGCCGCGGACCGCCTCGGCCGCCAGCGCCAGGGCGGGGAAGACGTGCCCCCCGGTTCCACCCGCCGCGAGCAGCAGCCTCACGACGTCGCCTCCTCGGCCGCGCGACGCGCTTCGCGGTGGGCGGCGTGCAGGAAGCCGAACGCGATCGCGACCGACACCAGACTGTTCAGTCCGTAGCTGACGAACGGAAGCGGGATGCCGGTGATGGGAAGCAGGCCGGAGGCGACCAGCAGGTTCAGCGCGGCCTGGCCGCACAGGTACGCCGTCGCACCGGCCGCGAGCAGGGCGCCCGGTCCGGCCTGGGCGGCCGCGATCCGGAGCCCGCGCGAGGCGACGACGAGGTAGAGGATCACCAGCGCGGCCATCCCGGTCAGCCCCAGCGTGCGGCCGATCGAGATCGCGACCATGTCGGTCTCGGCTTCCGGAACGCGAATGGGCCTGCCGGCGCCGATGCCGATCACGCCGCCGGCGGCCAGCGCCTCGCGTGCTCGGAACGCCTGGTAGCTGGTGGTCTGGGTCGCCTCCTGAGCGCCCCAAAGATCCGCGAAGCCCGTGATCCGATCGGAGAGGTAGCCGAACTGCCCCAGGTACGGTCCGCCGATCACCAGCGCGATCAGCGCAGCCGCGGTCGAGATCGAAAGCAGGCGGACCAGGGTCGTGCCGGCGGCCAGCATCACCGCGAACGCCAGGGCGAACAGGAACAGCGCGGTGCTCACGTCGGGCTCGGCGACGATCAGCCCGGCCGCCAGGCCCACGACGACCATCGGACGCCAGATCTGCCAGTCGCCCAGGTGATTGTGGAAGAACGCCGCCAGGTACGCGATCACGGCGACCTTCATCAGCTCCGAGGGCTGGACCGAGATGCCGCCGACGAGCAGCCAGCGCTTCGCCTCGCTCCCCGCCGGCGACACGCCGATGATCAGCACCAGCACCAGCAGCAGCAGCGTCCCGCCGTACAGCCACGGGCTGGCCCGCACCACCCGGCGGACCGGGATCCGGGCGACCACGACGGTGAGCAGCAAGGCGGCCGCCACCCGGAGCGCGTGCTCGACGCCCAGCTGCGGCGCGGCGGCGGTGACGCCGAGCACGCCCAGCGCGCCCAGCCAGATCTGCACGGTCAGGAGCAGGCGGTCCACGGCACCTCCCTGCTGAGCGCGGCCACCGCGTCGCGGAAGACGCGTCCGCGCTCCTCGTGGTCACGGAACTGATCGAACGAGGAGGCCATCGGAGCCAGCAGCACCGTCCCGCCCCCCTGCCCGCGTACCGTTTCCGCGCCCAGGCGCACCGCGGCGCGCATCGCCGTCCGGCCGTCGGCGTCGGGCACGACCCGGCCGGGCGCGTCGGACGCGAACGCCCGTACGAACGCGGGTCCGGCCTCGCCGATCCCGATCACCTGCGCGACGCGTCCGGGCACCAGCGCCCGGACGGCGTCCGGGTCCGCGCCCTTGTCGCGGCCGCCGACGATCCAGGCGATCGGCGGCGTCGCCGCCTCGAGCGCCGCCGCGACGGCGAGCTCGCGCGTGGCGATCGAATCGTCGACGAAGAGGACGCCGCAGTGGAGGCCGACCAGCTCGTGCCGTCCCGGCGCGGACGCCAGGGTGGGGATCGTCGCCGCGATCGCCTGCGGCGGCGCGCCGGCCGCCTCCGCCGCCGCCGCGGCGGCGAGCAGGTTGGCGCGCTGATGCCTGCCGGGCGGCCCGAGGGCCGCCACCGGACCCAGATCGTGCGGTCCGAGCCGGATCCGTTCGTCCCGGACGTGCGCGTGGGCGGAGGAAGAGGTCAGGCCGTAGCGTACGATCCGTGCCGGCGTGCCTTCGCTCCAGGCGTCCTGCAGCGGATCGTCGGCGTTCAGCACGGCGGTGTCCTCGGGTCCCAGGTGCGCCAGCAGGCGCCGTTTCAGCGCGTGGTAGGTCGCGAGGTCGCCGTGACGATCCAGGTGGTCCCGCCCCAGCACCGTGACCACCGCGATGCGGGGGTGAAGGGTGGGACAGCGCTCCAGCTGGAACGACGACAGCTCGGTCACCAGCCATCGGCCCGGCTCGGCCACGGCCGACAGCGCAGGATCGAGGTTTCCGCCTGCGACGGCGTCGATCCCGGCGCCGTGGAGCATCGCCTCGGTCCAGCGGGTCACGGTGCCCTTGCCCGCCGTGCCGGTCACGCCCAGGATCGGCGCGTCGATCGTGCGGGCCACCCACTCGACCTCTCCGATCGTCTCCATGCCGGCCGCCCGCAGGCGCACCAGGTCGGGATGATCGATCGGGACGCCGGGCGCGGCGATGCAGAGCTCCGCCCCGCTGTCCAGCGGACCCCCGACGCGCGTCCAGCCCGCGCGTCCGGCGGCGACCACGTCGGCGCCGTCGTCGCGCCGGTCGTACCAGACCGGCTCGTGCCCCTGACGGCGCAGCAGCCGGCCGGCCGCCAGGCCGCTGCGGCCCAGGCCGTAGAGCAGCACCCTCACGGCTGCGCCACCACGCGCCTCACCACCATCCGCGCGAGGCGACGGCGAGGGCGGTGGCGATGGCCGTCACGATCCAGAAGCGGAGCACGACGCGTGTCTCGGGCCAGCCGGAGAGCTCGAAATGGTGGTGGAGCGGGCTCATGCGCAGCAGTCGGCGACCGCCGGTCGCGCGGAACCAGGCGACCTGGACGATCACCGACACGACCTCGAGCAGCGGCACGACCGCCAGGATCGGGATCCGCCACACGTCGCCGTGCACGATGGCCAGTCCGGCGATGGCGGCGCCCAGCGCCTCCGCGCCGACGCCGCCCATGAACAGCCGGGCGGGATGCGCGTTGAACCAGAGGAAGCCGAGGAGCGAGCCCAGCAACGCCGCCGCCAGCGGATCGCCCCAGAACGCCAGCAGCATCGTGGCCGAGACGCCGGCGGCGAGGCCGTCGAGGCCGTCGGTCATGTTGAGCGCGTTCACCGTTCCCACGATCACGAACGCCAGCCCGAGGACGTCCAGCCACGGCACGCCGAACAGCTCACGACCGCTCGCGACCGCCCAGCTCGCGAACGCCAGCGCGACGGCTCCCTGCCCGACCAGGCGCCAGCGCGCCAGAACCCCGGTCGAGGCGTCCTCGCCTGCGGCCAGCGAGCGCTTGCGGCGCAGCGAGGTCAAGTCGTCCCAGAGCCCCAGGACGGCCGACGCCACGATCAGCGCCAGCACCGCCCAGCCGCCGGCGCCGGCGAGGTCCGCAGGCGGAGGGGAGGCGCGTCCGGGCAGGGGCGTGGGCAGCGCCGCTCCGCTGGCCAGGACGGCCGCCATGATCACGGTGGCCGCAGCCAGGAACGGCGCTCCGCCCATCGTCGGCGTGCCCTCCTTGGCGAGGTGTCCGCGGGGACCGTCGCGCCGTACCGCTTTTCCCCAGCCGCGCGTCCTGGCCAGCGCAAGGAACACGCCGGTGGCGAGCCAGCCGAGAAGCGCGGAGGTGGCCACCAGCCCCGCGGCGCTCACCGGTCCGCCTCGCCGTCCGTCAGGAGCGCGACCAGGCGCTCGAAGCGGAGGCCGCGCGACGCCTTGACGAGGATCGTGCCCTCGCGCGGAAGACGCGCCACGGCTGCGCGCATCGCGCCCTCGTCCAGCACCTGCGCCTCGGGGTTGCCGCTGCGCAGCGCGTCGCCGTGCGCGCCGTGGAAGAGGACGCGCTCCAAGCCGCGGGTCGCCTCGCCCAGCTGCCGGTGGTAGCGAGCGGCGTCCCTGCCGAGCTCCAGCATCTCGCCCAGCACGGCGACGCGCGGGGGCGGCGCCGCGCGCAGCAGCTCCAGCGCCTGCAGGGCGGAGGCGGGGTTGGCGTTGTAGCTGTCGTCGACCACGGTGACGCCGGCAAGGCGCCGGATCTGCAGCCGTCCGGGCTCCAGCGTGGCGCGCGCGAGGCGCTGGACGGCCGGCTCCAGGGGAAGCCCCAGCAGCGCGGCGGTCGCGAGGGCGCCCAGCGCGCTCTCGGCCACGCCGCGACCGACGCCGGGAAGCCTGACGCGCAGCCCGCGATGCCGTTCCGGTCGGTCCAGCAGCAGCTCGGTCGAGAACGGGTCGTCGCCCGTTGCGCCGACGACGTGCGCGCTCCAGGGCGCGTCCACGTTCAGGCCGTAGCGCACGACGCGGTCCGCCAGCCGGCGCGGAAGCGTGCCCCAGGCGGCGTCGGCCGCCAGTCCCCTGGGAGCGGCGCGGAGCAGTCCGGCCTTCTCGTGGGCGACGGTCGCCTCGTCACGGAGGCCGTCCAAATGGCTCGCGGCGACGCGCGTGAGCAGCCCGACGTCGGGACGGACGAGGTCGGTCAGCTCGGCCATCTCGCCGATGCGGTCGATCCCGAGCTCGAGCACCAGCGGCCTGCCGGCATCGTCGTTCCACGCCCGGACCAGGCGACCGGCGAGGGCGTGCGGCGTGTTCAGGTTGCCTTCGGAGGCGTGCGCGTCCAACGCCGCGGCCAGCAGGGCGCGGGCGGTGGTCTTGCCCGCCGACCCGGTCACGCCGATCACCGGAGCGGTCAGGCGGCCGCGCGCGTAGCGGCCCAGGCGCAGCAGCGCTTCGCCCGGGTCGGCGACGGCGAGCCCCATCGGGTGGGGGCGATCGGAGACGATCAGCGCCGCGCCCGCGCTCAGCGCCGCGTCGGCGTGGACGATGCCGTGGTGGTCCGCTCCGGGAAGGGCGAAGAACGCGTCGCCGGGGCGGACGCGACCGCTGTGGTGCGTCGCGCCCGAGACCGGGAGGTCCGGGTCGGACGGCGCGGCGGCGCCGATCAGCTCGGCGAGAGCGGCGGCGGACAGGCGTGCGGGAAGCGGGCGGCCTAAGGAGCTCATCGGACGATGCGTACGCTACCCGCCCAGGCGGCGGCACGTCCACGCGGACGGAACGGAGCGGACGCAGGTCGTCATGGTGCGGCGGCCGGCCATCCTGCCAGCCGCTCGGGTTCGGGCGCGACGCCCCAATGCGCGACGACCTCGCTCCCGATCGCACGGAACAGCGGCGCCGCGACGTAGGTGCTCGACGTGCTCTCCGTCGGCTTCTGCAGCATGACGACCATCACCACGCGCGGCTCCTCGGCCGGGAACATGCCGGCGAACGTCAGCGAGTACCAGCCGTCGGGGTAGGTGCCCTGCTCGGGCGAGTAGATGTCCGCCGTGCCCGTCTTGCCGGCCACGGTCACGCCCGGGATGCGCGAGCTCCGAAGCCCGCTCTCCTCGACGGTGTAGCGAAGCATGCCGCGGACCGTGCGCGCCACCTCGCTCGACAGGACGCGGTACGGCTCGGGGCTCGCCTCCTCCTCGACCAGGCGCGGCGGGACGTAGACGCCGTCGTTCGCGAAGATGGCGTACGCCGTCGCCAGCTGCAGCGGCGTGGTGGCGACGCTCTGACCGATCGTGACGGACGCCTGGTCTTGGGGTACCCACTCCTGCCACGGGTTGAGCGTTCCGGGTCGGGTGTAGGCCGACCGGATCGGCAGCGACTGGCCGAACCCGTAGTGGCGGAGCCAGGCGTGGAGCTCGTTGGCCTCGAACCGCTCGGTCAGGCTCAGCATCGCGGTGTTGCTGCTGTAGCGGAGGACGTCGCGGACCTCGAGCTCGTCGGGATGGCGGGCGACGTCCCGGAACGTCTTGTCGCCGACGCGCAGGTAGGGGGGCGCGTCCACGGTCTCGGTCGGGTCGAGCCGACCGCTCTGGAGCAGTGCGGCGACGACGAACGGCTTCATCACCGAGCCAGGCTCGTACTGCCGCAGGAACGCCTGGTTGGCGATCGCCTCGCGACCGTACTCGCCCTGCCTGTTCGGGTCGAACGTCGGGTAGCTCGCCGCGCTCAGGATCCGGCCGGTGCCGACCTCGAGCATCACGACGCTGCCGTTCTCGGCACCGTTCGCGACGATGCTGGCCTCGAGCTGCCGCTCCGCGGCGGCCTGCAGGATCGGGTCGATCGTCAGCGTGGCGTCGAAGCCGGCCTGCAGGCGCGTGTCCAGCGTGTACTCGACCCCCTCGAGGCCGTAGCGTCCGTCGGGCTGCACCGCGCCCGAGAAGCCGACGACGTGCGCCGCCAGCGAGCCTTGCGGGTAGTGGCGGGACGCGACGTCCCCCTCGGCCAGGACGGTCCCGTCGGCGGCCAGCACGCGGCCGCGCTCGGGTGCGATCACGGGAGGCGTCGGCCACGCCGGCGCGCCGCCCTGCTGCAGGCCGAACCCCGCGAGGGCGGCCAGCAGCGGGAGCGCGATCAGCAGGAGGAGCAGGGGCCGCCGCGCCAGGCGCAGCTCCAGATCGTTCGCGGGGGGGACCGCGCGTCTCAACGCCATTCCGTTCGCACCTCCAAGCCGGTGGGCTCGGGCGCCAGGGGGCGCGGGGCCGGCAGCGGCATCACGTGCTCGACGGTCTCGATCTCGGGGGCGGGCACCATGCCGCGCGCTTGCGCCCAGCGGGCGACGGCCAGGGGTCCCTGGACGGCCGCAGCGCGGGCGCGCAGGGCGACGATCTCGCGCCGCGTGGCTTCGCGCTGCTCCATCAGGGTCAGCTCGCGGTCCAGCAGGCCCTGGTTCGCCGCGCCCAGCGCGGCGAGCGCCAGCACCATCGCGACGTACACGGGGACCACTCGGATCGCGCGGCGGATCACGGCGCGGCCTTCTCGGCCACGCGCAGCTTGGCGGCGCGAGCTCGGGGGTTGGCGCGAATCTCCTCTTCGGAGGCGACGACGGGGCGCTTCGTGAGCGGCGTCATGCGGCTCGAGCCGAGCAGGAAGTGCTTGACGATCCGGTCTTCGAGGCTGTGGTACGCCAGCACCGCCAGCCGCCCGCCGGGCGCCAGGACCCGCGCGGCGGCCTCGAGTCCCTCCTCGAGCGCGCCGAGCTCGTCGTTCACGACGATGCGTAGCGCCTGGAAGGTGCGGCGGGCGGGGTGATCGCGACGGTGACCGGACGGATAGGCGGCCCGCACCACCTCGGCCAAGCGCGCGGTGGTGCGGATGGGCGCCTCGTCGCGGGCCGCGACGATGGCGCGCGCGATGCGTCGGCTGTGCCGTTCCTCGCCGTAGCGGTAGAGGAGCGCGGCCAGCTCGGCCTCGCTGGCTTCGGCGACCAGGTCGGCTGCGCTGCGGCCCTCGGAGCTCATCCGCATGTCCAGCGGACCTTCGTGCCGGAACGCGAAGCCGCGATCGGCTTCGTCGAGCTGCATCGAGGACACGCCGAGGTCCATCAGGATCCCGTCGGGGGCGGGCACGTCGTGCGCCGCGAGCAGCCGCTCGAGGTCGCGGAAGTCGCCGAGCGCGAACCGCAGCCGGTCGTCGTCGATCGCCGCCGCGCGCGTGGCTGCGCCGGGGTCGCGGTCGATGGCGAACACGTTCGCTCCGGCGTCCAGCAGGGCGCGGGTGTGGCCTCCGGCACCGAACGTCGTGTCGACGATCCAGGCGCCGGGGCGTGGCCGCAGCGCTTCGAGGCAGGCGTCGGCCATGACGGGGACGTGTGCCGCGTCGCGCGTCACCCGATCAGCTCCGAGAGCAGGTCGGGCGCGGGCGGCTGGGTCTGGACGTCGGACAGGGCGTGCTGCCAGCGCTGCTCGTTCCAGAGCTCGAGTCGGTTGGGCGCGCCGGCCACGATCACGGAGCCGTGCGCGGCGTCGACCTCGGCGAACGAGCGCAGCGTGGCGGGAACGGTGATGCGGCCGGCCGCGTCGAGCTTCGCCTTGGCGGCGCCGGAGTAGAAGAAGCGCACGAAGGCGCGGGCGTCGCGGTCGGTCAACGGGAGCTCCTCGAGGCGCGCTTCGATCCTGCGCCACGCGGCGATGGGGAAGACGTACAGGCACCCTTCCATTCCACGGGTGACGACCATCCCGTCTTCGACGAACTCGCGGAACGGAGGCGGGACGATCACGCGTCCCTTGTCGTCCACCGCGTACTGGTGCTCGCCGAACGGCATCCGTGCCTCGTCTCCCACCGTGGAGTCGGTCTCGTCCCTCCGACCGGGCCGGTCGCTTCCCGGTTCGGAGTCGTCGTGGACGGGCTTCCCCCGCGATGGTCGAGTCTAGCACGAATTTCCCACGGATTCCCACACTTCTCCACCCGGCGTCGCGGAGTGTGACGAATTTGCCACGCTTCTCCCACCCGGCGCGGCCAGAACGACGGCGACCCGGGGCGGTGGCCACGGGTCGCCGTCGTTCGGGCTCTGTCGGTGTCGATGCGGATCGTTCGGGTCGGAGAGGAGGGTCGCTCGAGTCCCTGGGCTCGTGGGCGAGCCGTGGGCGCCGACCGCCGGGACTACACCACGGTCAGCCGGCTCAGCCCGCCGGCGCGAAGCAGGTCGGCGTAGCCGGCCATGCGCTCGGGCCCCGGCTCCGGCACGGCCTGCGCGACCGGTCGTGCTCCGTGCCTGCGAAAGCCGATCACCTTGACCGGAAGGTGCGGATCGAGCTCGCACAGCCAGGTGGCGGTACGGGAGAGCTGATCGGGCGCGTCGTTCATGCCCGGCAGCAGCAACAGCCGGACCTCCGCCAGCTTGCCGCGCTCGGCCAGCAGGCGGAGGGACGCCAGGACGGACGCGTTCGTCCGGCCGGTGATGCGCTCGTGGACCTCCGGGTCCAACGCCTTGAGATCGATCATCGCCCCGTCCAGCACCGGGTCGAGCTCGTCCCAGATCCGGCGGGACGCGGAGCCGTTGCTATCCACGAAGCGGGTCAGCCGCTTCAAGCGGTCGTCGGCCTTCAGCGCCGAGAAGAAGGCGCGAACGAACGCCGCCTGCTGCGTCGCCTCCCCCCCGGAGACGGTGACGCCCGAAAGGAACGGCGCGGGGCCCCGAACCCTCTCGACCAGCTCCGCGACCGACAGCCAGCGCGCCTTCGGCGTCGAATCGTGCGGGCAGACCTCGATGCAGACGTCGCCGCCGGTGCACGCCCGCGGGTTCCAGACGACGGTGCCGCCTACGACCGTGAGCGCGCCCGCGGCACAGTGGTCGACGCAGATCCCGCACTCGTTGCAGACCGCGATGGTGTACGGGTTGTGGCAGGCGATGCAGTCGAAGTCGCAGCCTTGCAGGAACGCCACGAACCGGTTTCCGGGACCGTCGACGGACGAGAACGGCAGCGTTCCGGAGACCAGGCCCCGGACCGCGTGCGACATCACGAGCCGGCGAGCCGTTCGGCGGCGACGACGCGCTTCGTGGCGCGCTGCGAGCAGTGCGCCTCGGCCTCGTTGCCGGCGCCCAGGAAGGTGCTGCCGTGGCGGGCGCCCGCCTCGATGCGCTCCAGGTCGCTCTTGCGCACGAGATAGCCGGTGATGCGGATGAACTCGTTCGAGTCGAGGTTGAACGTGAACTCGCGCATGCCGCCCGCGAACGCGCCGCGAATCACGTCGACGACCGCCTGGGGATTCCGCTTGGCAGTGTCGTCGAAGTGGACGATGTCGCTCACGCCCGACGCGAACAGCTGGTGGTGCGGGGCCACCGCCTCGAGGTGCCGGAACAGGTCGGGCTCGGTCCCGATCGGGATGCGCGTACCGGCGGTGACGCCGACGTCGCTGTCGATTCCCGACTGGGCGTGCATCATCGCGCGGCCGCCGAATCCGGCGCAGTACGGCTGCTCGCGCTCGGCCACCTGGGCGGCGACGGCGCGCGTGATGCGGTACGACAGCGCGTTCGCGGCGTCGTCGTGCCCGTACCGGCCGGCGTGGCCGTCCCGCTCCATCAGCCCGTCCACCGCCTCCGCCAGGCCGAAGACGCCGAACATCGCGGAGAAGCGATCCAGCGACACCAGCCCCTCCCGGACCAGCCAGTCGTGCTCGAAGAAGCGGGCGCGCTCGACGAGATGGCGGATGCGCGCCTCCATCAGCTCGGCGGCCGCCTCGACGTAGCGGGGGAGGCTGTCGGTGAAGAAGTCCTCGCTGGCGCCTCGGTGATGCGCCACCGCCTCGCGCAGGTTCAGTCGGACCAGCGTGTGCGCGCCGCCCCCGATCTTGAGCGCGTTGTAGCAGCTCACCGCGGCGTAGCCCTCGCCGTGGTCGCCCACCATCATCTCGTGGTTCACGAAGTGCGGCTTGGCGCAAGCGAACACGGTCTCGACCGCGTCGAGCAGCAGCGCGTCCGGCGTGACGCCGGGCTGCACCTTGAGGGTGATGTTGGGCACGACCTGTTTCAGCTCCCGCTCGAGCCGCAGGACCGCGCGCGCGAACGGCGTGTCGTGCGGACCGAGGTCGGTATGCGCGAAGGCGTCGGGGACCGTCCGGTCGAGCGCCCGCCAGAACGGTCTGAGCACGGGCACGATCTCCTCGGCGCTCATCCCTTGCACGTACGGCGCGAGAACGTCGTCGAGGTCGCCGAGGTAGACCGGGTAGCCGGTGATCGAGGGGACCTGGGCGTACATCGACGCCAAGAACCAGAGCGCCTCGTGCAGATCGGCGGGCGGCGGCAGCTCCAGGTACGCCGACCCCTCGCGGAGCGCTTTCGTGTAGTCCGGGAGGAGGTAGCGGGGGCGGTAGGGAGCGTTCCCCTCGTACATGTCGCACACGATCCGCTGCCCCAGCGCCTCGCGGCAGGCGTCGCCGACGGGCGGCATCCCGAGCAGGTTCTCGGCGTGGACCGCGAGCTGCTGGACGCGTTGTCGGTACGACAGCGTCGGATCCTCGACCACCTGACGGATGAGCGCGAGCGGCCCGTCGTCGACCGGCTGCGGGGCCACGGACGACGTGGCCGATCGCGTGGCTTCGAGCGGTTCTTGGGGCACCGTGGACTCCTAAGACGCGTTCCGGCGCGTTCCGACGAGGATGGCGGACCGCTCCGGCCGACGTGGCCGGCGGCCCCCCTCACGCGCACTGTAGCCCGTCCACGCCCGCCTCCGAGCCGTCCCGGGCGGGCCGACGCGCACGAACGAGCGCGGGCGAGAGGAGACCTCTCGCCCGCGCATGCAGGTCGGACCGATAAGCCGGGTTTTGTCGCCGCCCCGGAGGGCGGGTCCGATCATCTGTCTGGGACGCACGTCGCCGTGCGCCTCTAGCGGTCAACCCGGAGATGTTGGCGGGCCGGGCTAGCCCTCTCTCCCTATCGGACCTTGCACCGGGTGGGGTTTACCTAGCTACCCCTGTTTCCAGGGGCACTGGTGCGCTCTTACCGCACCGTTTCACCCTTACCGCGTCCAGAGGACGTGGCGGTCTGCTTTCTGTTGCACGTGCCGTCGCCTTACGCGCCCAGCGGTTGGCTGGCACCCTGCCCTACGGTGCCCGGACTTTCCTCGGAGGCGTTCGCCCCCGCGATCGGATGGTCCGCCCTGCAAAG
>Ga0102931_1000682_pt1 | contig 16661 bp, 14 predicted proteins | sample SalPonR1_C_D1_MG_FD_79282 | JGI IMG/M metagenome (GOLD analysis project Ga0102931, IMG submission 79282) | Salt pond soil microbial communities from South San Francisco under conditions of wetland restoration - Salt Pond MetaG R1_C_D1_MG | ecosystem: Environmental > Aquatic > Marine > Intertidal... | reverse complement strand
GAATGAACACTATTGACCGCTGAAGGCAGATAGTTCACACCGAACCAGCAAATCAATAAAATCACGAAGGCCAGTGAAAGCATCCACATAGCGGGCACTACCTTGGCCGGCTTATGGTAGCGGAAGTGAATATATCCCATGTAGCCGATCCAGGTCAGAAATGCCCAGGTCTCTTTAGGATCCCATGTCCAGTAATGACCCCAGGCCTCTTTTCCCCAGAGCGCACCAAACAGAAGGCCCAGCGTCAGAAATCCCAGTCCAAGGTACACCATGTTATCAGCAAGCTGCATCGACCACTCCTCATCTTTTCGAAAGTACTCCATGTATAGTCCTTTAACAGCAACCAGGGCCGATACGGCAAGAATAGCGTAGGCAAAAATGTAGACAATCACATGAGGCACAAACCAGACGCTTTGCAGGGCCGGCATCAGCGTTTTATCATAGTTATCAGGATAGGCAAGGTTCACTCCAAGGAAAACGACGGCCATGATCCCGCTATAATAGAATACCCAGCGATATCCCCAGCGAAGATAGGTTGCATAACCGATCAGACTTAGAAAAAGGGCGTACCAAAGCCTGGTTTCTCCAAGTGTTCTGAGGGGAGCTCTTCCCAGCTCCTGCCACAACAGTACAGCAAATACGGAAAGCACTCCTATTCCGGCACTAAAAAGGGAGTGGCTTGTGGCTGCAAAAAATCTGTTTCGTTTTGAAAAAATAAAAAAGAGCATGGCAAACACCCACAAAAGAATGGATGACAACGTGAACCAGGTAGGATCAAAAGGCATCATAATTCTTCACCATTCTTTTTTTGCGGTGCTTTACCGAGTGTCATTAAATAGACAGATCCGACCATCACCATAAAGATACCCGTGTATACAACAGGCAGCCATGGATCACGTATCACTTCAATGACGGATGAAGGGGACCAGCGGCCGAACCGTTCATCATAACTGTACTGATACAGTTTCCATCCCTCTGCTTCAACCGGATGATTAACCTCAATCCGGGCCTCCCTCTCATCACCCGAGGCAGTATATATCGTTACATCTGAACTGTAGTGACTGGACTGTGGAATGGTCATGGCCAGCGCGTAACCATATTCGTGATCCAGATCGAGCAAACTGTGCGGCATCATAAAGCTGCCCGAGGAAATCCACCCCTCTTTTGTAGTTCCGTCTTCTGAAGTTACTCTTACCAAGGCCGAGGGTGCAGCCCCAAAACTGTTAGCGGGTTCATATCGATCCTCAACTTTTCCTGACATCTCTAAAAAACGGACAATTTCCACATCATATCCATAGATTTCGCTCCGGTTACCGGTATCAACTTCAAACATTTCGGGGACCGTTTCCTGCACAATTCGTCCGCTGTGGGGCTCTATAACCGCCAGCTTGGGGTTAAACTCCTCCATGTTAAAACTCTGCAGCTCAAGGGCAATAGGCATCTCTACCTGGCGTCCCTTCTCATCATTGGCGTACCAGATGATTTCTCCCTCATGAAGCTCCATAGTATACCGCTGCAGGTCTGCACTTCCGAGCAGTCCGGCCAGAACAAGAATATAAAGACCGGCGTGATTGAGATAAAACCCAAAATTCTTTGTTTTAAATGGAATTAACCTTTTCATAGTCGCCATTCCAAGGGAGGCAAGAAAAAAGGCCATTCCCAGTAGAAAAGGCCATGAACTGGTCATGTTGGAAAGACCCAGTTTCTGCACCCAAACGGGATTTTGAGCATCCTCCTGAAGAGTAAATCCCATCAGCAACACCAAAAAGGTGACCAGGGCAATAGAAGTTATGGCTGCCGGAACTCTCGCAAGCCAGCTAACCAGGCTGTTTTTTCTGAAAAAAAGCCAGCTACCCGCTATCAGGCCGGTAAACCCCAGCCCTGTAACAAGATTTATCGGCCACGACAACGTGTTACTGTCTAGTCCGCCGGTGGCAAGCTGGAGTGCCAACCCGGTTATCAGCAGGCCAAGGCCAAACAGCCACCCTTCGCTATACCCCCAGGGGCTCACCCAAATCGCTCTCTTTTTTGTACTTCTCATTACCCTGTTACTTCAATTTATTCTTTACAGACAGTTTTAGTTGTTACCATCAGGCTGTATGTAGTTTCCTTTGTACTCCTCTTGTTTCCGTCTCTCTTCCCAGGTCGCCTGTCGCGCCTTCGCTTCCTGAACCCATTCGGGCACAACTTCCTCTAAAAATTTCTGCTTATCCGCCTCAAGCTGCGCCAGGTCGATACCTATATACTCCTGAGCTTTCTGCTTTGTGGATACATCCGGCAGCGGAACTTCATCGGTATATCCCAGCTCAGTCAGTACCGCGGTAACTTTTCTGCGGGCTTCATGGGCCATATCAAGTCCGTCTCCAAGGGTTCTTACCAGTTCCAAAGGAGCATGAAAAGCGCCCCCGTGCGTTGCGGCCGAATAGTCCCATCTCCATTGAGCGTGGCGTATTTGGTGAAGTGCTTCACGCATTTGCTCTTCAGTAGCCCCCTGTTCCCATGCAAATTCGGCTTCCAGGTGAGTTTTAACAAGAACATCAGCAAGTTTATCCCGGAGATTGTACACCATATCCTGGCGATCATATACATTTTTCAATAGGTCCGTTTCGCTCTCCCTGTGGCAGGTTTGGCAGGATGCCGAAACATTAGCTAAGGGACTCTGTACCTGGTGGTCGGTAAATTTCATGGCTCCTGCCGTTTTAAACGGCATGTGGCAATCAGCACACGTTACACCTCGTTCAGCGTGAATCCCGGTTGTAAACACTTCGTAATCAGGATGCTGAGCCTTGATCATTGGAGTTCTGCTGAGCGGGTGAATCCAATCGGCAAATTCCCTCTGGTCATAGTATTCACCCATCTCCTCTGCGGTCATTCCCTCATCCCAGGGAAAAATCAGGTAGTTTTCTTCTCCAAAATAGTACTCAGCGTGGCACTGGGCACAAGAAAGGTTTCTCATCTCCTGGTGAGTTGCATTATTTACATCCTTGCCCATCCTGTTAAATGCTTCTGCCAGGGCCGGAAGTGAAACCTGCAGCGACATATCTTCTCCGTCGTGGCAGGAGGCACAGTTAATCGGATTGTGAATCTCTGGGCCGGCTTCAGCAAATGTCTGCGCATAGAAAGCAGCAGGCCCTATATCATTCATTACCCTTGGAACATCCGGGCTTTTACAGGTCCAGCATGTAGCGGGCATAGGCCCCTGATCCGGCTCCATGGGAGCCCCGGTTCGAAGGGTCTCCTGCGGATCCTGAATGGAGTAGAAGTGACCCCGTGCAAGATTATAATCTTTGGAGAACCCGTAACCGGCAAAAAGAATGACCATTTGAGGGTGTGCTTTCAGAAGATCCTTGCGGTATGAACCCAAATATTTACTTCTAAATGTGGTATCGGCCATTTCCCGGTAGGTATCGAACTGCCGCGGGAAGAATTCCTGCCAGGCTTCTGCGCGGGGATCCAGCGGATCCAGGTCGGTCGTGGCTACATAAGCGAACTGAGCCTCTGTTTGCCTCTCCATAATAGTGTATGTAAGCAATCCGAGAAGGAAAACCACGATCATTGTTGAAATAAAGAGTGCCCATCCTATCCAGGGCTTGTTTTTAATTTTTTCTGATAGTGTACTCATAATGAAAAGGCTTTCGATGTTGGTTATTTAGTTCTCCGTCATTCTTTGCAGCCACTCCGGCATGGGTGATTCCGGTACCGGCAAGATGGACTGAGGCACCGCCGCAGAACTGCGTACAGTTCCGTGAGGAACATCCCTGTGGCAGTCCCAGCAGAGTTTCCCGGCAGCTTTCTGTGCGTCTTCGTACGTCGTGTATCCGACTGATACCTGATGGTTGGTTGCTTCGTGGCACCGCTGGCAATTAGCCTGAACCGTTCTCTGGCCGGCCTCATGCATGATAATCGGATCCGGAATATCTCCAACCGTAAACATATAGGCGTGGCGAAGGCCATCCTGAGCCTTAAAGGCATAGTGCTTAAAAATATTATCCTGTGGTACGTGGCAGTCGTTGCATGTAGCCACTTCCCGATGGGAACTGTGAAACCAGGTAGCATATTGAGGCCCCATTACATGACAGTTTACACATGTTGCAGGAGAATCAGACAGATAGCTTACCGCATTGGAAACATACAGGGCATAAACTGCAATTCCTGCCAGCGTCCCGCTCAATATCAGAACAGGGGTTCGCCAATTTGGAGGCGGTGTGATGAATGTTAAAATTCTTTTAATAAGAGACATACTGAAAGATAGTTAAAGGTTTAATACTATTTTGTCTCTAATACACTCTTTGAATAAGTCGTCCACAAGTACTTTACCCTCAAACTCTTGCTTGGCTTTTTGGAAATTCTCTTTTTCGTATCAGTTATAAAAATAATTCTAAAAAATTATAAGCTCAAATTATTTTTGGATAATTATATCTTTTATTTCAATAAAAACACGTGCACTGAGCTCATTTCATTTCAGAGAGCTTTTTAAATTAACGTGTATCAAATATGACGAGAGCAGTTCTTTTAATTAACGGCGATTATATGCATGAAGACCCTTTTTATAATTGGGAAAGCCTTTGATCTGCAGCAGATTTCAGGAAACGGGAGAGCCCATCAACATCTGTGTAGCCGAGGTGGTGATCAACAACCTCCCCTTCCATATCCATAACGACCAGAAAGGGGTAGGCCGTAACGCCCAGCATCGCTGAGAACTCAACTTGTGTAATGAATTTGCCCTTATAGTGAACCCTGTTATCTGAATTGCCGTTAATTTTCACTGTAAAAAAATGATTATCAAGCAGTGTGCGAATAGCCGGGGCGGGATAGATTTCTCTCTTCAGTTTTTGACACCACTGGCAATTATCCTCGTAAATATCGATAAATATCAATTTCTGTTCTTCGGATGCATTTTCGAGAGCTTCATTTAAAGATATCCAGTTTGGTTCATTTTCAATTTTCTCAGGCTTCATTTCTATATAGGAGTAAACTGAAATCAGGACTATAAATATCGCGATGATTGAACCTTTAATTATCTTTCGATTCATAAGCAGTTGGTATCAGTCTTCGTTACAAAGAACATGAAATATACAAAGAATTAGATTTTAACTTTTCTGATTACTGCTCTTTTAGAATCGAACAGCATCTTGATGTTGCGAAACAGTAATTGGGCTGAGCAAAAGATGTTCTATTTTGCAAACCTGAAGAAATGACGTTCTGATGATTCTGAAATCACCATGCATATGAACGGAGGTCTGAAAATTTCTTTCAGCATAATCAATTTCAAGGTATGGAAAGGGGCTTTCGAGTTGTTTAAGTTTACAGCTAAATGCTCACTGTAATCTCTGGAGAATCATGAGAAATACCACCGGCATCGACTTCATCGGCGACATTCACGGGCATGCAGACGCATTGGAACAGCTGCTTCGGAAAATGGGGTACACCCAAAAAGAGAACATTTGGAATCATCCCGGACGCATCGCTTTTTTTGCAGGAGACTTCATCGATCGCGGACCAAAAATTCCTGAAACCCTGCGAATAGTCCGGCATATGATTAGCAGCGGCAATGCAAGAGCGGTAATGGGCAATCACGAATACAATGCGATCTGTTTTAACCGTAAAGACAGGAAAGGGAGATTCCTGAGGGAGCATTCACAAAAAAACCGGAAACAGCATGCAGAAACCATTAGTCAGTTTCGCGGCAGTCAGAAAGAGTACATCAGCATGATTCAATGGTTTGAAACACTGCCCCTTTTTCATGAATCCGATGGTTTCCGAGTTGTTCATGCTACCTGGGATCAGCATTATGTGGATCATTTAAATCATCTTACAGGAGATGGAGTTCTGAACGATGATCTGATTCATCAATCCGTTTATGAGAAAAGCCGGCTATATCAATCTGTGGATACAACGCTCAAGGGAAAAGAGCTGGAACTGCCGGGCAGCAGCACTTTTCAGGATAAAGATGGTCATGAGCGAAGGGCTGTGCGCGTGAAATGGTGGGAGCACCCGGATGAGCAAACCTACAGCTCTCTTGCGGTTGGAAACATTGAGAGCCTGCCAGATATTCCTGTTCAAAAAGAGAACTCATTTCCATATCAGGTCTATGAAAGAGATGAACGTCCCGTCTTTTTCGGTCACTATTGGTTAAAAGGAGAACCACGTTTGTTCAGAGAAAATATTTGCTGCCTTGACTATAGCGTAGCAAAAGGCGGCAAGCTTGTTGCATACCGTTTCGATGGCGAGGAACGGCTGTTGAATGAAAAGCTCGTATCTGTTTGAATGCCATTATTTAAAGATATTGAAGCTTAATTTGGTATAATCATGATAAGTTAGATTGAGTTATAAACTCTTAGAACGACACGTGATACATCCTTCCTGTGCCATTTGCTTCATAAGACTCATAAATAATATATATTATTACGTTCTGTTTAATACTTAAAAATATAGTAGGATTTCATGGGAGGATTTACTTTTCTAATTATGAAAATTTACTTCAAACTTACTTTGGCATTGTTTCTAATCTCCATGCCAATCAGATTAACTGCTCAAAACCTTTCTGAGGATATTCAGCGGGATGATCTCTTGAAAGGGTTATTGGAGAAGGTGGACTCGCTCGCTTTATCAGAATCAAAAAAGAATATCTACCCGGAAAATAGTTCCGAGTCGTCAATCTCTACGGTGCACCAAATGCTGAATAGAATCTCTTTTGATACTACATCTTATGTTGGTTCATTACTTCAGGAAGTAAGTGCAGAAAAAGAGGCGGCTAAAGATAATCTTGGTATCAGCTTTAGGACCGGTTATCGAGAAAATATCGAAGAGGGAATCTTTTCGGCCGGAGAGATATTTTATCTTCGCCGATTTAATACAGGTTTTCAATGGGATTTACTGAACGGTGGCTGGCTTGACAGTCATAAAAGAGTAGAAGAGCTGGAAGTTCGAGAGAAAATCGTAGAGCGAAATATCAATATACAGCTAGCAAATGAAGATTATGAAAGAGTATATAATCGGTTAATCTATCTTTTTAATCTCCAAAAAATCGATGTAATACAGGAGTATCTGGCGTTACTCAACGTCAACCTCGAATTGATGCAACGTCTCCATTATTTAGATTATGAGCCATGGGATCGGGTATTGGAATTAAGTGAACTGAAAGCAAGACTGCAAAATAACTTAAGTTCTTTCCGGGAGTACAATAAACTGATCGAAGACTCACTGCCTGATAGCATAACTCAATATATTGAACTATTGGATGTTGCTAAATTACCCCTTCTGCGATTGAAAATCGATGCTGTAGCCGCTGCTAATGACACGGCCTTTATCCACAACTCTCTCACTGACGATGATCTTAAGAAACTTGATTATAATTTTTTACGGGATATCTCCTTGTCTGCCTTTGCCGATTATAATATTTATGACGGTACAGGAAATGCTCTCGATCCAGATCGTTTAGGAGGCAGGGAATATTTTTCGGTGGGTGTTAATCTTTCAATTCCTCTCCCAATCAATTCAGGTGAAAAAAAGAAAATGATTGAAGAACGAAAGCTGAGATATATTAATAGTCAAAAAAGAGAACAGTTTTCCGAGCAGAAAGAAATCATGAATATATATTATGAGTACACATATAAAATTCAGCAATTTTTCCAACTATATAAAGATTACCAGTCTCGGCAAGAAACTATCGATGAATATATCACTCTAAAAAAATTAGGGGATTCCGCTTTCAGCACGCAAAGGTTAACAAATGTTCTTTTACAGAGATATGCGGTTGTTTTGGAGATGATCGATCTCAGGCAGCAGATGTATCTCCAACTCATTGATTTGAATAAGTACCTGGTGGATCAGTCCATTTTGGAATTTGCAACAACTTATGATGTTACAACTCTGTTTCCATATAAGTCAGTACATGCAGACGGCTTGTATATTTGGTCTGAGACCTTTTCGGAGATTAGCAATCAGGTGTTGCTTACTTTTTTGAATGAGTTGACGGCAAAGCGTGTATATCTGTCGACCGGTCCCGATGCATCTCTTCGCCAAAAAGCATCAGATTTTGTTGAAAAAGCCAGAGAAAACCTTATTTCAACCCATCTTCTTGTTGGGAATAATGAATTGGCCCGAACTGAAAATCCGCAAGCGATATTGCAAGATCTAGCGACTGAGGCTCTAGAACTGGGCTTTGAAGGCATCCACCTGGATGTTGAACCACACACATTTAGTGACTGGGAAAGCAGACGAACGTATTATGAGCAAAACTATGTTTTTATGTTAAAGATTGCAGCTGATATTTTTTCGTCTGATGGCCTATCAATATCTGTTTCCATTCCGCATTTTTATGATTCTATTTTATCTGATATCAATCAGAATGCGAATGACATAACCGTGATGGTCTATGAAACGAAAGATATTGATGTATTGATTAGAAGGATTGAGAAGGAATCCGGAATATTTGAAGATAAACTTTATGTTGCGGTCCGACCCTCTGACTTTGCGAATTTCGATGACTTAAATGCATTTGTACAACAGATTAAAACTCGAACAGGCGCAAAGGAAGTTATTCTACATGATGCCGGATCGCTATTGAATATTGAAAAGAAAATCCGATGAAAAGTGAATATTTTAATAAGCGGGCGCAGAGCACCCAACTTCGGGGGCATCGGGAAAAGCCGAAACCGAAGCAGACAAACTGGGACCGGATTGTCTATTTGATATTGCTGATTGTTGGTTTGGGTTTTTTCTTTTATTACATCTTTATTAATTCTTTTTATACAGAGGGTGAAGGTTTGGTGGTTACTGAAACAATTAAGGTTCAGGCTCCAGATGACATTGAAATTCGAGAGCAACTTGTATCGAATGATAGTTATGTGATTAAAGGGGCTCCCCTGTTTCGCTACACTTTCATCAATTGGGATGGAATCATAGAAGAGATCGAGGAAATTGAAGAAGAAATAGCCGATGTTAAAGAAGAGGTTCAAGAACTTGACAATGAGATTACGCTGAAACGTCAATCCATACAAGAATATCAGAAACGAATTATATTACTTGAGCAGGATAAAGAAGATCTCCAGGAAAAAATCAGACTTAATGCAGCGACCTCTTATGAATTAAATGATCTGGAGCGCTCCTTATTTACTGCACGGTCCAGTTTACGACGTGCGCAATCAGAATTAAGCATCTTGATAAATAACAGAAATCGACGCATTGAGAAAAGAGAGGCTCTTGCATCTGAGGTTAAAGAGCTTCAATCTGAAGAAAACAGGTTACAAACCTACAATTCACCGGCTTCCGGAGTCATAAATAATATTTCAGTCCGAGAAAACCAACAAGCATTTCGATCAGATCAAATACTGAGTTTAAAGCCAGACAATGCAGATGTTTACATTTTTTCAGTATTCGACCGGAAGGACGCAGAACACGTTCAGCCGGGAACTGTAATGAATATTGAATTTGATAATGAGACGAAAAGTGTCGGAGTTATTCGGAGTACTTATGATGCCCGTGAGAACCTGATTGATCATTTTGAACAAACCGGATCTCTTACAACGGATTATTTGGTTGTTGAATTAGCTCCCCTTGACTCTGTAACCCGGGCACTGTGGTTTCAGTTAGACAGATCGGGACTCAGTGTTTTTCGTAGAAAAGTTGGTAATAGAGGAGAGCGTTCATCAGATGAGGCGTTCTCAAACCAAATAAATACGGCGGATGAGACTGAATATGAATCTGTACCATCCGAATCTGATTCAACAATCATAACTCAATCTGATCAGGCTTTAACTTCTACAACATCAACGTCTGCAGAACAGGAATCAGCTACTTCCAGTGCTCCTGATGCAAACAAAACGAATGAATTATCAGGAGTAAATGATAAGTACGGGCTGTTGGGAGGTTCATTCATCGACCAACTGGATGGATTCACTATCAACCTTTATTCCTTTAAAGATCTGGAAAAAGCCTCAGACGTCTCCAGTGAAATCAAAAACCAGGGTTACAGGGTTGATGTTAATCCTGTATCGATCAATAATACAGAATATTGGAGGGTTACGGTAGGTCAGTTCAGAACCATTGAGAATGCCCATAAAGCAGCAGAAACGCTCCCGGCTCCATTAAAAGAGGAGTACTTTATACATCGTATAAAATATAAACGTTAAGGACGCTCATGAATCAGCAAACTGAAGTAGAAGAAGAAATATCGTTCGACAACCTTAGCTTTTTGCGAGTGAGACCAAGTCAAACATTCAATCCAAGCATTCTTGAGAACCATGATGCGATTATTCTTGAATATTTTGGCCGCCACAACGTCTTGGAAGCGATCAAACAGATTCGTTCTCATAATGAAAAGCTGGTTTATATCACTCCAATTTTTTTACTGATCGAAGGTGGCAATACAGAGGATTCAATTGTGGCACTTGCTGATGGTGTAATTGAAAAGTTAACGAATCTAGATTCGGCCGCTTCGGTGACACGAAAAATTATTAGCCGTATATAAAAACGCATAATTCTAAGATCAGATTTAATTTTCTATGAAACTGAATAGCTTAATTATTGATGATGATGCCTCTTTTCGGGTGTTCCTGAAACAGTTGATTGAAAAACATGAATCACTTGCCTTGGCTGGCATAGCTGAAAACGGAAAACAGGCGATAGAGCTTTTGAGAGAAAAAAGCATAGATCTTATGTTTTTGGATGTTCAGATGCCTGATATGTCAGGCTTTGAAGTGTTGGATGAGGTTAAAAACTTTGATCCAACACAAGTGATTATTACAAGTGGAAGCAGTGCTCACGGAACCAAAGCGTTTGATTATGGCATTACCGATTACCTTGTAAAACCGTTTACAGAGGAGCGATTCGAAGAAGCAGTAGCTCGCGTAAAGAGTAATACCAGGGGCACTCAATATACAACCACGTTAATTAACCAAGTTTTGGGGAAAGTACTGTTTTACATTCATACCCGCGATATCCAGGATTATCGACCGCTTCCATTGAGAGATGCAAAACTTGGTTACATCTATCCAATGCTAACAGCAAATCTCGATTTCGGTCGGGAAGAAAAAGGATTAGATATTCTAGAGATGGCTGAACAGGAAGGGTTTCTGACATCTTCTTTTATAGATAGTTTTTATACCTGCAATAACTGTTATAACAGTTATCTTTTCTTTAGAGAAACCTGTCCTAAATGTCAATCCGCAGATATAGAGTCTGAAGAACAAATTCACCATTTTCCGTGTGCGTATGTAGGTCCCGTTTCAGATTTTCAACGCAGTTCGGATCCAACAGCATTAGAATGTCCAAAATGTAAACGCACGTTGAAACACATTGGCGTCGATTACGATAAGCCTTCCATTATATTTACCTGTAACCGATGTGACCATACCTTCCAGGACCCCCTGGTTAAAGCCAAATGCAATGTCTGTAACTCGGATATACAGGTAGAAAACCTCCTGAAGAAAAATCTAAAGGCATATCAACTTACAAGTCTTGGTAGAGATGCCGCTCTTGGAAAAGTGATTATTGACTTAGATGAAAACGAAGAGATGGAGGATATTATTAATAAAGAAACTTTTCATAAACTTCTTTCCAAAGAAATTGAACGTAAAAAAGAAGCTCTGTTTGAAAGTACTATAGCATCAATAAATTTGGAGAATATCTCTGAGATTTATGATAGTATCGGAAATCAGAACAGCAGTAAGTTGGTTAAAGAAATTTTCGAATTGGTAAACAATGAAATCAACCGGTCAGATGAGGTTGTCTTCCAGAGTATGGTAACTATTTGGTTGCTCTTAACAGAAAAAGGAGTTGAAAAAGCGACTACTGATATTCAAAGAATTGAGAAAAGAATTAAAGAACTAGTAGATGATAATTACGATAATTTTTCACTGTCATTATCAAATACAGTAAAACCGGTTGTAACAAACAAAACAGCTTCCGAACATTTACAAGAGTTAAATGAGGTCTTGCTGGAGAGATCCTGATTTATGATAAACTTTTTTGAATTTTGGAATCAGCAAGGAATAGATGGTTTTATCCGCATTTATTGGTTCTATTTTCTTTTTGAATTTCCGCGATATATAATTCTTGATTTTGTTTTTTTGCTCATTTTTAAGCTAAATAACCACTTTAATAAAGAAGGATACGAAGCTGCCAAGGAAAACCTGTGGAAAGAGTGTCCTTTGATCACCATTATCATACCTGGCAAGGACGAAGGGTCAAATTACCACAGCCTGATTCAGTCTTTGAAAGAGCAAACCTACCAAAATTATCAACTGATTATTGTTGATGACGGTTCTGAAGATGACTCTGACATCATAGGCAGACAGATGCAGAAGGAAGGCATGATTGATCTCTTTCTGAAAAATGATGAACGCGGTGGTAAAGCCTCAGCTTCGAATCTAGGTTTGAGATACGCCAGAGGCAAATATGTTATACATCTTGATGCAGATACGTCATTTTACCGAAATGCCATTGAGGAGGTGCTTATTCCATTCTACCAGACAGAAAATGTCGGTGCTGTGGGGGGTACTTTAGAGGTTAAAAATAGTGACGCTAGTTTGGCTACACGATTTCAAAGCATAGAGTATCTTATGATTTTTACTACGGGGCGATTGGTAGCAAGTTCACTTAACATATTACGAATCATTTCAGGCGCTTTTGGAGCTTTTAGAACCGATATCTTGAAAGAACTTGGAGGCTGGGATGTTGGACCGGGCATGGACGGTGATATCACATTAAAAATCAGGAAAATTGGCTACAAGGTTGAATATACACCATCAGCAGTATGTTTGACGAACGTACCACCTTCGTTTAGAGAATTAGCAAATCAGCGAACCCGATGGAGCCGGTCACTAGTACGTTTTCGCTTAAGAAAACATAGAGATTTTCTGTTTCCATCCAGTCAATTCAGATTGCTCGATTTTATGGCAATCATGGATAATGTGTTTTACAACTTTATACTCAACTTTTTGTGGTGGTTCTATATTCTGGAAATTGTCATTAATTTTACTCCCCATATGTTAAATATTTTTCTGGGAGGATTCATTTTGTATACTATTTCAAAATTTATTGAATTTGGTGTAGTCCCAATTCTTTCATCCAATAAATCCGATAAGATTGGATTGCTGCCGTATATCCCAGGCATGACATTCTACACTGGTTTTTATATACGATTGGTAAGAACGTATGCATACATCAGAGAACTCTTCTTCTACGATTCTTACAAGGATGACTGGAACCCTGATAAAACATCAAAAGCAGCAAGAGAAGTGGAAGACCAAATCGATTCAGTATTTAATAATCCATAGTATTTAAATATTTATCGAGATACACATGTATGTTAAACTTACGCTTGGATTTCCCTGCACTCTTTTTTGGTTCCAAACTGGAGAAGTGGAACAATCTTCACGTTACAATTGATGAACCGAAAAAAATACAGGGATTGTCTGAATTGCTGCAAAAGTATATCGTCCAAAAAAATATCAGGTCGTAAATAAAAGCTTCAGGGCGCCAGTACAATATCCACCAGCTCCCCGGGTACTAAGTCTGCATCTATTGAATCGGCCACAGCGATTTTAACAGCCAGGCCGCTCTCAAACGTGAGGCCGGGCCGCTGCAGGTTTCGCTGAAGGACCCGGATATGTCCACCTACCTCTTCAATTTTCGAATCGAAAAACAGACGGTTCGCTTTCCGGGTTCTTACCTGTACGTCCATCCCCGACTGCGGTGTTCTCACAAAGGGCTGCCTCACATACCCGATAATATGAGTTGGCTGTCTCGATTCAATCACCATAATTGAGTCTCCGCGCGATACAAACATTCCTCCTCCATTTTGAACCGAGCTGATCACTCCGCTGATCGGCGCATAAAAGGGTGTAGGGCCAAATTCTGCCAAAATTGTTTCCATAAGCTGCTCCTGCACCCTGATGGCAGCCAAAATGGGATTCCGGTCTCCCCTGTCCCCGTAAGAGGTATACTCTTCGATCTCATCAATGCGGCTGGAATAGTAGTCCAGAATCTCTTGATACTCACGCACCTGTACATTGAAAAGCTCCAGCCTGGTTCGAACCGAGTCAAATTGCTGTTCGGAGATCAGATCACGATCCCGCAAGTTTGTGATCCGCTCAAAATCCGTTTCAGCAAGCTGCTGCTGAAGCTTCGACTGAGCAAGGGAAATACGGGTTTCCATCTGGTTTATCTTTAAGCCTTCCAGATCTATACGGACCCGCTGCTCCGCTAATATAGGTTCCCTTGTCTGTTTGATCTGTTCAATTTCTGCACGAATCAGATCTAACTGGGCATTCAGATATACACTGTCTCTGGGAAAGACCTGCCCCAGCAAGTCCCCTTTTTGAACGTCCTCGAAAGGTTCATAGGTAAAATTAATCAGGGTTCCGTCAACCGGACTCGAAATCGCGGCGCTTTCGCCAACTACCTGGCCGATAACCGTTGGATTACTGGCCGAATCCCGCCAAAGATAGAATACAGCCACTCCTACGCAGAGAAAAACAAGTACGGGCAATACGCGAACGCGCAGCTCTCGCCGGCGCTGTTTCCAAGGGATCGGGATCGGTTCAAATTGTTTAGCCATTGTTAAACCTCCGATTCGTCTTCAGCCATCATGCTGCTCACGCTGGAAACACCATCAAGCTCTTTAATTTCAGAAAGGAGCAGGTCCAGTTTATCAGGATCGCGCAGAAGGAGCCGATACGAAAGATGTGTGTCGTCCGTGTTTTCACCGGATCGTTGAGAGGCCAGCCGGGTTTTAAGTGAATGGCGATTTAGAAAATCACGGAGGTAATCGAGCCGGGAGAGCGGCTGCGACCATTGAAGGTTCAATATCAGATCGTACCGCTGACGCGAGCCAAAATTGGTATACCAGATAAAAATCAGCGCGGCTGAGGCAACAACGGTCCCGACAATAGCCGTTGAAAATTTTTGAGTGCCAGCCGCCATCCCAATCACAATAAGTGCCAGTATATAGACCGTATCGAGTGTGTCCCGTAAAATATTCCTGAAGCGAACAATGGCAAATACCGCCAGAAGGCTGAAGGCGGTAATCAGATTATTATCAAGAACCATCATCACAAGAGCCACCGTGATTGGGATAATAATCAGTGAACTTACATAATTCCTTGAATAAGACAACCCGGTATGGGTATACATATAAATCCACGCCAGAATCTGCCCGCACATAAATGCCAGTAATAATCCCAGCAGCAGCGTAGAGAGGTCTGTGGGGATGGGAGCTGTATCTCCAAATTGAAACCAGTCAGCCATTATTTATTCTCTTTAAGTTGCTCTGTTTCTGCTTCACTTTTTTCCATGGTATAAATTCTTCTGACGTTAAAAACTTATTTACCCGCGCATTTTTATTATTCATGAACAACTGGTTTGGTATTCCAGCCGCTCTCGATTTTCTTAAATCGGTGAAATTCGATGCTGTCTACATATTTAGCGGCCGACTCACGTCTCAGATGAAATCGTTGCGTGAGCTCATTGAGCCAGTCGGGAAAACGATTGGTAAACTTCAGCTCAAGGATTACCGTATTTCCAAAGGTAGGGTAGCGTCCCGTTTGCAGGTTCTCAAATTTATTGTGATGCAGCATGCTGTTCCTTACATCCCTGTCCATCGTAACCCGGACGTTATTCGAATCTCTGTTTTGGTATGCTTCCCTGAGATACGATACATGTACTTTTGGAGATGCCTGAAGGGTTCCCTGCAGAAAACAGAAATGTTCCAGTGCCTCCATTTGATCCGGAGAATCGTGAACCAGATGATGTTTCGCTGGCGCATGGCCGTCGAGTAAATCCTGGACGGCCTCTCTGCGAACCCGGGCCCGTTTTTTTTGGATCACACGGTTTCGCCGCTGCTTGATTTCAAAAAATATCGGGGAGTCCTCAGAGTCGTAATATCTCAACCTCAACTTATATCGGTTTCGATCGCCATTCACCGTCCGGTTGTAGGTATACAATTCCGGAGAATCAAGATACAGGCTGTTGACAACATACGATCTCTTCGGCTTGGATATTCCATTCGGGTCACAGTCAAGATAAGCTTCTACAAAAAAGCGTATCTCCCGGGCTAATGACTCATTTATTCGGTACTTCAACTCAAATCGTTGTCTCTGAAACGTGTGCTTCATAGCTCTCTGTAAAACTTCACGACTATTTCTTTTTTAACGGCCTCATCATAACAGAATAGTGAATTGGGATGAGTTTAAAAAGCCCGATATACCCCTAATCGGACAAATCTATTTTACGACACTCATCGTCTTCACTTCTGAATAACCATCAGCTATAAATCTGTAAAGATACACTCCCGTTGCCAGTCCGCTTGCATCCACATCTACATGATGACGCCCTGATTCCTTTTCACTATTTTCCAGATTTGCAATGTGCCGCCCATCAATCGAATAGAGATCGATTTTTACATGCTGTTTGGATGGAAGGTCATACCTGATCGTTGTTTCCGGATAGAACGGGTTGGGGTAATTCTGAAACAACAGGACTTCCCGGGGCAAGCCCGGATCAGTGCCCAGCAATGGTTCGGATGTTACATGGATCTCGGATATGTTCAGCATGCTGCGCTGTCCACTCTCATCATCCAGGCGATCTCCGGTGTAATAATATCTCCAGAGAAGCTGCACAGCAGACTGATCCTCTGCATCGGCCGGAAGCGTAACCGG
>Ga0102931_1000675_pt1 | contig 16736 bp, 9 predicted proteins | sample SalPonR1_C_D1_MG_FD_79282 | JGI IMG/M metagenome (GOLD analysis project Ga0102931, IMG submission 79282) | Salt pond soil microbial communities from South San Francisco under conditions of wetland restoration - Salt Pond MetaG R1_C_D1_MG | ecosystem: Environmental > Aquatic > Marine > Intertidal... | reverse complement strand
CGGCGGACGTGCCCCCGCGTCGCCCGTCGGACAGGCGATGTTCGGCGACCGCAAGTCCGGCTCTCCTCCCGATAGACCCGCCACCCGTTCCGGGCGGTCGCGGTCGTGGCGAGCGTGGGGCCACGGGAAAGACTTCGTCGCAGCTCTTCCATGATGCGCTCGGCGCCGGGTCTCCGGGGTCCGATGCGACGATCTCGTGCTTCGTCCGCTGAGCGCAAACGCATCTGCGGAGTCGAAGAGAATGCCGAAGCGGCGCAAACGAGCGAGGGTCGAGTGTCTCAGGACAGGGCCGCGGGAGCCGTGCTCGAGCGCGCCGTGGCGTGAGGAGGCGAGCCTCGCGTTCCGACGCGCCGTCGTCTCCCGATGACCGCCTCCGCGCCCTGCAGCCGTCGATCCCGAACCCGCCTCGCTTCCGCCTGCATCGTCGCCTGCAGCGGCACGGGACCGGCCGGTCGCCCGCCACAACGGGCTGGCCGCCGCGCAGTAGCTGCAAGTTCAAGTCGACGCGAGACCGTGCCGGATCCGCGTCACGCTCGCCGAGGACGCCAAGCAGTCCTTCTCAGAGCCGGAGATGCGCTCCCTTGTGGCCGCATCTTCGGTCGGGTGTCTTGCGAGCACGCCATCAAGCGCGGGCCCGCCAAGCGAACCTCCCTCGCCGGACGGTCATACCGATCGCATGAAAGCTGCCGTCGGGGATGCGACCGTCCCCCGGTGTCATTGCGACGGTCACCGGCGGTAGCACGTTGACTTTCCGACGGCCGACCATCTTGTCCGAGGACTGCGGACGTTCGCCGGGCTCGCGCCACTGCGAGTTCGTCTGCAAGGTCGGGACATCGGAGCCTGAGAGCTTCAGGCCCGATCCGATCGGTCGAATGCACGGATCGGACGACGAGAGCCTGACCCGAGAGACCATGAGGTCAGGCGGGATCTTGCGAGGCGGGCCTATGCGCCCGGCTGTCCGTCAAGAAGATCCGGGCCTCGGCGGCGACGATGGATTTCCCCTCTCCCTGGCCGGAGGGCGGCCTCGTGCGGACCGGGCGAAGCCGGGTTCGACGCACTGCAGGGCGGCGGGAGTCTTCGGGGCGCCGTCGGAGAACCGCGGAGAGCGGATCGTCGTCGAGAGTTCGTCGACATGCCGGGGTCGGTCGGATTCGGTCGGCATCCGCTCGCGGCGCGTTGCTCGGATCTTCTCGGCGGACGCGCCGCCGAAGCCGAGCGATGGAAAGCGGACGATCTCGTGGCCCGCCTGGTCCGCACGGTCGTGCGGCGTCGGTGCGGCGGCCAAGGACGCAGGGCCGCTCCCACGATCCCGCGTCCATGGATCGGGATCGAATCGACGGCATGCCGAAGCCGGCGGTCATTGCTCGTCGGGGCGCACGCGCGCGGCGGTCTTGTCGGCAAAGGCGGCGAGGCGAGCGCGTGCGGCCGGCTGGGTGTTCACGATCCCGGCCACGGTCGCCTCGGCATAGGCGGCGTCGAGCGCCGACATGTTCTGCATGTGGCTGATGGCCGAGCAGATCGCGAAATTCGTCAGCGGGAGGTTCGCGGCGGCCTTTTCGGCCAGCGCGACGGCCTCGTCGAAGGCCGAGCCCTCCACGAGATACTGCGCCAGCCCGATGTCGACGGCGGCCTGCCCCTGCCAGACGCGGCCCGTGAGCATCATGTCGATCATCCGCGCCTTGCCGACCAGGTCGGCCACCCGGATCGTCGCGCCGCCCCCGGTGAAGATGCCGCGCTGCCCCTCGGGCAGGGCGAAATAGGCGGACCGGTCGGCGACGCGGATGTGGGCGGACGAGGCGAGCTCCAAGCCCCCGCCGACCACGGCGCCCTGCAGCGCGGCGATCACGGGGACGCCGCCGTATTCCATCTTGTTGAAGGCCTCGTGCCAGCGCAGGCAGATGTGCATGAATTCCGCGGGCGAACGGTCCTCCCGATGGTGCTCGATCAGGTCGAGTCCGGCGCAGAAGTGATCGCCCGCGCCGGCGAGGACCACGGACTTCACCCCCGCCTGCGGTGCCGTGGAGAAGAAATCGACCAGCTCTTCGATGGTGGCGGCGTCGAGCGCGTTGCGCTTGGCCGGGCGGTTCAACGTCACGATCCACACCCCGGTCTCGCGAGGCTCGAGCGCGAGGTTGGCGTAGGCGGCTGGGTCGATCTCTCGCGGCATGTCGGACGTCCCTCCTGATCTCCGACCGTCGTAAGGTCGCTGTCCCGTTCCAGCAAGCCACGGCCGCCGCGGAAAGCCCGCGCGGCGCGAGACCTTCCGTCAGGCCGCGGCGCGTGGGGCGCCCGGGGACCGATCGGTGCGCCGGGGATCTTCATCGTCGCGACGCGCTCGCCCGGCGCGGCGGGCGTCCTCGCTCGCTGCGGAGCAGCGCGACCCTCCGCAAGGCGCGCCGGGGAGGCGCCTCACCGTCGCATGCAAGAAATCGCTTTGGACGATCGCGCCCGGAGGCGTAACCTGCAGCGTGGAAAGTCGAACGGAGCATGCCGGCTGCCGGATCCCGACCTCGGAGACGGCCTTCGAGACCTTCGGCGCAGGCGAAATCCCTCTCCTGCCGCCGAGGCCCTTCGAGAACGTCCCCTCTTCGACGTTCGGTCGGAGACGCGCGCTGCGTTCCGCATCCAAAGCGGCGCCGGCTTGGCGAGCCTCGGAACCTTTTCGGCGGCATGGCGTCCACATCGTTCGGGTGTCCGTTCCCGTGCGGCGGCCTTCGCCGCGCCTCGGACGAGCGCGTCGACAATCGGCCTTCGCGTCCCGAGCCGGGCGGCGAGACCGAAGTCGATGATGCGGAGGATCGGAGACGGAGGTGAAGCGTGCCAAGGCCGCCGACGTCGCCGGGCGGGTGCGGCGCCCGACACGCGCGGTGACGGAGGCGTGCGAAAGGAAGCGGCCGGCGGCCCGAGGCGGCCGGCCGGAAGGCGGAAAGCGGGAGGTCCGGGGCGGAAACGGCTCCGACCGGGACGACAAGGAGCCAGGACCATGAGCAGCGACGCCGTCCATGTGCGCGACTTCGCCGATCTCGGGCGCCGGGACGGCGCCGTCGTCGGGGGCAAGAACGCCTCGCTCGGCGAGATGATCCGGAATCTTCATGCGGCGGGCGTGCGCGTGCCGTCGGGTTTCGCCACCACCGCCGACGCCTACTGGCGCTTCATCGACGACAACGATCTGCGCAAGGCGATCTCGGACGACCTCGCGACGCTCGAGCGCGATCGCGGCAACCTCTCGCAAGTCGGCGAGGCGGTGCGCAAGCGCATCCTCGGGGGCGAGATGCCGGGACCGGTGGCCGAAGAGATCCGGCAGGCCTATCGCGATCTCGCGGCGCGACTGGAGCGCGAGGATCCCGACGTCGCGGTGCGCAGCTCCGCCACCGCGGAGGATCTGCCGGAGGCGAGCTTCGCCGGCCAGCTCGAGACTTTCCTCAACATCCGCGGGGAGGATGCGCTTCTGGACGCCGTGAAGCGCTGCTTCGCGTCGCTTTTCACCGATCGGGCCATCGCCTACCGCGAGGAGAACGGCTTCGATCACGTGGCGGTCGCGCTGTCTGCGGGGGTCCAGCGGATGGTGCGATCCGACCTCGCGGGATCGGGGGTGATGTTCTCGATCGACACCGAGACGGGCTTTCCGCGCTCGGTCCTGATCACCGGCGCCTGGGGCCTCGGCGAGACCGTGGTGCAGGGCATCGTCGATCCTGACGAATATCACGTCTTCAAGCCGCTGCTGGGGCGCCCGGACGCGAAGCCGATCGTTCACAAGAAGCTCGGCGCCAAGGGGCGCAAGATGATCTATGGCGGCGGCAAGGCCCAGACGAAGCTCGTGGACGCGAGCGAGGAGGAGAGTTCGTCCTTTGTTCTGAGCGACGAGGAGATCCTGCAGCTCGCCCGTTGGGCCGCGGAGATCGAGACGCATTACGGCCAGCCGATGGACATGGAGTGGGCCAAGGACGGCGAGACCGGAGAGCTCTTCGTCGTTCAGGCCCGGCCCGAGACGGTGCAGTCGCGCAAGGGAGCGGGCATGCTCAGGTCCTACCGGCTCCGCGAGGAGGGCGAGGCGCTGGTCCGGGGCCTCGCGATCGGCGACGCGATCTCGTCCGGAAAGGTGCTGCGCCTCGAAAGCCCCGACGAGATCGAGCGGTTCGAGGACGGCGCGGTCCTCGTCACCGGCATGACGGATCCCGACTGGGTGCCGATCATGCGGAAGGCCTCGGCCATCGTCACCGATCACGGCGGGCGCACCAGCCATGCCGCCATCGTCAGCCGCGAGATGGGCCTGACCGCCATCGTCGGCGCCGGCGACGCCACCGCGAGGCTGGAGGACGGGCGGCAGGTCACCGTCTCCTGCGCCGAAGGCGACGAGGGGGTCGTCTACGACGGCGCGCTCGATTTCGAGGAGCGCGAGATCGACCTCGGCGACGTGCCGGAGACGCGCACCGAGGTGATGCTGAACCTCGCCAATCCGGCCGCCGCCTACCGCTGGTGGCGGCTTCCGGCCGACGGCGTCGGCCTCGCGCGGATGGAGTTCGTGATCGGCAACATGATCGGGATCCACCCGATGGCGCTGGTCCGCTTCGACGAGCTGGAGGACGAGACGGCGAAGGAGCGGATCGCCGAGCGGACGCGAGGCTACGAGGACAAGACGGAGTTCTTCGTCGAGACGCTGGCGCGCGGCATGGCGCGGATCGCCTCGGCCCACCATCCGAAGCCGGTCATCGTGCGGATGAGCGACTTCAAGACCAACGAATATGCCGGGCTGATCGGCGGCGCCGCCTTCGAGCCGGCCGAAGAGAACCCGATGCTGGGCTGGCGCGGCGCCTCGCGCTACTACGACGCGGCCTATCGCGAGGGCTTCGCGCTGGAATGCCGTGCGCTCCGCCGGGCGCGCGAGGAGATCGGCCTCGACAACATCGTCCTGATGATCCCGTTCTGCCGGACGCCGGCCGAGGCGGACCGCGTGCTCGAGGTCCTGGCGGAGGAGGGTCTGGTCCGCGGTCGGGGCGGCCTGTCGGTCTACATCATGGCCGAGATCCCGGCGAACGTCCTGCTCGCGGAGACGTTCGCCCGGCGCTTCGACGGCTTCTCGATCGGCTCGAACGACCTCACGCAGCTCGTCCTCGGCGTCGACCGCGACAGCGACCGGCTGCGGGGCCTGTTCGACGAACGGGACGAGGCGGTCAAGCAGGCGATCGCCGATCTGCTCGAAAAGGCGAACCGGGCGGGCGTCCATGTCGGGATCTGCGGCCAGGCGCCGAGCGACCATCCGGAATTCGCCCGGTTCCTCGTGCGTCACGGCATCGACTCGATCTCGGTCACGCCGGACAGCTTCCTCAGGGTCAAGCGGCAGGTCGCCGAGGCCGAAGCCGATCGGGACCGCGCGGGCGGGCGATGAAGATCGCCGTTCATCCGATCGAACGTCGCGCGGGACGCGGCGGCAAGTCCGACGAGACGACCGGCGCGCCGCGGCCTTCCCGGAGGTCTTCGGCCCGGTTCCCGGGGCGGTCGCGCCGAACCCCGCCCGGCGGGGCCCGGCCCTGACCGAAGATCGAACGAGGGCGGAAGTCAGGCGGCGTCTTCGCCCGTCTCCGCCTTCCGGCACTCGGCGCCGACGCGCTCCTGCTCGCGCTCGCGCTCCTCGCGATCGGGCTTGATTTCCGGGATGAGGCGGAAGGTGGACGTCTGGCCCGGGCTGATCTCCCGCTCCTGCCCGCGATAGGCGATCGAGACGGGGTGCGCCGTCATCGGCCGGCTCGACACCGTCAGCGTCTCCTGCGTGATCTCGAAATCGAGGATCTGGCGGCGGAACCGCACGGTCGACCTCAGCCGCTCCACCTCGTCGGGCAGGCGCGGATTGAAGATCAGCTTGCTCGAACGGAGCTCGATGCCGGTATAGCAGCGCTGCATCAGGTCGACCGTGCCCGCCATCGCGCCGAGGTGGATGCCCTCGGGCGTCGTGCCGCCCTGGATGTCGTCGATGTCGCTGTCGAGCGCCTTCAGCGCGAGCTGCCAGGACCGCTGACGGTCGCACCGCGCCAGCACCCAGGCATGCGCCATCCAGCTCAGGGTCGAGCCGTGCGAGGTGCGCTCGATGTAGTAGCGGATGTTGCGGAAGATCATCTCCGGGGAGAACTCGTAACCGAGCCGACCGAAGATGTGATGGATCTCCTCGCTGCTGAACAGGTAGAAGATCATCAGCACGTCGGCCTGCTTCGAAACCTTGTAATCGTTCGGGTTTTCCTCCTCGGCCTCGAGGATGCGGTCGAGCCGTTGCAGGTCGTCGTACTTGTCGCGGTAGCGGTCCCAGTCGAACTCCTCCAGATCGTCGTATCCCTCGAACTGGCTGATGATGCCGCCGTCGTGGAACGGGATGAACAGCTTGCGGCTGATTTCGTCCCAGTGCTCCAGTTCCTCGGGACCGAGCTCCAGCCGCTCGCAGAGCCGGCGCCGCTCGTCCTGGGGGATCAGCTTGAGCACGGCTTCGACGCGCGACAGCACCCAGCTCGCCATGACGTTGGTGTAGGCGTTGTTGTCTATGCCGCCGTTCGTGCTCGGATCCGCGCCGGGGTAGGCGGTATGGAACTCGTCCGGGCCCATCACCCGGCAGATGCCGTAGCGTCCGTCGTCGCGCCGTTCGACCTTGCCGGCCCAGAAACGGGCGATCTCGCAGAAGAGTTCGGCGCCGTAGTCGCGAAGGAAATCGCGGTCGTCGGTCGCCTGCACGTATTGCCACACGTTGTAGGCGATGGCGCAGCCGATGTGCCGCTGGCGGTACGAGTTGTCGGGGATCCATCGACCGGACCTGGGGTTGAGATGGATGCGCTGGCTCTCCTCGCGTCCGTTCGAGCCGCTCTGCCAAGGGAACATCGCGCCCTTGAGCCCGGCTTCGCGGGCGGCGCGCCTCGCCTCGTCGAGCCGGCGGAAGCGGTAGCGCAGCAGGCCACGGGTCAGGACCGGCGCGCGCAGAGTCAGGTACGGGAAGATGAACAGCTCGTCCCACATGATGTGGCCGCGATAGGCTTCGCCATGCCAGCCGCGCGGCGGCAAGCCCACGTCCTTGTCGACCGAGTGATGCGACGCGGTCTGCAGCAGATGCAGGATGTGCAGGCGGAGCTTCAGCTGCGCCTCGGTGTCGTCGCTTTCGAGTTCGATGTCGAACTGCTCCCAGAGATGGGCCCAGGCGCGCACGTGCTCCTCCTCCAGCGAGCGGTAGTCGCGGGCGTGGCGGACATGGTCCGCCGCCTCGAGCAGCGGTTCGCTGATGGCGACGTCGCGGCAGTCGAAATAGGCGGCGATCTTCTCGATCCGGACCGGGCGCCCCTCGCGGACGTCGAGGTCGAACTCCTCCTGCGCGGCGTCCGGCGGGAGGTCCGTCCGCGCCGCCGGAACGTGGCCGCCGTCGACGGCGACCGAGGTCCTCGCCGCGAGCCCCACCTCGCGGCGGGCCTGAACGAAGCGGGACCGGAGCACCAGGATGTCGCCCTCCTCGCGCGACGTGTCGAGCGTCTCGAGGTGGCGGCTCTCGAGTTCGCCATAGCGGGGGACTCCGGCGTTGATCACGCCTCCGTCGATGCCCGAGCGCACCGAGAGGGCGCCCGACCAGTTCTCGGGCGTGAGGGTCACCGAGAGCGCGGCGATGTGCGGATCGTGCATCGACATGATCCGCCGCTCGTTCCACCGCGTCACCCGGCCCTCGCGGTCGCGGAAGCGCAGGCTGCGTGTCAGCACGCCGTTCCTGAGATCGAGCTCCTGGCGGTAGTCGAGATGCTCGACGTCGTCGGGCCGAAGCCAGTCTCCACCCTCGGCCCGCATGACGAGCGGCAACCAGTTCGGGATGTTGACGAGGTCCTCGTTCTCGATCCGGTGGCCGTCGATCTCGGAGGTCAGCCGGTCGTAGCCGCCGGCGAGGTAGGTGCCCGGGTAGTGCACGTCGTCGGCCACCGCGTTCGGGGCGGCCGCCCGCGAGACGACGTATCCGTTGCCGAGGGCGCAGAGCGTCTCGCGCAGGCCCTCGGCTTCGGGCTCGTATTGCGAATAGGTCAGTCGCCAACCGTTCATCTTTCCCTCGTCCTCCGTTCGGCCAGCCAATCCACGAACCGGCGCACGTCGTCCGGATCCGCGAGCGCGCAGTCCGCCAGCGTCGCCCGCCGGTCGCCGCGCACGGCGAGGCAGAGGCCGGCCTCGCTCAACGCGCCGAACGCGTCCTCGTCGGTGAGGTCGTCTCCGATGTAGAGCGCCACGGGATCGCCCTCGCCGAGCGGCGTGTTCGCGAGCAGCCATTGCACGGCGCTGCCCTTGTCCCAGTCGGCGCGGGGGCGGAGCTCGAACACCTTCCTGCCGCGACGCTTGCTCAGGCGGTCCTGGCGCGCGACGGCGTGGTCCACGGCGTCCTCGACGCCGTCGACGTCGGCTTCGGCCGCCCGGCGGTAGTGCACGGTGATCGAGAAGCTCTTTCGCTCGACCTCCGCGCCCTCGATTCCGGCCAGCGCGTCGCGCAGGTCGGACTCGGCGTCATCGAGAGGCCCGAGGAACCCCTCCGCCGCTTCCGGCCGCGCCTCCAGCCCGTCGGGACCGGCGATGTCGAAACCGTGGTCGCCGGCGTAGATCACGTCCTCGATGCCGACGCGCGCGCGCACGTCGGCGAGGTCGCGCCCGCTGATGACGGCGACGGGACAGCGCTCGGCGAGGCGCGCGACGGCGACGCGCGTCTCCTCGGGGATCCTCGCCTCGCGATGGTCGTCCACGATCGGCGAGAGGGTCCCGTCGAAGTCGAGGAACACCGACGGCGAGCCCGCGTCGAGGCGGGCCTCGACCTCGTCGAGCCTGTCCCAGACGACCGGCAGACGGTCGAGCGTCCTCAGCCCTTCGCCGCCCGGCAGCAGCAGACGGCGCAGGTCTCGCGTCACGAGGTCGGCCCCGGCCGAGCGCAGCGCATGGCGATGGCGGCCCTCGTCTTCCTGCCGGTCGATGCCGACCACGAGTGCGAAACCGCCCGCGGCGCCGGCCTCGACGCCCGAGATGGCGTCCTCGACCAGCGCGGTCTCGGACGGATCGCGACCGAGCCGCTTCGCGGTCTCCACGGGTTGGTCCGGGTCTGGCTTCGGCGAAAGCCCCATCTCCTGCGCCTCCGAGCCGTCCAGCACGGCGTCGAACAGGTGCGACAGTTCCGCGCTTTCCAGGACCCGGCGCGCATTGCGACTGGCCGAGAACACGCCGATCGCGATGCCGGCGCGCTTCAGCCGGTCCAGCAGCTCCACGGCATCGTCGAACACCGGCGCCCGGTTCTCGTCGAGCCACGCGCGGTAGCGGGCGTTCTTGCGGTTTCCGAGGCCGTGGATCGTCTCCAGGCTCTCGTCGTCGCGGTCGCCTTCCGGGAGGTCGATGTCCCGCGAGGCGAGGAAACGACGCACGCCGTCATGACGCGGCACGCCGTCGACGTGCTTCAGGTAGTCCTCCCGGTCGAAGGGCGCCTGCGGGCCGCGATCCTCGAGAAGGGCGTCGAACGTCTGCTTCCACGCCGCGAAATGCGCCCCGGCCGTGTCCGTCACCACGCCGTCCATGTCGAGGATCATCGCGGCGATCCCGTCGCCCGTCCGATCTGCGGTTTCGTCCATCTCGGCATCTCCGTCGCGTCCGGGGGCGCGCGGCGCCCGCGGACGCGAGGACGCCGACACGCCGCGTCAGTAACGTTCGAGGAGCGGCGCCGGGTTCCGTCGGGCATGTCGAAACCTGTGGAGGCGGGGCCGAGGCGGCGTCCCCTTCGCGGCGGGCGGGCCACCTCCGCACCCGTTCCCAGCGCGGGCCTCGGCCAAGCTCGACGGGAGGGACGGCGAAGTCATGGACGTCGATGCGGCTTCCGCTCCGCTCCCGCGCGAAGCTCGCGGCAGGCCGGTCGTCGCCCACCCGTTCGACGTCCGCGCCTCGGGGCGTCCGAGGCATGTCGAGCATGTTTGAGGGTGGTTCGGCCGCTTCGGGATGCTACGATGGCGTCGCCGGCACGGAGTCGGAGCCATGCATGCTGAGCAGACCGTTCCTGACGACGCATGAGATCGCGGAACTCCTGAAGGTCCGCGAGCAGACCGTACGATCCTGGATTCACCAGCAGAAGCTGCGTGCCGTGAAGCTCGGACGGGAGTTCCGCGTGGCCGCTACGGACCTCGAGGCCTTCGTCGACGAACACGCGACGCGCGAGCCGAGCTGGCGGGACGACCCCGGGTCGGGACGGCGATGACGGCGCATGAGGCGCGGATCTCGGCGCAGGGGGCGCACCTTCCGAGCGAAACCGAGGCGGCGTCCACGGCGTGGCACGCCTGCACCGTCGACGACGTGTTGGAGCGCGTCGGCGCCGAGCCGAAGGGGCTTTCGGCGGCCGAGGCGGCGGAGCGGCTGCGAGCCATCGGTCCGAACCGCCTGCCGGAGCCGGCGCGGTCGGGTCCGGTCGTCCGCTTTCTGAGGCAGTTCCACAACCTCCTGATCTACGTCCTGCTCGCGGCCGCGGCCGTCACGACGGCGCTCGGGCACCCGGTCGACGCCGCGGTCATTCTGGCGGTCGTGTTGGTCAACGCCGTCATCGGCTTCGTGCAGGAAGGCCGGGCCGAACAGGCGCTCGCCGCGATCAGGGACATGTTGGCGCCCGAAGCGCGGGTGCTGCGGGACGGTCGCCGCGCCCTGACGCCGGCGGAGCGCCTCGTGCCCGGCGACGTGGTGCTCCTCGAACCCGGAGACCGGGCGCCGGCCGACCTCCGGATCATCGCCGCCACCGGACTGCGCCTCCAGGAGGCCGTGCTGACGGGCGAGTCCGTGCCGGTGGAGAAATCGACCGATCCCGTCCCGGAGGACGCGCCGCTCGGCGACCGGCGATCCATGGCCTTCAGCGGCGCGCTCGTGGCGGCGGGCGCCGGACGGGGCGTCGTCGTCGCCACCGGCTCCGAGACCGAGATCGGACGCATCAGCGGCATGCTGGAGACGGTCGAGACGACGACCACGCCGCTTCTGAGGCAGATGCAGGCCTTCGCCCGGGCCGTGACCGTCGCCATCCTCGTGATGGCGGCGCTGATCCTGGCTTTCGGCCTTCTCGCCAGCGGCCTGTCCTTCAGCGAGATCTTCATGGCGGTCGTCGGCCTTTCCGTCGCCGCGATCCCCGAAGGGCTGCCGGCGATCCTGACCGTGACCCTGGCCATCGGCGTGCAGGGCATGGCCGCGCGCCGGGCGATCGTGCGCCGCCTTCCGGCGATCGAAGCCCTCGGCTCGGTGTCGGTGATCTGCTCGGACAAGACCGGCACCCTGACGAGGAACGAGATGACCGTGGGCTCGGTCGCCACCGCACGGCGGACGTTCGGGGTGACGGGCGGGGGCTATGCGCCGCATGGCGGCGTCTCGCTGGACGGGCGCGAGGTGGAGGCTTCCGCGTATCCGCTTCTGGCGGAGCTGGCCCGCGGCGCGATCCTCTGCAACGACGCGGAGCTGACCGAGGCGGACGGGGACTGGTCCGTCAACGGCGATCCGATGGAGGGCGCCCTGGTCTCGTTCGGCTGGAAGGCCGGGCACGAGCCCGACGCCTTGCGTCAGGCCAATCCGCAGACCGACGCGATCCCCTTCGACGCCCGGCATCGGTTCATGGCGACGCTGCACCACGATCACGAGGGAGGCGCGGCGATTCACGTGAAGGGCGCGCCGGAGCGGATCATCGCCATGTGCGCGTCGCAGCACGGCGAGGAGCATGGCCGCCAGCCGCTGGATCCGGCCTTCTGGCACGCCCGCGCGGAGGAGATCGCGGCGGCGGGACAGCGCGTGCTCGCCATCGCCACGAAGCCTGCGGATCCACGCAGGCGGACGCTGACCTTCGACGACCTCGACGACGACCTCACGCTTCTGGGCCTGCTGGGCCTGATCGACCCGCCCCGAGAGGAGGCCGTCGCGGCGGTGGCGGAGTGCCGCGCCGCGGGCATCCGCGTCAAGATGATCACCGGCGATCACGCGGGCACCGCGTCGGCCATCGCTCGCGCGCTGGGGCTGGAGAACCCGGACGACGTGCTGGCCGGCGCGGAGATCGACACGCTCGGCGCCGAGGAACTGCGGCGCGCCGCGGAGCGCACCGACGTCTTCGCCCGCACCAGTCCCGAGCACAAGCTGCGCCTGGTGGAGGCGCTTCAGGCCGGCGGCGCGGCCGTGGCGATGACCGGCGACGGCGTCAACGACGCGCCCGCGCTGAAGCGCGCCGACATCGGCGTCGCGATGGGGCGGACCGGAACGGAAGCCGCGAAGGAAGCCGCCGAAATCGTTCTGGCGGACGACAACTTCGCCACCATCGCCGAAGCGGTGCGCGCCGGCCGCACCGTCTACGACAATCTCAAGAAGGCGATCGTCTTCCTGCTGCCGGTCAACGGCGGCGAGGCGCTGGCGCTGATCCTCGCGCTGCTTCTCGGCCTGACGCTGCCGATCACGCCGGTGCAGATCCTATGGGTCAACATGGTCAGTTCGGTGGTTCTGGCCATGGCGCTGGCCTTCGAGGGGCCGGAGCCAGACATCATGCGCCGCCCGCCGCGTCGTCCGGACGAGCCGATCCTGTCGCGCTTCGTGCTCTGGCGCGTGGGGTTCGTCTCGCTGCTGTTCTGCAGCGGCATCTTCGGGACCTTCACGCTCGCGCAGGCCGAGGGCGCGAGCCTCGAGGAGGCGCGCACCATCGCGGTCAACACGCTCGTGGTGATGGAGATCTTCTATCTGTTCTCGGTCCGGTTCCTGAACACGACCTCGCTGTCGCTCGAGGCCGTCGTCGGCACCCGCTCCGTGCTGATCGCGATCGCGGCCGTCACGGCCCTGCAGTTCGCCTTCACCTACGCGCCGTTCATGGAGGCGTTCTTCGACACCCGGCCGCTCAGCGTCGCGCAGGGGGCGACGGCGCTCGCGGCGGGGCCGCTCCTGCTGCTTGTCCTCGAGATCGAAAAGCGCATGCTGCGGCGCGCCCGCCCGCCCGCGGCGTCGCCGAGGCGCAGCCCGACCGGCACGGACGGCACGCCGTGCCCACGATGAAGACCGCCGCCGTCGCCGAGGTCTCCCGGGCCGGCGGAGGGCCGCGCGGTCGTGGAGGCGACCGCGACCGAGGGCGGGGCCGCGGTCCGGATCGACGGTCCGATCGTCAGCGAGAGGTGAAGCCCGAGATGTCGAACCGAAGGCGCCGTTCATGACCGAAGCCATCGAAGGCTACATATTCTACGAGATCGCGGCCCTGCTCGTTCTGGCGGCCGGGGTCGGCTTCGTAGGGTTGTTGCTTCGTCAGCCGCTGATCGTGAGCTTCATCGCGGTGGGGATCCTCGCCGGGCCTTCCGTGCTCGACATCGCGCGCTCGGACGAGGAGATCGACCTTCTCGCCGAGCTCGGCATCGCGGTCCTGCTCTTCCTCGTGGGCCTCAAGCTCGACTTCAACCTCGTGCGCACGCTCGGGCCGGTGGCGCTGGTCACCGGGCTCGGCCAGGTGCTCTTCACCACCGTGTTCGGGTTCCTGATCGCGCTCGGGCTCGGCCTCGACGTCACGACCGCGATCTACGTGGCCGTCGCGCTGACCTTCTCCTCGACGATCATCATCGTGAAGCTGCTCTCCGACAAGCGCGAGATCGACGCGCTGCACGGACGCATCGCGCTCGGCTTCCTGATCGTGCAGGACGTGGTCGTGGTCGTCGCCATGATCGCGCTCTCGGCGATCGGCGTCGGCGGGGCGGCCGAGGGCGACGGGGCGCTCGGCGACGTCCTTCGGGTGCTCGGCTACGGGCTGGCGATGCTGGTCTTCGTGGTGCTCTTCATCCGATACGTCGCGACGCCCCTCGTCGAGCGGCTGGCGCGGGCGCCCGAGCTGCTGGTCTCCTTCGCCATCGGCTGGGCGGCGCTTCTGGCCGCGGTCGGCCACTATCTGGGCTTCGGCAAGGAACTGGGCGGCCTGCTGGCGGGGGTGTCGCTGGCCTCGACCCCCTTCCGCGAAGCGATCGCCGCGCGGCTCGCGAGCCTGCGCGACTTCCTGCTGCTGTTCTTCTTCATCGCGCTCGGCGCATCGCTCGACCTGTCGATCCTGGGGGCGAGCGTCGGACCGGCCGTCGTGCTCTCGCTCTTCGTGCTGATCGGCAATCCGCTCATCGTGCTCGCGATCATGGGGGCGATGGGATACCACAAGCGCACAGGGTTCCTCGCCGGGCTGACGGTGGCCCAGATCAGCGAGTTCTCCCTGATCTTCATGGCGATGGGCGTGGCGATCGGGCACGTCGCCGAAGAGGCGCTCGGCCTCGTCACGCTGGTCGGCCTCGTGACCATCGCCGCCTCGACCTACATGATCACCTTCTCGCATCAGCTTTACGGCGTGTTCGAGCCGGTGCTCGGCGTCTTCGAGCGCCGCCGCCCGCCGGGCGAGCCCGAGGGCGGCGCAGCGGCCTCGCGCGACCACGACGTGATCCTGTTCGGCCTCGGCCGCTACGGACTCGGCATCGCCGCGGCGCTGCAGGACGCCGGCAAGCGCATCCTCGGCGTCGACTTCAGCCCCGAGGCGGTGCGCCACGCCCGATCGCAGGGCTACGACGTCGTCTTCGGCGACGCGACGGACCCGGAGTTTCTCGCGCATCTGCCGCTCGCGCGCGTCGAGTGGCTGGTGATGGCGGTGCCCGAACACGACACCGGCGTCACCCACGACGATCCGCGCCATGCGCTTCTGAAGGCGGTGCGCGACCTCGGCTTTCAGGGGAAGACGGCGGTGGCCGCGCATCGCGAGGCGACGGCCGAGGCGCTCGAGTCGCAGCGGGCCGACCTCGTCCTGATGCCGTACCGCGACGCGGCCTTCGCCGCGGCCCGGATGATCGCGGGCGACGCGAGAGCGCCCGAGCGGGTGATGGAAGACCCCGTCGGACAGAAGGAGCTGCCGGCATGACCTCCGATCTCGGTCGACCGACCCGGATCCTCGCGGCGATGGACGCGGGCGAAGGGCGGATCGCCCTCGACAGCGCATTGGCCCTCGCGGAAAGGCACGGCGCGGCGCTGGAGGTCATCGCCTGCGTGGACCCTCCGCAGGATCTGGCGATCATCGCCCGGATCGCGGGGCGGGATCCCGACAAGCTGATCGAGGAGGCCGTGGAACGCACGCGCGAGGAGGTTCGGGCCAAGCTGTCGGAGGCCGCGCCCGAGCGTGCGATCGAGCCGCGGGTGGCGGTCGGCAAGGCCTACCTCGAGATCATCCGGCATGCGGCGAAGACGGATTGCGACTTCGTGATCAAGCAGGCCGAGCCGCTTTCGGGCATCCACCGCTTCCTCTTCGCCAGCACCGATCAGCACCTGCTGCGCAAATGCCCGTGCCCCGTCTGGCTGCAGACGCCGACGGCGCCGATCACGCCGAGGCGGGTCCTCGCCGCGGTCGATCTCGACGTCTGGGACGCGGCCGAGCCCGAGACGCTGACGTCGTTGAACGCGCGGGTCGTCGCCGCCGCGCGGTGCATCGCCGCCGCGTCCGACGCGGAGGTCGTCGTCCTCCATGCCTGGGAGGCCATCGGCGAGGGCATGATATGGGCGTTCTCGAGCGACCGCGACGCACGCATGTCCGCCGACAGGTACGTCGACGAAATCCGCGACGCCCGTGAGGACGCCATGAGCCTTCTGCTGGCCAAGGCCCGGGAGGAAGGCGGCTCCGCCCCCCGTCTCGTGCCGCGTCTGGCTCGCGGCGCCCCGGAAGTGGTGATCGAGGAGCAGAGCCGCGAGCTGGGCGCGGACGTCGTCGTCATGGGCACGGTGGCGCGAACCGGTCTCAGCGGCGTCTTCATCGGCAATACCGCGGAGAACATCATCAACAACCTCGAGCGCCCGGTCCTCGCCGTGAAGCCCGAGGGGTTCGTCAGCCCGTTGCTTCGGGGCCCTTGAGCGATCCGCGTCTCCGTCAGCGGCGTTGCGCCGCCTCCGCCGCCACCGAGCGCATGCGAAGGTCTGCGGCGCGGCCCGAAGGTGCTGCGGACGCCCCGCGGCATCGCCCGGCGCCGTGCATCGCCGCCGGGCGCCCCCCGCTCTCCGCTCCCGATCGGGCCGTCCTCCGAAGCCGGAGCCCGGCGATCGGACCGGCGCGAACGCGCCGACGCGACGGTCGTCCGAAGGTCGCGTCTCCGCGGGCACGGCGGAGACCGCGAGCAAGTCGCTCGTCTTCTCGAGCCGGGGCATGGCGCCCGACGCCATCGGCGCGGTGCTCTCCTGCGAGGCCGAGCGGCGCATGGGCGTCGGGGCCGGGGGCGAGCGGCATTTCGGCGTTCACCCGCGCCGGCCGCTGCAGTTCCGGCGGGCGCAGGGACGGCTCGCGGGGCTCCGGGCGCTGCCGCTGACAATCCCCTCGCCCACGCTCGCCGCCGCCGCCGACCCGCTCGAGGTGTTACGCGACAGCGAAGGGCCGTTCGACGCCCCCGCGATACGCGCCGCGATCGCCGCGCGGCTCAGCCCGCTGGTGGCGCCGATGCTGGCGGGGCTCGACCGGGAGGCGGACGCGCAGACCTGGGACTGGGCCGGCCCCGCCTTCCTCGACGCCGCCGCCGGGGATCTCGCACAGGAGGAGGGCTTCGACGCCCATCTCAACGCGCTGGCCGAGACCGCGGCGGGCCCCGACCTCGCCGGCCGCACGGAGCCCGAAGAGGCGACGGCGCTCTTCGTCGATCTCGCCCTCGGCCCGCCCGCCATCTCCGCGCTGCGCGCTGCGCAGGATCGCACCGGAGTTCGCCCGGGACGACCCGGGCCTGATG
>Ga0102931_1000665_pt1 | contig 16818 bp, 13 predicted proteins | sample SalPonR1_C_D1_MG_FD_79282 | JGI IMG/M metagenome (GOLD analysis project Ga0102931, IMG submission 79282) | Salt pond soil microbial communities from South San Francisco under conditions of wetland restoration - Salt Pond MetaG R1_C_D1_MG | ecosystem: Environmental > Aquatic > Marine > Intertidal... | reverse complement strand
CACAATAATGTGCTGTTTACCAACAGGCAACAGGTTGGACGATCCGGTGTGGCCATGCGAATGTTTATCGACAGTAATAACAGTGGTAAATTTGACGAAGGTGATGAGTTGATCCCGGAAAATGCGATACGTATCGATCGAGCCGGAGGAACCACATTTTCAAAAGGCGATATTAACTATATCTCACAGCTTCAGCCCTATCGTCAATATAACATGACAGTAAATAAAGGGTCGATAACAAATCCACTGCTTGTCCCTCAAATCGAGCAGTTTTCCATCGTAACCGACCCGAATCAATATAAGCTGATAGAGATCCCACTCTATATGTCAGGCATCGTAGAAGGAAAAATTATAAGACAGATGCCGGACGGCTCAACAAGCGGACTCGGAGGACTTCGGCTTTACTTAAGGCAGATTAATGTGCCCGAGGGAACTGAACCTCATACTGAAGAAATTCGAACGTTCTCTGACGGAAGCTTTTATACCTATGAAGTTCCACCGGGAGACTACATCATCGAACCGGACCCTACCCAAATAAACTTTCTGGATGCAGTTCCGAACGTTGAAACCATAGAATTTACAGTTGAGGCAATAGCAGAGGGTGACTTTGTAGAAGGATTGGAAATGACAATGCTTCCGGCTGATGATCCTCAACTTCGTGAACCGAGAGAAGAGGCACCGGTAATTGCTGCTTCACTCTTTGGATATAATGGATCTGATTTAAATATCTATCAGCAAGAAAATACCAACTACAGTATTCAGCTTGGAACCTTTACTACCTTTACTGATGCTGCTGACATGGCCTCCTATGCTGAAAGTTTTACCGACCTGGAACTTCAGATCGATTATAATTCTGACAATCAGCTGTACACTGTAAGAACGGTTCCTTTTGATAGTTACAACACACTTTTGAATCAGGTTTTAGATTTCGGGAATTCCGATGTAAACCTGCTTTCCGTAATTCATCATTACGACGGACCTGAAGCTGAAGAAAACCTTCACATACAGTTGTCAGCCTACGAAACAAGGGATAGAGCATCCATATTGCGAGATCGGATTCAATCTGATTTACCAGACCAAAACGTATTCATCTACCCTGACCGGAGTAACAATTTATTTCAAGTACTAATCGGTCCTTTTACCAGTAGAAGTGCCTTGATTTCATTACTCCATGAACTTGTGTTTGACGGATACTACAGTGATTTACTTGCCGGCCTTGAGGAGGATGTTGAGGAAATTATTGAAACTGATTTAACGTACGCAATTAGCCTTGAATCGTTTACAGATTCTGAATCTGCCCTTCAGTTTATTGATGAAACACAAGATCAATTAGATGAAGATTTACAAATCATCCAAACCGAAGACGGACAGTTTCAGGTAGTTACTGAACGACGGGTTGGTAATTTGGAAGAGCTCAGTCAGATCAATCAAGCAATTACAGCAGCTACAGGCATTACGGGCCAGAATATCGTTTTATATGACAGACTGGATCAACAAGCCCCTGCTCCTGAAACCATTGATGCAGATACACTTTCATCTGATGAACCTGAAATTATTGAAATTCTGGAAGAGGTGGAATTTCAGGATCCTTCGGATGATCCTCTTAGAAATATTCCTACAATGGAATACGCACCTTTACGGAATGAAGAGAGTCTTACATGCAGCTATCCGATTCAGGTTGGGAGTTTTGGAAATATTCGTGAAGCGCACTCGAAATCAGTAGAAATCGGTAATCGATTAAATGAAGAGATCTACCTCATCTACAACCAAACTACTGAACTTTTTGGTTTGAGAACGTCTCCAATCGAAAATATATCCGATGCTATGCTTCAGCTTTTACTGTTCAGAGAACAGGATCCGCTCAACCAGTATGCAATTGTGGGGCTATGTACCGAAAGAGCCTCATCTGTTGAAGAAACCTATGCCCGTTTCGTCATCCCAATTTCTCAGTTTGATTCAGAGAATGATGCTAATCAATTTTCAAATGAAATTGCAGACGAACTGGACATTCAAACAAGTGTAAGACTACAGACGGACGAAAACGAGAAATTTACTGTAGTTGCAGGATCGTTCGCAGAATTCAACGTGGCAGAGCAAGTACAGCAACAATTACTTGATTCCGGCACAATTGACACCCCAGGTATTGAAATTGATCCGGAAACCTCTCTACCGCTGAACCTGATGTTTAGAATCTATTTGGGAGAGATAACAGATACCCGTGAATTTTCTGAAAAGAGTACGGAGTATTTCAGATCTACCGGTCGGCGCCTATCCATAGAGACCGATCAGGAATCTACTCGATTGTTTGATCAAAGTGAGTATAGATCGTGGGCAAGATTCATAGAAATTTTTGATGAGGTCAGGAAAAGCACAGGCTTGCGACCTCTTGAGATTTTTATTCTCGACTAACAGGCCTTTTCCTCGTTGATTAACTATAGATATTGAATCGTTGCTATCTGCTTACCCCGGTAAACTGTCCCCTTGACGTTATCTGTTTTATTATCCCGGGTAATAAATTTCACACTAACTGACCCGTTTTCGTCACGATTTACTTTCATTTCAGCACTCATATTCCACTGATCGGCTCCGTTACTCATCAAAACAGAATTATCTGCTTCAGTTGTAAATTGGGCTCCATCAGGAAGGTTCAGCTCAAAATCTCCATATATGGTTTCAGCTTCTCCTACTTCAAAAGATTCAGCAACCTGGTTCTCTGATACCTGACTACCGCTTATTACCTCAACTTTAACTTGCATAGTGGCACTTGATGCCTGTTGTGCAATTGCTTCAGCTGCAGTAAATGCTATAGCTGCCAATACGAGTACTACTATTTTTATTCTTTTCCTCATGATTATCTCCGTAAAGCATAATGTCTCTAACACAATATATTAGAATATATTAATATTAGGAAACTCTAATTATATAGCGCTCACATTACGTTCCGGGAAATCAACTACTGCATTCTGTAAAGGCCGTTTTTTACATTTATTAGACTTTTTCTGAACTAATAAAACGTTGTCAGTACTACCCTTAGAGTGTGTTACTGATTTTTGATACGGAGTAGGATGGGTATTAGGAGTGAATCATGAAAGGAAGTATATGACGTACCGGTATTCAAACCGTAAAAACCCTGGCACTCCACCTGTCATCTTATTTAGTGAATATGATAACCGGCAGGAGAAAGACGAATTATTTTTGGTTTTCAACCTATACCACACTTTCGTTACATATCTATTTGAACTTCCACTTCATACTATTGCGTATAAAAAAAGCCGATTGAGTTGTATCAATCGGCTTTTGAAGAAAAGATATGGGTATTGAGCTTAAAGCATCATAGCCAGTGGATTCTCAATCATAGTTCTCAATGTATTAAGAAATTGTGCAGCTTTTGCTCCGTCAACGATTCTGTGATCGCTGGACAATGTTACTTTCATACGCTTGCCCGGTACAATCTCGCCATTCTTAACCACAGGAACATCTCGTATCGCACCTACCGCAAGAATACATGCATTGGGAGGATTTATAATTGCTGTAAACTCTTCGATGCCAAACATGCCGAGATTACTTATGGTAAACGTACTTCCTTCCATCTGTTCCGGCTGCAGTTTACGATCGCGTGCCAAACCGGCAAGCTCTCTGGTCTCTGCTGAGATCTGCTGAAGGGTTTTCTTATCGGTATGATTTAAAACCGGTGTCATCAGCCCTTCATCGATGGCAACAGCCACGGCCACGTTAACATCACCGTGTTTACGAATGGTGTCACCCAACCAGGATGAGTTTATTTCAGGGTGCTTTCTGAGAGCCATTGCGCTTGCCTTGACCACAATATCATTAAAGCTGATCTTCACATCACTGATTTCGTTCAAAGCAACCCGTGCATCAATTGCTCTCTCCATGTCGATATCGATCGTTTCATAGAAATGCGGATTGTTAAACTTACTTTCACTGAGACGACGAGCAATCGCTTTGCGCATTTGAGAAATCTTAATCTCCTCGTCTTCTTCCGAAGCAAATGACGGCATCTGTACCGCACCCTCCTTCTTCGCTTCTGCCGGCTTATAGTTTTCAATATCACGTTTAATGATTCTGCCTTCAGGCCCTGAACCATCAACAGCAGAAAGCTTAATACCTTTATCCTCTGCCATTTTTCTCGCCAATGGTGAGGCCTTTATTCTGCCATCATCATCGGATTGATCACTAACTTTCTCTTTACCATTTCCGGAATCGACTCCTTCTAAGATAGGATCAAACTCTTTTTTATCAGAAGATTCTTTTTTCTTCTCTTTATCGGAACTCGCTTTGTCAGATTTATCATCAGATGAGGAGTCTCCATTAGCACCCTCAGCCTCTTTCAATAGATCTTTAATGTCTTCTCCTTCATCACCAACAATGGCCATTATTCCACCCAAAGGAACAGCATCTCCTTCATCAACCAAAATTTTAAGAACTGTACCCGGATCAAAAGCTTCAACTTCCATTGTAGCTTTATCTGTCTCAACTTCGGCAATTACATCACCGGCCTCAATTTTGTCCCCTTCACTGATGTTCCATTTGGCAATGACACCCTCTTCCATAGTGTCACTTAATTTCGGCATCTCAATTTTTATAGCCATAATCTTGTTGCTTAATTCTGTTTTATATTTTTAAATCACCTTGCTAAGTGGTTTCAGAAGCACTCCTGAGCCAACCTCTAATTTCTATATGTTACTGCATTTACAGCATCAATTACATTTTTAGCATCCGGTAACCAGAGGTCAAAAAGCGGCTTTGAAAACGGCGCATTTACATCCGGCAAACTTACTCTTCGAACGGGTGCATCCAGGTAGTCGAATGCTTCACGCTGAATCAAAAATCCAACTTCCGATGCCAATCCGCCAAACGGATGAGATTCATCAACAATAACACACCGGTTCGTTTTTTTCACGGATTCTACGATTAATTCAATGTCCAGAGGCTTAATCGTTCTCGGATCAATAATTTCCATTTCCACACCGTCTTTTGCAAGCTGATTCGCCGCTTGTTTTGCAATATGGTACATTTTTCCTGTAGCCACGACAGTAACGTCGTCCCCTTCACGTTTAATTTTACCTTTTCCGATAGGGATAATATAATCTTCCTCTTCAGACACCTCCCCTTTCAATCCGTACATCTGCTCGGATTCCATAAAAAGAACAGCGTCGTCATTTCGGATCGCTGATTTGAGCAGCCCTTTCGCATCATCCGGCTCAGATGGATAGATCACAGAGAGACCCGGAAATTGAGCATACATCGAGTCGTAAGCTACTGAGTGAGTTGCGCCAAGCTGACCGGCTGAAGCATTGGGCCCCCGAAATACAATCGGCGTATTCAATTGACCGCCCAGCATGTATCTTGCTTTGGAGGCATGATTGATAATTTGATCAGCTGCCAACACGGCAAAGTTGAAGGTCATAAATTCAACAATTGGCCGTAAGCCGTTCATCGCAGCACCTACTCCAATTCCGGCAAAACCCAACTCAGAAATGGGAGTGTCAATTACCCGTTTATAACCATATTTATCCAGAAGTCCTTCCGATACTTTATAAGCACCGTTATACTCGGATACTTCTTCGCCCATCAAAAAGACTTTTTCGTCGCGAGCCATTTCTTCGTCCATTGCGTCGCGAATTGCTTCTCTAAATTGTAATTCAGCCATTTTTATAAGTCGTTGTCTTTAAAATTTCTTTGTGAGTCGATTACTTTCTGTCATGAAAGTGAGGTGTATCCGCAAACATATCCTCGTAGAGCGCTTCATCTTCCGGGAAGTCGGCATTGTCCGCAAATTCAATTGCTTCCAGGATCTCATCTTCAATACGCTGCTCGATTTCTTCCAGGTCCTTTTTCTTCGCTACTTTTTCGTCAATCAGGTAGGTTTTCATCCGTTCTACCGGGTCAATCTCCTGGTACTTTTTGAGCTCTTCCTTGGTTCTGTATTTCTGAGGATCCGACATGGAGTGACCTCTATATCGATATGTACGAATTTCAACAAACCACGGCATGCTGTCTTCGCGAACTTCATCAGCGATTTTCTTCATGTTTTCGTAAACCGTAAGTGCATCCATTCCATTAAAAACCGCACTCTTCATTCCATAACCTTTCGCGCGTTCGTGAATTTCATTCACAGTATGGCGCCGGGCAGCTGTACCCATGGAGTATCCGTTGTTCTCAACAACATAGATACATGGTAATTTCCAAAGTTGGCTCATATTGAGAGTTTCGTGAAGTGCTCCCTGATCGACAGCTCCATCTCCAAAGAAGGTTGCCGTAACCCGATCATTCTCTTGGTATTTGTTAGCAAATGCTATACCGCCGCCAATTGGAATATGACCGCCTACAATACCGTAACCACCCCAGAAATGCTCTTTAACATTTGCAAAGTGCATGGAGCCGCCTTTTCCTTTGGAACATCCTGTTGCTTTGCCAAAGAGTTCAGACATCCCAGATTTTGGAGAGACTCCTCTCAGAAGACCCCAGCCGTGATCGCGATACGCGGTGATGATATCATCATCATCGTTCAAAGCGTGTACTGTACCCGTTGATACAGCTTCCTGGCCAATATAAAGGTGAAGAAATCCACCAAATTTCCCTTTTTGGTACTGCTGCATTGCTCGCTCTTCAAACCGGCGCTGCAAAAACATCTGCTCAAACATATGGACTGCATCCTCATCCGAAAGACCTAAATCTTTGTGTGATTTATCCGTTGGATCAGGCAGTTCTACTGATTTTTCAATTTGGCCGTTATTACCGCTATCAATCCCGATGGGAGTAAAAATAGCTTCTGTTTCTTTCTTTTTTGCCATACTTACAGTTATGCTTTAAACAATTTCTGATTTGCGTTAAATATACCCATTATTTGAGAAGTTTACAGATGCCCTGATCTAAAATCAGATCTCTGCCTGTATCAACTCCTCGGCTTTTTTAAATGCTTCGTCAATTTTTTCAGGAAACCGACCGCCTGCAGTTGCAAGATTGGGTTGTCCGCCACCGCCTCCGCCAACGATTCTGCCCAGCTGCGAAACCATGTTTCCGGCTTTAACACCTTTATGAATCAGATCGTCGGTTACTGCGGCCATAATGTATACTTTTCCCTGTTCTTCATCTTCTGAAGCCAGAATAACAACACTTTCTTTTTTTGTCTTCTCCAGGGCATCATATCCAAGCTGTTTTAATGTATCCATATCAGCTCCGGTCACTTTTCCTGTGTAGAGATGAACACCGGAAATTTCTTTTCCGTTTTCGAGAATCTGATCTAAAGAATCGCCTGCCTGACTTTGAAGCAGTTTTTCAAGTTCTTTTTCAAGCTCTCTGTTTTTCTCAATCAGAGATTTTATGCCAGGCACCAGCTCTTTTTGAGAACCGATAAGCTCACGCACTTTTTGAAGCTGTTCTTTTTCTGATCTCAGAAGTGTGTCTGCTTTTCTACCTGCCACGGCCTCTACCCTTCTGATACCTGCCGCTGCCGATGATTCATCCGTAAAACGAAAGTACCCGATTTTACCGGTGGCATCAACGTGTGTACCGCCGCAAAGCTCTACTGAATAGTTTGGATCGAATGTGATTACACGTACTTTATCGCCATACTTCTCGCCAAAAAGCATCATTGCCCCTCTTTCACGGGCTTCATCAATTGGGATATTTCGTTCTTCAAGAAGTGGAATATTTTCCTGAATCTTTTCATTTACCTGCTGCTCAATTCGATCGAGCTCATCCTTTTTTACAGACTCGAAGTGAGAAAAATCAAAGCGGAGTCTGTCAGGTGCTACCAACGAACCCTTCTGTGCCACATGGTCTCCAAGAACATGCCGAAGTGCTGCATGCATGATATGGGTGACTGAGTGATGTTTTTCTATTTCCCGTCGCCGCTTCACGTCAATCTCGGCAATCCAGTTTCCGGTCGGGTTGGATGGTAGTCGGTCTACATAGTGCAGATGTCCGTCATCCGACTTTTGAACATCCTTCACCTCAATCATTTCATCTCCATTCTTGATAACACCAATATCGGCCACTTGCCCACCGGATTCAGCATAAAATGGTGTTTTTTCGAGAAGTACAATTTTACTCTCTTCATTCTCGGCCACAGCAAGAATCGTCGTTTCTACACTTGCATCGTCATAACCCACAAACTCAGATTGCCCCCCTTTAACCACTTCCCAGTTTAGGTCACTTTTTTGAGAAGATGTAAACTTTCCGGCCGCCCTTGCCCGCTCTTTCTGTTCCTTCATCAGTTCATCAAAACGATCGGTGTCTACCTTCACACCTTTTTCGCGAGCCATCAGTTCCGTTAAATCGATCGGAAAACCGTATGTGTCATGCAGTTTAAATGCGTCATCTCCGGAGAGCTTTTTCTTTCCTTTAATCATAGAATTGAACAGTTCAATTCCCTGCCCAAGAGTGTTCAAAAAACTTTTCTCTTCTGCTAAGATTACATTCTGGATATATTCAATCTGTCCATCCAGCTCTGGGAAAACGTCTGAAAACTGCTCAGCCAGGACAGGAACCAGTTTACTCATGAACGGTTTTTTTAAATCAAGCCGGTCCCACCCATAGCGGACTGCTCTTCTGAGAATTCGGCGGATCACATAACCCCGGCCATCATTGGATGGCGAAGCCCCGTCCATAATGGAAAAACTAACAGCTCGAATATGGTCTGAAATCACCCGCATGGCGATATCTGTCTCTTCATCATCTCCATACGTTTTACCGGCAAGATCTGCAATCTTCTGAATGATGGGTTGAAAAACGTCCGTATCGTAGTTGGATGTTTTTTGCTGAAGTACAGCGCAAATACGTTCAAACCCCATTCCCGTATCCACATGCTGCGCCGGCAGTTTTTTAAGCGAACCATCTTGCTGCCTGTTGAACTGAATAAATACCAGGTTCCAGATCTCCATCACACGGGGATCATCCATATTTACAAGTTCAGCGCCGGGCTTCTTCTTTCTTTCTTCGTCCGACCTCAGATCTACATGAACTTCGGAGCAGGGTCCGCAAGGTCCGGTTTCTCCCATTTCCCAAAAATTGTCTTTTTTATCAAACTTCAGCACATGATCCGGAGAGAGAGAAGTTTTTTCAACCCAAAGCTTCGCTGATTCATCATCGGCAGGAAGTCCGTCAGATTCATCTCCTTCAAAAACGGTAGCGTATAAGCGATCCGGGTCGAGACCCCATTCATCCACCAAAAGTTCCCACGCCCACTCGATGGCATGCTCTTTAAAATAGTCTCCAAACGACCAGTTACCCAACATCTCGAACAGAGTGTGGTGGTAAGTGTCGTGCCCTACCTCTTCGAGATCGTTATGTTTTCCACTTACACGGATGCAGCGCTGAGTATCAGCTGCCCGGTTCCAGATTTTACCTTCATCTTTTAATCCCTCCTGTTCCCCTAAAAAGATCGGTTTAAACTGATTCATCCCGGCGTTTGTAAATAACAGAGACGGATCGTTTTTGGGCACAACAGGAGCGCTGTCTACAATGAGGTGTCCTTTTTCTTTAAAGAAATCCAAAAAATCCTGGCGGATTTGAGCAGCCGTTTTTAATGACATAAATTCAAAAAATATTTAATAAACATATTATCCTAATCAGCTTCATAAAATAGCAAAATTTAAACTTAACCTCATTTCAATCTTCCAATTTCGTTCTCATTAGCCAAACTCTTCTTTATATTGGGCTATCTTTTAACCGATTTCATCTTATGAAAACCGTTTTAAACTATTTTCTGCGAGGGTTACTTTTCATCTTCCCTCTTTACGCTACAATCTTTGTAATCATATTTCTCGTCGATTGGCTGGATTCTGCCGTTAATCCTATTCTATTTGGATGGCTTCCGGTTCATATTCCGGGACTGGGTTTAATTACATCATTTATTTTCATTGCCCTCCTGGGCTTTATTATATCAATGGCATTAACTCGTCCTTTGGTCAACTACTTTGAATCCATTTTATCCCGGATTCCTTTTATAAAAATTATCTACACAGCTTTTAAGGATTTTTCAGAAGCTTTTTTAGGAGATAAAAAGAAGTTCAATAAACCTGTGATTGTTACTTTTGCTGATGGTTTGGATCGAATCGGATTTATTACTGAACGAGACTTAACCATTCTTAACATTGAGAACAGGGTTGCCGTTTACTGTCCTCATTCATACAACTTTTCCGGTAATCTTTTTCTGGTTGACCCGGAACGTGTACAGATTTTAAAAATTGATCCTGCCAATGCTATGAAATTTGCCGTAAGTGCCGGAGTGACGCAAATCGAACCTTCCAAGTCTAAATAAAAATGAGCAGAGAACCTGTGTTTTCAGAATCAGAACTAATTGAAATTCGAGAGAACTTTCCCCATTTAACGACCGGACATATCTATTTAAACCATGCTGCAATAAGTCCAATTTCCCGGTCTGTAAAGCAGGCAATTGACCATTTCATATCAGACAGACATTCCGGTAAAATTGACAACATAGAAATGGGGATGTCTATCGTACAGGAAACCCGTGACTTGATATCCGGTTTTGTTAATGCTGAAAGCTCTGAGCAGATTACTTTCATGTCTAACACATCAGAAGGAATAACAGCTGTAGCAGAAGGGCTTGACTGGAATATGGGTGATGAAGTTTTACTGAACCACATGGAATTCCCGACCAATGTTCAACCCTACAGAATTTTAAACAGATTTGGTGTAAACGTTCGCTATATCGAGCCGGTGAATAACAAGGTAACACCAGAGATGGTGGAGTTGGCCATTACACCAAAAACCCGGCTTTTTGCAATAAGCGCAGTTCAATATCTGACAGGGTTTAAAGCAGACCTGGAAGCAATTGGAGCAATTTGTAAAAAACATGACGTCCTGTTTGTTGTAGACGCCATCCAATATCTCGGTGCGGGTACCATCGACGTTCAAGCCTGTAACATAGACGCGCTGGCAACCGGAGGACACAAATGGCTGATGAGCCCAATGGGAACCGGGTTTCTCTACCTTTCTAACAAAGTAAGCAAACAGTTAAAACCTTATAAAACAGGTTGGTTATCGGTTCAAGAGCCGTGGGAACTTTCAAACTTTGACCAAGAATGGCTGCCGGTTTCACAGCATCTCGAAATAGGAACACCGAACATGATCGGGTTTGCCGGTATGAACGCCTCTCTGAAAACCCTGAACAGTATTGGCCCGAATAGAATTACTGAGTATATATTACACTTAACAGATTATCTGACTACAAAATTATCTGAGCAAAAAAATACGCAACTGATTAGCCCAAAAGAACGGAAAGAAAGAGTCGGAATCGTTACATTTACAACTACAGATATAGTCGATACGGAGGCGTTTGTGGAAACCCTTAAAAAGAAAAATATTACGATTTCATCCCGTGAGGGTAAACTGAGAATAGCGCCCCATTTTTATAACACATTTGAAGAGTTAGACACTGTATTGAATGCCATTATTTAAAAAACTCAAAAAAATTACGGTTGAGATTAAAGACGTTGTCGGCGCTACAGTCCAGAAAGCAGTGGATGACGAAATTATGGTTCACGGCGCGGCTATTGCCTTCTACACAATTTTTTCAATTACTCCGCTATTTATCCTGATTGTATTTTTAGGCGGCATTTTTTTAAGTGAAGAGATTGTAGCGCAACAGGCCTCTGAGTACCTCGGTGAATATCTTGATGAAGACGTTTTAGCCAATTTAATTGATTACATAACAGCCCGGGGACAAGACCAATCCGGCCTTGTTACCACCATTATTGCGACAGGTACGGTGATATTCGGGGCTACTACAGTAATCAGTCAGCTTAAAATCACCCTGAATAAAATATGGAACGTAGCAGATATAACCATTAACTCTGTCTGGCACTATCTCCTGAGCCGTTTGCTGGCTTTTGGGATGATTATTCTGTTTAGCCTATTACTGTTAACCTCTTTGGCGGCTGAGTTTGTACTAGCTATTGGTTCTACATACTTCAGCGAGCTTTTCCCAAACCTTCAGCTAAATATTTATGGTCTTATCGCTCAGCTGGTTACACTCCTCTTTGCAATCATTTTCTTTACACTGATTTTTAAAATACTTCCTGATGTTCACGCCAGATGGACAGACGTTTTAGTCGGAGCGTGTGTCACCACTATTCTTTTTCTGATTGGCAAGTTTCTGATTGGTTTCTTTTTCTCGGCCACAGGAATTGAAGCTACTTATAGAGCAGCCGGTTCACTTGTCATTTTTATTATCTGGGTTTACTATAATATTCAAACCATCCTGCTTGGTGCTGTCTTTACACAAGTATATACCGAAAGGTACGGTGGCAAAATTAAACCCTACAAATTCGTGTCCCTCAAAAAAATCAGTTCCACTTTACAAAATTGAAATATTTTGTAAAGTGGAAAGATTTCTAAAGTTAGCTTAAAACCAAACTTGCTTTAGTACACCTCTTCAAACGTACGGGCAGATGGTTTCATAAACTTTTTGATATCATTTCGAGGTATATCATTCAGATCTTCGGGCAGATTTTTTCTAATTTCAAGATACTCATCGAGCCCAAGACGAAGTAGCTCTTTATAGATACCGGCTTCCATACCCTTCAGCCCACAGATGTATATCAACGTATTTTTCTTTTTCAAGATTGGAAGAAGCAACTGTTCCTCATCTTCAATCTTGGTTTGTACGTAGTGTTTAGACCCATCTTTTCTTCGGTTTTCTCTTGATATGCTTTTTAAAAAATGGAAGTTGCTATGTTCTTGAGCCATTTTTTCTAAATAATCGGAGTAGAGCAAATCCGTCCGGTAAGGACACCCAAAAATGAGTGCGCAATCATTTTGATAATCTCCTTTTTCAAAAAGCTCCATAATCATTCCACGAAATGGCGCAACCCCGGTGCCGGTAGCAAAGAACAGATAGTTGAATTCTTTTTCGTTTTCGGGAAGCAAAAATCTTTTCCCGCTTGGGCCTGAAATTTTCACCATATCACCGGGTTGCAAATCCGCCAGATAGTTGGAGGCTACGCCGATGTAAAGCTTATTATCCAGCTCTTCAATGGTTCTTTTCACCGTTGTAGAGATCAAATTCGGCTTTCCATGTTCTCCACCGTTAGGAGATGAGACCGAATAGAGACGCAATTTGTGAGCTCGCCCTCTTTCATTTTTTCCGGGTGGAAAAATACCAACGGACTGCCCCACTTTAATCCTTCCCTCTAATTCGGTACCGGACACATCAAATGTAATGTGTCTCACAAAATTAGGACTCGATTCTTTTGTGATGATGTAATTTTCAACGACGGGTACTTCAACGGGATTTTTCGGGCCATAAATGTTAAGCTCAACTTCAGGCAGTGTTATCTCAGACATTAATTTAGAGTTATAATATTTTTATCAGTTATGATTTTAAATACACAGTGAACATAAACTAAAGAGGAAATTGAATCATTTCATCAAACAGTTCATTTTCCTCGTTTACATAATGTGACGACATAAAAATAGTAGTATTTTTAGACTTTACATCTTTAAGCAAATCCATCACCACAACTCTCGTCTCTTTATCCAGACCCCTCAGTGGTTCATCCATAATCAGTAGTTCGGGGTTGGATATCAGGGCGGCAGCTATTTGAGTTTTCTTTTTCATTCCTGTAGAGAATGTACCTATCTGTTCATTCCGCGCATCTAAAGAGAGCTGGTCGAAAACATCTTCAATTTTTTTATTTGATGAAGCATCCCAAAGATTTCTGTTCCTTAATACCCACTCCAACAGTTCTGAAGCCGTCAGATGATCCGGTAGGGTTTCCTCATCATGCACCAGTCCAACATATTTTAAATATTCAGCGGGTTGTTTGTGGATATCGATATTTTTGTATTTCACACTTCCTTCTGTGGGAAACGAGTTTACCGATAAGATTCGAAGAAACGTAGTTTTTCCTGAACCGTTAGGACCAACAACGCCTACAGCCCTCCCCTGCCTTACGCTTTTAGTAAAGTCAGCAAATATAGGATGCCCTGATTTGTACTGTTTTGTAAGATTTTTGATCTCAATCATTCTATAAAATCGATTTTTTTAGTCTGAAACCACCGACAGATGCCACCGCCAATGCCGATAACAGATACACCACTATAATAAATAGCTGGTCTGAACTCCGTGGAATGCCAAAAACAAAAAGCTGAGCGTTCATGCTTATAATAAGCGGCAGCAGCCATCTGACCTGCATCCAAAACCAGCTGAACACCCAGTTTTTTATCGGTGAAAGCCATCTCAACATCCAGTGAGGAGAGAAATTTCGTTGCATTGTGAGCAGTATGAAAAGATGGTGGGTAATTGCGAAAAGAGTCCAAATTCCCACCATGAAATTGATATCCGGTTTTTGATAAGCTACCAGCCAAACCAAAACATGACCGGCGGCCACAGCTCTGCCGGCAGGAATTTTACGATCAATCTGCTGAAGATACTGCCAAACATTTACTCTTATTGGTGAGGGTACCCACCAAAGCTGACCCACTTCACGTCTTGCAGTGATGGTATCTTCTCCTTGTGATGCCCCAAAAAATTCACTAAAAAAACTATTGGTATGATAGTATTTCCTCTCGGGCTTTCTGTTTCTTGCTATATATACAACTCCGCCTATCAAGAAAACTACAATCGAAAGAGCTGCTTCTGTAACAAAACCCATTGAGTTTCCGACAATGGTACTAACGATGATAAAAAGCATTCCAAAAAGAGCCAGTACAACCGTATTTACAAGGCTCGGTATAGCACCCGGATCCATTGGGTATTTGAAATAGTTTGCAAGCTTGAATCTCAGCTCTTTTCCTTTTTCACTCTCCTGCCAAAACTGAGACTGCGGACCTACTTTTAAATACAGGTACAGAGCAAAACAGTGAAGCCCCGTAATAAATAGAAGGGCGTAAACTGAATAAGCAGATTTTATAAATAAATCGGAACCCGCTGAAATAGAGTCGGCAAATAGTGTTGCCAGAATAAACAGATAAAAGTAGAGGTAGTAGCTGAAAGTTCGATTAAAAAGATAAATAATCAATTTTCTACCTGATATGTTTCCGAGCTGAATAAGCTTGGATTTCGAGTCGGGAAATAACAGATAGGGTGTTACAAAGGAGATGAAACCGGCCGCACCCAGCATTAGATATCTCAGCGTTATGACTCTTTCCTCTATGGCTGCATCATGCATCCAACTTACGCCCATCACAATTGCGACGACCGAAATGAGAACTCTAAATATGAGTGATTGGTTATTTTTTAAAGCCAAAATAGTGAGCTGGTTTATCCTCCAAAAACAGTTGGAGAATATAACGCATCTTACATCATAAATCGAACACTCAAATAATGGACTTCAAATCTTCCATTCTCAGCGGTTTAATCAGATAAGCATCGTAGCCGGTTTTTTCAGCTCTTTCTTTATATGCGTTATCCGTGTTTCCGGTAACATAAATAACACGGGTACTATCCAGGTTTGCTAATATCTCTTGTGTTGCTTCAATCCCATCCATTGATCCATTCAAGCGTATATCCATCAAAATTACATCGGGCTTGTTCTCTTCAGCCGCTTTAATGGCATCTTCTCCGGACGTAACACAGGCAACAACTTGGCAACCAAGCTTTTCAACCATTTTTTCGGTTGTGAGGGAAATAATAAGATCGTCTTCTACTATGAGAACTCGCTTCAAAAGAACTCCTACTTCTTAAGCATTTACATTGAACACATGTTTACATAAATAAGAAGAGTGAGTTGCTGTTCTGTTACAAATTATTTCATATTTCTTCAGAAACAGGTCTAAAGCCGTTGCTTTTGATCAACTTATCGACTTTCAAAATTCTACCCTCTATTTTATCCGCCAGAATAATCCAACCGCCAAAAGGGATACTCTCATTGACGATTTTCATTTTCCAGCCGGCTCTTAACTCCAGTTTATTGTTTTCTGTATTTTCATATGGAATAATGGTTTTCTCATCAGGTAAACTCAAGCTATCCTTTGTAATTGTGTACCGGTATTCCTCTCCATCTTCGGTCCAGGTTAATGTTTGCCCATCTAAAATATCGGCAATCTCTTCAGGTAAAAAGTTAGCCCGCGCGGGTATATGGGGTTGTTTGTACCAGTTACCCCAAATGCGATTGACCCCATATGCATCCATGAAAACGGTAATGGAAGAATCGTAGACCTCAAGACCGTTTAATCTTTGATTGTCGAATACGAACTTCCACTCTATTATTTGGCTGTCATTATTTTGGTCTTCACAGTTGATGCATCCCAAAAGTGGTTCCATTTCCATTAGTACCAGATCTTCTATTGTTGATACACCTATATATTCACTATTCAAAACCAACGTCTCTTTAGCGATAGGAAGAAGTGTATCTGGTTCATTGAGTTCAATACGAACCGGCTCACGGTTAAGGCATGGGCTCATCTCTCCTTCAAACAGTACGGAGCTATACCCGGTTAAACCATACTCATTTAATGTGGAGCAAATATTATCGTTTTCGGATTGAAACTTATCATTTAACTCAACCAGCTCCTCCATCTCCAGTTTGTTAAGCTGTGAAGGATAAATGGGTGCGTCCTCATTAATATTGAACACATCGCACCCATAGAAAGAAATAAGAATAATAGTGATGTAAAGATGTTTTTTAGCCATAACAATCCTTCTAACCTGTTGGATGATAGGTAAGCCGAGAAGATCATACAAGCCGGAATTTTTAGAGCTTCATGTCGGGAATCGAATGCAGTTTTTTTATTCACGTTTTGTATATTTAAAAAACGCTAAAAAAGCGGTTTCATAAGCTAACCAAAAAATAAACCATCAAGCATGAAATTCTACGTTTGTAT
>Ga0102931_1000664_pt1 | contig 16843 bp, 17 predicted proteins | sample SalPonR1_C_D1_MG_FD_79282 | JGI IMG/M metagenome (GOLD analysis project Ga0102931, IMG submission 79282) | Salt pond soil microbial communities from South San Francisco under conditions of wetland restoration - Salt Pond MetaG R1_C_D1_MG | ecosystem: Environmental > Aquatic > Marine > Intertidal... | reverse complement strand
GTGATAAAAATCGTGGATTATTTTTTCGAGCCGGGAAGGAGAGAGCTGGCCGTGGCCGTGACGGACCCGGATATCAGGTACGAGTTCACGAATCATCTCGGTGACCTCCATAATATTTTTTACCCTGTTGTGGATAAAAAATACCTGACCGCCTCTCGAAATTTCCTGTATAATGGCATCGCGAATGAGTTCACTGTCGAAACTGTGAATCTCGGTATAAACAGGCTGCCTGTTGGGCGGTGGAGTGTTGATGATGCTCAGATCACGAGCGCCCATCAGGGAGAATTGTAGTGTTCGCGGAATCGGGGTAGCTGTAAGTGTTAATACATCTATTGCCGCCCTGAACTTCTTCAACTTCTCTTTTACTGCAACACCAAATCGCTGTTCCTCATCAATAATCAGTAAACCCAGATTCTTAAACTGAACGTCTTTAGAAATTATTCGATGTGTTCCTATTAAAATGTCGGTTTTACCGGCTTTAACCCGTTCGAGAATCTCTTTCTGTTCTTTTTTGGTACGAAATCTTGAAATCACGTCTACCTCCACCGGAAAATCCTTCATTCGGTCGGAAAAGGTTTTGTGATGCTGATCGGCCAAAATTGTAGTGGGCACCAGGATGGCCACCTGTTTTTGATTCATTACCGCTTTGAAAGCAGCCCGAACAGCAATCTCAGTTTTTCCAAAACCCACATCACCACAAACCAGTCGGTCCATTGGCTGCCGGGACTCCATATCCTGCTTAACCGCGTTAATGGCAGACATTTGATCCGGGGTTTCCTCATACTCGAAACGTGCTTCCATTTCGGTTTGCCAGGCGTTATCGGCATCAAATTCGAATGCTTTCTGAGCTTTTCGTTTTGCATAGAGCTCAATAAGATCCTTGGCAATATCTTTTACTTTCTTTTTCGTACTCGCTTTTTTCCTGGCCCATTCACCCGAGCCAAGCGTTGTAATTCGCGGCTGTTTTCCCTCTTTGCCGGAATATTTCTGAATTTTGTGAAGGCTGGATACATTCACGTAGAGTATGGAGTCTCCTTTATAGTGCAGTACAGCAGCTTCCTGTATCGCATCACGAACTTTTATCTTTTTAAATCCTGCGAATTTCCCTATTCCGTAGTCCACATGGACGATATAATCTCCTACATTAAGGTCTTTCAGCTCCTTGAATGAAATACCTCCCCGCACTTGCTTTCGTTTAATTCTTGGCCGGTGGTAGCGATTAAATATCTGGTGGTCGGTAAGTGCATGTATCCCGGATTCCGGGAGCAGAAATCCTTTGTGAAGATTGTGAATCATCACGTGGTAGTCCAAAGCAGCAGAAGCATCTCCAAGGAGTTCTTCAAAACGTTCTTTCTGATTTGCGTTATCTGTGAAAATAACGGTTCTGTTCCCCTTGATACTCTCTTCCGCAATAAACTCTTTAAGTATTTTGAAACTTCCGTTAAAGGACGGATGCGGACTTACAGGAACGGAATACTCTTTTTGAAAGAGAAGGCTCTCATTAAAACTGCCTGTGGCAACCACGCCATACTGGTTAAGAACGTTGTTCCATTCATCAGGATGAACATAGTGGGATGCGGGCACAGCAACGCCGCTGTCTTTTTTGTGAGACGCCTCATAAATTTCTGTCGCCTTTTTAAAAAATTTATCAATTTCTTCGATAATTGCATCGCTGCTATTAAGTGCAATCACAGTGTCATCGGGCATATAAGAAGTAATACTCTCTTTATTTCCCCCCTCTGCAAAGCCAGCATTGGGTACGAGCCTTGTTTCGCTGAGAAAAGCAATAGAACGCTGAGAGTCCGGGTCAAACTCACGGATAGATTCAATTTCATCCCCAAAAAATTCCAGTCTTACAGGGTACTCCCCCGAAAATGGGAATACATCAAAGATTCCGCCACGAATGGCGAATTCCCCGGGTTCATCTACAAACTTTGTTGAATTATAGCCTTGCCCTACCAATTTTTCGGCAAGGTTCTCAGGAGAAAGCTCATCTCCTTTTTTAAGCTGAATGGAGGCTTGATGAAACTGCTCTGCCGGAACCAGTTTTTCAATGATAGCATCGGCAGAGGCAACTATGACGGATGCCAGTCCGTCATTTAATTTTTCAAGCACTTCCGATCTTTGAACCATTACTGAAAGGTCGGCAACGGTTTCGCTGTCGTATGGACTGCGGCGGGTAGGAGGGAATAGGTATACTTCCCTGGCTCCAAGCTGTTCAAAATCTGAGGCCGCCGCCGCCGCATCTTCAAAGTCTTTGGTAAGGTAAAGCAGTGTATGGTTCCTGTCGTAAAGCTCTTTCAGCAGGAAAATATCTGATGAACCGGTAAGCCCCCGGCAGAGAACATTTTTTTTATCTCCTGCGAGGTCTGCAAGTTCATCAACACTTATGGAGTTGAGAATAGCTGTTGATAGTTGATGCAGCATAAAACTGTTTTGAATGAAAGAGTGCTATGTATTGAACAATGGGGAACGGGTAAAGAATCGTTCATTAACAAATGCGAGGAGAAATAGTAACAGTCCCGCGGCCAGGTACCGTGGATATAAATCTTCATAATCGATGTAAATAATCTCTTCCACTTCAGATCGTTCCAGCTCGTCAATCTCGTCATAAATATCCCGCAGTTCCTGTGTTTCGGTAGCTCTCCAGTATCGGCCGCCTGTCATTTGGGCAATATTCGTAAGCATCTCTTCATCAATGTTTACCTGTACATTTTGGTAACGCCTGCCAAAAAGGGGGTCATCTACTGGATAAGGGGCTGTCCCTCGGCTGCCAATTCCGAGAGTATAGAGTTTAATTCCAAGTGATGCCGCCATTTCACCTGCCGTAACGGGATCAATCTCACCTGCGTTATTCATGCCGTCGGTAATTAAGATAATGACCTTACTTTTTGCTTCACTATCCCGCAGACGATTAATAGAGGTTGCAATACCCATGCCGATCGCGGTGCCATCACGCACCATGCCGAGATCAACGGTTTCCAGCAGGTTCTGTACAAGGTTATGATCCAGCGTTGGAGGAACTACCGTAAAACTTTCACGGCCAAAAACGTTTATGCCAATTCTGTCATTAATCCGCTGAGTGATGAAATCTCCTGCCACTTCTTTGGCGGCAATCAGCCTGTTTGGCTCAATATCTTCAGCCAGCATAGAGGATGAAATGTCAATACTGATGATGATATCTATGCCTTCAGAAAACCGCTCTACATTACTATTTCGAAGTTGTGGCCTTGCAAGTGCAGTAACCAAAAGGGCAAAAGCTGCCATGTAGAGAATAGGTGTGGCAAATGCCAGGTACGAACGGTAATTACCGGGCAGCTTTTTAAGCTGTTTTGTTGATGAAAACGTAACAACCGGATGATTTTTTGACCAAAACAGCCATACCTGATACAATATATAAACAGGTATCAGTAAAAGCAGCCAGAAAAATTCAGGATTTGACCAGATCATCAGTTATTGTACCTCTTTAGATTCCTTAATTTCGCTTTCTTTGATGATTCCATGATCTACCTCATAACGGTACTTCATATAGTGAATCTGATCCTGGTTAACGGTACGTGCAACTTCAATAAACCGCTGCGCTTTTTGCAGGATGGAGTCGGCCATGTCGGTGGTTGGTTTAAAGTTTGCAAATTTAACCATGTCGGCCTCATTAAGTACCTTCCGGGTAATGAGTATCTGCTCGGCTGCTGCAAGTTCGGCTTTCAGTGCCTGATCAATTTCCCGGGTAGTCATTTCCAGTGCCTGAATTGAGTAAACACGTTTCAGGTAGCGCCGAATGGCATCTCCCAGATCAATATAATAAGCTTCAAAATCGCTGAATTCGTTTAACTCAGATGGTTTTGGCAATCGATCTATGGATTCGCGAAGCTCGATAAGAGGGCTTATAAACGGATCAGGATCAGGGATGGATTCTGGTTCGGCTTTAGGTTCTTGTTTTTTATACCAGTTGTAAACGTAATAACCAATCAGTGCTAAAAGAATCAACCCTACAACCCATGGCCACCAGGTGCGTGCGAACTCAAATATCGGTTTTAGGGGGCGGAATTCCTCATCTTCTGAAGCCAGCACAGATTTAAAAAATAGTGGAACAGGTGCTGTATAATAGGTAGTATCTTTACCTGCAATTTCAGCAAGTATCTCTTTTCTGGGAATTGTAAAATCTTCTGTGCCAAAAAATTGAAGCTGATAGACCAAACTGTCTCTTGTGTCAGCTACGCTGTAACGATCTCTTGAAATAAATGTTATCGGATCTGAAAAATTATCTTCAGCGGGATACTGAATATTAGATGCGCTGTTTCTGTCGAAAACGATAGTGTAGAAGAATCGTTCTCCAACTTGTACAGAGTCTTTCTCCACGTATGTATGTAGCTGTCTGCCCGAAACATTGAATGCAATTAGAGAGAATATGAGCAGAAATCCCGCTTTTTTCATAAGAAAAGCGGTATTGAATTTACAGTCCATCAAATCATTTGTTAACCTTGATTTAAAGCAAGTGAAAAGATACAAAAGCTTTAACGAATTAAGAATTGGTTTTCTTTTTGTGTGATTGCGGAATAACACCGACAGAAAAGGAGTGTAAAAAATAGACGGGAATTATGATAAATTTCATATTTATTATATTTTAAACTCATATATCTTCTGCACAACGATAATTTATTAACACCAAAGCCCACGAATGCTAAAAAAAATAGCCGGTTCTCTGTTCCTGATATGCGTTCTTTTCATAATTGCCTACCATGCAAAAAGCGAAGAGGTCGACATAAATGAACCGGAATTGATTTCTATTGAAAATATGAGTGAAATACCACCCGTTCCTCCACGGGACAGATACGGTTTTGAATATAGCTCATACGAAGTCGTGGAATCAGCTATTGAAAGAAACGAATCACTCTATATTATTTTAAGCAGACACGGTGTTTCCCCCGAAAAAATTTACCAGATACAAAAAGAGGCTGCCGGGCAAATAAATCTCGCAAGAATGATACCGGGTCAGGAGTACAAACTATATAAAGGTGAAAACAGTGAAGTGGAAGCCTTTGTGTGGAGGAGAAGCGATACAGACTACTCTATTATTCGCTGGAATAATGATATTACCATAGAGAATGGTACGATTCCCGTTGATGTAAAAATGAGTGCGGTTTCCGGAGTAATAGAAAGTTCACTGGCCAATGCAATTTATCAGCAGGGAGTATCGCAAAAATTAATTGTAGAACTAGCAAACATTTATGCATGGACCGTTGATTTCTACGGACTGCGAAAAAGCGATCGTTTTAAGGCTGTTTATGAAAACCGTTACGTTGATGACGAATACATCGGAATAGGTACCATCCATGCGGCAGAGTTTGTGCACCGTGGTGACATGAAAAGAGCCTATTATTTTGACAACGGTGAGCAGAGCGGATATTTTGATGAGGACGGGAATAGCCTTCGAAGAGCCATGATGCGCGTTCCCTTCGAATACAATCCCCGAATAAGCTCCGGTTTTTCACGCAGCAGAATGCATCCAATTTTAAATCGACGCCGTCCACACTATGGAACTGATTATGCTGCTCCTACTGGAACTCCTATCCTGGCTGCCGGTGATGGCGTTGTAACAGAAGCACAGCGAAGAGGAGGTAATGGCAATATTGTACAAATTAAGCATAACAGCGTTTATAAAACCGCTTACCTGCATATGAGCCGATTTGGCCCCGGAATAAGAGCTGGAGTGAAAGTAAAACAGGGTCAGGTCATTGGATATGTTGGACAAACCGGTTTAGCTACAGGGCCGCACCTTTGCTACAGACTTTATAAAAACGGAGCCCCCTTGAACTCAGTATCTTACGATTTTCCACCCGACGAAGGTCTGAGAGCTGAATTTATGAATGAATTTATAGTGGAGGTTCAGCGTCTGGATGAGATGATGGACTCACTCACTGGTGAAGGAAATGAACTGGCGCTTCAGGGACAGGGGATTAATTAACTACTCAAACAAATCTTCCTTTCCGGCTGCAATCAAATCGTTTCGCCAAAATTAAAACCGGCTGGTTCGTCTCTGGAAAAAGTTAATAAGCGGACGAATGTAGGACTGATTTGTGTACACGTCAACCGAATCCATCTTGTTTTTTACCATATACTCTTTCAGCTTTCTCTTCTTTTCTCTTACAGCACGTTCGAATTCCACTCTTACTTTTCTGCTTGATGTATCAACCAGCGTCTGTTCGCCGGTTTCGGCATCTTCAAACGGAACCAGCCCGATATTTGGCAGATGCTCTTCAAACGAGTCGTTTACAATAAGATTTACAAGATCGTGTTTTTGCGAAGTTATTCGATGCTCCTTTTCATAATCCGAATCCTGAAAGTCGGAGGCAAGTACAACGATAGCTTTACGGTTCAGCAAACGGTTTACATATGAAAGGGCATCTGCTATTGAAGTTTTATCGCCTGATGGTTCCGATGTATACAGCTCGCGAATAAGACGCAAAACGTGGGTACGTCCCTTTTTGGGAGGAACCACTTTCTCGATTTTGTCACTAAAGAGCACCAGCCCAACCTTATCACCGTTTTTTATGGCGCTAAACGCCAAAACTGCGCATATTTCAATAGCCAGCTCCATCTTGGTTTGAGAACGGCTTCCAAAAAAGCCACTGGGTGAAATATCCACGCAAAGCATAAGTGTCTGTTCACGCTCTTCCTCAAACACTTTAATATAGGGCTTTCTGTTGCGTGCGGTGACGTTCCAGTCAATTTGCCGCACATCATCTCCAAAGGTGTATTCACGAACCTCAGAGAATTCCATACCCCGGCCTTTAAATGCAGACTGATATTCGCCACCAAAAATATTATTTACGAGACCCTTGGTGTGAATTTCAAGTTTTCTGATTTTTGATAAAATCTCTTTGGATATCATAAAAAAGGAGATGGAAGCTATTTACCGGTATGTATTAAAACTAAGGATTGAAGATAATCAAATGTATCAGAAAATAAATATCTCTATCTATTCTTTAGAACAGTAGTTTTAATGACCGTATGTGATTTGTATTTTGATACAGAGAGTGATGAAAAAAATAAAGTAGTAGAAACTATGGATACCGTTTTTCAGGCAGCTATCGCAGGTTATGGAAAATCAGCAAAAAATTTTCATTTGCCTCTTTTAAAGTTACATCGGGGCTTTAAACTGCGCAGTGTATATTTGCCATCGTCCAGCACAACACGTGTTGATGAAAAAGGTGTAATGGTTGTTCGTTCATTGAAGGAGTTATTGAAAGATGATAAAGTAGACATTGTTATTATAACTTCACCTAACCGCATTCATTTTGAGCAAGCTAAAGAGGCCCTGAGTGCAGACAAACATGTGGTTGTTGAAAAACCAGTTGCCGTTTCATCAGACGAGGCAGAAGAACTGATTCGATTGGCAGAAATAAAGCAAAAAATACTGACCGTTTTTCATAACCGAAGGGGAGATGCCGATTTTTTAACGCTGAAAAAGACACTCAATGATGGTGCACTTGGTGAACTTGTGGAAATCAAATCGACCTTTCACAGGCATAGAAGAGAGTTGCGGGACGGTCACTGGAAGGAGAGTAGCGAACCGGGAAGCGGTATTCTGTATGATCTCTCCCCCCATCTGATTGATCAGTCGCTGATACTGTTCGGTAAACCAAATGCCGTTTATGCCGATATCAAAAACCAGAGAGGTGGCGATACAGATGATTCCTTCGACATAAAATTATATTACGACAGGCCGACAAAACTCGAGGTAACGCTTTCTGCCGGTATGCTTGTTGCAGATCCTGTTCCCCGCTTTATTGCAAGGGGTGCAGAGGCTTCCCTGGTTATTGACGGTAAAGACGCACAGGAGAGTGCTCTTACGAATGGTCAATCTCTTACACCCGAACTGCTGAAAGAACTTGCTAAACAACAGCAAGCATTTCTTTATCAAGGTGATAATGCAAAGCGGAAACCGGTTGAAATAGTCCCCGGTAAATACCCTCAATTTTATGATGATCTTTATCATTCTATTACAAAGAAATGGGAACCTCCTGTAAAACCTGAAACTGCAAAGAGAGGCCTGGAGATAGTGGAAGCAGCCATTAAGAGCAGTAAATCAGGCAAGAGGGTTAAGTTAGACTAAACCTGAGTTTTCTCAAACGAACTTATGAAATTGACCGGGGTCGTTATGTGCCATATCTACCGTACTAAGTAGTAATGTTTGGAGCTCTTTTTCGAACCGATTTGTCTTGCCTGACAGATCGTTGGTGTCGATTCTGTCAACAGGTTGCCCAACCTGCAAGTAGAGTGCGGGTTTTGAGCTTTTTGCTGTAGTTATATAGATGGCAACGGGAACCACATCGGGCTGAGAGTATTTTGAAACAATCCAGGAGAGGCCGCTTTTAAACTTTGGTTTTTCAGTAGAGAATGGCCTGATTTCTCCCTCCGGATAGATAAATAGTGATGCGTTGGGCCTCTTCATAGATTGTACTGCGTATCGGAGTGATCGCACAGCTGATTTTGGATTTTCAGGGCTTACAGAAAATGCACCGATTCGCTTAAAAAAACCATGTTCCCGCATCTGCTTGTCCTCCATCATTGCCCGAGCCTGCTGGTGAAAACATTTCTGATTGAGGAGTAGGGGAATCAGGCCGTCCCACCAGGAAGTATGATTTAAATAGTAGATGGTTTTGGAATTTTTCGAAGGAACATAGGACTGCTTTAAATAGACAGATGAAAACCTAAGTTTGCAGAGAAGACGAACTACAAGATCAAAGAAAATGATGAAAAAACGTGATTCTCTGGCAGGAATAAAGGAATCCGGTTTCATCTTTTATGATTGGTTATCTAATGTATATTTTAAGTTATCAGCTTTACAGGATATGTAATCCTTTGTGAAAGTTATTTCGATACCAGTAACTCTGCATAACAGGTTCATTTAATAAATCATTGGCAAGATAATGGATATTTCAGACAAAGAGATTGAAGAATATACGATAGATCACACTTCTGAAGAGCCGGATATTGTAAAAAAACTGGTTAACGTATCAGAAGAAGACCTGGAGTTCACAGATATGATGAGTGGCAGGCAGGTGGGTATTCTGCTTCGTTTTTTTGTGAGTCTTATTAAACCTCAGAGAATACTTGAGGTGGGAACGTTTACCGGGTACTCTACGCTGATGATGGCCCAGGACCTGCCCGAAGGTAGTGAAATACTGACTCTGGAGATGAATCCAAGATATCAGAACATATCTAAACAGTTTTTTTCACTGCCAGACTACGAGAAAAAGATTTTCCAGATAATGGGTAACGCTCTTGAGGTTATTCCAAAAATTGAGGGGCATTTTGATCTGATATACCTGGATGCCGATAAAATTCATTATCCCGAATATTATTCGCTTTTAAAAGAGAAACTCAGTAAGAATGGATATATGCTGATTGACAATGTACTTTGGGGAGGGACTGTTCTGGATCAGCAAGAGAAAAAAGCGGCAGCCATTCACCGTATGAACCAGAATATTGCTGCAGATGACACAGTGGAACAGGTCATGCTGCCTGTGAGAGATGGGTTGACCATATTGAGGTTTGATAATAAAAAACAGGAGTAAAAACAACTTCAGAAGCTCTTAACAGCATACTTCGTCGATTTGTGCCGGGCAGTCTCTATGGTACGAAAAAACATAGCCTCTCCTCTCGCCCTAAAGGATCCCGGTAGGGAAGAGGAGACAGAAGGTGAAACGTTCAGCGGAACCTTCGGAGGTGTGTTAGGCGACGCAAAATTTCTTGCTCGAGGTAGTGTGTTGTAAAAAGCACGCCGCTCAGTGCCTCTTGACACGCCCCTTGGTTAAATGAAGAACGCTTTGCGTTTTCATTCAATCCATTTCCCCTCTCAAGAGGGGACTACCTGAACGGTTTATTTTCGAATTTTCATGTCGAACTGATTTTAAAATATACCGGGCTGTTGCTTCACAAAACACCATCTAAGAGATACATGTAAGATATAACCTTAATCTTTCTTACTCCCTTTATAGATATCAAACTCCAGCAGGCGACACTCCAGCGTAGAGTTGAAAAACTGGGTTCGGCTGCCGGCCCGCAGCCCAATTTTTTTGGCAAGCTTAGAGTTGGCAGTAAATACGTAGCCGGTTTTTCCCGCACAATGAGACTTTAGAAAATCGCCGATTGATTTGTAAAGTGGCCTCAGATCGCGGTCATCACCCAGCCGAACGCCGTAGGGTGGATTAAAAACGACCACACCATCACCATCGGGAACGGGCGTTTTATCAAAATCACAGGTTTCAAACTCAATGAGGTGATCTACACCGGCCGTTTTCGCATTTTTCTTTGCGCTTATGATGGCAACGGGATCGTTGTCGGTAGCAATGAATTTCCCTTTAATCTCTTTTTCTATTTTCTGTTTTGCCTGAGAACGAACCTGCTGGTAGTGGCTCTCATCATATCCGCGAATGTGCATAAAACCGAAATTATTTCGGAGTGACGCCGGTGCCCGGTTCATCGCTCGCATTACTGCTTCTATTACCAAAGTACCACTTCCGGTCATCGGGTTGATGAAGTGCATGCCGGGTTCCCACTTTGTGGCCTCAATAATTCCGGCAGCCAGTGTCTCCTGCATAGGTGCAGAAGAGGATGTGGATCTGTAATTTCTTCGTGAAAGCGACTCTCCCGAGGTATCGATAAAAATACGGGCAACATCATTCGTCCAGAATAGGAAAAGAACCGTTTTGTTGAGGTCGGAGCCTGTATCGGGTCGCTGATCTTCCTTGAAGCGAAGCCTGTCTACCACGGCATCTTTTACGATCAGGTTTGCGTACTGATCATTTTCAATGGTTCGGTGATCCACCCTGGAGGTAACGCTGAAGTAGCCATCAGAGGGAATCCATTCTTCCCATGGCAGTATTTTAAGCCAGTTTGTAAGTTTTTCTGGTGTGTTGCACTGTTTTTCAGCTACTAAAAAATGGACACGATGGGCCGTTCTCAACCAAAAATTCAGTTCCATACATTGGTTCAGAGATGCCCTGCACTCTACGCCGGTACTCCGCTCTGCCGTTATCGGATATCCGAGCTCCTGAACTTCACGCTTTAGTTGTTCGGAGAGTCCAAGGGGGCATGTGATACTTACGGTTCCGGGCTGCTGAAAATTGGCCATAACTGGTTTTATTTTTTTGATTAAAGTCTTTGAAATATTGTGCTATAAATCCCCACCGTCACCAACAATCCATATACCGGCTCTGCATTGCGAACTTTGATGTGGTCAATACACCGGTATTTTAAACGGTTGCTTACAGATATTAAAAAAGCCGGATCGCTGTGAGCAAAAACACAGCAAACCGGCGTTAAATTGAATATTTATTTAACGAAATTTATGCTTTCTCTACAAGCTCAATTTCAAAGCTGAGATCCTGGCCTGCAAGCGGATGGTTAGCATCCAGAGTCAGCTCAGTTTCGCCAACTTCCTTAATTCGTACGGGTATTGGTTGTCCATTACCCTGGTTTACCTGAAGCTGCATGCCAACCTGTGGTGTTACATCATCAGGAAGTTGATCTTTCGGTACATTAATGATTAGGTCTTCTCTCTCTTCACCATATGCTTCATCACTGGGGATATCGATTTTAGCAGAATCACCTACTGCCATGCCAATAACGGCTTTTTCAAAGCCCGGAATTAGCTGGCCTTCACCAAGTGTAAATTCAAGTGGTTCTTTACCTTCAGATGAATCAAAAACTTCACCATTTTTAAGTGTACCGGTATAATTTACTTTTACGGTATCACCTTCTTTAACTTTAGACAAAATATTCCTTTGTTTTAATTATTAGTATTGTGTATTACAATATAAAGGTTTTTTACCGCAATTTTGAATCGAATAGCCCTATCCATGCAACACAAACAATCTATAAACGATATATTGACGAGTGCCGAGAATATTGCCGTTATAGGAGCTTCATCAAAGGCGTACAGAACAAGTAATCATATTATGCAGTATCTGCTGGATCAAAACTATCGGTTATTTCCTGTAAACCCGAATGAAGGTGCCGTTCTGGATCATGAGAGCTATAACTCAGTAATGGATATTCCGGCTGATATAAGAATTGATATCATGGTTATATTCAGGAATAGACAATATACCGAGGAGATGGTTCGCGATATTGTGACGTGGTCGGAGAAAACCGAAAGCAGTCCGGTAATCTGGACTCAGCTTGATGTGAGCTCTCCCGAAGCAGAATTACTTGCAGAGGAGGCAGAGCTTCCATATGTCAAGAACCGGTGCATTATGGTGGAGCACCGCTCAGTGGTGTAATCAATCCTCTTTCAGAAGTCTCTTTTTCCGTACTTCGTAATAATCATCGGCTTTGGATGCCAGAATTCGTTCAATCTCTTTTTTTTCCGTCAACGGGACGGATGTTAAAAATTCATGGATATCTTCGTCGTCTTCATTACCAACGATGTATTCGATGGCGAGAATCTCTTCGGAGTGCCAGCGCCAGGAGATTACGTCGTCCCATTTTATGAGACGATCGAAAAGCAGTATTCCATACTCGCGAAATTCAGGTACGGCTTTCATTGTCCAGGTAAAGATACCAAAACAGATTAGGGATACACCAGAGGTAACCCGGATGCCCGTTACCGGCAGATCAGATAAAACAGATGTTCGGTAGATTCCGAAAAGGATTAAACCAATCGCGAGCAGATTTGGCGCATAATCAACCCAAAAAGATCGGTGCTGGTAGAGAATATCCCCGCCTTTTCTCTTTTTTTGATACTGCCTGAAGGAAAATCCTGTCAAGAAACCGCCTACAAAACTGTAAACGCTCATCATAAATGGGGCCGCTAACCATTGGGGGAAATACCCGATGTTATAGAGCAGTAAAAGTAATGCAAAAACCGTGAGTACAATTAATCCGGTATTGAGAACAAGCTGTTTGCTAAGTTTATCGATGGTGAAAACTGGGTGGTTGCCTGTAAATATTCCACCCAAAAAAACGGCAGCTAAAAACAGACTTAAAATCCACATGAAATAGACTTATTTTTCATTATCATTTAATGATGAGCAAGCCAAAATGGCTCAATGCCCGATGTTCATATCGTTGTCATTGGTAAACTAATTATAAATTTCGTGAGTTCGAGATAAGATTTTGTAGTTCTATGTTGATCCTTGTGGGTGTTAAAACGACTCCATTGGTACTGTTCCTGATTAACAGCCTTTATGGAGTGGACATGATCGGTTTCTGTATAGGTCTGGCCATCCACCCGATATTTTGTTCCATGAAATAAACCATGTCGTTAGAAAGTTTTTCAGACGAATTCTACCTGTTTCTGTCTGAAGTTTAACAGGCCAAGGGCCTTGGAGATTCCGTTGCATGGTTGATTATCAAAACTTAGATAAACTTTTCCTGAACAGTCAGAATCAGCATTTGTTGCTGATTTCAGAATCGTTTTGGACAGGATTGATTACGAATAGAAAATTATCCCCAAAATGCGAAATTTTGAAATTCCCACACCGATCAACATAGACCCGGATTTATGAAAGGTTTCCTCCGTTCTAAATAGGCAGAAGAGGGGGACTTTTAGAAATTTCGCTCTTATATTAAACTCAGCACGTTCAATTACAAATCGAACATCAAAAACGCTCAGAAATAGAAAGAAGTTGTTCCCATGAATCAGAAATATACCCCGGTCTCCGTAGATGTTGCAAACAGCGAACAAACCTTAACCATAGAGTGGGCAGATGGCCATATAACGGTTTTTCCTCTGTTTGGACTGCGAAAAAATTGTCCCTGTGTAACCTGCAGGGGAGGGCACGCAATGATGGGGAGGTATGAGCCACAACTTTTTCTTGTTGAGCCCACCCGGCAGTTTAAGATTATATCAGCCGAGCCGGTTGGAAATCATGCACTAAAAATTAACTGGGACGACGGGCACAATTCCGGCATGTATAAATGGGAACTGCTGCGGAGTATGGATGAGTCGGTAGAGAAGCTGAAACAGAATGAGAATTAAATTTTTCAGAATTCAGAATAAAGAGTAGATCTCAGAAGGTATCGTCTCTCATTAGCTGCACGATACCCGAGATACTGAGAGCCAGTCCGGTAATAAGGTACCAGGTCTGCCGGGTATGTAGAGACAGATCCAAGAGTGGCGAATCCTGTGTTAAAAAATAACCCGCGCCTAAAAGGAAAATACCCGACAGAAGGCAGACAAGGGCCGCTTTTTTTGAATGAAGAAAACTCACGCTATCCGGTTATTTCTTCAGCAGGCCAACAAGGCCGGCAGTTGCGGCAACGGCACCACCAATTAGCATCCATAACGCCCGGTTATCGGGCGAACCCGTGAAGAATTCATTCACTTCCGAGCTGAAAGATTGATATTCCTGGTATCCAAAGTAGATGAGTATCAGGCCGCCGATAAGCAGTCCTGCTGAGATCATTTTCTTCATGCTGTTTCCTCTTTTTCCGGTTTTCTGTTTTTGTTTTGAAAGTACTCCTCCTTGGCGTCGAGAAGTTTTAGTATTCTCTGCATACTTTTCTTTCTTTCCAAAACATCTCGCGTGTAAAAAATGGTAGAGAAAATAACAAAGGCCCAAGAGGCAAACCCAAGCCAAAAACTTACGTTATTTCCTGTATTGCCGTAATCGATAAAATGAAATACGCTAAAGAGGGAAAATACAAGGATCGAAAAAAGAACGAACACGGAGAAAATTTTTACCTGCCTCAGCATTCTGTTTGCGAGTTCCCGGTAGTTTCCTTCCCGAAGCTGCTTTTTATCTTTATACAGGAGAAAATGTTGGTACTGGTTAAACTCCTCTTTTACCATTGCGGTAAATACGTCATCTTTTTTCATTATTCAGGCTCGCGGATGTTCCGTTATCATCTTATTCATACAGTACAAATAACCTGTTTACCAATCAAAAATATTTAAAGAGAGAGAACATATCCCATCGGGATTCTTGCAGGGCACGTGTCCGTAAGGTCCGTGGAGAGTTCGGCTAATAGTTCATTATATCTCTAAAGTCGTCAGAGAATTCAATCGATTTTGAACTCTCTGTTTATCAGAAATGATTCCACTGCGTCCATCCATTTTCTCTGTAAATGGGTTTAAACAGATTTGGGTGCATAACTTCAGCCAGTATTCTTGCAGAATCGTACAACCCCGGACCTGGTCGGTTAAAGAAACGGTCTCCGTCAAGGATATAAATTTCATTTTCTGAAAAAGCTTTCAACTCTTTCCAACCTTCTTTTTCAGTTAAAAGATGGATCTGTTTATGGGTTTGGTGGATTGTGAAGCCACATGGCATAATCAATAGCTGACTGGGGTCGGCCTGTAAAATACGCTCCCAGTCAATTATAGGTGAGTGCTTACCCTGCTCGGCAAGGAGTGCATTTCCACCGGCAAGTTCCACCAGTTCCGGAATCCAGTTTCCGCCCGTCATCAGCGGTTCCATCCACTCAATGGTAACGACTTTATTCCGTGGCGATCCGTTGACGGTCTGTCTTATAATCCCCAGGCGAAGCTGCAGCTCTTCAACAAGATGATGTGCCCGGTTTTCCACATCCGCAGCCTCACCAATAGCCTTAATCGATTCGAAAACATCATCAAGAGTTTCGGGGGATACAGATAAGACCTTGGTTTGGGATGTACAGTGTGAGCGAACGGCCATTTCAACATCCTGCAGTGAGGCGGCACACACCTCACAATGATCCTGAGTAAGAATTAAATCAGGGTTTAGAGATTCAAGAGTTTCAGCATCAATTTTATAGACGGAAAGGCCGTTCTCTACAAGTTTCTGAATGCAGGAGTGAATCTCTTTGCTGTCCAGACCCGTCTTCAACTCGGGTGATGTGATTGCGGGAAGGGATTGTATGTACTTACTCTGCGTGCACTCGTGGGATCTTCCCACCAGATGTTCTTCTAAACCCAGAGCACAAATAATCTCAGTGGCGCTAGGAAGTAGTGATACAATTTTCATAGAGGCGTTTTTAGGTATATAAAATCTTTTGCAGAAAAATCATTCATCAGGTATAGTATAGTGAAGTTAAAAGTTGTTTTTATATCTATCCGTCTTTCCCTATAATCCATTGTTATTCAATTGATTTATAACTGAAGTTCAGAGAAGAGATGATCTATGGCGCTATTCCAACATTCGGTATTGAATAGATATTTATCAGGGATCAACGAGGACGCAGTAGGGGAGGCGTGGGAAGCTTTTACCGCTCGTTTCCATAATCCTGACGTGCAAAAGAATATCCGCGAGGCAAAAGAGGAGTCGTACCAGGAGGGATTTCTGGACGACCTGTTTGTGAAGGTGCTTGGATATACCAAAAGCCCCGCTCCGAATTATAACCTGGTCGTGGAACAAAAGAACCTAAGCGATTCTAAAAAAGCAGATGGCGCTCTTTTGGACGGTGACCAGGTGCGCGGTGTGATTGAGCTGAAGGGCACCGAAACCACCGATCTCTCCAAGGTGGAACCACAGGCATTTGGATATAAGAATAAACAGCCGGATGCTCTCTACGTTATTATCTCCAACTTCGAGAAGCTGCGGTTTTATATCGACAACGCGGTGGATTATATCGAGTTCAATCTCTTTTCACTTACCGAAAAAGAGTTCAACATTTTGTGGCTGTGCCTGGGCTATCCCAACTTTGTGAAGGGGTTGCCGAAAAAAATCAAAGATGCGTCGCTGACCGAAGAGGAGAACGTCACCAAAAAGCTGTACAAAGATTATTCAGACTTTAAGCACGATATCTTTGAAAGCGTGAAGCAGCACAATCCTGATTATGATGCACTGTTGCTGTTCAAGAAAACGCAGAAACTGCTGGACCGCTTTCTGTTTATCTTTTTTGCCGAAGACCG
>Ga0102931_1000663_pt1 | contig 16844 bp, 9 predicted proteins | sample SalPonR1_C_D1_MG_FD_79282 | JGI IMG/M metagenome (GOLD analysis project Ga0102931, IMG submission 79282) | Salt pond soil microbial communities from South San Francisco under conditions of wetland restoration - Salt Pond MetaG R1_C_D1_MG | ecosystem: Environmental > Aquatic > Marine > Intertidal... | reverse complement strand
TATGTTAGAATTTCTGACTATAAACAAAGAGCAAAGGTTTTGATAAAAGTAACCCGAAAGGCACATTTTAACGCTTCACACAGACTCCACAATCCTGAAAAATCGGATGAATGGAACGAGCGTGTTTTTGGGAAGTGCAACAATCCAAATTGGCACGGGCACAATTATCTTCTTGAAGTGACTGTGGCAGGGGACCCAAACCCCGAAACAGGATATGTAATTGACCTTGGTGAACTGAAAAGCATTATCAAGAAAAGAGTTATTGATCCATGCGATCATAAAAACCTTAATCTTGAAGTGCCATTTCTCGATGGGATCATTCCTTCAACAGAAAATCTTTGTAAAGTATTTTTTCACGAGATAGAGGATGAAATTAATCAACTATCAATAAATGTCAAGCTGTATTCGGTACTTCTACACGAAACCGAACGAAACAGCGCGGAATATTGTCCTTACCTTTCGATATAAGAATCTATTTTCCTATTTAGTTATGATCACGACCAACTTAAAACGTTTCTACGATCCGACCTTTGCTGTAACTGACCAGTACAAAGAAAGCCTGCCTGATTTGCAGAATGGCCCTGCGTCCCTGATAGAGGGAGCTAATGTCCCCATTCAGCAGGTTGGAATTTCTAATTTTAAACTTCCGCTTAAGTATCCCACTCCATCCGGCGAGTTACTTACACTTGAGACCTCCGTTGATGGATATGTGGGTCTTGAAGCAGATAAGAAGGGCATCAATATGGGGCGCATCATGCGAACTTTCTACAAGTTCCAGGATGATGTATTTCACCCCGATAAGCTTGAAGAAGTATTACTGGCTTATAAGGAAGATTTGGAAAGCCAGACTGCATTTTTGAAACTCTCTCTTAATTATCCAATGCTAAAAGAGAGCCTTAGGTCGGATTATGAAGGATATCAATATTATCGTGTTTCAATCGAAGGAAAAGTAGATGAATATGACCGCTTTACGAGTCATATGCATCTGGATTTTGAATACAGCAGTGCATGCCCATGTTCCTATGAACTATCTGAACATGCGCGTGAAACGAGAGACATTGCTGCGATTCCACACAGCCAAAGAAGTGTTGCAAGCCTTACGGTTCAGCTAAACAGAGAAATGTTTATAGATGACTTGGTTGAAATCTGCCGTGAAGCTCTACAAACGGAAACGCAGGTAATCGTAAAGCGAGAAGACGAACAAGCATTTGCAGAGATGAATGGAGCATTCCAAAAGTTTGTGGAAGATGCTGCTCGTCTGTTGTATGATGAACTTAATAAGGAGGAGCGAATTCGGGATTTTGTGGTTCGATGCGCTCACCTTGAAAGCCTGCACAGCCATGATGCAGTAAGCAGAATTTGCAAGGGTGTGCCCAATGGCCTTAGGTAGTTTTTAACTGTGGATTGAGGGATGGTGAGAAGTTAAACACTCCTCGAATCCAAGGTATATACTTAGCCAGAAGTTGACGGTAAACAGTTGACAGAATTTTCATTACACGTCCTTCAGCTTATGTGTTTGCTTCTAAATAAGTTTATTAAAATAAGTTCCGCTAATTCAATAGATGGAACAGTTTAAATTCCACTCTCCAATATCTCAATCAATACTTCGAATTTCGAATAATTGGAGCACAGTGTAAATTTGACAAACTTATGATGCTCCATTCAAATTCAGAGCTTCACTAACAAGTCTCTCCTGCTCAGCGTCATGGATTTTCTTTTGACCGGCGGCTGTTGAAGCGGCTGCCTGACGGCCGGCATATCTAATAGTTTGTCCATCCTTAAGCAGCGGCTGAAGCCGAGGGAAAAGGAAGTTCCAGGCTCCCATATTTTTGGGTTCTTCCTGGCACCAAATGACCTCTTTCACATGTTTGTACTCCTGCAAAAAGTTTTCAATATCCTCGTCTGGAAATGGATAGAACTGTTCGATCCGTCCGATCGCAATGTTGTTTTTTTCATTTTCTTCACGCGCTTTGTAGAGATCGTAATAGACTTTCCCTGAACAGATAATCAAACGGTCAATGGATTCCTTATCCTCAACTTCAGTATCAGCTAAAAAAGGTTGAAACGCTCCATTTGCCAACTCTTCAACGGTGCAAACAGCCATTGGATGTCTCAGTAGACTTTTGGGAGACATAATGATGAGCGGTTTTTTCTTCTCCTGTAGCGTTTGTTTTCTGAGGATGTGAAAATACTGAGTTGGCGTTGTGAGATTGGCTACCTGCATATTGTCCTCGGCGCAGAGCTGCAAAAACCTTTCCAACCTTGCAGAGGAGTGTTCGGGCCCCTGGCCTTCATAGCCGTGTGGGAGGGTCATCACAAGAGCGGACTTCTGTCCCCATTTTTCCTCAGAAGCAGAGATAAATTGATCGATGATAACTTGCGCGCCATTTACAAAATCACCAAACTGGGCTTCCCAAATTACCAGTGCTTCAGGTATTGCGGATGAATACCCAAACTCAAAACCAAGAGCTGCAAACTCACTCAAGAGACTATTAAAAGGGTAGAAATCTCCCTGGTCTTCACTCAAATGGTTGAGAGGTGTAAATCGTTGAGCGGTTTGAGTTCCATGCAGTACAGCATGTCGGTGAGAAAACGTACCACGTTCTGCATCTTGACCAACAAGCCGGACTGTTCGCCCGCTTTTTAGCAGAGATCCAAATGCAAGTGCTTCGGCAAATCCCCAGTCAATTTTTTTATCATTATTTTGAGCCGCTTCCGCACGTTTGGCAAGTTGTCTCAATAACTTTGGATTTGCATCAAAATCTTTGGGAACGGTGTTGAGTTTAACAGCAATATCCTTGAGTTCCTCAATTTCGTAGGTTGTGTCTGGAAATTGATCGCGTTCATTTTGTTCCTTTTCAGAACGCTTCAACATTTTATCAGTTACCTCAAGAGATGGTGAACTCTTTGCGTCTTCAAAAGCCTGTTGAAGAAGTTCATCAAACTCATCAAAAATTGCCTGAGTTTCCTCTTCTGTAAACTCCCCTTTTCTGAGTAACTCCTTTACATAGATATCCCGAACGGTCGGGTGATTTTCAATCTCTTTATATAAGCCGGGCTGAGTAAAAGCAGGCTCATCGCCCTCATTGTGCCCATGTTTCCTGTAACAGATCAGATCAATGACTACATCTTTACCAAATTTCTGTCGATAGTCCATTGCAAGGTTAATTGCGTGGACGGCAGCCTCCGGGTCATCTCCATTTACATGGAAAATTGGTGCCAAGATCATTTTAGCAAGATCTGATGCATATTCTGTAGAACGAGCATCTTTCGGCAGAGTGGTGAAACCAATCTGGTTATTGATGATAAAGTGGATTGAGCCTCCGGTTTCGTATGCTCTCAACTGAGACATATTCAGCGTTTCAGCCACTACTCCCTGGCCGGCAAACGCAGCATCGCCATGCATAAGGATAGGAACAATTTTTTTGCGTGCTTCATCATCATCATAGTGATCCTGACTGGCTCTCGCTGCACCTTCAACAACCGGATTCACTGCTTCAAGGTGACTTGGATTTGGCATTAACTCAAGCTCAATCGATTCCTCATCATTGATTTTGTACGAACCTTTTGAACCAAGGTGATATTTCACATCTCCGGATCCCTGAATTGTATCGGGGTCAACATTTCCTTCAAAATCTGCAAATACCTTTCGGTACGGTTTGTTCATAATATTCACGAGAATATTCAATCTGCCGCGGTGTGCCATTCCAAGGAAAAATTTCTTCACGTCATTTTTCACACCCTGTTCCATCAAAAAATGCATCATTGGAATCAGGGTTTCGGCTCCCTCCAGCGAAAAGCGCTTGTGACCTACATATTTTTTATGGAGAAACTGTTCAAAGGCCATCGCCTGGTTTAGTTTGTGCAGAATGTCCTCTTTGTCATCTTTTGTGAGGTCAGGAGTATTTGTTGTCGACTCCATCGTTTCTCGCAGCCATTTTCTCTCTTCGAGATCCAAAAGATGCATATATTCTGCACCGATTTTACCACAATATGTCTCCCGAAGAAGCTGGATAATATCACGTAGTTTAGCTGTCTTTTTGCCACCAAGTCCATCACAGAAAAACTCTCGGTCCAAATCCCAAAGTGTTAATCCATAATATTCAAGGTCAAGTTCAGGGCCTTGTCCCGGTTCAGTACCAAGTGGATCAAGATCAGCCAGAACATGGCCGCGTAATCGGTACAAGTTAATGAGTCTCCAAACGGCAATAGCCCTGCGATCCTGTTCAAGTGTATTTCCTCGTCCACCTAACTGGCCTGCATATTTATCTTCACCATATGGGAAAGGCTCATATGGAATATCGAGATCAGAAAAAATCTTCTCATAAAAGTCTTCCTTACCATTCAGCAGGTTGTGAACATGTTGCAGAAACATGCCGGACTCAGCACCCTGAATTACCCTGTGATCGTAGGTGCAGGTCATCGTCATTACTTTGCTCACACCAAGCTGGTTAAGCACATCCTGCGCCATAGATTGGAATTCCGCAGGGTAGTTGATGGCACCGGTGGCAATGATCGCGCCCTGGCCTTTCATCAAGCGGGGTACAGAAGAAACCGTACCAATCGTACCGGGATTTGTAACGCTTATAGTTGTATTGTCAAAATCAGAAATTTCCAGGTTACCACTCCGGGCTTTTTCAATCAACTCAGAGTAAGCATCCAGAAACTCACTGAAATTCATTTTGTCCACATTCTTAATGTTGGGGACAACCAAATTTCTTGAACCGTCTTTACTCTCAAGATCTACAGCAATTCCGAGGTTTACCTGGCCCGGTTTGATCCGGTAATGGTCACCATTTTTGTTAGCGTAGTAAGAATTGATGTTTGGAAATTCCTTTAGTGCCTGGATAACCGCCCAGGCAATCAAGTGTGTAAAAGAAGCTTTTCTGTTACTGGTTTTCAGAAGATGTGAGTTGATGATCTTGCGGTCCTCTGTCATCATCTTAACCGGAAGTACCCGCAGGGAAGTAGCTGTAGGTACATAGACACTTTCATCCATGTTCTCTACAATCTTGGAAGCTACACCCTTAATTTTCTCAACTTCAGCGCCTTCAGGTATTTTAGGTTCCTTTTTCTCTTCGGCCGGTTTCTCTTTCTTCGGAGCCTCTTTTTTCTTCTCTTTTACAGCAGGAGCTCCATTATCCTGAGTTGGAGCTTCCTCAATCTCTATGCCTTCCAATTCATCGAAATATCTTTTCCAATGTCCCGGTACGGAATCGGGATCTTCCTTGTATTGTTTATACAATTCATCTACAAGTGCGGAATTCGGTCCAAAAATGGCTTCAAGTGATTTCAAAATAGTGAGTCTTGAAAATTGGTTGTGTAGTTAGGTAGAAATGATTTGAGAACGCGCGTCAATGCGGGATGCCTTGTTCTGGCTTTTTCGAAAAATATAAATAGCTTTCGTTTATTTAACTTCATAAAACAGTTTAAAACTAACCATTAATGCCCAAAAATACGATGATTTTTGTACACCTGTTTAGTTAATTTTTGTCAAATTCATCATTTATCGAGGGAGCTGCATTCTTTATATTCAAGCTGATCAACATCCATAAAACTATAGAATTAAATCATAATAAATGAGTAACAAAAACGGAGCTGAAAATATTCATTGGGACTTATCGGATCTATATAATTCTCCATCCGATACGGCATTAGAATCAGATACCAACACAGTTATAAAAAAAGCGGATGAATTTAATACTGCTTACCGCGGGCGAGTTGCTGAACTGGATGCTGAAGAATTCGCAAAAATGTTGCAGCAGTATGAAGATATCATTCAGATATTAGGTAAAATCGGTTCTTATGCTCATTTAATCTGGTCGACTAATACGGAAGATTCCGAACTTGGTAAACTGCTGCAGAAATCGAATGAGCTGAGTTCGGAGGTAAGCCAAAAACTTGTTTTTTCGGATGTAGAGTGGCTGAAGATTGAGGATGAAAAAGCAAGTAAGCTGATTCAGTCCGATGAACTAAGCAAATGGAAACACTACCTGGAGGTTTCCCGGTTATATAAAGAGCATACGCTTTCTGAAGAAGCTGAAAAGGTGATGAGCGCAAAATCTGTAACGGGACGAGCTGCTTGGAATCGATATTTCGATGAAACGCTGGGAGCTGCACGGTTTGAGCTGGATGATGAAATGCTTACCGAGCAGGAAGTATTAAGTAAACTGCATGAACCAAACCGAGATCTTCGTAAAAAAGCACATGCATCGCTGACGGAAACGTTCCAGGATCATTCCAGAACATTGACTTTCATCTTCAATACAATTCTTGCAGATAAATCAACCAATGATAAACTCCGCAAATACGATAGCTGGATTACATCGAGAAATCTTTCTAATCAAACCGACATTGAAACCGTAAATGCTTTGGTTACAGCTGTAACCGACAACTATCCACTCGCACAGCGGTATTACAAGTTGAAGCGAAAACTGCTTGGTGTTGATGAGATGTTTGATTACGACCGGTACGCACCCATCACAAAATCCACAAAAAAAGTGGAATGGAATGAAGCTAAAGATATGGTTCTTGAAGCGTATGGAGATTTTCATCCAGACATGAGTTCCATTGCCGGAGAATTTTTCGAGAAGAACTGGATTGATGCCGCCATCAAACCGGGAAAACGGGGAGGGGCTTACTCAGCAAGTACGGTTACTTCAGTTCATCCCTATGTATTTATGAATTTTGATGGGAAATTACGCGACGTTCAAACGCTGGCACATGAATTGGGACACGGTGTGCACCAGTACCTGGCAAGAAAGCAGGGAGAATTACAATCCTCTACACCGTTGACGACAGCTGAAACTGCATCAGTTTTTGGCGAGATGCTTGTTTTTAACAAACTGATGAACCGCCTGGATGATCCCGGTGAAAAACTCGCACTGCTGATCAGTAAAATTGATGATACAATTGCCACGGTTTTCCGACAGATCTCAATGAATCGATTTGAAGATAAAATCCATACAGCCAGAAGGGAGCAGGGAGAGTTATCAAAAAAGCAGTTTTCTGAATTTTGGATTGAGACTCAGAAAGATTTATATGGGGATTCCGTGACACTTACGGACGAGTATAAAATCTGGTGGAGCTACATTCCACATTTCCTGCACACGCCCGGTTATGTGTATGCGTATGCATTTGGCGAGTTGCTGGTGCTGGCTCTTTATGATTCATATAAATCACAGAAAAATGGTTTCTCAGAGAAGTACCTTTCACTCCTTGAAGCGGGGGGAAGTGACTGGCCGCACAACCTTGTTTCAACGATGGGGCTGGACATCAAAGACAAAAATTTTTGGAGCCGGGGACTTGATATCTTCGGAGAGATGGTAAATGAGGCTGAGGAGTTGGCAGCTTCCCTTTAAAAACCTACTTTATAAATCTTTAGAGATAAATTTATTTCGTAATGAGCTCGAAACGGGAAGAGAAAGCACTCTTGGAATTTAAGCACATCTTGGACGACCTGATGCAGCTGGTAAGTCGGTCAACGAATGCCAAGACGGCTTATTTGTATTGGGTGAACAGGTCGCGCCAACAATTTGTGTTAGAGACCACCTATACGGAGTATTCTAATGTTATGTTTAAAGACAGGATTGGGTTTGAAAAGTTTTTCCTGGACCGTTTCAAAGAGATCAATGATATTCTTCAGCTTGAAATAGGAAAGGAAGTCAACAGGGAGGATCTGTTACATTACTACAATCGTGTACCTACCAACTACCTTACGGTCATACCATTCGAAAACAATAACTCAACGGTTGCGCTTACCATCCTTGAAACGGAACAGCTGCTGGATGTTAAAGAGTTTGAAAAGCCGATATCAGCCTATCGAAATGCACACATGAATGTGCTGAATACGTATCTCGAACTGACGGATCTGTATGATGACCAGAAGAAATGGACTGATTACGATGAATCTACAGATCGAATTACAACAAAGTTAAACGATGTGGAAGTCTTGAGTGTGATGGCTGAAGAGATGCAAAAACTATTACCCTCGGGAGGAATATCTGTTGTACTTCGGGGAATGGAGACTTGGGTAAATGTACTTCGGTCCTCCAAAACTCCGGAATCTCCTTCGATTGGTTTGATGGTTGATGAAAAGTCGATGGCCTATGATGCGCTTCAAAAGGGGGAGGCTATCTTTTCGATCCATTTTAATCAAAATCCAAAGAGAATTTCAGCTTCAGAAAAATCCAGTGACGGGGCCACACTTGCCATTCCCGTAATGATGGCCGATAAGCGATGTGCTGTAGTTTTAGCTCATGATAAAAATCCGCTGACTTTTAAAGAGTCGACAAAGCACCAGTTGAAAAATCTAGTGAAAATTGCATCACTTACTATACAGGCAAACCACGATTCGGGTGATTACAATCAAAATTTATTAGCAACTGATTATGGAAATTTTCAGCCGGAATTGATAGATCAGTGTATTCAAAATGAAATAAATAGAGATCCGGGAGATCAACAGATGTGGTTTGGCTTGGTAGGGATTGAAAATCTTTCGGAGATCCGCTCCAGATTTCGGCTCGAAGATCTCAAAAAACTACAGCGATTGATGGTTAAGGCTTTAAATCCTTCAAGGTTGGGGCTTAATGGGTTGATCGGTTTTCACAGCGATTATGTCTATTCTTATCTGTTGATGAGTCGTGATAAAAATCAACACGATGAGTGGTTGCAGGAGATTAAATTAGATTTAAAAGATAAGTTGGATCTTGGCGATGGTCGGATGGTAGAGGTTCATATTCAATATGGATCAAAAAAAGTTGAGCACGACGAAGGGGATATGAAGGAATTATGGAAAGAGGTAAAACATTCCCTCAGTCGTGCAATGAGAAATGAAAATGTTACCATTTCGGGCCTTTAATTATGCCAAGAACTTTTTTATTGATTATTGATGGTCTGGGTGTTGGAGCACAGGAAGACGCCCTCCTTTATGGTGATGAAAAAGCTGATACCCTCGGAAATGTAAGCCGAATTGCCAATGTAAACCTCCCAAATTTTGAAAAATTGGGTTTGGGAAACATTCGCGATTTTGAAACGATTCGATCAGTCGACTCCCCAATAGCCTCCTTTGGAAAAATGCGCGAAGTATCTGCAGGAAAAGATAGCACCACGGGCCATTGGGAATTTGCAGGCATTCATCTGGATCAACCATTTCCAACTTATCCGAAGGGATTTCCGAAAGAAGTCATAAAAAAATTCTGCGATGGAATTGGGGTTGAAAAAGTACTCTGTAATCAACCCTATTCCGGTACTCAAGTGATTGCTGATTATGGAAAAGATCATTTGAAAACCGGTAATCCAATTGTTTACACATCTGCTGATAGTGTATTCCAGGTAGCCTGTCATGTGGATGTAACTCCCATTGAACAACTTTACGATTGGTGCACATTCGCCAGGGAAGAAGTGATGATTGACGAACATGGAGTGGGGCGTGTGATTGCTCGGCCATTCGAAGGAAAACCGGGTTCATTCGAACGAATTTCTGAAAAGCGTCACGACTACTCACTGCATCCACCGGAACCAAACCTGCTTTCTGTTCTCCAGGATCATAATATCCCGATCTATTCTATCGGAAAAGTCATTGACCTTTTTGCTGATCACTATTTTACACAGTATCGAAAAACGAGCAGTAATGCAGAGGGAATTTCTCAATTGCTGAGTTTGATGAGTGCCAATATTCAGAACAGCTTTACGTTTATAAATTTGATTGATACGGACCAGAAATATGGTCATCGCCAGGATCCCGTAGGATATGGCAAATGTCTGGAAGAAATTGACCGCGCACTACCGGCGATGTTGGATAAACTCCAGCAAGATGATCTTCTTCTGATTTCCGGCGATCATGGAAATGACCCAGCGGATGACAGTACAGATCATACACGAGAATTTGTTCCGATTATTGCATTTAAAAAAGGAGCAGAAAATGGTACTGATTTAGGAACTTTGGAAACTTTTTCAGACACCTCGGCTACAATTTTAGATGCTCATAAAATTAAGAATAGCTTGCAAGGAGAGTCGTTTTTAAGCAGGCTTTAAAATGAGTGGTATCGTTTTCTTATAGCATTAATAATTCATATATTTGAAAGATTGTTTAACTACCTCCTTTTTACATACGAAACTCGGTTTCTGTTCGTAGTTAAACCGAAGTAAATAATCGAATCTCAACTTAGATTTAAAACATAGTGGCTAAAAGTTCAGGCATTTCTACTCGCGAATCAGAATCACTGGATCGCTATCTACACGAAATTGGAAAAGAGAAACTTATCACCCCGGAAGACGAAGTACGTCTTGCCAAAGAAATTCAGAAAGGCTCCCAACGAGCTCTTGAAGATTTAACCAAAGCCAATCTCCGGTTTGTGGTTTCGGTTGCCAAGCAGTATCAAAACCAGGGATTATCTCTTGGTGATTTGATCAACGAAGGAAATCTCGGGTTGATCAAGGCGGCAAAACGTTTTGATGAAACTAGAGGTTTTAAATTTATTTCTTATGCCGTTTGGTGGATTCGTCAGTCCATCCTGCAGGCACTTGCCGAGCAGAGCCGGATTGTTCGTCTTCCGCTAAACAGGGTAGGTGCGTTGAACAAGATCGGTAAAGAGCTTTCCAAATTGGAGCAAGAATATGAGCGTGTTCCATCAGCAGCAGAGCTGGCAGAGAGCCTCGATATGACCGTGTCTGAAGTTGCAGATACGCTGAAAATTTCAGGTCGTCACCTCTCAATGGACGCACCTTTTGCTCAAGGTGAGGATAACAGACTTCTGGACGTTCTGGAGAATGAAGAAATTCCCGATCCGGATAATGACCTCATGGGAGAATCTCTTAAAGTTGAGATTGAACGGGCTCTCTCCAAACTTACAAAACGTGAGGCTGAAGTGATCAGGCTCTATTTTGGTATTGGCCGCGAGCACTCTCTCACACTCGAAGAGATCGGAGAGCGGTTTGACCTGACTCGCGAACGAGTTCGACAGATTAAGGAGAAAGCATTGCGTAAACTTCGACACCACAACAGAAGTGCTGCTCTGAGAGCTTATCTCGGATAATTCTCCGCGAAAAAATTAATAGATCAAAGGTGAAGTGTTTTCCCGCTTCACCTTTTTTATTTGCAGAAATCTTCTCTAATTCCACCATATGACTTCAAATTCACATGAATATGTGATTTGTGCTATTCAATTATCTTATTAGCTTGCCTAAATCATGAAGATCCGATTCCTCATACTTTCTTTGATTGCAGGCTTTGCTTTCCTCCAGGTTGCGGAGGCTCAATACCTGCCTTTCAGAACTTACTCTATTGAGGTAGGGCTTAGTGAATCTGTAGCTCAAGCCCTCATTCAGGACGAACGAGGATATATCTGGGTGGGAACCGGTTACGGTTTGAATCGTTTTGACGGCGTTTCCTTCAAACAGTATTATGAGGATGACGGCCTTGCCTCAAACGATGTTCATGCTCTTTTCCAGGACAGTGAAGGAACCATCTGGGTGGGAACAGAATTTGGCATATCTATTCTGCGGGGAGACACACTTATAACCCCGTCTTCCGTTTCACAATTGAATGAATACCCAGTTATTTCCATCACTGAAGACCAGGAAGGTAATTTTTGGTTTGGAACCGAATCGAATGGGGCGTGGATATTAGAGAAGAATGGCAACCTTGTTTCTGTTAATGAAACAATGGGGATTTCCATGCAATGGGTGCAAACGATCTATTCTGCTGACGATGGCACTATCTGGATCGGGTCCAGGGAAGGGCTGGCACGTATTAATGATGACCAAGTCAGGTATCATTCAACAGAGAATGGATTACCCGACAATCGAATTCGTCATATCACGGGAGATGATTTTGGACGAATCTGGATCGGTACATTTTCCGGTTTGGTGAAATATGAAAATGGAAATCTGAGTATTTATGACCGCTCTGATGGACTGCTGGATGATAAAATTCAAACAATAACAGTTGAAGACAGAAACCGGGTTTGGCTGGGAACGGAGAGTGGAGTTTCATTTTTTGACGGAAGGAATTTTCAAAATTACACGCGAGCCGAAGGTGTACCGGGTACAATCGTTCAATCTTCGTTGTTAGATCACGAGGGAAATATGTGGTTCGGTACGCTTGGCGGAGGAATGTGTATTTATGTAGGTGATTATTTTCAAAGTTTTAACATTGAAAACGGACTTACAAATAACGTAATCACCGGTTTTGCGGAGGGACCGAACGGCGACGTCTGGATTGCAACCTATGGCGGTGGCTTATTAAGGCATGACGGAGAATCGTTTCAGCCTTATGATGAATCGGATGGGTTGGTTGATAATATTGTTTTTTCATTTCTGCTGGATAGCCAAAATAGATTCTGGATCGGTACACGGGGTGGAATAAGCATTTATGAGGATGGTCAATTCAACACTTTAAGTCCCGATCGTTTTCCATTCGGCTTGGTTAGAAAAATTTATGAAGATGTGGAAAAGAATGAATATTGGATTGCTACCTATGAAAGCGGAGTGATTCAACTACAGGAAGAGGGATATATTCAACATCATACGGGAAATGGATTTTTGAATAACACCGTGATGGATATCAAGCGGGATGAGCAGGGAAATTACTGGTTTGCTACTTACGGCGGTGTGGCTATGTACGATGGTGAACAGTTTGAATATTTAACCATGGCTGAAGGCCTTCCAAGTAATGGAGTGATACATATTCACATTGATCATAATGGGGATAAGTGGTTCTCTACATTTAACGGCGTTGCAAAATATGATGGTGAATCCATAGAGCGCCTGTCACAGTCTGAACAGATCGACCTGATAACCTACTTCACCATCCAGGATTTGGAAAATCAGTATTGGGTGGGTACCAACCGAGGCCTTTACCGGCTGAACCCTGATGAATTGTTAGAAGCCGAAAATACACTTGAACGATTGCAATCATTCAGAGTCTACAACAAGAATCAGGGTTTGATTGCCAACGAGTTGAATGCCGGAGCTTCGTATGTAGCATCTGACGGAACTATTTGGCTGGGTACGGTAGAAGGGCTGAGCCATTTTTATCCAAGTGAAATCAGGGAAATTAACGCCCCACCGGGAATTGAATTTGAGGAAGTGATGGTGAGCGGTCGTATGATTAACCCGAAAGGCCAGCATGAGTTTGATAATGATGAGAATTTTGTACAGATATCGTACTCCGGTTTGAGCTATGAAGCACCGGATCAAATATTCTATGAATATCGAATGAGAGGGCTTGACCAGGGATGGCAAATTACCACAGAACGAACCATTCGGTATCCATCTTTATCTCCAGGTGAGTATGAATTTCAGCTTCGAGCCTATAATGCCGATGGCTTTGTAAGTGCAAAAAGAGCCCAATTCTCCTTTGATATTGCCTATCCCTATTATCTACAATGGTGGTTTTTTGTGTTGATTATTTTAGTAATTGTTGGGTTAATATTATTCTCAATACGGTATTTCAGAATTAAAAAGCAGGTGGATATTGAGCGGATGCGTGTTCAAATTGCAAGTGATCTGCATGATGATGTGGGATCATCTCTTACAGAACTTGCGCTCCAAACAGACTTTTTGCAGGCCGTTACTTCCGGCGATGATGTTAAGAAGACACTAAAGCAACTTGGTAAGCACAGTCGAAAAATTGTAAGCAGTTTGGATGATATTGTTTGGTCAATCGATTCCAGGAACGATACGGCAGGTGACCTAACAGACCGTATGCAGGATTATGTTAACCAAGTATTTGTAAATGGTGAAGTGAGTGTTTTTTATGATTTTGAAAATCTAAGAATGCATGAAAAGCTTCCGGTTGACGTTAAGGAGAACATATACCTTATTTTTAAAGAGGCAATTAATAATATTGTTAAGCACTCAAATGCGTCCCGGATTGATATCAGATTTTCATTTTCCGGCAAGTCGTATACGCTCGAAATTCATGATAATGGCACCAAAATTAAAAATGACAGGAAAACGGGACAAGGTTTACGAAACATGAAGATGCGAGCTGATCGTATAGGATCAGATGTAGAGATTGTTTCAAATGGCGGTTTTACAATTCGTGCAACCGGGTCCATAAAATAGACGGAGAATAGCCATGATTAACATCGGAATAGTAGAAGATAATGTGAAGATTAGGAATTTGATTCAGAGATTTCTCGATATGCAGGAATCGATGAGTTGTAAGGTGGCCGTGGATTCAGTTGAAGAGATGCTCGATCATCTCAAAGAGCACGAACCTCCGGATGTAATATTGATGGATATTCAATTGCCGGGAATGTCGGGAATTAAAGGGATTGGTATCATTAAAAAAGAATATCCGGATATTGAGATTATCATGCTAACCGTTTACCACGATTCACATAAAATCTTTGATTCCCTGGTTGCCGGCGCTTCGGGGTACCTGTTGAAACATACCTCTCTGCCCGAAATCAAAGAATCGATAGAAAACCTGGTTGCGGGTGGAGCACCAATGTCTCCCCAAATTGCTCGAAAGGTTATCGAACATTTCAATAAACCAGAACCTGAAAAGAAGCCCAAAAGTGATTTGACAGCTCGTGAGCAGGATATCGTGAACGGCTTGGTTGACGGACTGAGCTACAAATTGATTGCCGACCGGTATGATATTTCAATCGACACGGTACGCGCTCATATACGAAACATTTATAAGAAATTACACGTTAACTCAAAGGCAGAGGTAATTGCAAAATCCCTCCGTGGTGAAATTTAGAGATGTGCAATCGCATCACATGGTTATGTGATAGTTGATTGTTCATTTATGTTGTATTTTAAAATAAGAAAAGAAATTTACGGTAATTCCGGAGGCTATTATGAGACATTCAACGAAAATCACCACTTTTTTGATTGCGGTACTGGCGTTAACTGCAACAAGCTGCTATACTCAGCTTCGAACTACCTATAGTCCATATCCAGGAAACGGATACTATTCATCTGATAGCAATACGGAAAGAGTTGCATCGAATGAAAGATCTGTAGAAGAACGAGGCGATCAGGTTGTAAATGAAGAAGACTATACGCTGGGTTATGATGACGGCTGGTCGGATGCCGAGGCTTATTATTTTAAAGACTATGAGGCCAAGCGATGGTATGAAGAGTATGGAGCTACTCTTGCACACGATCCGTACGTTCGGCACTATACCTTGAATCACTATTATGGCCGGGGATACTCACCATTTCACTCTTATTACTATCCACATTATCCATACTATTCCTATTTTGATTCCTGGAACTTCTCAATTGGTTTTAACTTTGGTTGGGGATGGAACCGCTGGAATCATCGATATGCTTACCACCCGTTCTATGACTATTACGCATATCCCGGTTACTATCCATATTATGGAGGTTATTATGGCTGGGGCTATCGACCCTATTACGGCAATACGTTTGTAATCTATAATGGGTCTCGTGGAACAAACCGCAATTATGGCCCAAGAAACAACGGATTGTCGTCTCGCGGATCAGAAACAGTTCGCAGAACCCGATCAGATGCGAGAGTAAGAAATACAGCCAACAGAAGTGATATACGCTCGAATGCAAGATCCAGAAATGTAACGAATACCCGAAGCCGGGGTACTGTAAACCGATCGAGTGGAACAACCCGGTCGAGATCTTCCTCAACTGTTCGAAGCCGATCCGGAAATAACTCGAATAACCGTGGAACTGTGAACAGGAGTTCAAATAACCGGTCAAGGAGTTCGGGTACTGTCAACCGGAGTCGTTCCTCTACAAGCAGAAGCAATGGAACGGTTAACAGAAGCAGATCTACGTCAAATAATCGAAGCAACGGAACTGTAAACAGGAGTCGATCTTCTAACAGAGGCAATCAAAGTGCAAACAGAAGCCGATCATCAAATCAATCACGAGCGAATGTTGGCAGTGAAGGAGTGATCATAAGCCGCGGAACGTCGATTATAAGAAATCGTGACAATGATCAAAATCGAAATACAGTAAATCAAAGAGTTGATATCAATTCGCGTGACCGATCTGCAACGGTAAATAATCGCATCAGAAGTTATAACAATGCAAACAACCGAAATGCAGTTGAGTCTAATCGCCCTCAAACGCGCAGAGAACGATCGCTTAACTCGATCAGAAATAGTTTGTTAGAACAGAAGGCAGAGTCACCGAACCAGAGATATACCCGACAATCAAGAGACGGAAGTTCCAGCTTTTTTAACAACAGGGCTGTTCGGGATGTTTACAAGTCGATCATTGGAACAAGCCGATCTAACAATAACAGCAGATCATCAGTCAATCGATCGTCATCATCGAGCAAACGATCGTCTAGTGTAACTCGGTCCAGGTCTAATAATTCAAACCGATCTACCGTCCGATCAAGCCGAAGTTCATCATCGTCTAGTAAGAGTCGGGGATCTTCAAGCAGAAGCCGGTCCTCCTCATCTTCGAGAGACAGAAACTAACTTTGGCTTCGTAACATTTCAAAGTGTATAAATCATCTAAGGTAGGCGAGCTATGCGAAAAATTTTAAAAATAATCATCCTGTTTGTTCTTCTGTTTGGTGTTGATAAGGCCTTTTCACAGCATGATAATAACAGCCTTTTATACAGTAACCAAGCCGTGCTTTTTGGAGACCAGGGTGCTTCCTTTGATCCCATTTCAATCATAATGCCGGGTACAGCTGCAAAATCGGGTATTGGATCGTTTATGGATAATCCGGCAAGTATGGCGCTCTTTAACAAAAGTTATGTTGATTTTGGATTATCCTATGGAACTGTTCAGGAGGATGCCATTTACTTCAGCAACTCACAAATACAGGATAATAATCAGTTTAACCTGTCGAACATTGGATTTTTGTACACATTCCCGACAGAGCAGGG
>Ga0102931_1000661_pt1 | contig 16890 bp, 6 predicted proteins | sample SalPonR1_C_D1_MG_FD_79282 | JGI IMG/M metagenome (GOLD analysis project Ga0102931, IMG submission 79282) | Salt pond soil microbial communities from South San Francisco under conditions of wetland restoration - Salt Pond MetaG R1_C_D1_MG | ecosystem: Environmental > Aquatic > Marine > Intertidal... | reverse complement strand
GGAGGCTCATAATGACTGCTCAATTCTTCGAAGTCTTCAATACGAGCATCTGAGATAACATCCTCACGCTCCTCTCGAGCTTGTAACCGTTTCAGCACTGTTTCATCATTAGCCTGCACTTCAATGAAGTAAAAATCGGCCTCCAGGGAGATCATTTTGTCAACTAAATGTTGCCGGTCTTCTTTTCGGCTGTAGGTAGCATCAAGTATTACACTTTCCCGCCTGTCAATATGCTTTTCTGCCTGTTTGAGCAACCGGCCATAGGTTTTAATGGACATATCTCGCGTGTACATCTGTTGCCTTCTGGATGCATCTGTTCGTTCCTTGAGTGGCACCCCCATCAAATTCTTGCGAATACGGTCGGAGGAATAATGATCGACATTAAGCTTGTCGCTAAGCGCTGTGGCAACGGTACTTTTCCCGGTTGCAATCCGTCCCATAACTACCATAACTGTGGGACGTGAACCCAGTGTTGCATAGCGAAGGGACAAGTCAAAATATTCCCGCGCCCTGTGACGTGCTTTCTTCCGGTTCTCTTCCTCGACTTCCTCCTCTGCTGATTGCAAGCTTTTTACTTTTCCCTTCACGTAGGCTCGATAGCATTTATAAAAATCAAGGTGAAGCAGCAGGTCGGCATCGTTTAGAAGCTCCGCCATACGGTTCATAAAATAGCGCTCTTCCCTACGGCAGCGGTTAAAGTCGAGATCCATCGCCAAAAAGGCCAGGTCGGCTGCGGTATCTCCATATCGGAAACGGTCATTAAATTCGATGCAATCGTAAATCCTTACCTTCTCCGGAGTGATATGGATATGCTCCAGGTGCAAGTCGCCGTGCCCGTCTACTATACAGTTATTGCGAATTCTGCGATCAAAAAGAGTGTCAAAACGTTTGTAGTACTCCTCCGTATATTTCTGTATGGACCGGTATCCTGTTTCATCGATGGTATCCCCCACAAAACTTTTGGTCTGCCGGAAATTCTCATCCGTATTATACCTGATCTTCTCTATTTCACCCCATTGCTTAATCTCTTTGCCCGTTTCCTGCTCGTTATAAAATGCCGATAACTTCTCTGCAATCCGGTCAAGGTGACCGGTGCTAAGCTCATCTCTCTCAATATATGAGGGCAGAAAATGTTCCTCACTTAGCTTTTTCATTTTAACGGCATACTCCACGATACGCCCATTTCCAGAACTATCGATGTTATAGTTGCCGCCTTCTTCTCTCACCGTAACCACGCCAAGATAGATATTGTCACATAGTCGCCTGTTTAACTCTACCTCCCGATGGCAGTAATGCTTTCGTTTATCCAGCGTACTGAAATCAAGGAACTCGAAATTTACGGGCTTTTTGAACTTATAGACAAAGGGGCCGGCAATAAATACGTGGGATATATGGGTCTGTATATGCTCTATGCTGCCCGTAGCATGTTTATAAGAGTTGGGGTCTTTTAAAAACTGAAGCAACTTAGAATCCATATATGCGCTAATTCAGTTTGAATTTTTCTTAGACTGATCCTTGAAAAGATGACTAAAACGAACACTTATTTTTTATACAATACAAATTTTATCAGTTGTCCGACAACCAGGGGCACCAGGCTCATGCCGATGATGATCAACCATCCGGAAAAGTCAGGAGGTACAACCTGCATGACTTCAGCCAGTACCGGTACATATAATGCAGAAAGAATGAGAATGACACAAAGGCCTAAGGCTCCCCAAACATAAGGGTTCCGGGTGATGGTATTGTTAAAGATTTCAGAACCCTCGGTTCTCATGTTAAATACATGCCAGAGCTGGGCAAATGCCAGTGTCAGAAACGACATAGTTACCGCTTCCGTCTGGTTCAAATCGGACTGATTAAGTGCAATAAAAAGTACACCAAGCACGGCAGCGGTAATTAATAAGCCGTACCCGCCTATGCCCAGCCAGTCTTTATTGGTCAATATAGGCTCATCCGCATCCCGCGGTGGGCGGCTCATTACACCCTCTTCTCCTTTGCCTACCCCCAGGGCCAGTGCCGGGAATACATCCGTCACCAGGTTTAGAAAGAGGATTTGCAGCGGCAGCAGCGGCAGGGGCGCCCCGGCAATGGTGGCGAGGCCGACGATGAGCACTTCACTGACATTACAGGAAAGCAGGTAAAAAATAAATCGCTTGATATTACCGAATATAATGCGGCCCTGCTCAATGGCAGAAACAATTGTCGAAAACTTATCATCGGTAAGCACCATATGGGCAGCTTCTTTAGCCACCTGGGTGCCCCGCTGACCCATAGCAATGCCGATATCGGCCTTCTTTAAGGCCGGCGCATCATTGACCCCATCGCCGGTCATCGCTACCACCTCACCTCTTTTCTGGTACAGTTCGATCAGGTCGAGTTTCTGTCCCGGACTTATCCTGGCAAAAATATTCGCTTTATTGAAGGAGTGGTCATCTTTCAGCGAGTCTTCCATGGTACCGTCGGTCGGCAGGTCAGAACCATGTATAACAACCGCACCTTCATCCTCTTGCAGCCCTACCTCCTTCGCAATGTAGCGCGCGGTCTCTTTTTGATCACCGGTTACCATAATCACCCGGATACCAGCCTGCTGGCATTTCTGAATGGAAGGTTTGACATCCGTCCTCGGCGGATCCAGCAAGGTGATAAGCCCGATAAATGTCAGGTCCTCGTAGGGATCGCCTTCGGTAGTATCGCTGTCGCGGTAAGCCAGGCCTATGATTCGAAGCCCGTCTTCCGCCATGCGATTATTGACAGATCTCCAGTATTCGCGTTCTTCATCATCAAAATCCCTGCTTCCGTCGGCTGTCAGTACGGAACCGCAGTGCTGCCATAATGCTCCGGGTGCTCCTTTTACAAAAATGCGATGCTCCCCATCCGAAATCTTGTTCCAGGTAGCCATCATTTTTACTTCGGCATCGAATGCCTCTTCGCGGGCTTCCGGGTAGTCAGCTGACAGTTCTCCCAGTTCAAATCCCGCGGTTCGTGCCGCTCTCAACAGGGCCACCTCCAGCGGATCTCCGGAGGCTTCCCCGGATTCTTTATCAGATAGCGAGGCATTATTACAAAGAGCACCGGTTGTAAGTGCCAATTTCAGCTGTTCGTCTTCTTTAGGGTCAACTGCCTTTTCTTTCTCTTTAAACGGGTTATCACCTTCCGGTTCCAGCTTGATCTCCCGGTCGCGGAACAGAATATGGGTAACTGTCATCCTGTTTTCCGTCAGCGTGCCTGTTTTATCACTAAAAATGATACCGGTTGTACCCAGTGTCTCCACAGAAGAAAGCTGATTTATCAGTGCATTTTTTTCAGCCATCAGCTTCATGCCTTTGGCAAGCGCAATCGTCGCCACTACCGGCAGCCCTTCGGGAATGGCTGCAACCGCCAGGGCTATACCCACTTCAATCATCAGGTAAATTTCCTTTCCCGAAATTATGCCCGACAAAGTTACAAAGAGTGCCACTACCAGTGTGAGTGCAATCAGCCGGTAACCGAGTTTATCCAGCCTTTCCTCCAGCGGGGTCTGTTCCGATTCGGCTTCCTCTACAAGGGATGAGATACCCCCAAGCTCCGTCTCCAGTCCGGTAGATACGACCACCCCTTCACCGGAGCCTCGCGTAACCGCCGTGCCCTTGTAAAGCATATTACTTCGTTCCGCCAGCAGGGTCTCTTCGTCTAAAGGATCAGTACCTTTGCCAACCGGCATGCTCTCTCCGGTTAAGGCCGACTCATCCGCCTGAAGTTTCGAACTCTCTGTGATTCGTATATCTGCGGTAATGATGTCTCCGGCCTCCACGATTACCATATCTCCCGGAACCAGCTCTACGGCGTCGACTTCTCTGATATCACCGTTTCTGCGCACGCGGGTCTTAACTTTACCCATTTTAAGCAGGGCTTCCATAGATCGCACAGCCCTGATTTCTGTAAAGAAGCCGATTGCGGTATTAATAATGATTACCGCAATAATAGCCCATGCCTCGATTATCTCTTGGTACATAAAGGAAACCACAGCAGCGACAACGAGCAGAAGTATAATCAGGCTTTTTAGCTGATCCCAGAGAATGGCCCACAAGCTTTTTTCCCGGTGTTCCCGGAGCTTATTATATCCATAGGTGTCCAGACGCTTCCGTACCTCCTCGTCGCCAAGGCCCTTGTCTGATTGGACATTCAGGCTGTCTACTATCTTCTCAAACGAAAGCGCCCACGGATGAAGGTTTGACTCGCCTTCCACAGCCGACTCACTCGTTGATTCCTTAGTTTCTTCTTTAGTTGAAATCAATTTAATCGGGGGTTCAGTTACTTAAAAACAGGGGAACGGGGCTATTTTTTACCAGCTCATGGGTTGTAGATCCGAATGTAAGCCTTCGTATGGCATTCATTGAATGTGCCCCCATAATAACCAGGTCAGCTCCGGTATCCTTCACGTGACCTATAATTTTGTCTCCGGTATTGCCCTTGTCCAGTAAATTTTCCCGGATATTTTTATAACCGTGCGCCTTAAGGTAGTCACTCGCCAGATGTAGCAGCAATTTTGATTTGTCAACTGTAGTTTCATTGTCGAGGTCACAAACATGCACAATATCCATCTCCAGGTTCTTACCGAAGGGTTCAAGCTGAACAAACCACTGAAGCGACCGTGCGGAGGCATTGCTTCCGTCATGGGCAACGACCACTCGTTTGATATCCTGATCTGACTCATTAACCACCAGTGTCGGTGCCGTGCTTTTCTTCACGATATCGGCCAGCGTATCGGTATCTTTTTTCGGGCGATTAAAAAAGAAATGAGATTCGCGTCCGATTACAAGCAAGTCATGATATTTGAGATCCTCTATTATCCGTTCGTAAGGCACGCCTTCTTCCATTAACTGGCTGTGTTTGACACCTGCCTTATCAGCCATCTCTTCAAAGGTATCCAACAGGCGTGCCGCCTCCTTCCTGGAATCTTCCGTCATATGCTTGCGAAGTTCTTCGGCATAGTAGATAGTACCGATTGCCCCGCCGCCGACCTGGGCTGCAATATTGACCGTATCAACCACCGCGAGGCCGGAAACCGAAGCTTCAAATTTTTTGGCCAGCTTAATGGCAAAACGCATGGCTAAAGGCGTATCAATATCAAGGTCCAGTGCTACCAGAATTCGGTTAATCATGTCTTTACCCTTTCATTTAGTAGTTAGTAAGATTTTCCAGGGAAACCTTATGCGAAACAATCCCTCCTTTTAAAGTGGCTTTCTTTTCAGTTGCCTCGGGAAAACCGGTATCATATATCTCATTAACCAATTCCGCTATTTTTTCCGGGAAGAATTTGTAGTCGGCAAGCCCTGAATTCAGTGCCTTCAATGGCAATTCCGGTACCTGGGCCGAATCGGGATGCTGAACTATAACCGTGCCACCCGCGCGCTTAACACTCTTAATGCCTTCAAAGCCATCCTCCCCATGCCCGCTTAAGAGAACAGCCAGAACATCGCGGCCAAAGATATTGGCGGCCGAACGGAATAAGTTATTGATGGAGGGACGTACATCCAGCTCGCGCGGACCTCTGTGCACTTTAAGAAAAGGCTTGCAGCTCCATCCGCTGATTTCACAGTGGAAGCCTCCCGGAGCAATCCAGACCATGCCCGCCTGTAAAAGTGCTCCTTCACCGGCTTCTCTTACCGTTAGCTTAGAGCGCCTGTTCAGTACCTCGGCAAGCTCGGCCGTATAGTATTTAGGGAAATGCTGAACAACGACAATGGGTATATCGAAGTTTTCCGGAAGAGCAGATACCAGTTCAGTCAGCGCTGTAGGCCCGCCGGTGCAGGCACCGATAACCAGAACCTTTGGTTTGCGCGCTTTCATATCTTTACCGCTGACACCAGCCTTCTTAGGATCTTCAATAAGCCGTGCTATTTTATGCCCGGACTCCCGGTTTTCGTCCTTCAGGCGTGCGGACATTTGAATAATCGGTATAAGCCTCTTTGTAAAATGCCGGCTGGCAAATAGCAGGTTCTGCCCAAGTCTCGGCTTGGTAATAAAATCCAGTGCGCCGGCTTCCAGGGCAGAAAGTGCCAGCTCAGCCCCTTCCGGGGTGCGCCGGCTCAGTACCACCACCGGACACCGGGGAAAATCGGCTTTCAGACCTTCCAGTATTCGAAGGCCTTCGTTGGATTCAATATCCAATAAAATGACATCCGGACTTGAATCCCTGACTTTCTTTTCAACCTGGCCGACATTGCCGAAGACCCCTGTTACTTTAAAAGGGGCATGTTTCCTCAGCGTACCGGCAATGGCCTGTCGTGCCAGTATGTTTTGCTCTATAATCAAGACTTTGATCGGTTTCATGGCTAAATACCCGGTTAAATCCTTAAAATTGTAGAAGCAATAGCCCGATGATAATGTTATATCAAAGATACTGATTTAGACTCAGAAACGCTGTACGGTGCTGAATAATCCTTATGTAAGGAATACCACTACATTAACTCTTTTTTCTGATTGTCAGATTTACTTGATGCACCTTACCGTCAGGCTTCAGCTTTATTTTCAACTTGCCTGCTGATGACTTTATCTGCTCCCCGTCAACCGTTCCCTCCACTTTTCCCTTTTCCAGCCCTTCCGGGTTCCTGACCCTGATTTCATAGCGAGTGTCTTCGGCTAAATTATTCAGGGTTACGCTAAACTCTTTCCAGCCGGGACTTATGGAGGGATCAACAATCAGGGTATGTTCATTCACAATTTCAAAACCCAGAATTGATTCCAGGATCACGCGATACATCCAGCCGGCGGAACCGGTATACCAGGTCCACCCTCCCATGCCGGTTAGCGGCGGCTCACCGTAAATATCGGCGGCTACGGCATAGGGCTCCACTTTATAACGGTCTGCCTGCTCCCGGTTCAGGCTGTGAGTAACCGGTGTAAGCATCTTCATCAGCTCAACCGCTCGCCGGCCCCGGCCTCTTTCGGCCAGTGCTCTCACCAGCCATAAAGCGGCATGCGTATACTGCCCGCCGTTTTCCCTAACTCCCGGCATATATCCTTTGATATAACCCGGATTCTGCTCGGTGCTTTCAAATGGCGGTACCAGCAGGCGAATAATGCCGTCTTCTTCGGAAACAAGGTGTTTTTCTGCAGATTCCAGCGCCTGCCTTGCCTTTTCGGGCGGTGCCGCACCGGATATTACAGACCAGGCCTGCGCTATGGCATCGATAATACACTCCTCGCTCTCGGAAGAACCCAAAGGAGTGCCATCGTCGTAATAAGCCCTGCGATACCATTCGCCGTCCCATCCTTCACGGTTCAAATGCGTTTTCAGCTCTTTTTTGAATGACTCATAGCGATCGATCCTATCGCGGTCTCCCTGCTTCTTACAAATCGGCAGGAAATCATTTAGAATCTTGTATAAAAAGAATCCCAGCCAGACGCTTTCACCTTCTCCCTTTTCACCGACCCGGTTCATGCTGTCGTTCCAGTCGCCGGCACCGATCAAGGGCAAACCGTGCCTTCCTTTGGTCAGGGATTTATCAATGGCTCTGCAGCAGTGCTCGTAAATGCTTTCGGTTTGAGAGGTAGTTTCCGGCTGCAGGTAGGCTTCCTGCTCCCCTTCGTTCAACTGACGGGCACTGACAAATGGAACCCTTTCCTCAAGCAGTTTCTCATCCCCCGTCCTTCTCAGATATAAGGCCGTGACATAGGGCAGCCACAGCAGATCGTCTGAAATACGGGTACGGGTACCGCGATCCGTCGGCGGATGCCACCAGTGCAGGACATCCCCTTCTTCAAATTGATGCGAGGCATGAAGCTTTATCTGATTGCGCGTCAGGATTTTATCCAGGTATATTGCTGAAGATGAATCCTGCAGCTGGTCGCGAAAACCGTAAGCCCCGCCCGACTGGTAGAAACCTGTCCGGGCCCACATCCGGCATGCAATATTCTGGTACTGCAGCCACCCGTTAGCCAGGAAATTTAATTCCATTTCCGGAGTAGCTATCTGTACGCCCCCCAGCTTTCTCTCCCATACCTCTGAAGCATCCCTGAGAGACTGTTCAATGATTGCCTCATCACGGTATTTGCTGAGTAAATCAACGGCCCCGTCTTCCGACCCGGCTTCTCCCAGCAGATAATAGACACTGACATTCTCTCCGGAATCGATATTCAAGGTAACCCTGCTCGCGGCACAGGGATCGAAGCCTATCCCGAATTTGTCATTCAGGGGGATATCCTTTTCAAGCGCTGCTGGATTTCTAAGGCTGCGATTTTTGCCCAGGAAATGTGACCTGTCAGAGCTGTACTGCGGTTCCTCCAGTTTATGCGAACTGTACTGACCGGTAAATGCAACCCGGCCGGCGAACTCGTTGTTGTAATGGTTTCTGGCCAGGATTCCGCCCGTATCGCTATGCCACTCTGTGAATACATGCCTGGATGATCGATACCTGAACACCCCTAATACCCAATCCAGGTAACGGAAAAGCGTCAGTTTGCGCCGGTACAAGCCGTTGTTGCTAAGTTGCAGCTTAATAATCTTAACCGGATCATCGGGTGTAGCCCAAGTCGTTACTACCTGTTCCAAATTCAGGGTTTCGGTTTTATACCTGGTGTACCCGAAGCCGTGCCGGACCTCGTAATGACCGGAACCGGGTACCGGCTTGGGGGTTGGCGACCAATAGAAACCGCTTTCTTCATCCCGGATAAAAACTGCTTCAGAAGGCGGATCCACTACCGGATCGTTGGACCACGGTGTCAACCTGTTTTCCCGGCTATTTCTGCTCCAGGTATATCCCGACCCGTTATCCGTAGCCAGGAAACCGAAATTCTCATTGGCTATTACATTGATCCATGGTGCCGGCGGAAAAGTCAGTTCTTTATCGCCCTTGGGTGCATCAAGATGGATTACATACTCCTTGCCATCTTTGGCAAAACCTCCATACCCGTTGTAAAACATTAAATCGTCCGGCTTGGTAAACCGCTTTACCTCATCCTCCAGAATATTAACCGGTTTGAATGATCTAAGCTGCTCTTTTTCCCCGGAAGAGGACGTTTGATGGTCCCCGAACTTCAGTTTAGGCAAGTGTCCTTTCATCACCGCTTCTGCCACTGTAAAAAGCAATACCCGGTCATCAGGCTGCATCTCATCACTGCGCAGTACAAAAATCCCGCCCCTCTTATTGAGCCATTGACGCTCCATTGATTTCTGAATGTGGTCATGAATGGAATCCTGCAGCTCATCGATATAGGAAGGCGGATGATCGTTTATGATCACCAGGTCAATATCCAGGCCTTTCAGGCGCCAGAGAGAATGAGCCTTCAAAAGCAGCTCCACATTGCGGAGGTATTCAATATCGTGTATGCAATAAATTAATATGGGCAAATCTCCCGATATGCCGAAGGACCACAAACCCGACTGTGTCTTCCTGTTTCTCTTCAGCAGGTCTTCCCCTGCCCTCATGGCTTCACTGCCATAAATCATGGCCCCGGCCAGTTTTTGGAAATAATTGGCCTGGCGGCCATTCAGCCCGATATGGTCAAGCTCAACCTTGCCGTAGATCGAAGCCAGTTCAAACACCCGGTCGGTAGCATAGGGATTATCATAGCGATCGGCCATGGCAATAGCCTCTTCCCTGTTATTTACCTTGCCAAGGCCAAAGGTAAGACTCACCTTTTCTCCGGGCTTCAGTTCAATGGTTTTTCTTATGCTGAATATCGGGTCGGGTACATTACCCATGGTTCCCTTGAACCGGTGATCCCTGTCCATGGCCAAAGGATCCCGGAGGTCTCTGCCCCTGCCTATAAAAGCTCCACGGTCTGTTTCAAACTGCATGGGACCTATTCCATTTTCGTTTTCCTCACTGGCCAGGGTATGTACCAGCCAGGCGGGTTTCTCCTGTTCGCTGCGCGGTTTCCGTTTTGCCACGAGGGCATGATGTTCAGGAATATGGTCGGTCTGGACAAATAGATTCGAAAATGCCGGATGAGACAGGTCGGCCTCCTGCTCATTTACTACAATCTCTGCATAGCTCGATACCTCAAACTTCCTTTTCCTGTCGGCATAGTTAGTGATTGTCAATTTCCTCAGTTCGATATTGTCTTCCGGAGATACGCATACCTCCATGAACGATTCTGTCCACTCATCCACCCTGGCGATCTGTACCTTTCCGGGATGAAACCATGAATCGTAGCGATCGGCCTTGCGCCCGACAGGGTTATGTCCCATTGACCAGTACTCATTGCTTTCAAGATCTTTGATATAGAAGAAGAAGCCGTAAGGATCATTCACCCGGTCGGGCCTCCAGCGTGTTACCGTAAGGTTATCACAATAGGAGTAGCCGGATCCGGTGTGAGTTATCATTGTTGAATAGCGCCCGTTTGACAGGATGTGAGTACGAGAAGGTGTGTCGGTCAGGCTATCCCGGCCGGCATGTTCAACTTCAACCTGGTTCTCCTTTTTCTCACCCGGTTCTAGCTCTACATCAATAGGACGCGGTTCCTTGATGGGTATGCCCCTTGGTATCCGTTCCTGAAGCAGCAGGTCGCAAGACTGCACCAAAGGATCATTATGAAATAATTGCTGTATCCTGTTGTCATTCAATACATTAGAAAGGGACAGCAGAATCATTCCCTGGTGATGGGCCATATACATTTTTACAATGGTTTTTTCGGCATCCGGCTCGTTTATCCGGTTCGAGTAATCGACGGATTCATAAAAGCCATACAGGCTGAATGCCCCCTCTTTTTTCAGTCTTCTCAAATTTTGAAGAGACGATTCCGGGTCAACCATAAGCGCCAGCATGGATGCGTAAGGAGCAACCACATAATTTTCAGCCAATCCCCGCTTAAGCCCGAGGCCCGGCGCTCCAAAAGCCCGGTACTGGTAATGCAGCTCAAGATTCAGTACGCCATAGCCGCTTTCTGAAAAACCCCATGGGTAATTTCTGGATTGTCCGTAATTCTCCTGCCACTTTACCACATTGTCGTATGTGTTGCTGAGTAAGGTCTCTTCGTACCGCGACATAAATAGCAGCGGCATAAGGTATTCAAACATCGTACCGCCCCACGAAAGCAGGATCTCATTACGATTGATGCTGGTCAACCTCCGGCTGAGGCTGAACCAGTGTTCCGGGGAAACTTCTCCCTTTGCGATAGCCAGGTAAGATGCCATTCTCGCCTCACTGGCAAATAGGTCATAGGTTCCTTCATCAAGCGAAGCCCGGTCTGCGTTATAGCCGATGCTGAAGAGCTTGCGATCGCGCTTATAAAGCAGGCTGAAGTCCATCTCGTAGACCATCTCGTCGCACCATCCGGAGAACTTGCGCAATCTTGCCAGCCAACCCGATACCGAAGGTTCCGTTTTTAAGTCTCTAAGAGAAATTTCGGTTTCCCCAAGTGCATCCCATCCCTCAAAATGCTTTGCTCCCTCTACCTCTTCAATCTCCTCCAAGACCCTCTGAACCTGGTGTAGCGGGCGTTCAAACCAGAACTCAACATCCGCGACTTTCAAGTCACTTTTCTCACCGAGAAGCCGGTCCATTTCAAATTCATCTACTTCACGGGCTATGACCTTTAATTGTTTTAGCTTTTCTTTCCATTCACGAATACCCGGCAGCTCTTGCTGCGGAATAGCCTTCTTTAGTTCGCCAAGGGTATGTTCAACTTCATCCCAAGGCTCAGAAGAAGATTGCGTTTTCTGTTTTAAGGCACCCAAAATATCCTCCAACACCCAAACTGTCTCCCTCAGCCCCTCCCAGAATGCCGGATTGGGCCATCTGTCACTCTTGATATCTTGAAGTGCCTGCTTTACAACTATCAGCGAACCTGCCAAATTGCCCGAGTCAACGGTTGAAATATACCTGGGATTCAGCAATTCGCGGTTTTCAATATTGTACCAGTTATATAGGTGACCATTATACTTTTCCAGGAGCTTCATACTTCCCAGCATGTTTCCTAATGTATCTAATAACTCTTTTAGTGCTATATACCCGGAATCATAAGCAGTTACCAAGGCCGTTAGGGCCAAGCCTATATTGGTAGGAGACGTTCGTTTTACACTTCCCAGGTAAGGATCTTCCTGGTAATTGTCCGGCGGCAGCCATGAATGCTCTTCGGTGACAAATCGATCAAAAAAGTGCCATGTCCTACGGCCGTAGACTCGCAGCTCCCGCAGGTCTTCTTCTCGCAGCCGCTTCCTTTCTGTTTTCAGTTCCTTGCTCATGGTCCACGCAAAAAACGGTGCCGAAGTCCAAATCAAAGCAAAGGGTATGGCCAGGTACAATACCTGCGGTTCAAATACAGCTGCCAGGGCAACACAGAGGGCCGACCAAAGCCAGTTGACCCACATCTTTTTGTAGTATTTAAAGATATCTACCCTCGATTCCTTCTCGGTTTGGGAAGCAGAAACCCATTCCAGCAGCAGGTTCTTTGAAAAAGTCACCCGCCACAGGGTGCGAAATATGGCGTCAAGTGCAACATATCCCTGGTGCGGCAAAAACATGAGCGTGGTAGCCGCCTGTATGGTATTGATTTTCATGTCGGCTTTAACCTTTTCGAAATAGAGCTTCCAGGCTACCCGGGCCGGACGTGTGAATATCTGAACCGAAAAACTGGAGTAGATAGGAAATGCGATAATTCCCAGGGCGGCGACCGTGCCAATAATCGGTGATCCGGGAAGAAACATCCAGTCAGCCAGCAAAAATACCAATATAAAAAATGGATTAAGTGATCTCCTTAAATTATCAAATATCTTCCATTTGGAAATTATGTTAATGGGATTACTTTCCTTAGCTCCGCCGCCCCCCGGAACATTATACAACAGCCAACGGGCAATTTGCCAGTCTCCCCTTATCCATCGATGGTTGCGCCTGCTATAGCTGAGATACGTTGAGGGATAATCATCAAATAACTCAATATCCGTTACCAGGGCTGCCCTAAGGTAGGTGCTTTCCAATAAATCATGTGAGAGTACCGTATTCTCAGGAAAACGCTCGCCCAGTATGGATTGGAAAACCTTGACATCATACAGGCCTTTGCCTGTGTAAACCCCTTCTCCAAACAGATCCTGGTATATATCAGAGACAGCTGTCGTATAAGGATCAATACCGACGTTACCGGAAAAGATTTTAGAGAACCAGGTACGATTGGCAGATTTTGGGGGGATTGAGATCCTGGGCTGAAATATACCGTACCCATGCTCCACCATATCCCCTTCCTCATTCAGCTCTGCCCTGTTCATCGGGTGGGCAGCGGTCCTGATAAGATCCTTTGCACTGTCCGGGGGAAGCTTGGTGTCTGCATCGAGGGTTATCACATAGCTGACCGGAACATGCTTGAGGCCTTCAATAAATTCTTTTTCAAGGGTGAAAAAATCGTTATCCGCATCCGGATTAAGCAGCAGCTCGTTCAGCTCCTCAAGCTTGCCTCTCTTTCTCTCCCACCCCATCCATGAGTTTTGTGCCGGGTTCCACTTTCGGTTTCTATGCAGCAGCTGAAACTTCCGACCGTACTTGCAGTTATGGCGGCGATTCAGCTCTTCTATCTCTTTTATGGCCGCATCCAGTACTTCCCGGTCTCCCGGCATATGCTCTTCGGGCGCATCGGTATAATCTGACAATAGGACAAACTGAAGCGCTCTCCCGGGATTGGCCATCGCCCTGATTTCAAGAGCCTCGATTTGTTCTCGCGCATCTTCCGCCGAGCTTAGCAGGGTCGGAACGACTACAAGAGTTCGATACCGGTCAGGAATCTCCCTGTCAAGATCCATTTTGGGCAATATCCGGGGCGGGATAAAAAAAGCCAGGATTCGGTTTGAGGAAACCACTGACAATTCAAGCGCCGGCATGAAGGCAAAAACCAGCGCCGCAGCGGTGAGCCACGCCGGAGCCCCCAGGTAATTAGAAAAAAAGCTTATAATTGCCAGAAAAACGATCAGGTGACTAAGGATAAACAGAAAGTATCCTGATTTGTGTTTTTCCATAAAGCGCTGAAATCGTTCCAGCCAAGGGGTTCTATATTCAAGTTCTGCTACAATTTCATCGTAACCGCGGCCCATCAGGTAATACCCGACATGCGCTTCCTTCACCTCTTCATCACCATTTTGTTCTGAGCGCTTATCGGCCAGCTGCAGAATTTTTTCTGCAACCTCATCTTCGGTATATGTTGAATGAGAACTTAGTTTTTCGACCTTCTTGCGATAGGTGTCTCTCGTTTTAAAATCCATATCACTGTAAAAACCTGCCGGATCAAGCCGAAGGATCTTTTCAACTACCGAACAGTTTTCAATGAAATCGGCCCAATTGGTTTCAGATACCTTTCGAAGCGATGAAATCGCATTTTGTATACTCAGATGCAGCTGAGAAGTCTTTTGTGCAAGATCGCGCAGGCATCCCTCCAGCGAAGTGTCGAGCTGTCTGAATTGATAATCAAACCATTGCCGCTCGTTGTCAGTCAGCAACCCCATAGACTGCAGTTTTCGGGCCATAATGGTAAGGAACAGCTGCCGGTCGCTGTCTTTTTTGAAGTTCATTTCGGAAAGTTTGCGCAGTACAAATCCGGGCTCCTCCGACCGGTCATCCAGAACTCCTTCCAGGTGTTTATTCACCTTTTCCGTCAGCTTTCTCTGTTTCAATAGCTCCTGCGAACGTTCTGCAAGACGCACTATCAAGACGAACCTGACGATAATGGGTACCGCCCAGAGTTCCCCCAGTTTCAGAGTAAATGCATTCTGGTAAGACTGAACGGCATTCAGCGTATTTTCTTTGTCAATGATATTATCACTGATGGCAGCCAGCTTCTGAACCAGTTCATAGATTCTGGGAAACCCCCTGTAGGGGCCCTCACTGAGCCTGGGTAATTTTTCGTAATAGGTATAAGGCAGGTCCTCTTTCAGCTCAACTATTTGCTCCTGGATAATGTAAAAGTTATCAATCAGCCATTCTCCCGCCGTGGATAGCTCTTTTTGTTTCTTGGCTGCCGAGGCCAGTTCGCGATAGGCTTCTGTAAGCACCTCTCGAGAGGAGCTCAGTATGGGGTCAATTTTCTGTAACGGCTTTTTGGATAGCGTAACAACTTGCTCAGAGGCCAGCTCACGGACTTCTTGTTCCAAATACTGTTTATTAAAATGTACCTGTGTTTCCGGTGCCATTTAAACCCTGTTTATACTATACCCTTAATGTTTTATGAGTGGAAGCTCTTTGGCTTTGTACCTGAGATTGGCTTAAGCTCTTACGCTCCGGCCGAACTACCTGATCTCAATGATATCTTTTGTTCCATCCTTTTCTATGATCTCCATGCTGTGAATCCATCCCCGCTCATCTTCATCCACATATATTTCAAGCGGATCCAGAATCATGCGGTTCAGGTCCTCGACTTTCACATCCAGCAGGTTGCCTTTGGGATCGTAGGTAATGCCTTCCATAACCAGCCAGGAGGTTTCCGGCTGCGCGCCGAACTCACCGGAAAGAATCTGAATGCCCATATATTCAGGCTGCTTATCTTTCAGGAATGATTTTGAAAATGTATCGAAATAGCTTTGCCAGTCTTTTTTTTCAATCTTTCTAACTGCCATTTTAGTCCTCTTTTGGTTTAAAAGTTAATTTCTGATGAAATAATGAGTAAATGAGCACACAATATTAGACAGGTCAGACCTACAAGTCTTGAAGGAGAAAGTATTACATTCTGACACTTATATAACTTTTTTAACCTCATATTTAGTTTAAGTATTCCTCTTATCTCACTGCCAAACTGTTATTTACCTTATATTTGTAATTTTAGCATATGAGAAAACTCATGCTGTTACTAATATTTGTTTGTCAATGGAAGCCACCTATGTCGGGCATTTCACTTCCCGGATCGTGAGTCCACTATTTTTTACTATTTCTTATGAGGATATCCCGGTCAACATGTCCGTATACATCTTCCTTATGATGCTGGTGGAAAGCGTTGACCAGAAAAAGGATAGCCAGAGTGCCGGCCATGGAAAAGAGCAAGCCGTCACCAAAATTCAATACGATGCCGATAATACCCGTCATGATGGCTGCTGATACACCCCAAATCAAATTAACGGTGACGCTTGTACCCTCTTTGCCCATTATGGCCCCAACGGTCAAGCCGATCACCAGTCCCAGCGTAGTGAACCAAAATATTGCTGTTGCACTTATTTCAATCATAATGCCTCCTTATTAATTGAGCTTCAGTATTAGATAAAGCTATTGCATGAATAGTACTGTAGGAAATTCCCTGAGCCGGCTGAAGTATAATTTTGACATTGTGCCTGCCGGCTCCCGGGTCCAAGCTTAGAACAGCCATACTTTTAATCGCATCTTATTGACTTTATTACTTAATTGATTTCAATACCGCAAAATTGAGTGCTTAATAATTAGTAAGAGGGGTTAAAATGGCAGCAAAAAGTAAAATCAAGCAGCAGTTTACCGACCACTTGCTCAGAGATCTTGAAGCTTTAGAAACTATGCTCACAGAGCAGGTCTTTGAGAAAGGCAAAACCCGTATCGGTGCCGAACAGGAGTTTTGCCTGATCAAATATTCTCTTCGTCCTGCCATGATGGCTATGGAGATGCTCGACCATCTGAATGATGATCATTTTACTACCGAATTGGCAAGGTTCAACCTGGAGCTTAACCTCGAGCCGCTGGCTTTTACGGAAGGTGCCCTGTCGCAGCTCGAGAACAACCTGATAAGCAAACTGACCAAGGCTAATAAAACGGCTCATTCACTGGGGGCCAAAATTATACTCACCGGTATACTGCCCACTATTTCCAAGAAAGACATTGAAATTGAAAATATATCCCCCAAAGAACGATATAGGCAACTGAACGAAGCCATACTTGCGGCACGGGCCTCCAACTTCGAATTTCATATTTCCGGCATCGATGAGCTGATTGACAGTCATGACAACGTGCTTTTTGAATCATGCAATACCAG
>Ga0102931_1000660_pt1 | contig 16918 bp, 15 predicted proteins | sample SalPonR1_C_D1_MG_FD_79282 | JGI IMG/M metagenome (GOLD analysis project Ga0102931, IMG submission 79282) | Salt pond soil microbial communities from South San Francisco under conditions of wetland restoration - Salt Pond MetaG R1_C_D1_MG | ecosystem: Environmental > Aquatic > Marine > Intertidal... | reverse complement strand
CCGGACGCGCCGGACAGCAGGTCCGCCAGGACGCGGGCAATGACCCAAGCCTGCGCCAGCCAGACCAGGCTGGCAGCCACCGAAAGCGCCCCGGGCGGGGCGATCCCGAGGAGTCCGTGTCGCGGGTTTGGCGCCATGCGCGCATGCTCCTGTCGTCGTCGCTCGTCCCTTAGACAGGACGCCGCGCATGCGATGTGATCTGGATCAAAAACCTGTATTCTGCATGCGGATTTTCCGAGCCCGGCAGGCGCCGCCTGCGCGTCAGTTGCAGATGCCCTGGATGCTGATCCAGTCCCCATCCGACAAGAGCAACGGCCCCGTCCGGCCTGCCATGGGGTCGGCCTCGATCAGGGGCAACGTGCTTTCACCGGTGATGTCGCGGGCATAGGCAAAGGGCGTGCTGGGCACCTGTGCGGCATCGAAGAGCGCGATGAGCCGGTCCGTTGGCAGGGGGGCGGGCGGGCGCGTGAGCAGGGCTTCGGCATATGCGCGCAGCGCCTCGGGCGGCAGGTCGCCGGTGGTCAGCAAGTGCACGGTGGCACGCAGCCCGGCATGTTCCAGCACGCCGACCAGCGGGTCCTCGGCCTGTCCCCGGCCCAGCGCGGCCAGCACATGACCGGCCACCACCGCGGGGTCCTCGGTATCCTCGACCAGGTCGCGGGGCATGACGATCAACCCTCCGGGCAGGTAGAGCGTGCGGTCGGGGCCGTCGGGCACGATGACGATCTGGCCCCCCGCCCCGGGACCCAGCACCCTCTCGTGCAGGCGCGCCAGGGCGGCCGTGCCCAGCGGCGTGCGGCAGCTTGGGCCGGTAAGCCGCTGGATATGCCCCAGCAGCCCGGCGCCGATCTCGGCCCGCTTGACCGGGGGCACGACCGATTGCGCCTGGCGCACCAGCGCACCGGGCAGCCAGAACACCGCAGCCGCCGCCAGCACCAGCGCCACGGCCCCAAGCACCAGGTTGCGCAGCCGCCCCGGGTGCGGCCGGGCACGCTGGATCGTCTTTCGCACCTTTTCGATGGCATCGATCATCAGCGCATCGGCAATCTCGAGTGTCTCGAAACCTTCGGGGTCCGGCGTGAATAACGCCGGACGCTCGCCGGGATTGATCCGCTCGATGGCGGCCAGCGACCAATGGGTCAGCGCCCGCCCGGCGCTGTCGGTGATCACGAGGGTGGCATCGCCAAAGGTCAGGATCACCTCGCGCCGCTGATCCTGAGGATCGGCGCGCCAGAGACCTTCGCTCTCCAGCCGTGCGAATTCCTTGAGTGCCGTCATCTGAGGGGCCTGCCCTGCCGCCTTGTCGCGGCACAGAATAGGACAGATCGCATCCGGATGCTACTTGAACTGCCTGCGCCGCCCGAACTTCCCGATCTGCCCGATCGAGGTCTTGGCAAGGTGCCCAAAGACCATCTTCTTCAGCAAAATGAAATCGGCCAGCCCTTGGCGGGCAAAGCGACCGGGCCCGCCGGCTTGCAGCGATGATGGTCCTGCTTCATCCTTATAATTGCACCGGATCATCCGCCCCGTTTGCAGCCCGGTGTGGGCACCAAGCGGCAAAGCCGCGCGCCGCATGCGGCCTGCCACCCTGCGCTGCGGCGAGGGGCGCCTCGCCTCGCGGTTCTCCGCGACGGACCTTCGGGACCTGCGAAAACCCGTTCCCAGCCACCGCCAAAGCCCCTAGGTTGCCGCCATGATCGTGTCACGCGGGCGCCGCTACATCTTCGTGCATATCCCCAAGACCGGCGGCACCTCCATGGCGCTGGCGCTGGAAGACCGTGCCATGGCCGATGACGTGCTGGTGGGCGACACCCCCAAGGCGCGACGGAGGCGCAAGCGGCTCAAGGGAGTCGAAACCGCCGGGCGGCTCTGGAAGCACTCGACGCTGGCCGAGGCCGAGGGCCTCATCACGCGGGCCGAGATGGCGGAGCTGTTCACCTTTGCCCTTGTCCGCAATCCCTGGGATCGGATGGTCAGCTATTACCACTGGCTGCGAAACCAGGAGTTCGACCACCCGCAGGTGGCGCTGGCCCGGGCCCTGCCCTTTTCACTGTTCCTGCACCACGAGGCGACCGAGCACGCGATCCGGTCCAGCCCCTACCGCCACTACATGACCGATGGCGCCGGCCGGGAACACTGCAATCTCTACATCCGGCTGGAACACTGGGCCGAGGACGCCGCGCCGCTGCGGGCGCATCTGGGGTTCGAACCGGTGATGCCCCATAGCAACGCATCGGACCGGGAACCGGATTGGCGCAGGTATTATACCGATGATGACGCTGCCTACCTGGCCGAACTCTGCGCCGAGGATATCGCGCGCTTCGGCTACGGCTTCGACGACAGCGCCTGAGGCGGCCCCATGTTTCCCCCAACGCCGGGGCTTGAGACTGGAGGCCAGTGCGCGGACCCGGGACAGGAGGTGTTCTTGAGCCAAAGGGTCCGGGTGCATTCACCGACACCGCCTGCTGCGCTTCACAGCTTGACGAACGAGGCGGAGGCAAACGGGCAACGCGTGGGATAATACCCGGCAACCGCAGGGGTTTGCGCTGGGGAAACACTCTGCAAGCCTGCGGACCACAGATGGCGCTCTATTACCGCGGGCAGCGCGGATCCTGTTCGGCAGGCTCAAGGATTGGCCGCGCCGCGCGACGGGCCATGACCACAAATCGCCCCCTTCCGGCCCTGACATTTCCGTACGCGCTGGCTAGAAACATGGTCAGGGCAAGCAGAGGGCAGGCAGTTCATGATCGAGGCGCCGGTTTCGCGCATCTTCCTGATCGGGTTCAATCGCTGCGGCGGGGCTTGGTTCCGGGATGCCTTTCAGGCGGCGGGGGTGCGCTGGCGGCATGACCGCACGGGTGAGCTTGCCGCGGATATCGCCTGGCACGCGGCGGCGGGCACCCGCCCTCTGGAACGCTGGCCGCGACTGGTCGGCATTTCCGGGCTGCAACGCTGGAACAAGCCGCATCTGCCGAAGGTCGAGGCCTTTCGCCATTTCGCCTTCCTCGAGACTCAGTTTCCCGATGCCCTGTTCATCTACAACGATCGAGACCCGGCCGACTGGATCGCCAGCCGATTCTTTCAACGCGAGGGGCGCTTTGCCGACTGCGAGGCGCGGCACGAGGGGTGTCATCGGCGCGATCTGCCGCAGATCTGGCTCAAGGATCGGGCGGCGCACAAGCTGCGGGTGCTGCGGCATTTCGAAGGCAACCCCCGGTTTCTGCATTTCGACCTGAGCCACGATCCGGACGCGAAACTGGTGAACTGGGCCGCGCCCTGGGTGCGACTGGGCGAACTGCCAGCCGACCGCGGCGTCGAGAGTGCGGCCAGGAACGTGGTCCAGATCGATGCCCTTGCCGAGGACCTGCACACCCGCGCCCGGCGTCCACGCCACCGGCCGGGCCGGCCCGACAGCGGCTTCGTCGACGCGGTGGCGGCGCATTGCCTTGGCACGGCCGCCGAGGCCGGCGACAACGGCGCGCTAAGCCCGGCCGCCGCCTTCTGGACGCCGGACGGAACCATAGAGGCCAAGCTCGGCCATCCGCTGCCCCTGTTGCGCTCGGGCGACGGGCCCTACCTGGCGGAACGATCCGACCAGGCGCGCGACCGGGTGCAGGCGGTCGTGAACGGATTGCTAGAGCTGGGCGCGCATCCGCCCCTGACAATCGACATGCAGGACGCGCGCGAGGCGGGCACCGGCGGCCGGCCCGTGCCCGCGCAGCGCACCCTGGTCTACAACCGCCGCCCCGGGGCGGCGAACCTGGTGCTGTGGCCCCTGCCCGGCTATCACGACCTGGCGCCCGAGGGGCGGCCGGGGGCCTTTGCCGCCGACGAGGTTGCCTTTGAGGACAAGCCGGACCTCTGCCTGTGGTTCGGCAACCTGACCGGCAAGCCCTTGCCGCATCTGGCCCCGGGGCTGGGCCAGCGCCGGATGGCGCATCACTACCTTCGGGAACTGGCGCAGGGGCCGGATGACGCCATGCGCCAGCAGATCGGCCAGGCCCTGTCAGCGGTGACGCGGTATCGCGTGGTCTCGCGCCTGCACGGACGGCCCGGCTTCGAGATGGGCTTCGTCCTGCCGCCCAAGCATGAAAAGGCGGGCGAGGACCGGATGCTTGCACATCTCGTGACCCGGCGCGTCCCGGACACCTGGGTGCAGCAGGGTCGCTACGTGCTGTCGCTGTCGGGGAATGACACGGGATCGAATTTCCTCTCGGCCGCGGCCTCGAACGCCGTCGTGCTCAAGGAAGAGGACGAGTGGGAGCTGTTCTATACGGCCGCCTTCCGCCCGTGGGAGCACTACATTCCACTGGCCCCTGGCGGCGACGACATCGAAGACCGTCTGGACTGGGCGCGGTCGCACCCCGAACACTGCAAGGAAATCGCCGCGGCCTCGCGCGCGTTGGTGGCGAAATTCGCCGCCCCCGAAAACCGGCGCGCCTGGATGGCCGCGGTTCTGGAGGCGCTGGGGGCGCGCCGGGCGCCCCCGTGAATTCCGACCGGATCAGCCGAGAACCTTGGCAACGGCCCTGGCGGTCTTGTCCGCGATCTCGTCGGCCTCGGCCCGGGTCAGGCAGAGCGGCGGTGCAAAGCCAAGGATATCGCCCTGCGGCATGGCCCGGGCGATCACCCCCTGTTCCAGCAGCGCGCCCACGATTCCCGCCCCGACCTTGTCGGCCGGGTCGAAGAAGGTCTGGCTGCCGGGGTCCTTCATAAGTTCCACGGCACAGAGCATCCCCGCGCCGCGCACCTCGCCAAGGTTGGCATGATCGCCCAGCGCCTCGGTCATGACGCGGTTGAGATAGGCGCCGGTCTCGCCTGCGTTCTGCACCAGGTTCAACTCGTCGATCAGCTTCAGGTTGGCGACACCGGCGGCCGCCCCGATCGGATGCGCCGAATAGGTCCAGCCATGGCCGATGGGGCCGTTTTCGTCCGTGCCCTGTTCGAGCACCCGCCAGACCTTGTCGCCCACGATGGACCCCGACAGCGGCGCGTAGGCGCTCGTCAGTCCTTTGGCGATGGTGATGATGTCCGGCTCGATCCCGTAATGGGTGGAGCCGAACATGGTGCCCAACCGCCCGAAGCCCGTCACGACCTCGTCGGCGATCAGCAGGATGTCATGCTTTTTCAGAACGGGCTGGATCGCTTCCCAGTAACCGGCGGGCGGGGGCACGATGCCACCGGTGCCCAACAGCGGTTCGGCGATGAAAGCGCCGATGGTATCCGCGCCCTCGCGGTCGATCAGCGCCTCCAGCTCGGCGGCGCACCAGGCGCTGAAGGCCTCTTCGCTCATGTCGGGATTGGGACGGCGCAGGTAGTAGGGCGCCTCGGTGTGGATGACCTGGGCCAGTGGCAGGTCGAACTTGCGGTGAAACAGGTCCAGCCCGGTCAGTGACCCGGTCATCAGCCCCGACCCGTGGTAGCCACGCCAGCGGCTGATGATCTTCTTCTTTTCCGGGCGGCCCAGGATGTTGTTGTAGTACCAAAGCAGCTTGATGTTGGTCTCGTTCGCGTCCGATCCACCCAGGCCGAAATAGACCTTTGACATGTTCGCGGGCGCCCGGTCGAGGATCATCTTGGCCAGGGTGATCGAGGCCTCAGTACCATGGCCCACGTAGGCATGGTAATAGGCCAGTTCTCGGGCCTGTTCGGCGATGGCCTCGGCGATCGCGGGGCGACCGTAGCCCACGTTGACGCAATAGAGCCCGGCGAAGGCATCGAGCAGACTGTTGCCCTCGCGATCCTCGATATGGCACCCCTGCCCGCCGGTGATGACGCGCTGGGGCGCCTCGCCGCGCGCGAAGCCGGCCAGATGGGTCGAGGGATGGAAAAAGTTGTCCCGATCCCACTGTTCAAGCATGTCGTTCTTCAGCATTTTCGTCCTTTCGCTTGCCGGGGGTGAAGGAAATTCTGGAATTTCCTTGCCCGTTTTCGCTGTCGTCACGCCCAGTCACGGCAGACGTATTTCAATTCCATGAACTCTTCCATGCCGCGGCGCGCGCCCTCGCGGCCAAGACCGGATTGCTTGGTCCCTCCGAAGGGGATCGGCGCGCCGGTGACCTTGGTGCGGTTGACAGCGACCATGCCGAACTGCAGCGCCCGGCTGACGCGGTAGATCCGGCGGGGATCGTCGCTGTGCAGATAGGCGACCAGCCCGTATTCGGTGTCGTTGGCGCGGGTGACGGCTTCTTCTTCCGTGTCGAAGGGCGCGATCGCCGCGACCGGCCCGAAGGTCTCCTCGGACATGATCGCCGCCGCCTCGGGCACATCGGTCAGCACCGTGGGCGCATAGAAGAGCGGGCCAAGATCCAGCAGGGCGCCGCCACAGGCCAGTGTCGCGCCCTTTTCGATGGCGTCGGCGACCTGCTCCTCCTGCTTTTGCACCGCGCCTTCGTTCATCAGTGGCCCGATATCGGGATCATCCATGCCGCGACCGACGCTCAGCGCCTTTGTGGCCTGCGTGAACTTGTCGCAGAAGGCGTCATAGACGGGCCGTTCCACGTAGATGCGGTTCGCGCCCAGGCAGTCTTGGCCCGAAGTGGCGAATTTCGCCTTGATGCTCTCGGCCACGGCCTCGTCCAGGTCACAGCCCTTGAAGACGATCACCGGCGCATGGCCGCCCAGCTCCAGCACCAGTTTCTTCACCGTCTCGGCGGATTGGCGATAGAGAAGCCGCCCCACCTGCGTCGAGCCGGTGAAGGACAGCGCCCGCACGCGGGCATCCTGCGTCCAGGGTTCGACGATCTCGGGCGCGTCGCCCGTGACCACGTTGAACGCCCCGGCCGGAAGCCCTGCCCGTTCGGCCAGTTCCGCCAGAGCCAGTGCGGAAAACGGGGTCTCGACACTGGGATGGGCCACGACGGTGCAGCCCGCAGCCAGCGCCGCCGCGGCTTTGCGCGTCAGCATGGCCGAAGGAAAGTTCCACGGCGTGATCAGCGCGGCCACGCCCACGGGTTCCAGCCAGAGTTCCACCTCGGCATCCGGCAGGTGGCTGGTGACGCCCTCGACGTTGGGTCGCTTGGTTTCCTCGGCGTAGTATTCGACGAAGGACGCTGCATAGTCGATTTCGCCGCGCGCCTCGGACAGCGGCTTGCCCTGCTCGGCCACCATGATGCGGGCCAGGTCCTCGCGGTTCTCGATCATCAGGTCGAACCAGCGGCGCAGGATCACGGCGCGGTCCTGCGGCAGGGTCATGGACCATCCGGCAAAGGCGGACTGGGCCGCATCGACGGCCGCCCTCGCCTCGCTCCCTGAAAGGGCGGCGACATGACCAAGGGTCTCGCCGCTGGCGGGGTCGGTGACGGACCTGGTCGCGCGGTCCTCGGCGGCGACCCACTTGCCGCCCACGTAGGAAAAGGATCGCAGCAGCCGGGGATCGGTCAACTGCGGCGAGGCAAAACGGAAATCGTCGGGCATGACACACTCCTTGGCAGAACTTCGGATTGCCGGCATTCTAGCCTGTCCGGGCAAGAGAAACCGTCCGAGTTCGGCGCCCGGATCCGAAGATCTGCCGGGACAAGCGCCGGTTTCCAGACGATGTCCCGGATCAGTCAGGGATGCGTGCGGGCCGGTCGATCACGGGTTTCGTGACGATGTAGCCGAAATAGCGGTCGATCCCGACGCCGTCGTCCAGCAGGGCGTCCATCAGCCGCTGGTAGGCGTCCACGTCCGCCACCACGAGGCGTAGCATGTAGTCCACTCCGCCGCCCAGCGCCCAGCAGGTGCAGATCTCGGGGCGGTCCTCCAGCGCGGCCTCGAAGCGGCGAAAATCCTCGGCCCGGTGGTTTGACAGAGTCACCTGGACCAGGACCTCGGTCATCGGCGCGATGCGGCGAAGATCGACATCGGCGCGATAGCCGATGATGAGACCGGCCTTCTCGAGCTTTTTCATACGGTCGTGCGCCGGCGTGGGCGAGAGGTTTACCGCCTCGGCCAGAGCGACCTTGGTCATGCGGCCCTCGCGCTGCAGCTGGCGCAGGATCGCCCGGTCGTAACCATCGAGTTTCGGCGAAGAGGACAAGATGCAATTTCCCGGGTTGAGATGAGCCGACAACCTGCCCGCCCCGGCATTTTTGTCAACCTGTCACTCAACCTGCCACAACGAGCCAACCTAAGCCCCAAGCACACGACGGCCCGACGATGCCGCAATTTGCTGAATGGCACCCGAGGACGGAAAGTGGAGTGATATAACTCGGTGGCCTAGACACTTCGTGCAACGCAATGCGCAACAATCTGACGTTTTTGCCCTTGAACCCATCATGCGTTGCGCTGCGTGTTGCACGGCTTCGGCCCTGTAAGACGCCGTTCAGGTGCGGCTCCGGCGCCGAAGGATTGCACGGCCCTGCGATCTTGCGCCTGCCGTCGCTCCGCCTCTCCCCTAATATGATCGAGAACCCGTGGGAGTATCACCAAGGGTCAGTCGAGGACCAGAAACCGAACAGAGCGAATTAAGAACCGCGGACTCTATGGGAAACAGGTCACGACCGCAGCCGATCTTCGGCGCAATCGCCCTGATCGCGGCCGGCGGGCTCTCGTGGTTGCCCAGATTGTCGAGCACCATCCCCACGGCCCTCGCGCGTGTCTGATTAGAATAGCGGTTCGCCCTGTTGTCCTTTTCCATGACTCCAATCCTTCGTCGATCTGGAGCCTCCGGAAAACCCCGGACGGGTCAGAACCGCATTGCTGGACCGATCCGCGCGCCAGACGAAACAGTCACGATTGATGCGGGCTTCGGTCGGTTCATGCACGCCGGCCGCACCTGGCACGACTCAGGAGCGCGACCGGCTCTTCTCAATCCGTGAGACGATCCGCGTCATCGGGAACAAGACCACCATGTAAAGCAGTGCGCCCACCACCAACGGAGTGGCATTCACGAACTGCGACTGCAGATCCTGGGCAACCTTGAGGATTTCGGCAATCGCGATGACCGAGGTTTCCGCCGTTCGCTTCATCAAGCCGATCAGGCGGTTGGAATAGTCTGGCAGCACGATCCGAACCGATTGCGGAAGCACCACCAAGCGCATTGCCTGCCACGCAGTCAGCCCGATACTGCGAGCGCTTTGCACCTGGTTGCGATGGATCGCCTCGATGCCGGACCGGAACACCTCGGTGAGGTAAGCTGCCTCGATCAGAGTGAGCGCCACCACACCGGTCGCGAACGGCGAGAGCACGATCCCCGAGTAAGGCAGCGCCGAATAGGTGACCAGAAGCAGCACGATCGGCGGCACGGCGCGGAAGATATCAACGTACCTGTCGATGAAGAAATTGAGCAATGCATCGTTCACGATACTTCGCACGATCGCCATGAACATGCCCAACAGCGTGGCCAACACCAGAGAGAACAGGAACACCTGAATGGCGATCCAGAGGCCGCTCAGCATCCGGGCCATCGCGCCAGGGCGGCTCATCACTTCGACATTGAAGAACAAGTAGCCCAGGCGCCCCCAGTCGCCGTCAGCCCAGCGGAAAAAGGTGGCCGTCAGAAGCACCAGCAGCGCCAGAGCCGAGATGTTCTGCACCCAGAGGGGCACGCCGTTATCCATCTGGACGGGGACGAAGAGGAAAAGAAAGACGGCGAAAACGGCGACCGTCGCGACGACATCCAACACCACGCCAGCGCCAGCCGTCGCAGGGGCCGCAAACAAGTAGACGAGGCCGACCAGAAACATCAGTGCGAGCGGGATCGGCCGGGACTTTGTCAGCGAGTAAGTCATCTGAGTGCCTTCAAGAATTCTCGGGTACGTTCATGCTCGGGATCTTCGAGTACGCGCGCGGTCGGCCCCCGTTCGACGACCACGCCGGCGTCAATCATGATCAGTTGATCGGCTGCCTTGCGCAGAAAGCCGATCTCATGACTTATGACGACCATTGTCATCCCCTCCGCAGCGAGGGTCCGCATCACGTCCAGAACCTCGTTCACCATTTCGGGGTCAAGCGCCGAGGTGGGTTCGTCGAACAGGATCGCCTTCGGTTGCATCGCCAATGACCGTGCAATTGCGACACGCTGTTGCTGCCCGCCGGACAGCTGTTGCGGGTACTTGGCGGTGTGATCAGCAAGGCCAACCTTTTCGAGCGAAGTGGCCGCAACGTCTTGGGCTTCGCTCCGCTCGAGCCGGCGAACATGGATCGGTCCGAGCGCGACATTTTCAAGAGCTGTCATATGTGGGAACAGGTTGTAATCTTGGAAGACCATACCGATCTCGGCACGGATGCGATTCACGTCGGTTCGCAAGTTTGTTATGCTGCTTCCGTCGATCAGCACTTCGCCGTCGCTGGGCTCCTCGATCCGGTTCAGACACCGCAGGAACGTGCTCTTCCCGCTTCCTGAGCTCCCCATGAGCGCGGCAACCTCGCCATGGGCAATGCTGGCGTCAATGCCGCGCAGGACATGCATGCCGCCAAAGTACTTGTGGATGCCGCGCGCTTCGATCATCGGCACGGACGTGTCTTTTGATTGGGCGTTCATCGGGTATTCCATGCATCCATGCGACGCTCCAGGCGACGGGTCAGGTGGATAAGCGGGATCAGCGTGGCAAGGTAAACGAACATCGACATCACGAGCGGTGTGGGTGTCCGTTTCCAGGTGACTGCCTGCTGTGCGTTGGTGAGCAGCTCCGGCACGGTGATGACGTAGGCGACGGCTGTATCCTTTACGAGGCTGACCAGGTTGTTGGTCAGCGGGGGGATAACGATCTTGAATGCCTGCGGCAGCACGACATGACGCAAGGTCGCGACCGGTCCCAAGCCCAGCGAGCGCGCCGCGTCTACCTGACCACGCGGGACGCTCTCGATGCCTGCGCGAAAGATCTCGGTCTGGTAAGCACTGTTCATCAGCACCAGGGCCAGCACCGCGGCCCAAAAAGCAGGCAACCGAATTCCCAGGAAGGGCAAGGCGTAAAAAATCAGGACCATGCTGACAATCAGTGGCAAGGCGCGAAATATGTCGACGTGCAACCCCAGGAACAGATCGAGGACCGGATTGCCGAGCGTACGTAGAATCCCGAATGTCAGGCCAAATACGATCGACAGAAACGCGGCAACGATTGATACTTGAAGGGTCACAAGCAGGCCCTGGGCATATAGCTCCCAAACGCCATCCATGCGCGAAAAGTCGAAAAACTGTTCCTGCACACGATCCCAGCGCGTGCCGCTGTAGCGATAGAACAACCAGAAGAACAGAACGATCACACTCAGGCTCGTCGCACGCTTGAGGAGGATCGGCTTTTCACGGTCGCTCAGCAAGACACCCGCCATCGTGAAGCCCAACAGGTACCAGGCTATCACGCCTGCTGCAGCGAGCGGAGCCGGCTTGCCGAACGGTGGCAGGAACAGGAGCGCTACGGCGATCCAGGCGAAGAACCCGATTGCCAGCCACTCGTAGCGGCGGAACCAGGGCTGGTAAGCCCAGCGCTTGCGCCAGTCGTCAATAGTCGTTCGAAGGTCGGTCATGCTGAGCATCTGGCCTGAATGTTGTGGTGCAGCGTGGTGCGCCCGCACGTTGGCGTGTTACGGCCGTCATGCGGGCGCTGAAGTCGCTCAAGCGCCAGGAAGCGCGCGAAATCACTCCGAAGGAACGTACGGCTCGTCGAACGCGCGCACGACGGGAGAGTCGTCTTCCGGAGCGTCGCCGAAATACTCCTCGAACAGCTCTGCGGTCGTTCCGTCTTCCTTCATCGTGCGAAGTGCCTCGTCGAACTCGTCGCGGAGCGGATCGTCCTTGCGGAAGAAGGCGCCGATCATGAAGCTCGCGTTGCTATTGTCGATCACCTCGAAAAGACCGCGCTCCTCGATGTATACCCGGGCGGTCGGGTAGCCGAGTGTAAGCCCATCGATCCGACCAACTTCAAGATCCAGCAACTGGGTCTCGATGTCTTCGTAGGCCCGGATCTCGAAGGGTCCGTGCGCCTCATTGAGCGCCTCCGCGTAAGCGGCCTGGGTGGTGCCGGTCTCAGTGCCGACGACACTGCCCTCGAGATCGGCAAGGCTCTGGATGTTATCATCCTCTCGAACCATCAACGCATCGAAGGCGGCGAGATAGGGCTCGCTGTGGTCCATTTCGGCATGACGTTCCGGGGTGATGAACACGTTGGAAGCGACGACGTCCCACTGTTCGGCCTGCAGACCCGAGAACAGTCCGCTGAACGCGACATCGGTGACTTCAACCTCGTAGCCGGCACGTTCAAGCGCCTCCTTGTAAACCTCGTATTCGTAACCCCGGATCTCGTCACCCGCCCGGAAAATGCGCAGCGGGATGTTGACGTTGCTGGCAACGCGTACAACCGGGCGGTCGGCGTCCTGCGCCTGAGCGGTACCGACGGAGAATGCCGTGAAAAGTACGGCTGCACCCATCACGGGAGCGTTTTTTAGAAGTCGTTTGAACATATGTGCCTCCTAGGCATGGATTGGGTGAAGTGCGGGGGAACTGAAACTTCCGAACGAAACCTGGGTTACGTTTTTGCCCGGCGACTGTCGTTTTCGCTGCCGGATGATAGCTGCCAACCGCCCCATGATGGTCAACGGGCAAAGGATGCCACGCCACATCGGGCGGTTGATGATGTCGGCACCGCCAACTTTTGATCCACGGCCCCTGATGACAGCAAGCCTGTCCACGGCGACCCGCCCCCTTTTGACAGGCTTGCTGTCATCAGGCTTTCGGCAGGCCGGCATTGATCGTGCAAGCCGCATCATCAGCCATGTGCCAATCTGTTTCACCAGACTTCCCTCATTTGTGCACAAACCCCGCAGGGCTCGCGCAACCCCCTGTTTGGCCAGGCACCGGTCGATTCCCGGTGCCCGCCGATGGAACGGTTGCACGGTTCCCGTCCGAATGAAAAGTTTTTTTTAAGATTGACCTGACCAAAAATTTTGTTTCATCTTGGCTTCGAACAAAGTTGGAGGAGGCGCCCATGTCCCAACTCGACCTCAATTATGTCCGCCGGCAATTCCCGGCCCTGACCGACGATGTCGTATTCCTCGACAATGCCGGGGGCTCTCAGGTCGCCAAACCGGTCTTCGACCGGATCAACGACTTCATGTTGTCCGCGAACGTTCAGCTCGGCGCGACCTACGGCGCGTCGGTCAGCGCCGCCAGGAAGGTGGCTGAAGGCCGGGCAGCGCTGGCCACGTTGCTGAACGCCGATCGCGCCGAGGAGGTCGTGATGGGCGCAACGGCAACGCAGCTGTTCGGCCAGCTCGCACAAGCGCTGGTGCAGCACTGGGAGCCGGGCGACGAGATCATCGTCTCGAACTTCGATCATGAAGCGAACATCGGACCGTGGCGACTCCTGGAGCAGCGTGGAATCGTGGTGAAAACTTGGGAACTGCCCGAGGGCGAGCACAAGCCTGGACCAGATAGTCTGGCGCCGCTTCTGGGGCCCCGGACACGTCTGGTTGCCATGACCCATTGCTCGAACATCTTCGGCAGCATCAACGATGTGCGCGCCATCGCCGATCTGGTTCACGATCACGGCGCGATGGTCTGCGTCGACGGGGTGGCCTTTGCCCCCCATCGCGCCATCGACGTCAAGGCGCTAGATGCCGATTTCTACGGCTTCTCTGTCTACAAGACCTACGGGCCGCACCATGCCGCGCTCTACGGGAAGTTCGATCTGCTGCGTCACAAGGCCGGCAACATCAATCACTACTTCTATGGCGAGGACCGGGTCCCCAACAAGCTGGAGCCGGGCAACCCCAACTATGAACTCGCCCATTCCTGCGTCGGCGTGATCGAATACCTGGAAGGCCTTGCTGCCGCCCACGGCATCAACGCCAAGGGCCGCGCCGCCGTAGAGGCCGCCTTCGACATGATCGCCGATTACGAGGCCGAACTGTCCGAGCGGCTGCTGGCCTATCTGCGCAGCCGCGAAGACGTGACGATTGTTGGCGACCCCTCGTCCGATCGCGACGCGCGGGTGCCGACGATATCCTTTGTGATCGCGGGTCAGTCCTCGCGCGAGACCGTGGAATCGGTGGACACTTCCGGGATCGGCATTCGCTTCGGCGATTTCCATTCAAAGCGCCTGGTTCAGGCGCTCGACCTCGGCGATCCGGACGGCGTCATCCGGGTGTCGGCGGTGCATTACAACTCGATTGAGGAAATGGACCGGCTCATCGAGCAGTTCGAAAGCCTGCGGGAAAAAGCAGCTTAACGAGAGCTTCACGACAGCGGCTGCCTGCATCGTATTCACTGACAAGGAGGGGGAAAAGCAGAGGGCAAGCCGGACGGGCAGTTCCCGCGCGCATCGACGACAACAGTCGGATAACCCTGACCCTATATCCTTGTCCATTGAAACGGCGGCACCTTCAAGTCATGTTTACCCTCACTTTACGCTCAGGAGCGCGGGCCGATGTCTGACACGCGTACAGATCCCGACAAGACCGAAAAACCGCAAAGTGTTGATGCGTTCCGTGCGCGCCTCCTGAACGAACGGCACCTTTTCACGAACCGGATGCTGGAGGCCGGCGCCTGGGTGCTCGACAACCAGCGCATTGTCGCACTGGAAACCCTGTCGGTGATGACCCGCAAATCAAAGTTCACGCCATCCATTTTCGTCCGACTGGCAAAGGCCATGGGGTTCGTGGGTTTTTCGGACATGCAGAAGCTGTTCCGCGCGCCACTGCACGAGGTCTATCCGGTGTCGCTATCGGAGAGGATTTCCCACAGCCAGGGTGACGAGGTCGTTCACGACCCCGCCGACATGCGCGCGATAGGACAATCGTTCTGCCGGGCGAACAGTGCAACCCTCGCGCATCTGGGTGGCCGTCTGGACGAGCTCCCGCTCGATGCGGCCATCGACCGGATCACGGCGGCCAGAACCGTGCACCTGATCGGACTGGACCGATCGTTCCCGGTCGCGTCGTACTTTGCATACGCACTGCGTCGGGCCCGGGTGCAGGCGATCCAGATCACCGGCATGGGCAGCCTTGTCTCGGATCAGGTCGCCGTCATGCAGTCGGGTGACCTTCTGATCTCTTTCAGCTTCCCCCCATATGCGCAGGCCACAATCGACGCGACTGCGTTAGCGCGGGCTGCCGGCCACGAGGTGATCGCCATCACGGATTCACCCGTCAGCCCGATCACCGAGGGTGCGGCAGAAGTGCTCACCGTGGACGACGCCGAGCTGCATGGCTTTCGCTCGCTCACCGGTGTGATGAGCCTCGTCCAGACGCTGGCGATCGGGCTGGCCTATCGGTGCCGGGACCGAGGCGATCTCGACCTCGACCTGATCAACGCCTGAAAGGAATTTGAATGTCCTACGACCTCGTTATCGCCAACGGGACAGTCGCAACCGCTGCGGACGTTTTCGAGGCGGATATCGGTATCCGCGACGGCCGGATCGCGCAGATCGGCGGCGACATGGGCGACGCGAGGCGCGTGATCGACGCGGCGGGGCGGTATGTCCTGCCCGGCGGCATCGACAGCCACGTCCATATCGCTCAGCCGTCCGGACCAGGCGTCGTTATGGCCGACGATTTCAACAGCGCCACGCGAGCCGCGGCGTTCGGCGGAAACACGACGGTAATGCCCTTCTGCTTGCAGGAACGCGGGCAGTCGCTCGCTGCCGCGTTCCGCGACTACCGGAAAAAGGCCGAAGGCTCGCATGTCGACTTCGGCTTTCACATGATCGTCACCGATCCGACGCCACAGGTGCTCGGCCAGGAACTGCCGGCCTTGATCGAGGAAGGCCAGCGGTCGGTAAAGGTCTTCATGACATATGAAGCCATGCGCATGGACGATGCAGGCATCCTCGCCACGATGGACGTGGCAAGGCGTCATGGCGCAAAGGTCATGGTGCATTGCGAGAACGAGGATGTCATCGCGTTCCTCGCGGACCGCGCGGCAGACGCAGGAAACGTTGAGCCACGCGCCCACGCCACCACGCGGCCGGTGGCCGCCGAACGGGAGGCAACGCACCGCGCGCTTACACTTGCCGAGGTCGTCGACGTTCCCATCGTGATCGTCCACGTCTCCAACGGTGCCTCAATCGACGAAATCGCCCGCGCCCGCTCACGTGGGGTCAACATCACCGCAGAAACCTGCCCCCAGTATCTTGTGCTCGAGGCCGACGACCTTTCACGGGACAACTGGGAAGGGGCCAAGTTCGTATGCTCTCCTCCTCCACGCGACACGCAGGAGCAGCAGAATTGCTGGCGCGGCATTCAGACCGGCCTGTTCGATCTCTTCTCATCCGACCATTGCCCCTTCCGCTACGAGGACGATCACGGCAAACTCAATCCCGCCGGGCGGCGCAGCTTCCGGCACATCCCGAACGGAATACCCGGGATCGAAACACGCTTGCCCATCCTGTTTTCCGAGGGCGTCATGAAGGGACGCATCGACCTGACACGGTTCGTGGCGCTGACTTCGACGAACCATGCCCGCACCTATGACATGTATCCACGGAAAGGCACCATCGCCGTCGGCTCTGATGCTGACATAACCATCTGGGATCCGCAGATTTGCAGGACGATCCGCCACGCCGGGCTGCACGATGCGGCCGATTACAGCCCTTACGAAGGGTTCGAGGTGACCGGCTGGCCCGAAACCGTCATCTTGCGCGGCGTCCCGGTGGTCGAGGGCGCGACGATGACGGTTCATGGTGCAGGGTCCGAAGTGCCAAGGGACCGGGCGAAGACCGGATCAGCAAGGGTGCCATGATGCGACTGTCCAGACCTGAAAGGTTGACGACGCGCCGGGCGCTCTGCAGGCCGTGCGCCGCGTCCCATATCGTCTTCTGGCGCATTCGGGCCGCAGCGTCTGGCGCCCCGCCTCGGCGAAGCGACAGGGCAACGACTTCTGCGAGGCCTTCATCTTCTGCTACAGCATGAGCCGCTATTCCATCTACCTGGAGAAGAAGCTCCAGCGTGAGCATCGTTAAGGGAACCTGACATGACTGACATTGCCACCGACCGCGAGATT
>Ga0102931_1000652_pt1 | contig 17012 bp, 16 predicted proteins | sample SalPonR1_C_D1_MG_FD_79282 | JGI IMG/M metagenome (GOLD analysis project Ga0102931, IMG submission 79282) | Salt pond soil microbial communities from South San Francisco under conditions of wetland restoration - Salt Pond MetaG R1_C_D1_MG | ecosystem: Environmental > Aquatic > Marine > Intertidal... | reverse complement strand
CCTTCCAAGCCGATGCGCTCGGGCGGGTACACAAGCGCGCACTTTTCGGAAATATCTGGCCCGAAAAGTTCCGGTTTCGTTTCGCAAATGCCCTGCAATTCGTGGAAAACCAGCAAACCGATTTTAAAGTCGGACCACAGGCTGGTGAGAATTGGACCCGGTAGGGCGGCAAGACGAGCTACTATCGCTAAGTTATTGGAAATCTCGTATAGGCTAGGCGCACTCAAAACGCCGACGTCACCAACGCCGATGGTAAGCCTCGCCGGTAGGCAAGACAGAGTCGGCGGCAAGTTAGCGATAAGGAATGAACGAAGGCGTCGTTACGTTCAGGGTTGGTTTGGGCCTGCCGGAGGAGTCGGTCGTAATGGATAAATCTGGAATTTGAGACTCAGGAAACGCGTTGAAGCCAACAACTAAAGAGGCAGCTAAATTGCGCGTATCAGAGATAAGAAAGACCGGTAAAGATCTGACCAACCTCTGGCTGTCAGAATTTGTCAAAGCGGTGACCTAAAAGCTTGTATGCTCAATTCGAATTCTTAGATATTTGAAATACATCACACGCGGGAGAAACAAAATGCTGACACCTATGGACCTTCATTTGATAGCGAACCGTCAGGATCAGATGACCTTTGAGCGTGACACAAGGCTAAACCCTTCACTGCGATATGACATAGCGCCATTGCATTACAATTGCCTAGGACAAACGCATTCAGAACAGATGATGGCGGATGGCATATTCAGGCAGCGACAGTCCGGTCTTAACGGAACTCTGAGGTCCTTGGTCTGGGAATCTTCCAGCTTCTCTGCGGACACGAGCCAGACCAGAAGCATAACCTGCACCAAGTGCAAAGGAGGAGGGGAAGTAGAACCCAGCATCGGATGGATTTTCGGTGGCAGCAACCAGCGGATAAGATGCGACAAATGCAGGGGATCCGGCGTATTGAACGAATGATCAATAACCTCTGACCCATGGATCTGCTATGCGAAAATTTGAGATCGGCTGGGTTTACTTGAGTCATAACGTTCTAATTCGAGTGACGTTATAAGTACAGGAACTATAATTATACGAATGAGCCTTGAGAGGTCGTGCGTTTTACTCCAGGTAAGGAAGACTTTGCCGTATGTTAAAGTGAATTGCCTCGCCGTCATTATGGAACAACTCCAAAAAATCCATGATGCGACGCTTGTCTTGCTGTGACAGCTCTGATCGGCCCCATTGCAATCGATCCGTTTTGGTGCCGTCGTCAGGGTTAAAGAAAAGATCCAATCTATGTACATTGACTGATCTCGGATAGACCTTGGAGCTTTTTCCGCTGGAACCAAAATAGCGCCGATATTGATTGGCTTCTGATGAGTAACCGAGCCGGTCTGCAATATCTTTCCATTCACACGACTCAAACCGATTTTTGGCGCAGGCCCAGGCATTCGCCAGCAATGCGCCGATACGAAGCACTTCACGGCGCACATCGTGCGACTCTTCGCCGTAGAGTTCGCTCACAACCTCATGGAAAGGTAGTCGGCGAATGTCCGATGCTCCGGAGCGGAGGTTACCTTGATCTTCACGGTTGAATTGCTCATCTTGAAACCTGAAAGCATGCAAAGTCTTATTGAACGAATCATCAATAGCCGCAGATTGGCTTAATTCATCGTCGTCTATGTTAAAAAGGCCGCGAGCAAAGTCAATCATGTTCTCGGCTGCAGCGCGATCGACATGAGATTTCGACCACCCAACAAAATCCGCACATAAAGAGAGCCATTGAATCCGATCTACACCGAAGCTGTCACTGATAAGTTCAAGGTGAATTTCAGGATCTACCGCAATTTTGGAATCGGCGCCGCGGTCAAACTGCTCAATTAAGGATGTAAGGTACTGCCATATCGCCTCACTGTTAGAGACTCTTACGTGGCCTGACGTAATTGCCTTGGCCAGACTGCCCGTATAGGCCTCGAGGGCTTCTTCCAATGCAGAAGAGTTATCCCCGATTGCTAACCAGGGCTTATCTTTCAAGTATTCTTCAATAGTGAGGTAGTCAGCGTCTCCATCGATACCTTCAAGAATCCTCGAGCCGAATGTCGCACCTTGCGTCTTGGCCAAAAGAATTCCGAGTGGGAGTAGAACCCAGGGGCTGGTCATCACGCCTGCCTTTGCCCTTGAGCTAAAGTGAGCGGAATATATTACATAAGTCCAGATGGCGCGGCTTGATACATACGGCAAGGCAAGCATTGGGCCGATAGGTTTCGCTCCAGTGCATTCAGGGAAATGGCGGTCATCGAGTCCTTTTATGCTGGGGTCTTTTTCAAAATCGATGTCAGCTAAAACTATATCTGGTCTGCAGGGTGATCGACCGCCTATGTCTCGCTGTAAATCCTTCCAGGTCCGAAGTCGCCGTACTTCGAAATGAGTTGCATGTCCTACGCCGCTTTTAAACTCGGCCACTTCTTGGTCATTGATGTCGAGAACGGTCAATTTGCGAATTCTCATAATTGCTCCTTGCTAATTGAATTATTCAGGTCGGCCGTTGATCTTGATTCTCGTTACCCGCGTAATTTTTATCCATTGGCCTGGGTCGTCTGCACTTTCCACCTGCTCAACACTGATCGACTTCACTAATGGCTGAATCCGGCAAAATGACTCAGGTATTATCGAGTTGGTTCGCTCCGCGCCGGAGCTAGGGTGATTGCGGGTGGCGTCGGCGGGTTCAACGGTTTTTTGGAACAGAAGACACTCGCCAGCTTCCGTGTCGAGGCCCGTCCAGGCCTGGATAATGCGGTCCCCTGAGATATTGCCCTCCCCGGCGCGCATATTGTTAACTGGTTCATGCGTCGCGAACAAGAGAAACTGCACCGGCATACTGGACAGAAGTCTCTTCAATTTGGATTCTGGTGAGTGTCCTCCCCGGCGGCCGCGTCCACGCAGTGGCACATTGTAGGCCGATGACAGGCAATTCATTGCGTCTTCCAGGCTTAATTCGTCGACGACGTCTAGAGATTGATGGTCCAATTCATAGGACGAACGTATATAGAGCATGATGCGCAAGGCGGAGCGGAATATCTCCAGCATGTCGTATGCGCGCACAAAGCTTTGGCTTGCGCCTGGCTTGGTCAGTTCAAACAATGCAAGTGCGAGCCGACTAAGCTGTTTGACCTGCAAGGCTAGACGACCAATGCCAACTCGAAGGTCTTCGCTCGATGAAACGTCGGAATTGACGTCCGTTGCAACTCTCTCCGCCAGCACGGACACATTTCGGGTCAGGTTCTTGTACTCATGAGCTACAGACTGCGCAAGATCACCCTTTGCGCGTTCTTCAGCCCGCAGGCGGGCCCGGATAGAGCGCTGAAGTGAATCGGCCAGGTCGCCAATATCACCCCAAGGTTCATCGCTGTCGGCTTTGATCAGGGTGCGAAAGTTCGGATTCGGCTCGGGACGTATCCACCAGTATTCACCCGATAATAAAATGGCTTTGTTCCGGTCAGTTTGTTGATCCGCGACTGCCACAGTCATGCGAGGAATGGCGAAAGGGAATTCGCTGCCCAGCCTTTGCCAAGAGTCGTTGAGGCGGCCGTGTGCCCAACCGCCGCTTTCGAGTTGGACCTCGAGAACTTCAAGGACTTGGTCAACGTAGGCGGATCTAGCTGCCATTCGAATTGCTTCAAGGAGTCGTGCTAGCGTATCGCGGTAATAGGCCAGACCGGATTTCCAATACGGTTCTTTGCATTCGCAAAGAATAATGACCCAGGCTGCGTTGGCAATCGTACATGGCACGGCAAGCCAGCGTCCGCCGGATGCCGGCCCCCGCTCTGACCAATGGGCAAACCCGGTGCTGTACGCTCGCGCCAGAGCACCCATAGCGCTCTGACCTGAAGCGAGCCTCGTGTCATCCGCCTCGAATAATCGGCAGAATCTAGGGTGGCCGGCCTTGGAATACGAGACCGTGAAAATTTCGGCTATACGCGCACATTCGATCGGTGAGCTGATCTGTTGGTAATCCTCTATGAGTTTGATGACCGCGCTACCAAACCCGATCTGGCTCTCAGGAACGTCGGCGATCTTTTTCTCGCACTGAGTCAGCTCCGGAATATCAAGCCAACTAGGTTCCGCCCGGATGACGCGGCGACCAATTTCCTGCGTCAGTCCGGGGCACGTTTCGTCCAGTGCCCCGGGCAGTTCGGCTAGTCGATCCAGGGCTCGTCGGGATCCCGTCGCATTGGCGGGCAAGATGCTCACTTTCAGATCGATTAATTGTATTGACAGGGCCTGTGACCAGTCTGCTGAGCCGGTGTCCGGTTCGTTTTCTATTTGTTTCTCGTTCTCGATGCGAATCAGGCAGCGCTGTCCGAAAGCGAGCGTCAAGATGTCCATCAACACGTAAATAGATGCTAGCGGATCGCGGAATTTACGAAGCCCGCTAAGTACCGCCTGTGCGACGAATTTTTCCTGTTCGGTCGGAACGCGAGCTGTCATGAATCCCTCACAGATAACCGCAATAGTCAATCAGTGTTTCGAGCGACAGCGCCTGCTTTTCCTGTCCCGAGAACCGATGTCTGATACGGCCCTGGTTCATCACCAGCAAGGTGTCTCCGTAGTTCAAGGCGTAGCTGAAATTATGCGTTACCATGATCACCGCGACGTTCGAATCACGGCTGATCGCAAGGGTCGCATCCATGCAGCGATTTGCATTTTTCTGGTCGAGGGAAGCTGTGTGCTCGTCCAGCAGCAGTAGGGCCGGTTTTTGTGCCATTGCCAATTGCAGCGCCAGCAATTGGCGTTGACCGGCGCTCAGATGTTCAACACGGTGATGCAAACGGTCCGCCAACCCATGGCGTCGAAGGCTGCTGGAGGCCGTGTCGATAACCGATTGTTTCGGTTTCGTTTTCAGCGGTGACGGCGCGCCCTCCAAAGCAAAAAGCCAGAAATTCTCCAGGACAGTCAATTCGCCAAACGCCCCGTCACCTGGCGACTGTCGAACCCGTGCCGTTGATGATCCGCCTGATGCAGCCGACGGTGGCTTGACTTGTATACGTCCCGCGTCAGGCTCCAGAGTGCCGTCGACCAGGTCCAGCAGAGTCGATTTGCCCGAACCGTTGTGACCGACCAGGATAACGAACTCACCGGCTGCAACTTCCAGCGAAACGTCATTCACCGCCACTACCTCTGCATCAGAGCTGTCGGTGAATCGCTTGGTTACATTGGCCGCTGCCAGTATCAGCCGTGAATTCGCAGGCGCCTTGTTTTCCGCACCTGTCATTGCGCGGTCTCGGCTCCGGCCATCATCTCCGCGGGAATCGTCAAGCCAAGACGCTCGATCACTGCGAGGTTCACGACAAGCAGATCCCCCTGCACCGACACCGGAGCAATCGTGCCGGGTAGCACGCCGGTGTCCAAGATTCTCGCCACCAGTTCACCGGCAGCCAGCCCGACCTGCTCATAGTCCACCGAAATAGCGGCAGCGGCCCCCCGTTGGACGCTGCCTGCATCGCTGGCAAACACCGGTATGCCATTTTCATAGGCTACCGATGTCAAAGCTTCGATCGCGGACACTACAGTGTTGTCCGAGCCGACGTAGAACGCATCAACGCTGCCAACCATGCTGCGCGCAGCATCCGCCACCTCGCCGGAGCCCGCTATGGAGACGACGACAAGGTCTAGGTTTCGTTCTTCGGCGAGCTTTCTAGTCTGCTCCACGCCGTACTGCGAGTTGCGCTCTCCAGAGTTGTAAATGACGCCCAGCGACCGTGCACCAGGAAGCACCGTCTGGATCAGATCCAGGTTGGCTGCGTAGTTGACGACGTCGGACACGCCCGTCATGTTGGCCGGCTCATTCTGCATGCCAACATCCGCGGGATTGGTCACTGTGCTGTATACGATGGCTTGTTCCGGATCTGCGACTTTGGCCACTGCCTGCGTCACCGGTGTCGAGACGGGGACGATGACGTCGGGTCTCGCCGACAATAATTCCAGTGCGAAGGTGTTTAATTTATCCGTTTCGCCGTTGGCATTGACTTCCATGAGGCGGATCTCGCCCGCGCCATACCCGTTATCTGCCAATCCTTCCTTGATTCCTTTCACGGACGCATCCAGGATCGGATGTGATAGCAAGTTGAAAATTGCCACCGTTGGTCGGATATCGCCTTGATCCTGCTGCTGGCGAAAGCCGATAAAAACAAGAATAACGGCTAAAGCGGTGATAACCAGTGTCCATTTGAGCTTGGCTCCCATTCACTAATCTCCAATCACTAAAAGTCAGAACGGCAAAACCTCTTCCTTCGAGCCCTTCCTGTTTCGGACAGAAACTGCCAAAACAACGGCCAGAGCCGACAACAGTTTCAGATCCGTGGGCCGGATTTCCACCGGAATCCAGCCAAGGATACTGGCGCGCAGGATGAGGATGTAAAGAAGAAAATACAGGACGGTCCCCATGAATACCGCCAGAATTCTGGTCGAGACGCTGCGCGCGGGATCGATCCCGAAGATGCGCAACACCGCCTCGCCGATCACAAGAGCGGCAATCAACGTGATCACGATACCGACCGCCATGTTGATATCAACGAAACCCTGTCTCGAAACGACCACCGCTGCGGACACTCCGACCAGGCCGTTGGCGAGCGCCAACCCCTGGGCCTGCAGCCGAGACGGCTTATGCCTCAGCTCTTTCAATAGGCCGGGGTGACTTCCGAGTGCTCGAATTGCCAGTCCCCACTCACTTCTGAGTAGGAATGCGACGACGCCAGCCACGACGAGCGCCACCAAAAGCGAAGTCAGCAGCTGTCCTGAATGCAGCCCCAAGTGAGATAGCTGCTCGAGGTTATCGAGCCTACGCAGCGGATCGAACACCGTGGCTTCGGAGCCGAGCCCGATATTCGGCCTTCCCCCCATCATTCGATACCCAATGGAATAAGCCATCATAGATGTGAGAATGCCGGTCAACAGCCGATTGACGCCGAAGCCCGAATTCAGCAGTGAGGTCAGAACGCCAGCCAACGCGCCACAGGCGAAAGCGGCGATGAGCGCCGGAAACCAGTGGGCTCCCGCCAACACCGCGGCGGAATACGCGGCCGAACCGAGCAAGAAACTGCCGTCCGGCGTCAAGTCGGGGTAACGCAGTACACGAAAGGCCAGCATGACACCGGCGACTGCTAAACCATAGGAGAGCCCCTGCAAAAGGGCATTATCCAGCAGCGAAATCGAGTTCATTGGATCCGGAACACTTTGGCTCGGCCTGTCCTTGCGGCTTGGCAAGAAAGGAACCGTAGCGGAAAACACTGATGCCTGGCAAGTCCTCGATTCTGCGAAGGTAGGTGGAAACCTCCATCACGCGCTGGGGATCGACCTGGAACGTACCTCGCCGGAGCGCCGCTACCTCCAGAATCCCTTCGGGGATGCCCCCGACCCCATGCGCGAAATGTTCCCCCAGCCAACGGAATATTGGCTGTTGTTGGTTCTCCCAGGCGGTGAATCGCTCGAAGACCGACTCGGTCTCCGGACCAAACCGGTCTTGCCTGACGGCCTCCCTGAAATGCTGCGTCCCTGGATACACCACGTGAAGCTGGGGAAAAACGGTAATCAGTTTACCGGCTGCCAATGCGAGTCTGCCCAATATCGCCAGGTGCTCGAGGGAGCGCACCCTGTGCCGCTGATCCTCATCAGGCAAGCCGAGCTGCAGGTTGATAAAACAATCGATCCGGCTGGCCAACAAGTCCGGCACGACTCGCTGCGACAACCGCTGCAGGTAACGCTTGGGGGATCGCGATTTGCCGAGATACAGCAGGTGGTCCTCATTCAAAGCCTCCACGCCGATATATACGGCAGTGCATCCTGCGTGCTGCATCGCCCTGATCAAGCCGGGCCGGTCCAGTGATTCAACCCGCGTCTGGCAGTCCCAGCCGAATTCGACCTCTGTTCTGAGTTCGGCAAGCGCCGAGCAAATTTCGATCGTCCGTTTGCGCGAATGCGCGAAGAAATTGTCTTCGATTGCGATGCTTCGGTAGCCCAGATCCACCACCAGATGCCTGATATCGGCCAGTATTGCAGGCACGCTCTTGGCGCGTATCGCCTGGCCCGCCTCCGAACAAAATGAACAGCGCAGCGGGCAGCCTCGAGCCGACACGTAGGTAATATGATCGAACTTGCCCGGCGCCGAGCTCAGCTGGCCATGCTCAAGATCCGGATGGATGCTGTCAAGAGCTTCCTCCGACAAAAGCTGCGCAGGCCGATTACGTCGAATTTTGCCCGACGGTTCCACATAGGAAATACCGGGTACCTGGCCGAGATCGGGAAATTTTTCGATCAGTGACGTGAGAGCAACCTCGCCTTCATCGTGAACGATGATATCGACCAGCCCTTTATGGGCGCTCAATACTACCGGCCCCTGGGTTGATGCGTGATGGCCGCCGAAAACGACGACGCAATCCGGCCGCACCGACCGAAAAGCACCGGCAACGATCAACGCGCTCTGGTAGGAGGCTGTGGTTGTCGAAATCCCCACCATAACCGCCCCCTGTACTTCGGCCAGCGCTGCTTCGATAGTGGCCCTTAAAGCGGTCTCGGACGTCAGGCCCAGGTCGAGTGTCTCGATAGTGAGTTCCGGGAGATGCCCGCCCACGTAATTGGCAAGGCTGATAACGCCGTTGGCAAATCCCTCCAGAAGGCCCAGCTGCGGCGGGATAACCAAAATGAGCCGTTCGATGCTGCTCGGATTCTGATATGTCGGGCCTTCGCTCAGAGGCTGCCCTTTGGGAATAAGACGTACGCTCATAAACGAATCATGCCGCATCGTGCCGCGTCTCTCTGACAAAGTTTGACAAACAATCAAAGTGTCTTGGTCGCCTGGGTTTTCGCCCGCCAATTTTCGGGTAGAGTTTCATATATGCATGTTTCCATTGAATTTTGCATGTTTTGTCCAGCATTGTCTGAGCCTAGGGGGAGGCCAGTGAGACCATTTACTCGCAAACACACAAAGGCGGCCAATGGCGGCTGAATCTGGACTCGCCAGGTCTGATGATCAGGCCGAGCCTTACACAGTGAAAGACGACACAGCTGGAGGAAGTAGTAATGAACGCACTCAAGACAGTACTGGTTGTTTTCGTGGTAGTCGTGATCATCGGCTATCTGATTCTCGGCCACGACGAAACAATGTTCAACGCGCGCGGTTGGCAGGCGCAAACGCAGGACCTGGTTCGCGATGCCGGCCCTGCGGAGGTTAATTTAGAAAAGCTGTGGGCCGAGATTCGCGAGGCCGAAGAGAAGATCTACGAGTTGGAAGCCGCGGCTCGAATCGCTGCCGGCGATGCGAGTGCCATGAGCCGTCAGGCTTCGGAGCTGGAGGCTGAGGTTTCAAACCTTCGGGAGCAGGTGGAAATCGGCAAGCGACTCTTGCAGGAACGTCGCGATGAATACGTGGTTGCAGGGCGGGCGATGAGCCCGAGCGAGTTTATCGAAGTCTTGAACTACAAGGCCGATGAGTATGCGCGTAGGTCGGCACAGCACGAAAACCTACGAAGCGGTGCTGAAGAGCGAGCGCTGATGGCTAAACGACTGGCTCGCGAATCTACAAACCTGGAAGCGATGATCGAGTCTGAGCGGATGGAGCTGATGAGGTTGAAGCACGAGTATCAGATGGCGCGAGTTGGGCGCGATATGGCAAACATCGTCGGTGACTTCAATTTGGACTCCGACATCTTTGCCGACGGACCGTATGCGAGTCTGAAGCGCAACCTGCAGGAAGTGACGCATCGCCTCCAGGCGGAAGCAGATTACAAAATGCGGAAACAAGGATTGAGCGTGGCGCAGGAAATCGATTTCCGTGATCCAGCTGATCCTGAGGACATTGCTTCTTTGATTCGCGATATCGATCGCAAAATGGGCGTTACGACCGCCGAACCGCGTCGGCCGATTGTTCTGGAACCCGCCGCGGTAGCGATTACGGAGTAATCAACGATGAACAGCATTCGCCAGTTTATTTGCGTGCTGTGCTTGATGGCAGCGAATACCGTCCACCCGCAGTCGGATTTGCCGGCTGCGGGGGAGGCGGAGTTTCGTCGGCTGACGTCGGCAGTTTCCGAGTCCATCCGGACGGTCGAGAAAAGCCTGGCGCCGCTCAGTCGCGAGGTTCAGGAGGTGCAGCAGAAAGTCGACCGGAATTCGGCGGCGCTTGCCCAATGCAGGCAACAGGTCGCGGTGCAGGAGGCGCGGGTCGAGTTTGTTTCGGACCGCCTGGGAACTACGGAAGCAGCGGGTGTCATCACGATCGGCAACGAAAGCTATTCACAGGCCGAATTTAGCCGTGCCGTGGACGAAATGCACGGTCGGCTCATCCGCACGGAACGCCAGTGCGAGCAGACAGAAGTTGTGCTCCGGTCGAATCGTGCCGAGTTGAGTGCCAGAAAGGCCGATCACGGACGGTTGGCCGCAAAGCTCGAGGCATTCAAGCAGGCTGAAGCCGAGCTCGCGTCCAGGTGGGCTGAAGCTGGAAAGCGATCACAAATCCGGAAAGTGGAATCAGCGCTGAGCGCCAACGATTCATTGATTCTTGCATCGGATTCCGAGCTGGGCCGCGCCTTGTTTCGATTGGAGGCGCTGGTATCGAGCAAGGAAGCTGAATTTGCCGGAAGTAGTCGCATTCGGAATATTGACCTGACTCAGAGTGACTTTGAATAGAAAAACATCGGGAGACCATCATGAAGACCAGGAATTTTGCACTTTTGATCACGTTGTTCGCCGTTGTTGCACTGTCTGGTTGCAGTCGAGGTGATTCACATTCGCGCCAAAGCCACGGTTATCAGGCGCCGAATCACTCCGTCCAGGTACGGGCACGTGCTCAGCGCGATGCTAGCCGGGGCCAGATGGTTCGGCAGGTCAACGGGATCGTGGAGAACATCGAACAGGCAGATCGGCGGCTGCGTAGCAAGCTGGATGTCCTCGAGGCTGAACAGCGTCAGCTCGATCGGCTCAAGGAAGATGCAAAAGCCGCCTATATCGCAGGCCAGGTCGGGGACTATCGAACATGGCAGCGGATCGCGCGTGACAAGTACGCCAACGTTCGCGCCGAGCTGGTCCGCGCCGAGAACACCGTCGCGGCGGTCCGCAATGACGTATCGAACCAGCTTCGCCGTGTCAGCTGGGTATCCGGCGCCGATCGGCGCCGGCACCAGGCGCAGATCGATCAGAAATTGTCGCAACTGGCGCGTTGGGACCGTGAAATCCGCACGACAGCGGCAAACGCCACCAGCCACGAAAAGTGGCTGAGTGCAGATCTCTGAGAGGCCAGTCATGCATCGTACAGCGAAATCGAACCAACTGACTGTCGCAAAGGGCGCGTTCCTCTTGTTGGCACTGATCGCCATCTCCGGTTGCGCTGTCAGCCCTTCGGCTGGCAGTGCCACCGCACCGATCAGCCAAACCGTTTCGGCGGTGCGGCTTGAAGTGCCGGTGGAAAGCGACTCATTGCTGGACAGAACGTCCGTGGGTACGGGCTTCATGCTGTCGTCGACGGTCGGCGTTACTGCCGCCCACGTTTTCAACGGCCGGTTAGTCAATCAGCCGCTGCAAGCCGAAATCGCGGGCAAGTCTTTCGCAATTGAACTGGTCGGGCAAGACCTGTCGTCCGACGTCGCCGTATTTCGCCTCACGCAGAGCGAAGCGCCGGGCCCGCTGTTGAACCATGCCCGGCGAATTCCTGAAGCTGGGGAGCAGGTTCTGGTGGCGGGTTTTCCGTTGCCCGATGTTTTTCTGGACCACCAGCCATCTTTGACGGGCGGCATCGTCAGCGCGATAGATCGCAGCATCGATCTTGATGGCGAGCGACACGACGGACTGATTCAGCTCGACGCGGTCGCCTCCTACGGAAATTCGGGCGGCCCGGTCATGAATGCCGGCAGACAGGTGATCGGCATGCTGGTGCTTGCGGCAAGCGGCCCGCAGGGCGAATGGCGAGGCGCCGCATTTGCCTTGCCGATCGAGCGGGTAGCCGCAATTGCCGATAACATTCTGGGCCGCGCCGACCCCGGCGGCCGCGCTGCTCTCGATTAGCACGCATTACGGCATGGGCGCAACGGAAAAAGGACAAGGGAGAAGAACAATGAATTCACGCAACTTGAAAGCACTGCTGCTGCCGCTGGCGTCCCTCACGGCCCTCGCCGGTTGCGCTTCTGCGCCGGTTCCTTATGAAGTGCGCGACGGTTCAGGCAACCTTGTGGTCAGTCAGGCGGTCGAGATCGACCGGCCCGAAGTCGCTTTACAGGCGCTGCACGGCGCGTTCGTGGACGCCGATTACACCCGCTGCCGCGCACTCGCGGTTCTGGTCCAGGATGCGTGGCCCCAAGAGCGGAAAATCAGCGCCGAAGCCCGCCGTACGGCGGCCTGGTGCCGGCTGTTTACCTATGAAAGCCGCCCCGGATCCATCAGCGCGCTGGAGAACGAGGCGTGGAATCTGGACATCCTCGACGCTGCCCTTGCCGAATTTCAGCGCCTTCCGCCGTCGTGGTCTGGCGAGGTCAAGGTGCTCGAGCGCGCCGTCGAGGCGCGCATGCGCTATCCGGAGGCATTCGATGCAACCATCGCCGAACTTCGACTGGCATCACGAACCGGCGCCGCTGACGCCCAGGCGTCGGCCATCAGCCGAGTCGGACAACGCTACCCCGAATGGAGCGCGGCAACCGGTCTCGCGAGGCTGGCGCAATTCCCCTGGAGCATGACGGAGAACCAGCAATGAAAAACCTGACATTTGCAATCATTATGGTTACGGTCGCCGGGCTTTTCGCCGGTTGCGCGAATACGTCCCCGGTTCAGCTCCAGCTCGGCGATTTACCGACGGAAACAGCCAATACCCGGTACGGCACCATTCCTGTCGCGTCGCCGGAGCACGCGCACAACGCCTTGTTGGCCAACTACCAGGAAGACAGCAACCAGGGGCTCACCAATTCGATTCGCCATGCCAATGCAATTTTAGTGAACTGGCCACGGCATCGCTACGCGGCCAGCAGCGCCTACCTGGCGGGCTGGGCCAGCCTCTGGGTCGATGCCCAGCCTGCCGCGGAGGACGCCATGGCTGACTACAGCCACTGGAAAGCCTACATTCACGCCCTGATGGCCGCATCGGCCTACTTCGAGCGCGCCGGCGAATACGACAGCGAAGCCGACAGCTTCTGGACCACCGTTTCCAGCGACCCGCTGTCATTCATGCACGAGGGATTCCGCGAACCCGCCGCGCTGGCCCGGCTACTGCAGGCCCAACGCCTGCTGAAGGTGACCTATCTCAACGCCCGGGATTTCGAGACCCTCAAGCAGGCCGTTCTCGCGCTGGAGTCGATCCAGGCGGAATTTCCCCAGTGGTCGCGCCGCCACGGCGTCGGCACGCTGATTAGGCGCACCGTCGCGGCCATGGGGGTGGAAGCCGATCGGCGCAAGCGTGCAGAAGAGATCTTTGGAGGCTGACATGGACCGCAAATTCCTCATCATCATCGCAGTCGGGCTGCTGGCCATCGCGCTGCCCGCGTCGCAGCGCCAGTTCGTGGGCATCACGCTGGCCAGCCTGGTTGTTCTGTTCTGGCTGCCGGACTGGATTCGCCATCATGTCGGCAAGATCGAAACCTACCATCATGAGATCTCGCACGGTCTGGCCAGTCTGTTTTCCGGCGGCAAGTTCCACAAATTCCATATCCACCCGAACGGCGGTGGAATGGCACTGACCCAGGGCGGCCACCGCCACCTGATTGTCGCGGCAGGCTACATCGGCAGCGTGCTGTTTGGCGCTATCTACCTGGCGCGGTCAGCGCAAAGCGACTCGATCACCGCGCTGCTGTATCTGATCACTCTTTTGTATGCACTGTCGATTCTCAAGGCCGGCGACCGGCACACTCGCACCGTCGGCATTGCGTTTGCATCGATCGTCGGCATCGTCAGCATCCTGGCGCCGGGAACGCTTCTGACCCGGCTGGTGCTCAACCTGATTGGCGTGGTTCTGGTCTACGAGGGCTTTCGCTCGCTGTGGACGCTGCACATGATCTCGGCGACTCATAGCGGCACTGGCTCCGACGCAGAGGCGATGGCCGAATTGCACGGCAGGCATCCCATTTACTGGTCCATGGTGTTTTCCGTCATCGCGCTTGCCATCGTGGCCTCGCTTTTCGCCGTGCTGCTCGCGCTCTGATGGAGAGGTAACCATGAAGATGTCTAAAAAAATCCGCAAGAGATCACGCCGTAAATGGGCACGAAGAGGCTATTCCTGTGCCGATTTTGCGGCAGGCCTGATGGGTGGTGTGGTCGAACACGCCTTGGCAACCGTGTGGATCTGCCTGCAGGGCGCAGTATGGGGTGCTCGGGCCATAAAGAACAAGTTCGCTGGCAGGCATCGCCCGTCGTCGAATCCAGCCGCCGAAGCACCGCTGGCGTCGCAGGCTGGGGCGGGCACAAGATTTCAGCCTTTCTGCAGCGAGGAGCTTGGCGTTAAATTCGATGATATCGCCGGTCTTGAAGAAGCCAAGCGCGAGGTCAGGCTGCGGATGATCCTGCCGGTCACGCACCCTGAAAAAGCGGCGCGTTACCGGATTCGGCGGGGCGGTGGAATCCTGCTGTTCGGGCCGCCCGGCACGGGAAAGACGATGCTCGCCAAGGCCGTGGCATCTGAGCTCGACGCGGACTTTTTTCACATTGCGCCGGCCGACGTGATCACTTCGGAAGTCGGCGGCGCTGAGCGCAATATAGCCCAACTGTTCCAGACGGTGCGTGGCAGCGCGCGCGCCGTGCTTTTTCTCGATGAAATCGATGCATTGGTGCCGCGCCGAAAGAACAATGGCTCGACCATCATGCTTCGGGTGATCTCGCAGATTCTGGGCGAAGTCGACGGGATGCGTTCGAAAAAGGGTCAGTCCGATCTGTTGTTGGTGGGCGCAACCAATGAAATCGAAATGGTCGATCCGGCAATGCTAAGACCGGGGCGCTTCGATGCACGGATTCTTGTCGGGCCGCCCGATGACGATGCTCGAAAAGTCTTGCTTCAGAATTTGCTCGAAGGCCTGCCCGTTGCCAAGGATAACTCCATCGCCGAGTTGGTCCGCCGCACGGAAGGACTGACCGGTGCGGAAATCAAGGGGTTCATCCAGCAGGCGGCGGATGACGCTTTCCTGCGCGATCTCCAGAATGATCAGTCGCAGGATCTGCAATTCGATCGGCAGGCTGAAGACGCGCCAAAGCGCTCGCCCGGACCCGTAAAGCGATCGCGTGCCGGAAGGCGGATCCACCCAGTGAAGCAGGATCATTCAGCCGCAACAGTCAATCAGGCTCCGGGACCACCTCCGCGACCGCTGCGCGTCTGCGAGTGAAAAAAGCGATCAGGTATATGAGGAACGCAGTCATGAAGAATTCGAAACCGATACCCCAGATCAAGACCGCAAGACTTGAATTGCGTGCCTTCGTGGTCGAGGACGCCCAACGCGTCCAGGCGTTGGCGGGCGACCCGAAAGTATCTGCACTTACGAGTAATATCCCGCACCCTTATCGCGACGGGATGGCCGAGACCTGGATTGCTCAGCACGACGAATGGGCAGCCGCGGGAAGGTCTTACGTGTGGGCGATCTGCCGCCAGGGCGAATTGGCCGGGGCGATCAGTCTGACGGATGTGGCGCCGGCCCATCAGGCCGAGCTCGGTTTCTGGCTGGGAAGGTGCGCATGGGGCAAGGGCTTCATGACCGAAGCGGCTCAAGCCGTCGTCGCACATGCATTCCGGAACCTGGGTCAGGCACGGCTTTATTCAAGTCACTTCGCTAGCAATGTCGGGTCCGGACGCGTGCTTGAGAAAGTCGGCTTCCGGAAAGAAGGCGTTCAGCGCAAGCACCTGTTCAAGGACGGCGAGTTCCACGATCGCGCTCTCTACGGCCTGCTCTCCGAGGAGTGGGTAAAACGAGCGTAATGCCGCGATATTTCTCCTCATCCCGAAATACGAGCGACGAAATTTGGCCAGATTCGCTGCAGGTGTTCGCTAAGTGTGCGTGGACAAGAGAAGGGAGGGTGTGTGATTTCGACAGGAAAAGAGTATTGGAACGAACAGAACGCACAGATTTTCGCAATCGAGACGACGATATGCATGAAAAGTTAATTCCTTCGAACATCCGTTTGCGTGTAATCCCTGACGTCCATGGCGAGTCGGATTATCTTGATGCATTGATCGATGAGGCCCGATCCGACAAGCGATTCGTCATTCAGCTCGGAGATCTGGTGGACCGTGGCCCGTGCTCAGCGCGTGCGCTCGCGCACATGCTCGATGTGGTTGATGCCGGCTGCGGTGTAATGCTTCGTGCTAACCACGAGTACAAAATCGTAAGAAAATTGAAGGGTCGCGAGGTTACCTTGAATCCGATGCAGGAACAGACGCTACGCGAGATTGACGCGTCCGCCGGTCTCGCAAATCGTTTTATCGAAGCATGGGAGACAGCACCGCTATACGCACGCTGGAATAATTGGCTCTTCGTCCATGGATCCTGGCATCCATCCATGACCGCTGTAATGCCTCCTTCAAAGCGCACTGCTCGTTCGATGGAGTTTCGAGCGATGTACGGTCAGACCACAGGTAGGCGGAGTGCTGAAGGGCATCCTGAAAGAGTATGGGAATGGGTCGAAGAGCTGCCACCAGATCTTAAAGTTATTGTTGGCCATGACTCCCGCAGCAGCGAATTGGTGCTGTGCCGTACAGGAGCGCGCGGCGGTGCGGTCTATTTGCTCGACCTCGGTTGTGGCAAAGGTGGCCCCCTGGCCTACTGTGATCTTGATTCGGACGATTCGGTGCGCTTCTCGCATCCAGTCGCGCTGTGGCCCACTAAAGACGAAGGCCTATAAATTGATGAGGTCAATAAAAACCATTTTCCGGATCGCGTATTTTGAGAGGCTTTTCTTGGCGAGCAGGCTGCAGAATTCTGAGTCGCGTATTCGGCATTGGTCGCTCTGGGTTGATGTTGACGCGAACAGGTCGAGCTTCATGAGGCGGGTGCGATCAGTATCCATTTAAGGGAGCGACACCGCAAAT
>Ga0102931_1000649_pt1 | contig 17052 bp, 18 predicted proteins | sample SalPonR1_C_D1_MG_FD_79282 | JGI IMG/M metagenome (GOLD analysis project Ga0102931, IMG submission 79282) | Salt pond soil microbial communities from South San Francisco under conditions of wetland restoration - Salt Pond MetaG R1_C_D1_MG | ecosystem: Environmental > Aquatic > Marine > Intertidal... | reverse complement strand
GTCGGCGTTCTGGGTGCGGCGGCGCAATCCGACTTCCGCAAGATCCTGAGTTTCCACATCGTGAGCCAGATCGGCTACATGATACTGGGGCTTGCGCTCTTCACGCCGCTCGCGATCGTGGGCACCGTCTTCTACCTCGTCCACCACATCATCGTGAAGGCGAACCTCTTCTTCGTCTCTGGCGTGGCGCATCGGCTGGCGGGATCAACCGACCTCCGCCGGATCGGGGGTCTCTACAAGTCCTCGCCGCTTCTGGCGGTCCTGTTCCTCGTCCCGGCGTTCTCGCTTGCCGGGTTCCCGCCGCTCTCGGGCTTCTGGGCGAAGTACCTTCTCGTGAAGGCGTCGCTCGACATCGAGGCGTGGTTCGTGGCCTTCGTGGCGCTGGCGGTGGGTCTGCTCACCATCTTCTCCATGACGAAGATCTGGGGCGAGGCGTTCTGGAAGCCCCATCCCGACGCCACCGAGCCGAAGGTCATGGCGCTCGACCGGGCAATCTTCTGGCCCTTGATCCTGCCGATCGCGGGGCTCGCCGCGCTCACCGTGCTGATCGGGCTCAATCCTGAACCGTTCGTGCAGTTCGCCCAGAGGTCGGCGGACCAGCTCTTGAACCCGACCGCCTATGTCACGACCGTTCTTGGAGGCGCACCGTGAGCCTCTTCGCCCTCAACCTCCTTCTGGCCTTCATCTGGCAGGCGCTGACGGCGACATTCACGATCCAGTCGCTCGTCGCGGGTTTCCTTCTCGGCTATGCCGCGCTGTGGATGGCGCAGCCGCTCTTCGGTGACCGCAGCCCGTATTTCCTGCGGATGTGGCGGATCGTCCGGCTGATCGGGTTCTTTCTCTACGAACTCGTCATCTCGTCGATCCGCGTCGCGTGGGACGTGTTGACGCCAACGCAACTGAACCGTCCCGCGATCCTCGAGATGCCGCTCGACGTCGAGAGCGACATTGAGATCCTGCTCGTCACGAACCTGATTTCGCTGACGCCCGGCACGCTCAGCCTCGATGTGACGCCGGACCGAAAGACCCTGATCGTCCATGCGATGTTCGCGGACGATCCCGACGCGCTGGTGGCCGATCTCAAGAACGGAATGGAACGCATGGTTCGGGAGGTGTTCGAGACATGAGCGGAGCGGAATTCCTGTCATGGGCCGTCGACGCCGCCTTCGTGATGGTCCTTCTGTCGATCGGACTGGGCTTCGTCCGGATCGCCATCGGTCCCACACAGGCCGACCGGGTCGTGGCTCTGGACATGATGACGGTGTCGATCGTCGCGTTCTGCGGGCTCTACGCGATCTTCGCCGACGACCCGGTTTTCATCGACGTCGCCATCGTGGTCGCGCTGATCGGCTTTCTGGCGACGGCTGCGCTGGCGCGTTTCGCGGAACGCACGCGGCTTCGCGAAGGGACGCGGGACACGCCGGAGGACACGCGATGATCGCCTGGATTGCCGGGATCGTCTGTCTTCTGGGCGGGGCATTTGCCCTGATCGCCTCGGTTGGCATTCTGCGTCTGCCGGACGTGCTGACCCGGATGCACGCCTCGACGAAGGCCGGTACGCTCGCCTCGGCGCTGATCCTCGTGGCGGCGTCGCTGCATTTCAGCGAGATGCACGTCGCCACGACCGCCACGGCGACGATCCTGTTTCTCATGCTGACCGCACCCATCGCCGCGCACATGCTGGGCAGGTCGGCCGTCAACCGGGAGGACCGGCGACGCGGACAGCCGGAACTGGACGACCCGGGGCCCCGCCCCTAGGGTGGCGCCGCGAAGAGGACGGAGCGGCGCCGTGAGAATAGCGGTCTTCGGAAAGACGGGGCAGGTGGGACGCGCGCTCTCCCGGTTTCCCGACACCTACTGCCTCGGGCGCGAAGAGGTGGACTTCTCCGAGCCGGATGCGGTCCGGCAGGCGGCGCGCATGATCGAGGCCGACGCGATCGTCAACGCCGCCGCCTATACTGCCGTAGACGCGGCGGAAGCCGACGAGAAGACGGCGCATCTGGTGAACTCCGTCTCGCCCGGCGCCCTGGCCGAGATCGCCTCGGAACGCGGTATTCCGTTCCTCCATGTCTCCACCGACTACGTTTTCGACGGGTCGGGCGCCCGGCCCTGGCAGGTCGACGACCCTGCGGCGCCCCTCGGCGTCTACGGCCGCACGAAGTGGGAGGGCGAGGAGGCGGTGCGGGTGGCGAACGGTCCGCACGCAATCCTCCGGACCTCCTGGGTCTTCTCGGCGCACGGCGGGAATTTCGTGAAGACGATGCTCCGCCTCGGCGCAAAGCGCGACATGCTCAGGATCGTGGCCGACCAGATCGGCGGGCCGACGCCGGCGGCGGGCATCGCCTCGGCACTGATGACGATGGCGCGGGCGCTTGCGAAGGATGCGGGGCTTACCGGAACGTATCACTACGCGGGCGCGCCCTACGTCAGCTGGGCCGATTTCGCCCGTGCGATCTTCGAGGAGGCCGCGTTCGACGTGGTGGTCGAGGACATCCCGAGATCGGAGTATCCGACGCCGGCCATCCGCCCGCTGAACTCCCGGCTGGCGTGCAACACGACGGCGGAGACCTTCGGGATCGGCCGGCCCGTCTGGCGCGCCGCGCTGCGCGACGTGATCGCCGAGCTGAAGGCTTAAATCCCGCATTAACCTTCCCGCGCCTAGCCTGCCCCCGGCATGCGAGGGCAGGCGGGCATGGCACGCTTCGGATATCGGGAAACCCTGACGAGCTTCGGATATCCGAACGGTCTTTCGGCGCTTCATGCGAGCGCCACCTTCTCCGGCCCGGTGATCTACGCCGCCACGTTGAGCGGGGGTGGCGTGACGGCATTCGTGCCCGACGGGACCGGCGGGCTCGGCGTCTTGGGTTCGACGGGCTATCCGGACCCGCTCGAGGCCGGCGTGACGCCCGTGATGGCGGAGATCCGCATCGGCGGGGAGACCCAGCTCGCGGTGTCCGGCCTGTCGCAGACCGCGATGGATCTCGATGCCGAGGGCGCGGCGGAGGGGTGGGCTGGCGTGGGCGGCTACGCGGGCACGCTGGGCGCGGTGCGCTTGGTGGGTCAGGGCGGGCGCGACTTCCTCCTGTCCACCGAACCTGACGGCGATCTCGTTTCTCTCGAGCCCGTGGCGGGAGGTCTTGCCCTGCGCGCGACGCTTGCGGGCCTCGGGGCAAGCGGGATCGTGCAGGCGCCGGACGGAGTTGTCTATGCCGTCTCCGGCGCGACCGACAGGATCACACGGCTGACGATCGATGCCTCGGGCGGACTTGCCGCGGGTCAGGTCGCAGGCGCGCTCGACGGGCTGGGCTGGGACGTTCCTTCGGCCATCCGCGCGACCGTCGCGGGAGGTGAGGACTTCCTGGTCGTCGCCGGTGCGGGCTCATCCTCGCTCACCGTGCTTGGTTTCGGCGAGACGGTCTTCGAGATCGCCGACCATATCATCGATGACAGGACCACGCGTTTTGCCGGCGTGACCGCGCTCGACACGGTGAGCGTGAACGGGCGAAGCTTCGTCGCGGCGGGCGGCGGCGACGACGGGGTCACGCTGTTCGAGATGCTGCCGGGGGGACGGCTCGTCCACCTGCAGACCGAGGTCGACACCGTGACGCGCGCACTGTCGAACGTGTCGGCGGTATCGCTTTTCCATGCCTCCGGGCAGGTCCATCTCGTCACGGCAAGCCAGTCCGAGGGTCTGTCGGTCTTTTCCCGTCCGGCCTCCAGCATCGCCGCGCCGCGCATCGCCGGGCACGCGGGCGTTGCGCTGACCGGCGGGGCGGCGGACGACCTGCTTTACGGGGGCGCGGGGGCCGACACGCTTTCGGGCGGCGGGGGGGACGACATCCTGTTCGACGGGGAGGGCGTCGACACGCTTCGGGGAGGCGCAGGCGCCGACATCTTCGTCTTCGCGAGTGACGGCGTCGTCGATCGGGTAGAAGACTTCGAGCCCGGCGTCGACCGGCTGGACCTTTCCGCCTTTCCCGGTCTCTACGCGCTGACGGACCTCGTGATCACGCCCACCACGGAGGGGGCGCGGCTTGCCTATCGCGACGAGGTCATCGAGATCCGGTCGGCCTCGGGCGTACCTCTCGATGCGGTGGATTTCCCTCTCCAGGACGTTCTTGGCGTGACGCGCCCGCCCTACATGCCGATCGGCCGCGACGTCAGCGGGACCGACGGACCCGAGACCCTCTTCGGCGGGACGGGGGACGACCGGCTGAGCGGGCTTGGCGGCGACGACACGCTTTTTGGCCTCGCCGGCGGGGACATGCTGATGGGTGGCAGCGGGGATGATCTGCTGGACGGCGGACCGGGACGCGACATCGGCTCGGGCGGTGTCGGCGCGGACACCGCATCAGGCGGTGCCGGGCCCGATTCCCTGCTCGGCGGACCGGGCCCGGACCGACTCGAGGGCGGTGACGGCGGAGACCTCCTGTCGGGCGGCAGCGGGTCGGACACGCTTCTCGGCGGGGCCGGCAACGACATCCTTCGTGGAGGCTCCGGCGACGATGCGCTTTCCGGCGGCGGCGGCGCCGATCGCCTGTCGGGCGGGGCTGGCATCGACAGGCTGGAAGGCGGTGCGGGGGGCGATATGCTCGATGGCGGGTCGGGAGACGACTTGCTGATCGGCGGCCCCGGTGCGGATGTCTTCGTCTTCCGTCCGGGGGCTGGGCGCGACACCGTGGCAGATTTCGCACCAGGTGACGACCGACTCGATCTGTCCCTGCACGCCGCCGCCACGGATTGGCAGGCGCTCCGGTCCCTCCTGCAGGCTGACTCGGGCGGAACACGCATCGATTTCAGCGGGGACGATGCGGTCTTCCTTGCGGGCATCGGCCCTGGCACGCTGTCGGCCGACGACTTCCTGTTCTAGAGCGCGTCTTTCCACCCTTGTGCGAGATGCTCCCGCTCAGCCCCCGATCATCTCGGCCTGCCGCACGATCACCTCGGCCTGCCGGATCGAGGCGAGATCGACGAGGCGCCCCTTGTAGACGGCGGCGCCCTGCCCGGTGCGCTTGGCCTCCTCCATCGCCGCGAGGATCTCGCGCGCCTCGGTGACGGCGGCCCCGGTGGGCGTGAAGACCTCGTTGGCGAACGCGACCTGCTTGGGGTGGATCGCCCATTTGCCGACCATCCCCAGCGTTGCCGACCGCAGCGCCTGCGCGCGGAACCCCTCGTCGTCCGAAAAGTCGCCGAAGGGGCCGTCGACCGGCAGGACGCCATGCGTCCGGCAGGCCGCAACGATGGCCGCCTGCGCCCAGTGCCAGGGATCGGCCCAGTACTTCTGGCCGTCGCGGTTCATGTAGTAGCTCTCCTGCGTGCCGCCGATGCCGGTGGTCTGCATCCCCATCGAGGCGGCGAAATCGGCGGCGCCGAGGCTCATTGCCTGAAGCCGGAGCGAGGCTGCCGCGATGTCCTCGACATGGGAAATTCCCGCCGCGGTCTCGATGATGACCTCGAAGGCGAGCTTCTTCGTCCGCCCCTTCGCCGCCTCGACGGCGGAGACCAGCGCGTCGACGGCGTAGATGTCCGACGCGTTGCCGACCTTGGGGATCATGATCTGGTCGAGCCGGTCGGAGGCGTTTTCGAGAAGGTCCACCACGTCGCGGTACCAGAACGGAGTGTCGAGCCCGTTGATCCGCACCGAGAGCGTCTTCCTGCCCCAGTCGATATCGCCGATAGCGCCGATGATGTTCGTCCGCGCCTCGGCCTTATCGTCCGGTGCGACCGAGTCCTCGAGATCGAGGTTGATGACGTCCGCCGCGCTTGCCGCCATCTTTTCGAAGATGCCGGGTCGGGAACCAGGGCCGAATAGCTGGCAGCGGTTCGGGCGGGCGGGGGCGGCGGGCTGAACGCGGAACGACATAGGGATCTCCGGCAATGATGTGTCGTGATGGGCTGTCCATCGGGTAGATTATTGCTCGAAATGCTGCAAGTGCGAGATCCGGCAGCCGCGAAGCCCGGTACATCCTGCGCCATGCAACGCGACTGGCGGGAGTATCGTGCGCAGGACGCGGGTTGAGGCGCAAAATCTTCATCGGATCGCAGGTTTGACGCCATGCATTCGAGAGAACATTGAGCTTGACCGGTGGCATCTCCATTCTGACCGGACGGAGGCTGACATGATCCAGACGCCATACCTTCTTTTCCTCGGCGACGCGCCGGACCAGCTTGCGGCCAAGGTCGCTCAGGGCGTTCGGGACTGGCGGCCGGACTTCGCGCTGGGCCAGTTGCGCATGCCGGGCTGCAAGGCGGACCTCGGTCTGCCCGACATGGGCCTGTCAGAGGCGCGCGAGGCTGGTGCGAGAACACTCGTGATCGGCGTCGCCAACCGCGGCGGGGTGATTCCGGACACGTGGAAGGCCGAGTTGCACACGGCGCTAGAACAGGGCTTCGATCTTGCGAGCGGGCTGCACGAGCTTCTCACCGACGAGGCGGACCTTGTGGTGACGGCAAGAGCGCATGGCCGGGCGCTGCATGACGTGCGGGTGCCCGAGGTGAAATATCCCATCGCGAACGGGATCAGGCGCACCGGCAAGCGCTGCCTTGCGGTGGGCACCGACTGCTCGGTCGGCAAGATGTACACCGCGCTCGCCATGGAGCGGGAGATGACAGGGCGGGGCATGAAGGCCACCTTCCGTGCGACCGGGCAGACCGGCATCCTCATCACCGGGGACGGCGTGCCGCTGGATGCCGTGGTCGCCGACTTCATGGCGGGATCGATCGAATGGCTGACCCCGGACAACGACCCCGACCACTGGGACCTGATCGAGGGGCAGGGGAGCCTGTTCCACGCCTCCTTCTCGGGCGTGACGCTTGCGCTGATCCACGGGGGCCAGCCAGACGCGTTGATCCTCTGCCACGAGCCGACCCGCGCCCATATGCGCGGCCTGCCGGATTACGCGCTCCCCTCTCTGGAGCAGCTCCGCGACACGGCGCTCCCGCTGGCGCGGATCGTCAACCCGGCCTGCGAGGTCGTGGGGATCTCGGTCAACACGAAGGCACTGGGCGAGGACGAAGCGCGGGCGTATCTCGAAGAGACCGAAAAGCGGATGGGCCTGCCGACCGTCGATCCTTACCGCTATGGGGCCGGGCGGCTCGTCGATGCGCTGGACGGCACCTGATGGGGATCGTCGCGACGCCGGAGAGCTTCCGATTGCGCGAGGCCTTCACGATCTCGCGCGGATCGCGGACCGAGGCGAAGGTGCTGACGGTTGAGGTGGAGCGCGACGGCGCCTCGGGGCGGGGCGAATGCGTGCCATATGCACGGTATGGCGAAAGCCTTGGGAGCGTCGCGGCGCAGATCGCGGCATTGCCCGAAGGCATCACCCGCGCGGCGTTGCAGGAGGCGCTTCCGCCCGGCGCCGCGCGGAACGCGCTCGATTGTGCGCTCTGGGACCGGGAGGCCAAGACGGCGGGCCGGCGGGTCTGGGAGCTTGCGGGCCTCGCGGAACCCGGGCCGGTCGTGACGGCCTTCACCCTTTCGCTCGACACGCCCGCGCGGATGCGCGCGGCGGCGGCGCGGAACGCGCACCGGCCGCTCCTGAAGATCAAGCTCGGTACGCCGGAAGACATGCCCCGGGTCGAGGCGGTGCGGACGGGAGCTCCCGAGACCGCGATCATCGTCGATGCCAACGAGGGCTGGACCGCCGAAGTCTACGCCGACCTCGCGCCGCATCTCGTGCGGCTCGGCGTCGCGATGGTCGAGCAGCCGCTGCCGGCCGGAGAGGACGAGGCGCTCGCCAGGATGGCGCGTCCGTTGCCCGTCTGCGCCGACGAAAGCTGCCATGACCGGGCCTCGCTTCCAGGACTTCGAGGGAAGTACGACATGGTCAACATCAAGCTCGACAAGACCGGCGGGCTGACGGAGGCGCTGGCGCTCCGCGACGCGGCTCGGGGGGATGGCTTCCAGGTGATGGTGGGCTGCATGGTCGGCACCTCGCTCGCCATGGCCCCGGCGGTCCTCGTGGCGCAGGGCGCCGAAGTGGCCGATCTCGACGGGCCGCTGCTTCTGGCGGAGGACCGGGAGGTGCCACTGGATTATGACGCCGCAGGAGTGCATCCGCCCGCGCCCGGCCTCTGGGGGTAGCGGTCGAGTTCGAGCGCCGCAAGAACGCCCCGAGCCTTCCGGTGCGTGCCGGATGCGATGGCATGGACTTGACCCCGCGTCCGCTTCGTCCGATGACGCGGGCGAACCAACAAGGAGCATGTCCCATGTCCCGCACCGTCTACGTGAACGGAGACTATCTGCCCGAGCAAGAGGCGACCGTCAGCGTCTTCGACCGCGGGTTCCTCTTCGCAGACGGGGTCTACGAGGTGACCAGCGTGCTGGGCGCCAAGCTTATCGATTTCGCGGGACACGCGCGGCGGCTCTGGCGGTCTCTGGGCGAACTGGGGCTGACGAGCCCGGTGACCGAGGAGGAGTTGCTGGAGATCCACCGGGAACTGGTGCGTCGCAACGGGATCGACGAGGGCCTCGTCTACCTCCAGGTGACGCGCGGCGCGGCGGACCGGGACTTCGCCTTTCCGACGGATGCGGCGCCCACGCTCGTGCTCTTCACCCAGTCGAAGCCGGGGCTGGCCGACAGCCCGGCGGCGCATGCCGGCATCCGGGTGATTTCGATCCCCGATCTTCGCTGGGGACGGCGCGACATCAAGACGGTGCAGCTTCTCTACCCGTCGATGGGCAAGATGATGGCGAAGCAGGCGGGCGCGGACGACGCCTGGATGGTCGAGCACGGCCACGTGACCGAAGGCACGTCGAACAACGCCTACATCGTCCAGGGCGACACGATCGTGACGCGCCACCTCGGCAACGAGATCCTGCACGGCATCACCCGCGCCGCCGTGCTGCGCTTCGCCCGCGAGGCGCAGATGACCGTCGAGGAAAGGTCCTTCACCATCGACGAGGCGAAGGAGGCCGACGAGGCCTTCATCACCTCTGCCTCCGCCTTCGTGATGCCGGTCGTGTCCATCGACGGCGCGATGATCGGGAACGGCGCTCCGGGACCGGTGGCGAAACGGCTGCGCGAGATCTACCTCGACGAAAGCCGGAAGGCGGCGATCTAGAGGCGCGGCACGGTCGCGGCCTGCAAGCCTTCGCGCGGATCCGTCGCGCCGCAGCGTCCGCGGCGCTCGCGCGCTTGAATTCGTCCACCGTCGACGGGAGCGACGACCGGCCTGGCGAAAGGACGTGACGCGGATCAGGATCCGCCCGGCGCCGCCTCCATCTGTCCGCGAATATCCCGGGGGAGCCGCGCAGCGGCGGGGGCAGAGCCCCCATCACCGGTCTCAGCCCTTGCCGGCGTTTTCGGCGAAGGCCTTGTCGAAGGCGGCCGTCTTGGCGTCGTCCGCCTCGGTCTGGTTCTGCGCTCTCCAGACGTCGTAGGGCATGCCGTAGAAGATCTCGCGGCCCTCCTCCTTCGACATCTCGATGCCGCGCTCATTCGCCGCTTCCTGGTACCAGCGCGAGAGGCAGTTCCGGCAGAAGCCGGCTAGATTCATCAGGTCGATGTTCTGCGCGTCCGGCCGGTCCTCCATCAGGTGCTTGCGCAGGCGGCGGAAGGCGGCGGCTTCGAGTTCGATGCGGGTCTGGTCGTCCATGGCGTCCTCCTTGTCTCACAGATTGGCGCGGCGGCGGGCCTCTTCAAGCATCGGCGCGAGCCGCGCGGCCCAGCCGTGCTGGCCGACAGGGTCGGTGATCAGGTCGTGGCGCAGCTCGATCAGCGCGTTGGGACGGCCCGGGATCAGCGCGTGCCGGTCGACGGCGTCGCCCGGCAGGTGGCCGGCATAGGGCTGGTTCTCGCCGACGCAGAGGTCGTCCTCGGCGCGCAGAAGCTCCAGGAGCGGGCGCGAGAAGCGCTGATCCCATTCGGCGCGGAGGATGCCGATGTGCCACGGGCGTGGCGCGCGGCTTTTGAGCCGCGGCGTGAAGCTGTGGACGGCGACGATGATCGTGGCGGGACGCCGGGCGGCAAGCTCGGCATAGGCGGCGTGGTAGGGGCGGTAGTAGGCCTCGAGCCGCCGCTCGCGCTCGATCACGTCGATGTGCCGGTTCCCGGGAACGATCGTGCCGTCGTAGAGCTTCATGATGAGGGTGGGATCGTCCTCGCCCCGGTTGGGATCGATGACGAGCCGCGAGAAGCGCCCGAGGATCGCGGGGGCGCCGAGGAGGTCCGCGAGGTGGCGCGTCACGCCCGCCGCGCCGACGTCGTAGGCGATGTGGCGGGCCATCTCGGCCTCGGACAGCCCGAGCGAGCCACCGCCGGTTTCGGACGGCACGTGGTTCGAGGCATGGTCGCAGGCGATGAGCCAGGGGCTGTCGCGGTCGGCCCCGACGATATCGAAGGGTTGGTCTGTCATGCGAAAGTCAGGATATGTTCTCCGGGGTCTTTATGCGAGCCGGGCGGAAAGCGCCAGTTGTCACCCCGAGGCAATTCCGACATAACGCCAGCAGCCGACCGACAGCGCTAACAGGACCGGACGAGGCAGCATGAGACGCCTTCGCAACATCAAGATCGTCGCGACACTGGGTCCGGCATCGAGCGACTACGACACCATCCGCAAGCTCTTCGAGGCCGGGGCGGACGTGTTCCGGCTCAACATGAGCCACGGCACGCACGAGGAGATCGCCGCGCGGCACACGATCATCCGGCAGGTCGAGGAGGATTCCGGGCGCCCGATCGCGATCCTTGCGGACCTTCAGGGGCCGAAACTGCGGGTCGGCGTCTTCGCCAAGGGCGAGGCGGTGCTCGAACAGGGCCAGTCCTTCCGCATGGATCTGGAGGACGCCGAAGGCGACGCGACACGCGTCACCCTGCCGCACAAGGAAATCTTCGATGCGCTCGAACCCGGCTCGCATCTTCTCGTGAACGACGGGAAGATCCGGCTCAAGGTCGAGGACTGCGGAGAGGATTTCGCCGACTGCATCGTCGAGGTTGGCGGCGTGATCTCGAACCGGAAGGGCGTCAACGTGCCCGACGTGGTGCTCCCTGTCGCCGCGCTGAGCGAGAAGGACCGGCGCGATCTGGAATTCGTCTGCGAGCTTGGCGTCGACTGGCTCGCACTGTCCTTCGTGCAGCGCGCCGCCGATGTCACCGAGGCGCGGGAGCTCGCGCGCGGGCGCGCGGCGCTCATGTCGAAGATCGAAAAGCCGGCCGCGGTGACGGCCTTCGACGACATCCTCGCGGTGTCGGACGGCGTCATGGTGGCGCGGGGCGATCTCGGCGTGGAACTGCCGGTGCAGTGCGTGCCGCCGATCCAGAAGCGGCTGGTTCGCAAATGCCGGAATGCGTCGAAGCCGGTGATCGTGGCCACGCAGATGCTCGAATCGATGATCGAGAGCCCGATGCCGACGCGCGCCGAGGTGTCGGACGTGGCGGCCGCGATCTACGAGGGCACCGACGCGGTGATGCTGTCGGCGGAATCGGCGGCGGGCCGCTATCCGGTCGAGGCGGTTGCGACGATGGACGCCGTCGCGATCGAGGTCGAGAGCGACCCGACCTACCGGCAGGTCATCGAGGCGAGCAGGGGCGGCAACAAGCAGACGGTGGCCGACGGCATCGTGTCGGCCGCCCGCGAGATCGCCGAGACGACGGACATCAAGGTGATCTGCTGCTTCTCGCAGTCGGGCCGCACGGCCGCGCTCGTCGCGCGCGAGCGCCCGCGCGTGCCGATCATCGCGATGACGCACCTGCGCAGCGCCGCCCGCCGGATGAGCCTGACGTGGGGGCTGCACTGCGTGATGACGGGCGAGTTGGAGCGGTTCAAGCAGGCGGTGGTCAACGCCGCACGCGCCGCGAAAGCCGACGGCTTCGCCGACGAGAGCGACCAGATCGTCGTGACCGCCGGTGTGCCGTTCAACGTGCCGGGGTCCACGAACATCCTGCGCGTCGCGCCCTGCGCCGAGCGGCTGATCTTCAAGACCGAACCCGAATAGGGTCTTGCATGGCGGGCCTGCCCCGCCTATACGCCCCACTTCGGAGCGCGGCCGGCCTTTTGGGTCATGCCGAGTCGCGCGCTAACCGCCCGAAAAAGGAGACGGAAATGCCCAAGATGAAGACCAAGTCGAGCGCCAAGAAGCGCTTCAAGGTGTCGGCGACCGGAAAGGTCATCGCGGCACAGGCCGGCAAGCGGCACGGCATGATCAAGCGGACGACGAAGTTCATCCGCCAGGCGCGTGGCACCACCACGCTTTCGGCCCCTGACGCGAAGATCGTCAAGGGCTACATGCCCTACGATCGCTGAGGAGGATCTGACACATGGCACGCGTAACGAGCGGCAAGGTCACCCACGCCCGCCACAAGAAAGTCATCAAGGCAGCGAAAGGCTATTACAGCCAGCGCAGCCGCAACTTCCGGACCGCGACGCAGGCCGTCGACAAGGCGAACCAGTACGCGACGCGCGACCGGAAGAACCGCAAGCGCAATTTCCGCGCGCTCTGGATCCAGCGGATCAACGCCGCCGTGCGGTCGCATGACGAGGCGCTGACCTATTCGCGCTTCATCAACGGCCTGTCGCTCGCCGGGATCGAGGTCGACCGCAAGGTTCTCGCCGATCTCGCCGTGCACGAGCCCGACGCCTTCGGCGCCATCGTCGACAAGGCGAAGGCCGCGCTGGCGTAAGTCTCCCGGCGATCGGGACCGTATCGGAAGCCGCGGACCCATGGGCTCGCGGCTTCTTGCGTCTCGGGGTCCTGCCCGCTAGCAGGTCAGCGAGAAATCCAAGGGGGTCAGGATGGACGATCTGAGGCACAAGTATCTCTCCGCGATCGCCGAGGCCACCGACGAGGCCGCGCTCGAGGACGTGCGGCTGCAAGCCGTGGGCAAGAAGGGCGAGGTCGCGCTCAGGATGCGGGAGTTGGGCCGGATGACGCCCGAGGAACGCCAGAGCGCGGGACCGGCGCTCAACGCGCTGAAGGACGAGATCAACGCTGCGCTCGCCGCGAGGAAGGCGGCGCTGGCCGATGCGGCGCTCGACGAGCGGCTCAGGAGCGAGTGGCTGGACGTGACGCTGCCGGGGCGGCCGCGCCGGCAGGGCACGATCCATCCCGTCTCTCAGGTCACCGAAGAAGTCACGGCGATCTTCGCGGACATGGGGTTCGCGGTGGCCGAAGGCCCGCAGATCGAAAGCGACTGGATGAACTTCGACGCGCTCAACATCCCGCCCGAGCATCCCGCCCGGCAGGAGCACGACACCTTCTTCATGCACCGCGCCGAAGGCGACAACCGCCCGCCGCACGTCCTCCGCACCCATACCTCGCCGGTGCAGATCCGGGCGATGCAGGCGCAGGGCGCGCCGCTCCGCGTGATCGCGCCGGGCCGGGTCTACCGGATGGACATGGACCAGACGCACACCCCGATGTTCCACCAGGTCGAGGGGCTGGCGGTGGACCGGGACATTTCGATGGCCCAGCTCAAGTGGGTGCTCGAGGAATTCTGCCGCGCCTATTTCGAGGTGGACGAGGTCGAACTGCGCTTTCGCGCGTCTCACTTCCCGTTCACCGAGCCGTCCGCGGAGGTCGATCTGCGATGTTCGTGGGAGGGCGGCCAGCTCAAGGTCGGCGAGGGCGACGACTGGATGGAGATCCTCGGCTCCGGCATGGTGCATCCGAAGGTTCTCGAGGCCGGGAACATCGATCCGGGCCAATGGCAGGGCTTCGCCTTCGGCATGGGCATCGACCGGATCGCGATGCTGAAATACGGCATTCCGGACCTGCGGGCGTTCTTCGAGAGCGATCTGCGATGGCTCCGGCACTACGGGTTTTCCGCCCTCGACGTGCCGACGCTGCATGGCGGGTTGAGCCGGTAGGGGAGAGAGGCCAGCGTCAAGACGGGCGTTGCACGCCGGCTCACTCGCGCAGGTCAGGTGGCGATAGGCTTCTTCGACATCCTCAAACCCCCGGCCGGATCATGTGCTGCGCCCGCGTATAGCCGCGCACGTCCGCGCGTTCGCCGGGTTGCGGGGTGTCGCGGATGCCGCGCTGGTCCTCGGAGTAGGCGGGGCGGTCCTCGTGGCGAAAGGGGACGTACTTGGCCCCGGCATACTCGGTGTCGAGCGCGTCGATGTCGCGGGCCTCGCCCGGATCGCGCATGATGGCCTTGATCCGGTCCAGATGCTCGGCCTCGTCCACGTCGACCGACAGCACGTAATCGCCGTTCCGAACCGCCTGCTGATAGGTGCGCATGTCGTCCTCGGGCAGGTGCAGGTCGTGGAGGCTGGGATTGTAGGCGTCGAGGTTGCGATGTTCGCCTTCGGGCAGGCTGTCCTCGGTCTCCGGGATCAGGTGAACATGGCCGCCCGGCATGCCGAGACGCTCGAGCGCATCGCGGACCTGCGCGGCTCCTGTGTGGGTGGGATAGATGGCGGTGATCGCGCGTTGCATGGCCGGACTCCTGCGTTCGGTTGAGACCCGACAACGGGCGAGCGGCCGTCTCGGTTTCCGGCGGGGCGAAACAAGTCGCCCCACAGGCGACGTCCCGCCCAGGTTCGAGGTGTGGCGGAACAACGGTCGCTCCCGAGACATTGACAGGTCGAATCCGATCTGAAGGAGACGATCATGGCTCAGGACCCGAAGAACTACCGCGATCCAAAAGTGACCCAACCCTCGCGTACCGGCGGCGGCGCGATGCGCTGGGTCTGGATCGCCGTCGCGGTCATCGTGGTGCTTGTGCTCCTCGCCTGGCTCTTTGGCTGGAACGACCGCGACACCGTGGCAACGACGCCGGTGGATGACGCGACGGTGGTCGAGCCGGCCGGCGACGCTGCAGTGGTCGAGGACGAGGCGGCAGGTGCCCTCGACGAGACCGAGGCTGCCGTGGAGGGTGCCGGAGAAGCCGTTGAGGGCGCGGCCGAGGCGACAGGCGACGCGGTTGAAGGCGCGGCCGAGGCCACGGGCGATGCGGTTGAAGGTGCGGCCGAGACCACGGGCGACGCGGTTGAAGGTGCGGCCGAGACCACGGGCGATGCGGTTGAAGGCGCGGCCGAGGCCACCGGCGAGGCCGCGGAAGAGGTGGAAACCGAAGCGGAAGAAGTGGAAACCGAAATCGTCCCTGTCGAGCCTATCGAGTGATCCCCGTCGCGGGATACCCCGAGCGTCAGGGGCCGCCGTCTTCAGGGGCGGCGGCCCCGCCCCGTTTCGGAACTTCGCCCGATCTGACGGCTTGGGCAGGAGGAAAAGGAGATCAGCCATGGCGAAAGACCCAGACGACTCTCGTGAGCCACGGGAGACCGGCTATACGCGGGTGAGCGATCGTGGCATGAAGTGGCCTCTGATCATCGCTGCCGCGATCGTCCTGCTCGTCCTGCTGGCGTGGGCCGGAAGCTACGATGACGGCGGGGGCTGGCTGTTGCGCGAGGACGCGACAGACGCCGACGCGACACCGAACGTCGACGCCGACGTGACGCCGAGCGATCCGGTCGAGTAGGGCCTCGCGCCCGCGGAGACCCGAGGGGGCCTTTCCCCGCCGGGACGGCTGAGGTAAGAGGCCGCAGACCTTGAGGAATAAGGCTGCCGGCCCATGAAATTCACGTTGTCCTGGCTGAAGGAACATCTCGAGACGACGGCCTCGGTCGACGAGATCGCCGAGACGCTGACCGACCTCGGGCTCGAGGTCGAGGAGGTCGCGAACCCGGCGGCGCAGCTTGCCGATTTCACGATCGGCAAGGTGCTGAAGGCCGAGCGGCACCCGGACGCCGACAGGCTTCGGGTCTGCATGGTGGCGACGGACCGGGGCGATCGCCAGATTATCTGCGGCGCGCCCAATGCGCGCGAGGGGATCACGGTCGTGGTCGCCCACCCCGGCACTTACATCCCCGGCATCGACACGACGATCCAGATCGGCAAGATCCGGGGCGTCGAAAGCCACGGCATGATGTGCTCGGAGCGGGAAATGCAGCTTTCCGACGAGCACGAGGGGATCATCGAACTGCCGTCGGGCGAGGTCGGCGAAAGCTTCACCGGCTGGCTCGCGCAGAACGATCCCGGCAAGGTCGATCCCGTCATCGAGATCGCAATCACGCCGAACCGTCAGGACGCGCTGGGCGTGCGCGGGGTGGCGCGTGACCTCGCGGCGCGCGGGATCGGCAGGCTCAGGCCCTACGAGGTCGAGCCGGTCGCTGGCACCTTCGAGAGCCCGGTCAAGGTGGAGATCGACCCTGCGCTGAAGGACACAGGCTGCCCGCACTTCACGGGCCGCGTGATCCGCGGCGTGACGAACGGACCGTCGCCGCAGTGGCTTCAGGACCGGCTGGCGGCCATCGGGCTCCGGCCGATCTCGGCGCTCGTCGACATCACCAACTTCTTCACCTACGACCAGAACCGGCCGCTGCATGTCTTCGATGCGGACATCGTGAAGGGGAACCTGCGGATCCATCCCGCCGAGGGCGGCGAGACGATCCGCGCGCTGGACGAAAGGGACTACACGCTTTCGCCGGGAATGATGGTGATCTCGGACGACGCCGGACCCGAGAGCATCGCGGGGATCATGGGCGGGGCGCATTCGGGCTGCACGGGGGAGACGGTGAACGTCTTTCTCGAAAGCGCCTACTGGGATCCGATCACCATCGCCGCGACGGGCCGGGCGCTGAAGATCAACTCGGACGCGCGGTATCGTTTCGAGCGGGGTGTGGACCCGGAGTTCACGCTGCCGGGGCTCGAGGCTGCGACGCGGATGATCCTCGAGATCTGCGGCGGGGAGGCGTCGGAGGTCACGGCGGACGGGGGAGTGATCGACACCGACAGGGCCTACCGTCTCGACACCGACCACGTGCAGTCGCTCGTCGGCATGAACATCCCCGCGGAGGAGCAGCGGCAGACGCTGGCCGCGCTGGGCTTTCGGCTCGAGGACGACATGGCGCATCCGCCGTCGTGGCGGCCGGACGTGCAGGGCGCGGCGGATCTCGTGGAGGAGGTCGCGCGGATCGCCTCTCTGACGAAGCTTCAGGCAAAGCCGCTTCCGCGCGCGCAGGTGGGCGTGCCGCGCCCGATCCTGACGCAGGCGCAAACGCGCGAGCAGATCGCGCGCCGGACCATGGCGGCGCTCGGCTACAACGAAT
>Ga0102931_1000623_pt1 | contig 17453 bp, 16 predicted proteins | sample SalPonR1_C_D1_MG_FD_79282 | JGI IMG/M metagenome (GOLD analysis project Ga0102931, IMG submission 79282) | Salt pond soil microbial communities from South San Francisco under conditions of wetland restoration - Salt Pond MetaG R1_C_D1_MG | ecosystem: Environmental > Aquatic > Marine > Intertidal... | reverse complement strand
ATGGTTTGACCATGACCCTGACAAATGGGAAGAGTTCAAAGAGAAATATCGCAGAGAGTTGTTTGATTCTGAGCATGTTGAGGAGCTGTTAGATATTATCAAAGAAAACGAAACCATAAAGTTTGTCTATGCCTCAAAAGATGAAGAGTATAATAGCACAGTACTGTTAAAAGAGTTTCTCGAAGATCTGTTGAAATAAACTGTTCAACTTTTATTTTAGGCATATGCCTGGAACAACTCATAAAGATAAGCTGATAGACCATTTAGATCGGATTGAATCTGACCAGAGCAATCTTTTTTCTGAATTGGATAACTTATCTCAAGAGCAACTTCACTTCAGAAAGTCACCGGATAAATGGAATATATTGCAGATCCTTGACCATTTAATGACTTCCGAGAAGTTGAGCGTAGTCTACATCAAGAGAAAAACAAGTTCGGGCAAAAGCATTGAGCGATCAGGATTTCGATCGAGATTTCGAATCTTTGTATTAAAACTCGCATTCATTCTTCCCTTCAAGTATAAAGCGCCCAAGGTTAGTGACTCTACAGGTAAAGATCCCAATTATAAAGAGTTAAAAACGGAATGGCGGGAGGTAAGGAGGGAACTGAAAGAACTGATCCTAAAACTGGATGAAAATACTCTAAAGGGCCAAATTTTTAAACATACAATTCTGAGAATGCTGAATATGAAACAGACACTGCAGTTTTTTGATATTCATTTCAACCATCATAAAAAGCAGATAGAAAATATAATAGAACTCACTGTACATGATTTAAAGAATTAGTGCAGTTAAGAGCTACTGTTCTGTCTAATCCCTTCTTCATTTCATATTCAAAAATATACCCGATAATACAACTATAGTTGTTTTTTAAAGCTAATCTACCATTAAATAAAGAAGAGAGTGAAGATATTAAAAAAAGTATTATCAGTAGTTTTTAAAGTTCTGAAATGGTCACTTCTCACAGTACTTCTAATTCTATGCATTTCAGCGATTTACAATCAGTTTTTACCGGAAGAATCAGATCAGGTCGAATATCTTTCTAAAGCTCAAAAGGGTTACATTTTAGAGGCATTTCATTTACAATCAAATCTTGGAGATAAGATATTTCCCAACTGGAGTGATCATTCTGTCCCGGTGATTGTTTATAATGAGAAATATGCTTTCCTGGTAGGTATGAAGAATCCTGATGACGGCTGGAAAAAGATGCCCGCTGACATCTTGAGGGGAGAAGAATGGACAGCGATTCAGTCGGATGATTTTTTTGGCGACTCATATTACAGGCAAAGGCTCAGAGAACAAGAGATCACACCTGAGAATTTTACTGTTAAGGTTGGAGATAGGTGGGTTGCAACCTTACAGACTCGAGAATATGCTGAAATTGCGTTTTATAATGGTTTTAAAGAGGAGTTGCCGGCAGTTGTTAGTTCAGTTTTCCCTTACAAATTATTTTGGAACATAATTATGGGAAATTCCGAAAATTACATTGCAGGCCTGATCCATGAGTCTTTTCATGCCATACAAGGGATGCGTGTTCCGGATCGTCTTTCAAGTGCTGAGAATATCAATTCAGTTGAATCTAAATATCCTTGGGGTAATGAAAAAAATCAGCAGGGATGGACACAAGAGGCTGATTTGTTGATAAAGGCTTACCATTCGTCATCGAAGAGTGAAACTCGTGAATTAATCAACCGGTTCCTGGAGGTCAGAGAAGATCGCAGAATAAATGCTGATCTCACGGTAGAAGAGATCAGGTATGAAAAAGAGCGGGAATGGCTGGAGGGAATGGCAAAATATGCAGAATTAAAAATGGGTTTGATTGCTGCTGAGAGAACCAACTATACGCCGGAACCAAGACTCCTTGATATCGATTCAGATTTCAATAGCTACCAATCATTTGAAAGTTATTTCGTGAACCAGGTTGCAGAAACAAAAAGGGCAGTTGCCAGAAACGGAGAAAACAGATTTTATCACATCGGTATGTTGCAGGCCATGTTATTGGATCGAGTCCGGGTTGGCTGGAAATCCCAAGTATTTCAAGAGGGAGTTTACCTTGATGACTTACTAAGTAACTTTGCAGATATGAATACAGATTAAAATAGGATTGGTATTTTCAGGTTTATAAATTGGAGCTTTTAGTTTTAAACCAGCTATCAAAAAATGCCTGATTTAATCTTTGTATATGGTTCACTTCGAAAAGATTTTTTATCTCCTGCAAGCGAGGTTTTAGACAATCATGCCGAATATGTTGGGGAAGCTACATTCCAGGGAAAACTCTATAAGATTGATTGGTATCCCGGGGTTGTGCCTTCAGATGATCCAGGTGACTGTGTAATCGGAGAGGTTTACAAAATTATCGACAGAGGCGAGGTTTTCTCAAAACTAGACCGGTATGAAGGGTGCTCACCATCCGATCCCAAACCACATGCATTTGTCCGCATGAAGAAATCCGTGATCTTATCAAATAGCACTTCAGTTGAGGCATGGATCTATTTGTACTCCCACCCGGTAACAGATAAGGAAGAGATCGTCTCCGGTGATTATCTAGAGTTCATGAAATAAAAAATCAACCATCTTTCTGATTTGTTCAGAAATTAGATTTCAGGTATAATCGCAATCAAACCTGAATAAATTTATTCGATTGATGAATCTTAAGAAACTGGTACAGGAAACCTCGAGCGGACCCGGGCGCGTATTCGATATCACCATCCAGGCGCTCATCATTTTATCGCTGGTTACGTTCTCTATTTCAACCATTCCGGATTTGAGTGAAAGGGCGTTATTGATTCTTTCAATCCTGGAAATTGTTACCGTTGTTTTTTTTTCCTTTGAATATATTCTCAGAATTTATGCAGCAGAGAAGAAACTGGATTATATTCTCAGTTTTTACGGAATTATCGATCTACTGGCCATTCTCCCTTTTTATTTAAGTACAGCTATCGATTTACGATCCATCAGGGTTTTACGCCTGTTTCGGCTATTCAGAATATTTAAGATCGTTCGATATAACGCTGCCATTAAAACATTTAAGGAAGCATTTGTCAGTATTAAAGAGGAATTGACAATTTTTTCGATCGCGACTTTTTTTGTGATTTATATAGCCGCTGTTGGTATTTACTATTTCGAAAATGCTGCTCAGCCTGAATCTTTCAAATCCGTATTTCACAGTTTATGGTGGGCGGTGGCTACGCTAACAACTGTTGGTTATGGCGATATCTACCCGATTACACTGGGAGGGCGAATATTTACATTTGTGATACTGATGGTTGGCTTGAGCATTGTTTCCATTCCGGCGGGTCTTCTGGCATCATCACTTCAGGAAGGAGCCAGGAAAAGTAAACAAGAATCTAACAGCAGTGGGGAGAGCGAAAGCCCTGATTAAACTAATTTTTAGACCCTCATGATTTATCTATAGATTATTAAAAGCCCAAAATTAATAATCTTGCAATGCTAGAAAGTTTCTACAGCGACAGTTACTGGTTAGCCCGCTTTATCATCCAACGAGGGGTAGGGTTTTCTTACCTGATAGCATTTTTAGTTGCATTGAACCAGTTTAAACCTCTTGTAGGTGAGAACGGTTTATACCCGGTTCGTCGATTTTTGAACAGGATTCCCTTTAAGAAATCACCCAGTATTTTCTACTGGAAATATTCGGATTCATTTTTCACCATCATCGCCTGGACCGGCGTTATTCTTTCACTTCTGGCCGTTTTTGGAATTTCTGATATGGGGCCTATTTGGCTTTCTATGCTGATTTGGTTGCTTCTTTGGATACTCTATCAATCCATCGTAAATGTTGGGCAGGTATTTTGGGGATACGGTTGGGAATCTCTGCTCTTGGAAGCAGGCTTTTATGTGATCTTTTTAGGCCCCTTGCACTATGAAGCATCCATTTTTGTGATATTCATTTTACGCTGGCTGGTCTTTCGGGTTGAGTTTGGAGCCGGTTTGATTAAAATGCGGGGCGACTTGTGTTGGCGTGAACTTACCTGCATGAACCACCATCATGAAACACAACCGATGCCGAATCCTCTAAGCTGGCTGTTTCACAATCTGCCGCAGGGATACCATAAGTTTGAAACATTGGGTAACCATTTTGTACAACTGGTGGTCGTTTGGTTTCTCTTTTTTCCTCAGCCATTCGCTTCCGTCGCAGCATTATTGATTATGGGATCGCAAATGTACCTGATTTTTAGCGGGAACTACTCCTGGCTCAACTGGATGACAGTAATTTTGGCTACAAGCGGTTTAAGTGATGGATTCTTGCAAGCAATACTTTCAATTTCCATACCCGCAACCACGGCTACTCCTCTTTGGTTTTGGATATTGATAGTTGCACTTGCAGTGGCTGTCATTTGGATGAGCAGAGGGCCGGTCATCAATATGATTTCGCCGTCCCAAAAGATGAACTTCAGTTTCAATCCTATACATCTTGTCAACACATATGGTGCTTTTGGATCAGTTACAAGACGAAGAAACGAAATAGTGATTGAGGGCACGACTGATGAAGAGATCACCAATGAGACAGAATGGAAAGCCTACGAGTTTAAAGGCAAACCGACCGACCCGTACAGAATGCCACCACAAATTGCTCCGTATCACTGCCGACTCGACTGGCAGATGTGGTTCGCAGCTATGCGTGGTATTCGAAATGCACCGTGGCTTCTAAAACTAATCAAGCGATTTCTGCAGGATGATAAACCCACTTTGAAACTCATCAAAAAAAATCCGTTTGAAGAAAAACCGCCTAGATTTATTCGGGCTCGGCTCTTTCAGTATGAATTTACAAGCATTAAAGAGAAGCGTGAAACCGGGAATTGGTGGAAACGAAAGTATCTGTCGCCTTACCTGAACCCGGTTTCATTGAAAGATTTGGAAGGTGTTTAGGTATTGGAATTCCCCTTCGAAGGGAGAATGTGAACACGGGGGAAGCCCTCCTCAAGATTAAAGTTACACCGAGACTAAACATAACATAGAAGGATTTGAAAACAGCCAAAAAACTTACTTTTGTCATACCGGACTCCGATCCGGTATCTCCAAGCTTGCATAATCAATGGAGATTCTGAATCAAGCCTGCCTGCGCTAAAGCTTTGGCAGACAGGTTCAGAATGACATCCTTTTTCGACAGGCTCGTTTCGTTTAAAGCACAACCCTCGTTCGTCCATTTCTTGAACTCTCCATAATGGCGTTCACAATTCGTACGTCGTTCAATCCCTGGCTGCCGGGCACAATCGGGGGTCGCCCTTCTTTGATCGCCAGTGCTTCACCATCCATCTGGCGGGCTTGTTGGTGACCCGGATCGGCCGGTAAAGCTGTGCCGTTGCTTACCATTCCCTGAACGCCGCTGTAACTGGACATCGGTTTAAGGTAATACCATCCGTTTTCAGTATTCACATTCAGGTAGTTCATCGACTTACCAAAACTGGTTTCGCCCGTGCAGACCATGCCGTTTTCAAACTCCAATTGAAAATCAGTGATCTCATCTACTTCGGTATAGACATCTTTACGAACTACACTTTGACGACCGTTTACGGCAATCGGTTCCATCTGTGTGGCATAACGAATGGCATTAATTGGATAAACGCCCATATCATACAGAGCACCTCCACCAAGTTCGGCATTTTTTCTCCAGTTACCGTCTTCGTGATACCCATCATACCCGGCGGCAGTACGAACTTCAGTAACCGCTCCAAAGGTTTGCTCTCTTGCAAACTGTATAATTTGCTGCGTATTTGGTTCGTGATGCAATCGGTACCCAATCGCAAGGCTCACATTATTTTTGTTTACAGCATCGATGATGTTTTGGCACTCTTCAACATTCATAGCCATTGGTTTTTCGCACCAGACATGTTTACCGGCCTCAGCGCCAATAATGGAATATTTTGCATGAAGCCCTGTGGGTAATACAATGTAGACGATATCGATATCGTCGTTATTGGCTATCTCGTGCATATTTTCGTAGTTGTACACATTGCTGTCGGGAATGTTGTACTGTTCCTGCCACTCAGGGATCTTCTCGGGTGAACCGGTTACTATCCCGCGTAGTTCGCAGTGATCCGTCATTTGCAGCCCGGGTGCCAGGCGGCCGGTACTATAACTTCCCAATCCAACCAATGCTACGCCCAGTTTTTCTTTTGATTGCGATAGTAGAATTGAGGGAAATCCAATTGCCGAAACAGCAGCCAAAGCCCCTGTTCTCTTTAAAAATATTTTTCTTGAAATTTTGTCAGCCATCATATCTATGAAGTTAGTTTAAATGTTCAGGTAAGTAACTGAAAATACTCAACAGAAAAAAATTGGCCGTATATAATCAATCAAAAATTTTTATGTATTTATCTAAAATATCCAAATAAATTTTTGATTTATATCATTTTTTAAAAATACTGCAATAATCAGATCAGATATTATTCAACAAATTTGAAGTGAACTGAATCATACAATTACAATAGGAGATAACGTGGGGAAAATTTTTCAAAGTGATGAGTCCAGGAAAGAACTTGAAGAGTGGTACCAGCTATTCCAGAAGAAGATAGTGGCTCCAAAAGAATCCGTGACGGTTCAAACCACCCATGGTGTAAATCACATCTTAAAAGTGGGTGATCAAACGAAACCACCTCTCTTATGTCTTCACTCCATGTTGACAAGTTCGGCACATTTGGCGTCTGAATTACAGTTACTACTGGCGAAGTATCACATCATTGCGCCGGATCTGCCGGGGCAATCTGTACGAGGTATAGAAACTCGATTTTCTTATAAAGACGATTCATTTGCAAACTGGTTGCTTGAGATAGTGGATGAATTGAAATTGGAAAAAATTGATCTGCTGGGAATAAGTTTAGGCGGATATGCTGCTCTGCAGTTTGCAGATGTCCATTCCGAAAAGGTGAAGAGTTTATTCTTGATTGTACCCGCTGGAATTGTGAAAGGCTCGATATGGGAGGGTGTGAGAAAGATGATGCTCCCAGCAATTCTTTATCGGTTAAATCCCACAGAAGATCGTCTCAAAAAATTTGTGGAACCATTGATGTCAACCTGGGATGATGACTGGGGGACTTACATCGGAAAGTCGTTCATGCTATTTAAACCGGACTTTCGAATTCCACCCCTTATTTCTGAAAAAAAACTTGCTGAATGGAGTATTCCCACAATTGTTTTTGCTGCAGCAGATGATGTATCATTTCCCGGAAAGCCAATGATTAACAAAATTAAATCGAACAACAGAGATATTCAGACAGAGTTGATGATGAATACTAAACACTCGCCTCCAACTACACCTGAGTTCCGGGAGTGGCTGTCTCAAAAAATTCTTGATTTCAGTCAGGAAGGCATTCATTTAGAATCTAAGAAATAGAGATATTGTCAGTATATTTGGTGTCACACTAAAATCTTCTATTAAAAGCGCTTCCGTACTCTGAAATCTCTAAAAGGATGATGATTTTAAGATCAATAATGGGTATCTATAGCCCTTATTAATAAAAAAGAGCTATGATGACCTGGAAAGATACCATACGACATTACGCTGAATCAGCAAACATAAGCGATCCTTTAACTGCCAACCTGATTACCCTGACAGGGTTTTTGGAAAAATATCTCGAGCAGCGGGATCATAAAACCTTACAAGAACTATCTGCTGAGCTCCCTGAACTCTCCGCTAAAGCCTTTAAGGATTCCGGTGAGAAATTTAATGAACAGCTCATAGAGCGAATCAGTCAGATGGATGTTGATCAGATTCGAGATCTATTGCGTCTGACAACGATCTTTTTTCACCTGGTGAACTCACTGGAACAACACGAGATCATTCGGATCAACCGTGAGCGAGCCAAGAAAATTGATGTAGACCATCCAAGGCCCGAAAGTATTGCCGATGCCCTCAAGTTTTTCAAAAAGAAAGGATTTAGTTACGAAGATGCGCTGGAGCTGTTTGAACAGATGGATATTCAGCCGACGATAACAGCGCATCCCACAGAGGCCCGCCGTCGCAGTGTTTTACATAAACAGGAGAATATTACCGCTATGATCGGTGATCTGGATGATCCAAGACTAACGCCCCACGAACGGGATGCGCAGCTTAAACAGATCATCAACGAAATTGCCCTTTTAATCTCTACTGACGAAGTACGGTCCGAACGATTAACGGTTGAAGATGAAGTAGAAAATGGGCTCTTCTACTTTACAAATTCCATCTGGAATACAGTTCCCAGGTTGTATGATGATATTCGTTCTGCTTTTGCGCAGCAGTATAACAAAACACCCGATCTGCCTATTGTACTCAAATATCGCTCTTGGATAGGCAGTGATCGTGATGGAAACCCGAATGTTACACGGGATGTAACCTGGAAAACACTTATTGAGCATCGTAAAAGTGCATTAAAGCTCTACTTGGATGAGCTCGAAAAGATCCGGCGTTATCTTTCCATATCGCAGAATTTTGTACCGGTATCCGATAAGCTTGCGAAGTCATTGAAAAAGGATGAAAGGGAGGTACCACTTTCAACACAATTCAAACGACACTATAGAAATGAACCGTATCGAAGGAAGATTACTCACATCATGCATCGCCTTCGAAACATGCTGAATGATTTGAAGGGTACTGAACAAGAGCTATTGGAATCCTCGAAATCGTATAAAACCAGTGATTTTATCGAAGACCTGGATTTGATTGCAGAATCGTTGATTGACAGTGGTCTCGAGGATATCGCTAAATTTGGTGAATTCAATGATCTGCGAATTCGTGCGAATACATTCGGTTTCCATCTTGCAGCACTGGATATACGTCAGCACAGTGGTGTTCACGAGAACGCGGTGAAGGACCTTTTTTCAGTAGCAAATGTGCATGAGAACTATTCCAAACTGGAGGAGGAAGAGAAAGTAGAAGCACTGATGCTGGAGCTTCGTAATCCTCGCCCGTTGGCACCGAAACATGCAAGACTGAAACCGGCTACAGTTGAGATTTTAGATGTATTTAAACTGATTAACCAGATTCTTGAGCTGGATAAAAATGCATTTGGCTGCTACATCATCAGTATGACGCATGGAGTGAGCGACATGCTGGAAGTTGCGATCCTGGCGAAGGAAGCAGGATTGTGGTGGATTGAAAATGGAAGCGTGCAGAGCAAGATCGATATTGTACCTCTGCTTGAAACCATTGAAGATTTAGATAAGGGTGCAGAGCTAACGGAAACGATTCTCACAAACGAACTTTACAAACAACAAGTGGAAGCAAGAAACAACTTCCAGGAGATCATGCTCGGGTATTCAGACAGTAACAAAGACGGCGGATACTGGATGGCCAACTGGGCTCTTCAAAAGGGACAGATGGAGTTGGGCCGGGTTTTGAGGAAGCATGATGTTGATTTCCGGATTTTCCATGGACGAGGCGGTACTGTAGGACGGGGTGGTGGACGATCAAACCGAGCAATTTTGGCATTACCCTCCGTCAGTAATAACGGCCGAATTCGATTTACGGAGCAGGGAGAAATTATCTCCTTCCGATACTCTCTGCCGGATATCACACGCCGCCACCTTGAACAAGTTGTGAATGCCGTTGCTCGCGTAACGGGTGGCGAAGGCCAGAAAGAGATTAAAAAAGGCGATGAAACAGAAGTCATCATGGACAAAATTTCGGAAGGCTCAATGAAAGCCTATCGCGATCTGATAGACGATCCGGAATTTTGGGAGTGGTTCAAAGGTATAACACCGGTTGAACATATTGGGAATCTGCCAATTGCATCGCGACCGGTTTCACGTGGTGGCGACCAGGGATTGCAATTCGAAAATCTTCGGGCGATCCCATGGGTATTTGGCTGGACACAGGTTCGATATAATGTTCCCGGCTGGTATGGGTTGGGGGCTTCGCTTGGTCCGATGCTTGAAAAAGATCCCGCTGTGATGGAAACACTGAAAAAATGGTACAAAGAGTGGAGCTTCTTCGGTACAATTGTAGATAATGCGCAGAGAGAACTTGCCAGAACTCATGTGTTAACGACGGAAATGTATACCCGTGATGCTGATCAGAGGTTGCACAAATCCATTATGGATGATTTTGAAAAGACACGGGATATGGTTCTGGAAATCACCGGGCAGGAAAATATCCTGGATATGAGAAAAGTGATTCAGAACTCCATCGAATTCAGGAATGTGTTTACATATCCGTTGAACCTGGTGCAAGTGGAACTCTTAAACCGGTGGAAAGATGCTGTAGAAGACGCAGATGATGAAGAGCTGCGAAATCTCAAACATGCGCTATTCCTGAGTATTAATGGTGTAGCAGCGGCAATGCAGAGTACGGGTTAGGACTTAGTAGATAGTATTTAGTAGTAAATATTGAGACTGGAAAAGGCACAAACAATTCGTTTGTGCCTTTTTTGTTTCTCAAATCAATTATCTCAAACCTAACATCTAAAAAATCACCAAAAAGGTTCTTCCTCGGGACAAGGCACAGCGAGACTTTCATCTTCATTCTTACATGAACGGTAAGGAACCCATTTGGAATCGATGCCGACTACGTATCCTAACCCATTCACAACGTTCGATGATGTGGAATTGATAAAATATTCAAGATCTCCAATGGTGGAAATTTCATCGTCCCACTCGGGACCCGCAGCGGCTACAAAGACCTGGCGGTGCACAACTTCGTAATCATTTATTCCAACGCTTGCTTCGATATGTCCCTCTTCGTCTTCTAAAGGGGCAAAAATCGTATAACTTCCGCCATAAACTTCAACATGTTCTACTTCAGGTCTGTAAGTGAAGGTGTAAACTTTCCTGAGTGGATCGGTTTCAGGGTTTAGAATTACATACCACCTGGTTTGAATATCTGCAACGTGTTCAACAACATCATCGATGTAAACAGAATACCCGAACGGCGGAAAGGTATTTACAAGGACAAGTGGTGTGGGTAATTCTCCGGGGATTGTTACATCTGCATGGCTGGATTTACCATTGGTGCCCTCTACTAATATCCGATAGGATTGTTCATTTTCGATGCGAGAGGTGGTCCAATAATTCAGAAAATTTTCCGGCGAGAAAAGTGAATCTTGCATTATTACCGTTTCACCGGTATGTAGATTCTCTAATGTTACAGTTATCCCGGCAGGATCCGGAACATCATCAATGGCTTCCCGGGCTGTTCCCACCCGAACCCATTGAGTGTCGGCAGCGGTGTCCAGGTAACCATAGATTGAAAAGTGATATTGATTGTTTTCGGCAAGAGGTTCGAAGGTTTGATCACAGCCGACAATTAACAACAAGAGTGATAGGAAAAGGAGGTTATTTCGAATAGTCCTGAATTTCTCCATGATGGTGTCTTGAAATGAATGATTGTCCATTTAATGTATAAAAAAAATAAATCGGGAATTTATGGGCTCATAGGTACAATACGTTTATTTTTGGTTCATCGGATGAGTTAATTTAGTTATAAATGATATGAAAATTGTTTACGATGAGTTTATGTGTAAAAAAGGAGAGGAATGCGTCAGCGACCCGTTCTGGAAATAAAAAAGCCCGATGATTTTAATCACCGGGCTTAGTAGGGTACAATTTCAGTTTAAAGTGGTTAGAGTCCTTCGTATTCTGCTGCAGCTTCGCGTGAAATATCCTCGAGGGTTTTCCCTTTGGTTTCGAGAACGTATTTTTTAACGAATATAAAGGCTACAAGTCCGAAGAAGGAATAAATTCCGTACGAAAGTCCCAAGCCTATTCCGGCAAGTAGAATCGGGAAAGTCATGGTGATAGTGAAGTTTGAGACCCACTGTACCAAACCACAAATAGCCAGAGCAGCTCCACGGAACTGGTTCGGGAACATCTCTCCAAGCATTACCCACATTACAGGACCCCATGAGAATGCAAAGAATGCTACATATGCATTTGCCGAAATCAGTGCGTAAATACCCATGTTGCCTTCGAGCATCAGGTTTCCGGCTGCGTCTACTCCGGCAGTACCGAAAATGAGACCTAATATACCAAGCATTACTGCCTGACCAAGAGCACCAATAGATAACAGTGGTTTACGTCCAACCTTATCTACAAGAGCAATGGCTACAAATGTAAATACTATGTTTACAGAACCGGTAATTACATTTTGCAGAAGTGCATCCGCTTCGGTAAAACCGGCTGCTTGCCAAAGTGTAGCTCCATAGTAGAATACCACGTTGATCCCGGTAAACTGTTGAAGAGCAGCAAGGCCAATACCTACCCAAACGAGGGGGTGAACTTTTCCGGTATGTTCAAGAATGATATCCCGGAGACTCGGCCGGTGATCTTTTCTGAGGGTTGATTTAATGTCTGCAACTTTATTTTCTGCATCCACCGCATCAGAAAGGCTGGTCAGTACATCTTTAGCTTCATCCTCGCGATTCGCAGCAACAAGATATCTCGGGGATTCTGGAATAAAGAAAAGGGCTAATAAGAAAATTGCAGCGGGCCCAATTTCCATCCAGAACATCCACTGCCAGGTTTGAAAACCCCACCAGTGTAATTCTGTTGCTCCACCCGACATTCCTGCAAGCCAATAGTTACTTAAAAAGGCCACGAAAAGCCCGATTACAATCATTAATTGTTGTAGAGTTGCAAGACTCCCGCGAATTTTGGCAGGTGCAATTTCACTAATGTATGCTGGTGCAAGAATACTGGCTGCACCTACTGCAAAACCACCAACAATTCGAGCCATTACAAATTGCAGGGAGCCGCCGGCAATACCGGATCCCCATGCACTTATAATGAATGCAATAGCCGTTGCAATCATAACGGGTTTACGTCCAAATTTATCAGCAAGAGTTCCGGCAAAAAAAGCACCAGCCGCACACCCAAGCAACATCGAAGCTACATTAAAACCTGTACCAACGGCATCTGAGTTAAATGCGAGCTGAAGGGCGTCAACCGTTCCATTGATTACACCACTGTCAAACCCGAACAAAAAGCCTCCAATTGCAGCAACGAGAGAGAGGAAAAGTACCCGTCCGACATTTCCCGTTCCTTCGATTACCGCTTCATCCTGTTTATCCATATCCATCCGGTTAATTAGATTATTATTAGCTGAACAATTATCCCATTTTTTTGGGAAAATTCAAATCTTCATTCCAGACAATTTACAAAGCCTGTTGTCGGAATGCTTGGTTAAATAGCGAAATTACGATTGTGCAGATCAAAACAATTGAAGTCAATCATTATAAGAGCATCCTAAATAATTATTACTAAATCCGATCTGTATAGATCCGGGGTCCTTTTTCTCTGCTAAATTTTTTTCGATTATACTCTTCAGTTTTTCCTCTTGGAATAGAGAGACTTTGCCAGTCATCTCCGGAATACATTTTGGCGAGATAAACAATTTGTCCACAGTGATAGGCTACGTGAGCAAGGTGTCGCTCGACGGCTTCTATCAACTTGTGCCCGTCATTTCGTATATAAATGATAGAATCCAGCTCATCATTATCAATGGATTCGAGCGCATCAAACAGTACACCCCAGCCTTTCTCCCAATAATCCATCAACTCTTCTGCAGATTCAAATTCATCAATGAATTCTGTCTCCCGATCTCTCCATGGTTTTTCACCATCTTCCGTTCGAAAGTTAGTCCAGCGGGAGATCATATTCCCGGCGAGGTGCTTCATTAAGATGGCAATAGAGTTCTGTCCCGGGTTTGGGGATTCATGAACCTGTTCGTTCGAGATCTGCTCAATTGATTTTTCTGTCAGAGATTTATAATACTTGAAAAGTTGATTGATACCATCTAACCTATTTCCAGCTTTGTTCATTTGAATTCTCCCATTTCAATATTGGTTATTACTTATGCAAATTGTTTTAATTAGCAGTTAGATAAATGTAGTATTTTGGAGTTTGAATATTCTCACCAAAATAAGTTAATATCAGAACGAAAAAGCTATGATTACCCTTCACCGGCATAAAGACGATCAGCAAGCTGTCAAGATTGAAGAAAAACTTCAAGATCTTGTACTGGCCTACCAGGTTGAAGAAATTGAGGGTGAAAAATCAGGTCTTTTTATTGAAGATGGTGGAAAAAAAATCCAGGGGAAAAAGGAGATTGAAACGTGGTTTCGAGAACTTGAAGATGAACTGAACTGGCAGCGTTCAATAAGCGGAGACAGTTGTTATATCCATCCGGAGACCGGTAATGTCTGTTAATTTATTATCTCAAAAAGGATTAAATTTTGAAATGGTTGAAATCGGTTATGGCTATTGGTGAACAGATCATATATATTACCAACAACATAACACCTTAGTAAAGCCCTTCTCAGGACGAACGAGTAAACCCACTCCAATTAATCTTTTGAATCTTTTCTTGGGTGCATTAACAATACAATTTAATACCAGTAATATTACAATGAGTCAACAAGGAAAAGTAAAATGGTTCGACGTTGAGAAAGGATTTGGATTTATCCAGCCTAACGACGGCGGCAAAGATATTTTTGTACACAGAAATAATGTAGAGAATTTAGGACCTAACCAAGGTCTTGAAGACGGCGAAGAAGTAGAATTCGATGTTGAAGAAACACCGAAGGGACTGAGCGCTGTTGATGTACGTAGCCTTACCTACGAATAATTTTTAGTTTTTAAAAAGGAAAGCCCGCCTCAATCGGAGACGGGCTTTTTTTATTTCCGGAACCCCTGCCGGAACATTTCTTCTCTTTGATTTTTCTCTCTTTTTGTACGTTAGGACATTACTACTCTCTTGTCTAATCCGCTGTTTTTAGCAGTAATACTGTATCTGGTGTGTGGTGCAAATTCAAGGCGTTCCTTTTCAATAGGTTGCCCAGTTGCCCGACAAATCCCATAGGTTCCGTTTTCAATTCTCTCAAGTGCTCTGTTTAGTTGATTGATAAATTTTCGATTTCTCTCGATTAATCTGTTTGTAAGGTCAAGACTCTCTTCTATGCTTCCCATATCGCTCATATGATGATCAATAGATGATGCATCATCGTCGTCTGATGAACGTTGTTCCTCAAGTGAACTCAACAGGAAGTCGAGCTCTTTCATGGCCTCATCTCTCTTTCGTATTATTAGGGCTTCAAAGTACGCCAGTTCGTTCTCGTTGAGAACAGTTTTAAGTTCGTCTCTTGTTGGGGGTTGTTTTAAAGCTTCCATCATCTTGGTGTTTTGTAGTTGTGTAATTTCTTATACAAACAATACCAAAAAAGACTACGCACCGTAATAAGGGAATCCCTTACTATGACCTGAGTGTAAGTATGACGGACGGATGAGTGGGATAAGCACGTGATTCAGAATTAGATTGCTTTGCCCCCAACTCACATTAAGATAAGCTTATTAATAAAAAAACCCCGCCATTAGATGCGGGGTTGAACTTCTTTTTTGATGTCCGAATTATGCTGTTGTTCTATCAGCTTTAGCCATATTGTTTTCAATCAAATAGTCGATACTTTCTCCGGCAGCCTGGAAAATATCCATAGCACTTTCGTCCAGTTCAACAACGAACCAGGTATGTGAGTCACCACAAGCATCAACGATTGCCTCAAAATCCTGGGTTCCCTGCCCTACAGGTACCATCGGGTCGTGAGGTCCTTCACCTAAATCCTCAGACCATTCGGCATCTCCGTCTTTGATGTGGAGAAATTCAACACGATCCCCATACTTTCTGATGATTTCAGCAGGATCCTGGCCAGCCGTTTTTACCCAGTAGGTGTCAATCTCGAAAAAGATATCATCACTGATATAATTCACGAGTGTTTCAAACGGATAGCTGCCATTTTCATCTACCCGCATTTCCCACCAGTGATTGTGAAGTCCAAACCGCAATCCGTTAGACTGTAAAAAGTCACTCGCTTCGTTGTAAATTTCTGCTAGTTCTTTGATTCCGTCTTCGGTTTGATATCGTTCATCTTCCGGCCAGCCATGCCAAATCACCTTGTCATTATCAAAAGCTTCAGCCCGCCGCAATGCCCTTTCACCGGTTTCGCCAAGAGGTATTTCACTGTGCATGGAACTTACGGATAAACCTGCATCCCGGAGCATTTGTCCCACCTCTTCGTAAGACATTTCCTCTGAGAAATCATAGGTTTCCACAAATTTGTAACCCAAATCTGCGATCCGTTGCAATGTCCCGGGAATGTCCTCATTCAGTTCGTTCCGAAATGTATAGAGTTGTACGGAAGCGGTATGTAGTGGATCGGGTTGCGTGCCCATCGTTTCACCACTCATTTGAGAACTATCGCCCTCTTCTGAAGAGCAACCGGTTAACAAAACAGAAGAACCTAAGAATGCAGATACGCTGCCGACTCCAAGAGTTCGCAAGAATTTTTTTCGGGAATATTGATTATTTGAATCCATAAGATTAGAGCTTTGTTGATCTGATTATTTACGAACAAATTTATATACAGGAACCGAAATTTAATGGCTGTCGAAAGAAAATCAAGCCTCTACAAAAAATCATACAGGATGCATCATTAATGCTATCCATATAACAATTTCTTGTATTCATCCTGTATTGATTTCACAACGGGTCCCGGTTTACCTGTACCGAGATTCTTTCCATCTATTATGGTAACCGGTTGAATATCCGTCGTAGTTCCAGAAAAGAAAAGCTCATCCAGTTCAAACAACTCTTCCTCGCGAATCGGATTATAATGTACAGGAATATCCAGTTTCTCGGCAATTTCGAGAACGGCTCCTCTTGTAATGCCGCTCAGAATGTAGTTTGATTCGGGGTAGGTATACAGTGAACCGTCTTTCACGCCAAAAATGTTGGCATTCGGGCTTTCGGTAATCACGCCGTCACGAATCATAAGGGCACTGTTTACGCCATGTTCAATTGCTTGCTGACGGGCAAGAGTATTGGGAAGAAGCTGAACTGTTTTGATGTTGCAACGTGTCCATCGCACATCTGCCAGTGTGATCACATCCACGCCGGTTTTATGAAGTTCGGTATGTGGTGAAAATTCGCTGGCCGAAAGATAGATGGACGGTTTGACAGCAGGATTCGGGAAGGTATGAGTTCGAGGCCAGGCTGTTCCACGAGTAATTTGAAGATAAATGGCCGCTTCGCCATCAAGAAGATCATTCTTTTCGAGGAGTTCCCGACTGATCTCCGGGATGGCCTTACGAACAGAATTGTCCAGATCTATCTTCAACGATTTTAACCCCTGATCCATCCGTATAAGATGTTCCTTTTCCCTGAAAAGAGACCCGTGTACAACTCTTGTTACTTCGTAAATTCCATCGCCAAAAATAAATCCACGGTCGGCAACTGAAACTTTTGCTTCGTTATGATCAACAAATGATCCGTTTAAATATACCTGCATTGCATTTTCTTAATTTGATATTGACTTGCAATGATAAATCTTTTCAGTCAAAATTGGTATTTTTATCCGATATAAATCTTAAAAAAATACTGCCATTTTCATTCAGGAAAGACTGGAAAATGTACGCCGGACAGCTTGTCCGGCACAGTGATACTTTAATTCTGGAAAAAATGGATGATTGTGT
>Ga0102931_1000615_pt1 | contig 17529 bp, 15 predicted proteins | sample SalPonR1_C_D1_MG_FD_79282 | JGI IMG/M metagenome (GOLD analysis project Ga0102931, IMG submission 79282) | Salt pond soil microbial communities from South San Francisco under conditions of wetland restoration - Salt Pond MetaG R1_C_D1_MG | ecosystem: Environmental > Aquatic > Marine > Intertidal... | reverse complement strand
TCCCAGGCAGATGCCGAGATAGGGAATCCCGTTCTCCCGGGCATGGCGAATCGCTGCAATCTTGCCTTCGAATCCGCGCTCGCCGAAGCCGCCGGGCACCAGGATTGCATCGGCATCCTTGAGCGCGTCCAGGCCCCGCTGTTCGATCTGCTCGGAATCGATCGGGCGGATCTTGACCCGCACACGATCGGCCAGGCCACCGGAAAGCAACGCTTCGTTTAGCGACTTGTAGGCATCGGCGTGCTCGACGTACTTGCCCACCATCGCCACGGTGACATCGGCTTCGGGCCGCGCCCGGCGCTCGACCACGTCTTCCCAGTCGCTCAGGTCGGCGGCACCGGCCTTGAGGCCGAGGCGGTCGAGCACGATACGGTCAAGCCCCTGGCGCTGATAGAACAGCGGAATCTTGTAGATGTTGTCGACATCGACGGCCGAGATCACGGCTTCCTGGGCAACGTTGGTGAACAGCGCGATCTTCTTGCGCTCGGATTCCGACAGCATGCGCTCGCAGCGGCAGAGCAGTACGTCGGGCTGGATGCCGATGGAGCGCAATTCCTTGACCGAGTGCTGCGTCGGCTTGGTCTTGATTTCCTCGGCGGCTCGCAGGTACGGGACCAGCGTCAAATGCATGAACATCGCATTGCGGCCGTATTCGCTGCCCAGCTGTCGGATGGCTTCGAGAAACGGCAGGGATTCGATGTCGCCAACGGTGCCGCCGATCTCGATCAGCGCCACGTCGTAGCCTTCGGCGGCCTGCTCGATGGAATCCTTGATTTCGTCGGTGATGTGGGGGATGACCTGAACCGTAGATCCAAGATAGTCGCCGCGACGCTCCTTGGCGATCACGTTGGCGTAGATCTTGCCGGTCGTGAAATTGTTGCCCTGCGACATCCGGGTGCGCACGAAGCGCTCGTAATGACCGAGGTCGAGATCGGTTTCGGCGCCGTCCTCGGTCACGAAGACCTCGCCGTGCTGGAACGGGCTCATGGTGCCGGGATCGACGTTGATATAGGGATCCAGCTTCAGCAGGGTCACCCGCAGCCCCCGAGCCTCGAGAATAGACGCAAGCGAAGCCGCGGCTATACCCTTGCCGAGCGACGACACGACGCCGCCGGTGACGAAAATGAGAGAAGCCATGTTTTTTGCAGTTCCCGGGGTAGGTCAAGTCCGGGATCACATTCTACCCTAGTGCAGATAGATGGGGAACGCCCTGCCGCCCAGTCAACCGTGGCCGGCGCCGGCGCCACACGTGCCCAGGTGCATTACGCGAAAGGCATTGCTATACTCGCTCGACAGCTCCTGCGGCAGCAGACCGAGGTAAACATGAAAGGCGAGCGCGTACACTCGAAAAAGGACGCCGGTCGAGCCGGCCCACAAGGAACGCAGGTTTTCTCGCGGGACCAGATCTCGGATATTCTCGACGAAAGCGCGCCGGTCAACAGCGAGCGTGAGCTTGCAAGCCTTGTACTCCTGACCAGCCACCCGGACGGCCAGCAGGCCGGCACGGTCTTCAAGCTCTCGAGCGATCGCCTCACCATAGGCCGGTCCGGCGTCTGCGACCTCAGCATCGAAGAACCCAGTATGTCGTCGGAGCACGCACGGCTGGTCTTTTCGGACGACGCCTGGCGCGTCATCAACCTGCTCTCGACCAACGGTGTGTTCGTCAACGACGAAAAGGTCTTCTCGCATCGATTGCACGACGGCGACGAAATTCGCCTGGGCCGGGTGCGGTTGCGCTATCGGGAACCGGCGAGCGGGAAACGTCGCCGCTCCGATTCGAAATCATCAGCCGTGCTCCGCTGGGCGCCATGGGTTGCCCTGGCCGTCATTGCGTGTGCGGCGGCATTATGGTCGTTGCAGTGAAACGTTCGCGCCCTTCCCTGGTCGGCATTCGGATCGAAGCGGCCTGATGGAGCGCGTCGGCCGCTACGAGATCGTTCGCGAGCTCGGGCGCGGCTCGATGTCCATCGTCTACGAAGGCTTCGACGGGCGCATAGATCGCCATCTGGCGATCAAGGTTCTGCGTCAGAAATACGCCAGAGACGTTGCCGCGCGTCAGCGCTTCCTGCGCGAAGCGCGCGCTGCCGGAGGGCTTGCGCACCCCAATATCGTGACGGTGTTCGACGTTGGCCAGGCTGAAGCGACACCGTACCTGGTCATGGAACTGCTGAAGGGCGGTACGCTGGACGACTGGCTGGAGCGCGACCGCCTGGCCGAACTCGACACCGGCATGCTGATCGAGCTTGCCATCCAGCTCGCGCGCGGCCTGGCCTATGCCCATCAACACGGCGTGATCCACCGCGACATCAAGCCGGCAAATATCCATTACGACCCGAAGACCAATGTCGCAAAGATGATGGATTTCGGCATCGCGGCAATTGCTCCCGACACTGAGGACGACAACGCAGATGCCGGGAGCCGCATCGCCGGGACCATGACCCACATGGCGCCCGAATTGCTTGCCGGGCAGCGCGCCGACGCCCAATCGGATCTTTATTCCCTCGGCATCGTCCTCTATCAGCTGCTGTCAGGCAGGCTTCCTTTCGACGCACAGGACCTCGAGACGCTGATCCAGCAGATTGCACGCCACGAAACCCAACCGCTGAACGCTCTTCGTCCCGATACGCCCAGGGAGTTGATCGATCTCACCTACCGTCTTATGGCGCTGGAACCCCAATCCCGGCCGGGCAGCGCCACTCAGGTGGCGGACGAGCTCAATGAAATTCGCGACGGCATTCAGAGCGGGATCGTCCAGGCCGTGAAGCGGAAATCGGCCCCGTGGCGCTGGCCCCTGATTACGGGCATGGGCGTGGCTCTGGTGCTGATCATGGGCTTGAACTACCTGTATCGGACCCAGAACCAGGCCATGGCGGAAATCACCTTCGGCTTCGGTGAGGCGCTGGCCAGCCTCATTGCCCAGGAAACCGCCGAGGCTCTTATCCTGGAAGACACCACGGCGCTGTCGGTACTCGTATCGGACTTCGCAGCCAATCCGGAGATACGTTTCCTGCACATCAGCGACACATCCGGCACGGTCCGCGCGAGTACCAATCCCTACATGCGCGGGGAACAGGCCCCGGTCCTGGCCGGCACCCGGATTCAGCGCGATTCGGGCAGCGTCAATCTCACCCGCGCCGAAGAGAGCGGCTTGCTGGAGTTCCGGGTACCGATACGGTTTCAGGCGCGTCGGGTCGGGCAGGTTCAACTCGGGCTGGACGGCAGCGGGCTGGACGAAACCGCCAATGCCACGCTTTCGATGCTGGTTGTGGTTTTCTTTGCCTCGCTGCTCGCCCTGGCGCTCGGGCTGAGCTGGATGACGCGGCGCCAGCAGCTTGGACTCAAGCGACTGGGCTGGGGGCTGAAACGATTGCAGCGCGGCCAGTTCGAGTTTCGCCTGGAGACTCATCGGCGCGACGAATTTGCATCCGTGTTCAGCCAGTTCAACCGGCTCGCGGTTCGTCTCGACGAACTCAGTCGAAGAACCAGCCGACGCAGCGATTCAGAAGACGGCCCGACCGGACCTGCGCTTCGGCTTCCGTCTGACGCCATGGTCGACGAGACCCTGGACCTGGAGACCGCCGACGAAGAGGCATCCGGCCCCGATCAGGATGCCAGTGTCGATGAACCGACCAAGGTCACGCCACTGCGTCGGCGATGAAACGCGCTGGCCAATGAGCGACCCAAGACCAACCCGAGACCCCGTGAAGGTGCGACCCGCAAGGATTCCGCCTCAGGGTTCGTCGAGCTTCTCGCGCAAAAGCCTCGCCCGTTCCAGGTAGACCTGCGCCGGCTCGAAATCGGGCACCGCCTCAAGAAGCGATTCCCACGATCGAATTGCGAGGTCGACATTTCGGTCTCGCCATGCAATCAACGCTTCGTTGTGCAGGTAATCGATTAGCTCCACCCGCAGATCGTCGGCCAGCAAAACCGCGCTGTCCGAGGCCTTGTCCAGACTTGCCGCCCTCTGCGCCGCCTGGTAAGCCTCGGTCAGCGCGCCCTGTTCTCGCAGGCGAAGCGCATTCTCTCGCAACATCTCGGACCGGATCTCCCGGCGCGTCGCGGTAAGGGCCGCGCGCTGAACGGAAGCGCCAACAACCTCGAGCGCCTCTTCGATGACCTCCAGCGCACGAATCAGCGAACCCTCTGCACGCATTTCCGTCACCTGCTCCAGCGTCAGATTCGTCAAGAGCTCGCGTGTGGATTCGGCGCCGGCACCGGCGCTCTCGCCCAGCCTGGCGATCAGCATGGCGCGCGCCTCGTCCTTCTGGCCACTGCGCGCCAGGTATTGAGCAACCGATTCGATTTCCGGAGCGGTGACCCGTGACGGCACCTCGGAAGCGTCGAGAGAGGGCTGGGCGGTAATGCCTGCGCTTCTGGAGGTCTCCGGCACCTTCAGCACGGTCCCCACCGGCACCTGTGCGGGAACTGCGATTCCGTTCAGCCGGGCCAGTGCATAAAACATCAGCGGATCATCCAGTTCGCGCGCCGCAATCAATGACAGCGACTCACCCGCGCCGACTTCCACCCGGCGATAAGGTCCCGGGAGAAGGTCTTCGATCGGCGCGTCTATCTGTCGCATCAGGCTGGCCAGAACCGTGGAGCCCGGCGCTTCTTCCGCCAATTCTGCAAGCATGGCCCTGGCCGCGTCGCCTCTTCCGGCTTCCAGGTACTCCATGGCAGTTGCGATATCCGCTTCCGGGACCGGTTCGGTGGCCGGTTCGGCAGGCGCAGGCGCCGGCAACGGATCGGCCTCACGCGTCTCCAACAACTCGCATCCGCTGGTCCCGAACATCGAAACCAGCAGAACGACAACAGCGAGCAATCGACCGGCCCGGACGGTGGCAGACCGGCCAGCCCGGCACGCCGCATCGTCCCGGTGCCCGGGCCGGAAACCGACTGTGCCCGGCACCGGGGATACGGCCGCAACAAGCCAACGAATCGGCAAGCCGACCGCTTCAGAGATTTCGCATCTGTTCAAATCGTCTCTCTTTTTCGCCGAAAATCTGACTGCATCAGTGCCGTTTCGGCCTCGATCCGGCCCAGGATCATCAGGAATAATATCATCGCTATCGATGCGCCTTCCCGAAGATACCAATCACCTCGTCAGTAAGGGGTCCAATCAACCCTCCATCCAGATTACCGTGGCCATGCGCCCCGTGCGTTGATCGCGCCGGTAGCTGAAAAACCGGTGGCCTTCCGCGGTGCAGGCACGGCTGTCGTTGAACTCACCAACCCCGGCGTCGCGTAATTGCCGACCCGCGATAGCGGGCAGGTCGGCCAGCCAATGCCCCTCGCGACTCTCCCTGAATGCTTCTTCCGCCGCCGGGAAAGCGCCATGCACGTCTTCTCCTACCTCGTAGTGTTCGCGGCAGATCCGTGGACCGATCCACGCGACCAGGGTCGCCGGCGGTACCGGCAAGGCGTCAATGCATTCGGCGATGACGCCGGCGGCAAGTCCGCGCCAGCCTGCATGAATGGCTGCCACGCATGTGCCTTCGCGGTCCGCAACCAGCAACGGCAGGCAGTCGGCCGCCAGTACAACCGCGACCTGGCCGGGTCTGTCGGTCCATGCCGCGTCGGCCTGCGTCCCCGCGTACCAGTCGTCCAGGTGAATCACGCGATTGCCGTGCACTTGCTTGAGCCAGCACGGCTCTGCAGGAAGCGTCTTGCGCAACAGGCGTCGATTCTCGCTCACTCGGCTCGAATCGTCTCCGCATGCCGCACCGAGATTGAATGAATCGAACGGCGGAGCGCTTGCGCCACCGAACCGTGTCGTGCAGAAACCCCGAACAGGTCGCTGGAAAGGCGCCCCAATGAAGTAGTCTTCCGGGTTCATCGAACCTCGCGGTCGTCCGGGCGCTGGAGAGTCTCGACCAGCCCGGCCATGTCATCCGGCATCGGCGAGACGACATCGATGTCGGCCCCGCTCACCGGATGTTTCAGCACCAGTCGGACCGCGTGCAGGGCCTGGCGCGGAAACGTCCGCCATGCCGCGCGCTGGGCATCCGTGAGGCCCGAAGGACTGCCCTTTCGACCGTACATCGGGTCGCCGACAAGCGGAAATCCGGCGTGTTGCATGTGGACGCGGATCTGGTGAGTTCTGCCCGTCTCGAGCTTCAGATCCAGCAGCGTCGCGCCGGCCAGGTGTCGGTTGACTCGATAATGGGTCACCGCGCGACGACCATCGTCGCGCACGATCTGGCGCCTTCTGTCAACCGGATGACGGCCCAGGGGCGCGTCGACGTGACCGCCTGCGATCATGTGGCCCCATACCAGAGCCTGGTAATGCCTCTGGATCTCGCGCCGCTTCAAGGCCTGCACGAGGTAGGTGTGCGCCCGCGCCGTCCGAGCCACGACCAGGCAGCCGGAGGTGTCTTTGTCGAGACGATGCACCAGTCCCGCGCGCGGCAGCGTCGCAAGCTCCGGGTCGAAATGAAGCAGTCCGTTGACCAGCGTGCCGTCTGTATTTCCCGAACCCGGATGGACCACCAGGCCCGCTGGTTTGTCGATGACAAGCAGGTCCGGATCCTCGAACAGAACCGCCAGGCGCATGGCTTCGGGCTCCGGATTGCTATCGTGGCGCTCCAGCACCGCAGTCAGTTGCAGCTCTTGGCCGGGCGTGACCCGAAAATTGGGTTTCACGGTCCGGCCGTCGACGCGCAGTTCACCCGAGCGGATCCAGCCAGCCAGTCGGCTGCGGGAATAATCCGGCCAGATCGCGGCTGCCGCCTGGTCCACGCGCTGATCTGCACGGGCCGGATCGACCGTCCACGAATGGCGCACTTCGAGGTTCCGGCTCACGATCGCCACCTGCGGCCGTCGACAGAATGCAGTTTTAACCGCTCAGCGTTTATCATTGCGTGTCTCACACGTCGGATTCTACTGCGATGCGAACAATTTCGATGATTCTTTTGCTGCTCATGCTGGGACTACAGGGCTGCGGCGGCAACGACAAGCGCGATGAAGACGGGCCCAGCGCGGAAGAGCTCTACGACCGGGCCAGCCGGGCCCTGAACGCGCAGAACTACCCCCAGGCCGTGCGGCTGTATCGCGACCTGACGATCCGATACCCATTCGGTCGCCATGCAGAACAGGCCATGCTGGACATGGCATTCGCCCAGTACAAGGGCGGTGCGAACGACGCGGCCATCGAGTCGCTGAACCGTTTCCTGCGCACCTACCCGACCCACCCGAATGTCGACTACGCCTGGTATCTGAAGGGGCTTGTCAACTACGACGAGACCATGGGCTTCCTGCGCAGGATGCTTCCGGGCCGTGCATCCGATCGCGATCAGCAAGCGGCGCACCAGTCATTCCGCGACTTTCAGGAACTGATCCGGCGCCACCCGGAAAGCCGATACGTGGCCGACGCCAGACAGCGCATGGTATTTCTTCGCAACATCATGGCCGAGTACGAGGTGCAGGTGGGCGAATATTACGAACGGCGCAAGGCCTGGATCGCCGCGCTGAACCGGGCTCGCTACGTGATCGAGAACTATCCCGGTGCTCCGGCCACCATCGACGCCCTGAAGCTGATGGCGCGGGCGTACGAGAAGCTGAATATGCCGGAACTCGCCGTGGACACGCGCGACGTACTTGAAAACAGCTACGCCGATCTGATGGACGACGACAAGCGCGAGGGGCTGCTCAGCCGGCTGTGGCCTTTTGATTGAATCGACACGTGACTGAAACCGCCGGGCCCGAAGCCGTCGTACTGCTGTCCGGCGGCCTGGATTCGGCCACCACGCTGGCTGTGGCCGTCGAACGCGGGCTGAAATGTCACACTCTGGCGCTTGATTACGGCCAGCGCCATCGAGCCGAACTGGACGCCGCGGAAGCCGTTTCGACTGCCATGGGCGCGGTTTCCCACCGCAGTGTTTCGAGCGACCTGCGCGCAATCGGTGGCTCTGCCTTGACCGACGACATCGAAGTGCCCGAGGCAGGCGCCGCGGGCATTCCGGTCACCTACGTGCCGGCGCGCAATACCGTGATGCTGTCGATCGCGCTCGGGCTGGCAGAGACGCTGGACGCCGACGAGATCCACATCGGCGTCAACGCCGTCGATTATTCCGGGTATCCCGACTGTCGGCCGCAGTTCATCGCCGCCTTCCAGGATCTGGCCCGTGTTGCGACCAAGCGCGGCGTCGAGGGCAAATCGGTTGAAATCATCACGCCCCTGATTCACCTGACCAAGGCCGAAATCATTGGGTTGGGTACCGAACTGGGTGTGGATTACGGGATGACCGTATCCTGCTACCGGGCCGATGCGCAGGGCCGCGCATGCGGCCGCTGCGATTCCTGCGCCATTCGGCGCGCGGGCTTCAGCGATGCCGGCCTGCCCGATCCAACCCGCTACGCCTGAAATCCGCCGGACGCTGTCAGGCACCCGCGCAGCTGGTTTGCAGGGCTTCCCGGCTAGACGACGATCGTGACCGGGCTGTGCGCGTGCCTTACGACCTTCTCGGAAACGCTGCCCAGCAGCAGGCTCTGGATTCTCGACAGTCCTCGCCTTCCCAGAATCACCAGCAGTTCGTGATCATCTTCAGTGCAGCGGATGATTTCCTCGGCAGGGTCACCGATGGACGTTTCATCGACGAGCTTGACCTCGGTTTCACCGATATCGGCGTGCAGTTGGTCGAAGACCCGCTGGGCCGCGGCCTGGGCCGCGTGCTCGATGTCGTCGCGGCTCATGCCGGCCATGCCGATGATTTCCACGGACGAAACCGGAAACACGTAGAACAGGCGGATGCGGGCACCGAGCGCGCCGGCAAGCCCAAGCGCGTAACGCACTGCGCGCAGAGAATTTTCCGATCCATCGACCGGTACCAGGATTTCCTTGGCTATTGACATTTCATTCTCCTCAAGGCTGCCGCGGGTCTCCATCCCGATTCTAACGCCGACCCCGATCCCGATTTCTGATCGGGATCAATCGGCAGGTAACCGGAATCATCCGAAACGCCCGGATGGTGAACACGGAAAATCCCGCGTCGATTGCGATTTCAATCGTCGCCGGACGCCAAGAGCGCCGCCAGTCCGGCTTCGTCGAGTACGGCAACGTCAGCTTCCCGTGCCTTGTCCAGCTTCGAACCCGGATCGCTGCCGGCAATGACTGCAGTGGTGCTTTTCGAAACGCTGCCGGTGACCCGGGCGCCCAGTTTTTCGAGCCGGGACTTCGCTTCTGACCGGGTCAGTTTCTCGAGCGAGCCGGTAAGCACGTAGGTACAGCCCTTCAGCGGCTGTTCTTCGGGCTCCGGCGCCTGCTCGACATGCCATTCGACGCCGTTTTCCAGCAGGTCGGCAATCACTTCGCGGTTACGCTGTTCGTCGAAGAACTCGCGGATGTGCCTGGCGACCACGGGCCCGACATCCCGGATCGCCTCGAGCGACTCGACATCGGCGTCCATCAGCGCATCGAGATCGCGGAAGTGGCGCGCGAGCGCGCCGGCGCTGACTTCTCCAACCTCTCGGATCCCGAGCGCGAACAGCAGGCGTCCCAGAGACACTTTCCTGCTGGCGTCGATGGCCGACACGAGGTTGGTCGCGGATTTCTCACCCATGCGCTCGAGGCCGGCCAGCGTTTCGGCGTCGAGTCGGTAAAGGTCGGCGGGATCCCTCACCAGGTCGTTTTCCACCAGCTGATCGATGATCCGGCTGCCGAGACCGTCGATATCCATGGCGTTTCTCGACGCGAAATGCTCCAGCGCGCGCTTGCTCTGGGCCGGACAGACCAGGCCGCCGGAGCAGCGCGCATCGGCCTGCCCCTCTACCAGCTCCACGTGCGAGCCGCATACTGGACAGCGCTCGGGCAACTGCCATTCTTGCAGATCGTCTTCCCGCTTCTCTATGATCGGTCGCACGACCTCCGGAATCACGTCGCCGGCGCGCCGAACGATCACGTAGTCGCCTTCCCGAACGTCCTTGCGGCGAATCTCGTCGAGGTTGTGCAATGTCGCGTTGGTCACCGTGACCCCGCCCACGAATACCGGTTCCAGCCTCGCGACAGGCGTCAGCTTGCCGGTGCGACCGACCTGCACGTCGATACGCTCGAGGCGGGTCATTTCCTCCTCGGCGGGAAACTTGTGCGCCAGCGCCCAGCGGGGCGAGCGGCTGACGTATCCGAGTTCGCGCTGCTGGTCGAAGTCGTCGACCTTGTAGACGACGCCGTCGATATCGAAATCCAGATCCGCGCGCTTGTCCTGAACCGCCTGGTAGAACGACAGCAACGCCTCGACGCCCGGAGCCTGCCGCGCCATGGCACTGACCGGGAAACCGAGCTCGGCGAGCCGCTTCAGCGCGGCCTGCTGGCCATCGCCCAGCCCGGCGTCGACGCTGTCGGGATCGACGATGGCGGAATAGGCGAAAAAACGCAGCGGGCGACGGGCCGTGATTTTGGGGTCGAGCTGCCGAAGACTGCCCGCAGCGGCGTTGCGCGGGTTGACGAAGGTCTTGCCGCCCTCCTCTTCCAGCCCCCGGTTGAGTTCGACAAAGCCACTGCGCGTCATGTAGATCTCGCCGCGCACCTCCAGCGGATCGGGAGCGCCCTCTATCCGGAGCCGCAGCGGAATCGCTCGAATGGTCCGCACGTTTGCCGTGACGTCTTCGCCGGCGCGGCCGTCGCCGCGTGTTGCCGCACGCACCAGCCTGCCGGATTCATAGCGCAGGCTGATCGCCAGGCCGTCCAGCTTGGGTTCGGCGGTATAGACGGCCTGTTCGATATCCAGGGTCTCGCGGATCCGGCGATCGAATTCGCGCACTTCGTCGTCGTCGAAGGCGTTTGCCAGCGATAGCATCGGCACTTCGTGCTCGACGGTCTCGAAACCCTCGGCGGCGCGCGCGCCGACGCGTTGGGTCGGCGAGTCGGGATCGACCAGTTCCGGGTGCGCCTGCTCCAGCGACTCCAGTTCGCGCATCAGCCGGTCGTATTCGGCATCCGGCACGCTGGGGTCGTTCAGCACGTAGTAGCGATGGTTGTGTTCGGCGATTTCCTTGCGCAGCCGGCGCATGCGCTGCTCGGCAGACTCGGCTTTCGGTCGGCTCAACTGGAGGCTCCCGTAGTCAGCTCTTCAGCCCGTTCTTGCGATCGAATTCGCGCATATCCTCGCGAATCTGCGCGATCCGCTGGCGGGTCAGCAGGCATTGCGCATCATCCATCAGGTCGGCATCCAGCAACTCGGCAAGCCGCTTTCCCGTAGCCAGCATCGCGTCCCAGGCGTCCAGCGCGCTGACCGGGCCGGGCAGCGTCATGAACAGCGTCACGCCGGGCGTCTGGAAGAGGTTCCAGCCGGCCGGGTCGAAACTGCCGGGCCGGGTGATGTTGGCCATGCTGAACACCGGCCGGGTAGCGCCTCGGTGACGGCGATGGAATATCTTCATTTCGCCGAAACGCAACCCGGCCTTGATCGCGGCATCCAGCAGGCTGAGTCCGCTGATGCTGCGATCGTCACGGGCGCGCACGTACAGGGTCACGATCTTGGGCGCGACGGCATTGTCGCGCCCGGCGGCCACAGCCTCGCTGCCGGCCGCTTCGCGCACCGGCTCCGATTCTCGCCACTCCCGCTCCGGCGGCACATCGCCGCGCGCCGCCCTGGTTGGCTCGGCGGCCGGCGTGGGAGACCCCTGCGCCGTTCGGCCGGGCCGTTCTTGCTCGGGCTCATCCGCGACAGAGCCGAGATCTGGAAGCGTCGTCTGGCGCGGCTGGCTGGATGCGCCGTCCTCGGCCGAATCGGCATCCGACGGCTCCACATCGTCGCGCCCGGAAGACCCGACTCCTCCGATAAACGGCTCGCGCCTGGCGTCTTCGCGCCGGGATGCGCCCGGCTTGCGCGACGAGCCTTCCGGCCTGTGCAGCAGCCAGATCGCGGCCAGCACGCCCAAGCCGATGAGGATCAATATCAGGCGCAGGTTTTCCATCTCAAACTCACCACTGCGTTGTGCATCATGACGCGGCCATTGCCACCGCCTTTTCGAGGTCTACAGAGACCAGTCGCGAAATGCCCGGTTCGCGCATGGTAACGCCCAGCATCTGGTGTGCGACCTCCATGGTCACCTTGTTATGGGTGACGAACAGAAACTGGACCTTCTCCGACATTTCGCGCACCAGCTCCGAGAAACGACCTACGTTCGCATCATCCAGCGGCGCGTCCACCTCGTCAAGCAGGCAGAACGGCGCTGGATTCAGGTTGAAGATCGAAAACACGAACGCCACGGCCGTGAGCGCCTTTTCGCCGCCGGATAAAAGGTGGATGCGGCTGATGCGCTTGCCCGGCGGCCGGGCCAGGATCGCCGCGCCGGCGGTCAGCCAGTCATCGCCGATCATTTCCAGGTGCGCGTGCCCCCCGCCGAACAGGCGCGGGAACAGCGTTTCCATGTTCTTGTTCACCTTCTCGAAGGTGTCCTTGTAGCGCGTGCGCGTGGTCCGATCGATTCTCGCAATCGCCTGCTCCAGCGTTTCCAGGGCCTCGACCAGGTCGGCGTGCTGACGATCCAGGTATTCCTTGCGCTCGGCTTCCTGCTCGCATTCCTGAATGGCCGCCAGATTTACCGGTTCCAGGCGACGGATCTTTTCTTCCAGCTGGCCAAGCTCGTCCACCCAGGCCTGCGCTTCTGCATCGTCGGGCAATTCCGCCGCCAGCGCTTCCAGATCGCCTTCGAGCTCGGAGACCCGCGCGGCGAAGCGCTCGGTCTCGATTTCGAGCTCGCGCATGTGCACCCGGTTCTCGGACTGCTTCTGACGGATCTTCTCCGCTTCGGCGGCCGCCTGCTGGCGCTTGCGATCGTGTTCTTTCCACTGCTGCTCCAGGGTCTCCAGCTCGGATCTGGAGGCCTTCAGGCGCTCTTCGACTTCCAGCCTGCGGGTCAAAAGTCTGTCGCGTTCGGTCTGCTGCTCGCGCACCGGGCGGTCACCCTGGGCCAGCGCTTCGGAAAGTTCGACGTAGCGGCCCTGCAACTGGCCGATCTGGGTATCCATGCGCTTGATCGCCTGCTTGAGCGAATCGAGGCTTGCGCGGCACGATTCCATCTTGAGCGCATGCTCCTCGCGCTGCTCACGCGCCTTGCGATAGGCCTGCCGGCTCTGTTCTCGAACCTGCTGCTGCCGGTTGCGGGCCTCGAGCAGCTTTCGCTCCTCGGCATCGACGCGCTCGAGTTCGCCCAGCGCGTCCTGCATTTCCCGGCGTGCCTGGCCGGTCGCTTCCTGGTCCTGCTGCTGGCGTCTGGCGAGCGTTTTCTGCTCTTCTTCCATCGCCTTGTGCTGCCGGTCCAACGCCTCGCGCCGATTGTCCTGGCCGGCCTTGAGACCCGAAAGCTCGGCCGCCCGGGCCTGCAGCTTGCGAACATCGGCCTCGCGCTGCTCGAGCTGGCCGGTTTGCGCCTTGAGCGCTTCATCGAGCTGCTCCAGCGACTGGCGGCGCTCGTTCAGCGACGTTTCGAGCTGCTGCTGTTCGTTTTCAAGCTCGCGAATCTGCTGCTGCCGGGCGAGTTGTCCGTCGGCGTCCTCGGACTGGCGATCCCGACGCCACAACCAGCCGCGTCCGAGCCAGAGACCGTCGGGTGTAATCACCGACTGGTGCTCCGACAAGCCTCCCACTCGCTCGAAGGCGTTCCGCTCGCTATCGCAGCACAGCACCGTATTCAAGAGGCCGCCCAGCGCGCCGGCGCCGCTGACCTTTTCGCCCAGTGAACCGGGTGCGGCGGGCACGGCCCGGTCGGAAACCAGGCCAATGCCGCCGCCCTCGGGCAGGTCATCCGGCAAGTCGGTCTCCAGAACCCGGGCCGAAAGCCAGCTCTCGAGCACCGTTTCGGTGGCCTGCTGCCAGGCCGGCTCCACATCCAGCGATTGCAGCAGGCTGGGACACTTGTCGAGACGCTTTTGCGAAAGCCATTCGCCCATGGCCGGATCGGGCTTGCGCGGCTGGTTCAGCACATACAACGACTCCAGCCGACCGCGAACCTCGCGCTGGCGACCGCTGGCGCTATCGAGCTCCGCCCGCTCGCTGTCGATTTCGGCCCGGATGCCGGCGACCTTCTCGCGTTGCGCGGCATGGTCCTCGCGCGCTTTTTCGAGCCGGCCTTCCAGCGTTCCGAGTTCCTCGCGGGTTCGGCTGCTTTCCTCGTCAAGCCGGGTGCGTGCATCCCCGTCGTCGTCGCGCAGGCGCGCGAGCCGTTGCGACCCCTGGTTCATGCGCTCGTCCAGGTGTTCGATCCTCAGCTTGAGCAGTTCGACCTGCTGCCGGATCTTCGAACCTTCGCCCTGGCAGGCCTGGTACTCCTCGTTGTGTTCAGCCAGCGATTTCTCGGCCTGTTCGAACGCCTCTTGCGCCTGCTTTTCTTCGGCTCGCGAGGTCTCCAGCGCAGGCTCCAGCTCCGCCATCCGGCCGGTAACGTCCTCGACCTGAGCCCGGTCGAGCACCAGGTGCTGTTGCAGTTCGTTGATCTGGCCCTCGACCTCGGCGAATTCGCTCTTCTGCCGTCTGAGAAGGTCCTGCCGATGCTCTATGGACTGCTCCAGGCGCGCGATTTCACCGGCGACCTCGTATAACTCCGCCTGGACCGACGAGGTCTTCTCCGAAGCCTTGTGCTGCTGCTCGCGCAGCGACTCGAGGGCCTTCTCGGCCTCTCGCTGAACCGATACGGCCTGCTCGATGCGCGTTTCGGTTTCAGCCAGGGCGCGGGCGTGGGCATCCATCTCGGCACGTGCATGGCGCCAGCGCAAAGCGTTGAGGCGAGCCTCTTCTTCGCGGTAGCGTGTCTTGAGCTTGCGATAGCGTTCGGCCGCCCTCGCCTGGCGCTGCAGTTTGCCCAGCTGCTTGCTGACTTCTTCGCGCAGGTCGGCAAGGCGCTCCAGGTTTTCGCGCGTATGACGGATGCGGTTTTCGGTTTCGCGTCTGCGCTCCTTGTAAAGCGACACGCCGGCAGCCTCTTCCAGGAAGCCCCGAAGGTCTTCAGGACGCGCCTCGACGATCTGCGAGATCATGCCTTGCTCGATGATCGCGTAGCTACGCGGTCCCAGGCCTGTTCCAAGAAACAGGTCCGTGATGTCCTTGCGCCGACACCTGCTGCCGTTCAGGAAATAAGCCGACTGACCATCCCTGCTGACCTGGCGCCGAACCGAGATTTCGTTATAGTTCGCGTACTCGCCGCCGGCGCGGCCGTCGGCATTGTCGAATACCAGTTCCACGGTCGCCGTGGTCACGGGCTTGCGCACGCTGGAGCCGGAAAAGATCACGTCGCTCATCGACTCGCCGCGCAGCTGGCGCGCCGAACTCTCGCCCATGACCCAGCGCACCGCATCGATGATGTTGGACTTGCCGCAGCCGTTCGGACCCACGACGCCCAGCAAGTTGGAAGGAAGCTTGATGGTGGTCGGTTCGACGAAGGATTTGAAACCGGCCAGCTTGATTGCAGTCAATCGCATTGAGAAAGTCGAGGCTCCGAGTTATTAGTGTCCGAAGTGAAGTCCAGAAACTGCGGACGATAATCACGGACGATCATTTATTCTATCGAGTTACTTGTTTCCACAACGCTCGCCAACGATCATCGACACCGAAAGGAACCGTCTTATGCCTTCCCAACCCAGCCGGGATCTGGAAGTTTTTTCCAACCCGCAGCGCGACATCGATTATACCATTCACATCCGGATTCCCGAGTTTACCTGCTTGTGCCCGAAGACCGGTCAGCCGGATTTCGGAGAACTCCGGATTGCCTACGTTCCCGACGAATTCTGCGTCGAACTCAAATCACTGAAACTCTATGCCTGGTCTTTCCGTGAACAGGGTGCGTTCCACGAGGCGGTCACCAATGAAATCCTGGCCGACCTGGTCGCGGCAACCCACCCGCGTTTCATGCGCCTGACCGCTGAATTCAACGTTCGGGGCGGCATCTACACCACGGTCGTGGGCGAGCATCGGGCCGAAAGCTGGAAACCCGAGCCGCTCGTGCAGCTGCCCTAGCCCCGTCAAAACCCTTGCGCGGACGCAATTGCGCCCGCGCAGGAATCATTCAACGACGTCTCAGGCTTGCGCTCCTTCAAGGTTGCTCGGTCGGCGCTTCTTCCAGCGGCAGCATGGGCGTTATCTCGGCCCGCTCGAAGGTCTGCTCGATCATCGACTGGCTCTGCTCGCGGACCCGCATTCTGCGAATTCCTTCACGAACCTCGTCGAACGATGGCGGCGCCAGCGTATCGACATCGGCGACGCTGACGATCAGCCATTTGTCCTGGTAGGGCAGCAGGCTTTCGACCACGTGCCCGGCGTCGGTTCCAGCCAACACCGCGGCAAAATCCGCGGGCACCTGGCTGGCGTCTATCCAGTCGGTACGCCTGGCGATACGGCCCTCGTCGCTGGCTCGCTCGATAGCCTGCTGGAACGAAATATCGCCGGCCTGCAAAGCGTCGAGCTGTTCCAGCGCCGGGGCCTGATCTGGAAACTCTATGGTCTCAAGCTTGTAACGCCGGTCCCCGGCCCGATCGAGCTGCGCCTCGTATACCGCGCGAATCTCGTCGTCGGAGATCGGGTTGTTGGCCTGGAAATGCTCCAGGTATCGCAAGTACTGGACCTCGATGTCCTTGACCATGCGCTCGGCACGAACCCGAGGCTGGTTTGAAACCTGCTCTTCTGCGGCACGGTTGGCCACCGCGCGGAGCCGGATCAGTTCGTCGAGCAACTCCCGCATGCCTTCGGTGTCTTGCTCGTCGATGCCCCGGACTTCCATCAGGAACTCGAGCATCGGCAGCGTCACGGGCGCACCATCAACCTCGACCAGCACCACATCGTCATCGGCCACCAGACTTCGGGCACCATCGCCGCCACTATCGCCGCAGCCGCCGAGCACCGGAAGCAATAAAATGATAAAAATAATTAATATCAGTTGGTTGAAACTCATTTCAAGATTCTTCCTCAATTGCCAGCGCGTGAATGTCGGTCGTCATCATGTCGCCCAGCGCAGCGTAGACCATGCGATGCCGGGCGAGCCTCGGCTTGCCGGAAAATCGCGAGCACTCGATGCGAACGCGAAAGTGCCCTCGCCCGTCCCGCGCGCCGGCGTGACCTACGTGCAGGTGCGATTCATCAATCACTTCCAGGTGCTCCGGCGCCAGCGCGTCCTCGAGCAGCATCCGTATTCGCTCGACCCGTTGCTCGCTCATGGCAGCACCTGGAGAAACGGCCGGACTTCCACCGAAGCCCAGGCGCCCGAGGCCAGGTAAGGATCGGCATCGGCCCACGTCCGGGCGTCGATGAGGGAGTCGAATTCGGCCACGATCAGCGACCCGGAAAAGCCCGCCGGCCCGGGCTCCTCGGCGTCGATCGCCGGCATCGGACCGGCCAGGACCAGCCGCCCCTCCTCAACCAGCGCCCGGATTCGACCCAGGTGCTGCTCGCGGGCGCCGGCGCGGGCGGGCAGCGAGTCTTCGGTGTCGCGGCCGTTTATGACGTAGAGCATTCAGGAGGTCCGGATCGAGTCTCGTGCACAGTATATCCAGCGTCATGCGGCGCATGCAGCGTCGTGGTTCGCCATGCGGGCCTGGTAGGGAAC
>Ga0102931_1000613_pt1 | contig 17554 bp, 15 predicted proteins | sample SalPonR1_C_D1_MG_FD_79282 | JGI IMG/M metagenome (GOLD analysis project Ga0102931, IMG submission 79282) | Salt pond soil microbial communities from South San Francisco under conditions of wetland restoration - Salt Pond MetaG R1_C_D1_MG | ecosystem: Environmental > Aquatic > Marine > Intertidal... | reverse complement strand
GAGTGCTGCAAGACCAATCAGGATGTAGCGCAACAATCGTTTCACAGCAGCTTGGTCCCGATGGTGAAGTGAATTTGAAAGCTGTCGTCGTCCAGCGCGCGCGCCAGGTCCAGCTGCACCGGACCGATCAGCGTATACCAACGAAACCCCACTCCGACGCCGCGCTTGAGATTGGGCTCGGCGAAATCGTTGAACGCGTTGCCGATGTCGTAGAACGCCGCGGCGGCGAAATCACCGGCGAAGTTCCACTCGTATTCCATCGATCCCACCAGCGTGTGGTTGGCGCCGTTGCGGTTGGTGCTCAGCGCCTCGTAGCCGTAGCCGCGCACCGACCGGTCACCGCCGGCCTTGAATCGGAACAGTTCCGGCAGCTCGGTAATGTCCAGTTTGAGGCTGCGGGGATCACCAGGGATCGCCAGGTTCAAAGTGGTGGTATCGGCCGCGGTGTAACCCAGTTCGCCGCGCACCAGCAGCTTGTGCTTCGGCAGGAAACGCCAGTGCCATCGGCCTGTGATATAGCCCTGGAGAAAGCTGGTATCAGAGCCCAGCGATTCCACCGAACCCAGCACTCGGGCCTGGGTATACAGGCCCTCGGTGGCAAAGCCTTCGCCGATCAGTTGGAACAGCGTCCACTCGCCGCCGAGTGCCACAGTGTTGGTATCGGTATTCAGAAACGGCCGCAGGCCGGGGTTGGCGCGTAGCAGCGCAATTTGCTCGTCGCTCAGCGAGGATTGCGAAAACGCGTCGAACTGCTCATTGAGGAAGGTCACGAACAGTCGTTCGCGCAACGGCTCGAACGGCCGCTCGAGTAACGGACGCTCGCGCAGGCGCCCCACGGTCAGCTGGGCCTGGTTGCGTTTGCCGCTGAACGATTCGAACACCGGCTCGATCCGGTCGACGTCTTCGAGCCTGAATCGGTCGCTCTCGCGCTTGAGCAGCACTTCGCCGGTCAGGAAGTTGCCGGGCTGATTGCCAAATGGATGCTGATAATTGGTTCGGAGCACGAACTCGCTGTCGGTCTGTTGAGCGCCAAACCGCGTATCGAGCCGATCGCCACGATCGGAAAGGTAGTGGCGCGTCCAGCCCAACTGCAAGCGCGCGCCGGTGTCCGTGCCGAATCCTGCCAGCGCCCGGTACGTGTTGGGCGGGCGCTTCTTCAAGTTGTATACGAGATCCACCTCGTTCGCTTCGGCATCTCGCCGCTGCTCCACGATCACCTGATCGAAGTAACCGGTGCGCACAAGCACCTCGCGTTGCCGGTCCAATTCGGCGCTGACATAAGGCGAGCCGGGCTCGACCACGGTTTGCGCACGCATCAGGCCTTCGTTGAAGCCGGAATCGCCGTAGTCGATATCGCCGATCACATATCGACTTCCGGCGGCATAGTCGACGGTGATCGAGGCTTCGTTTCGATCCGGTTCGACGCGAATCACGCGCCGGGCGAAGCGCGCGTCGAAAAACCCGTGCGATTCGGCGATCTGCTCGATCTCCGAGAGCGCCTGCTGGTAAGGCCGGTGCCTGAGAACCGAGCCTTCCGAAAGCGGCCATCGGGATCGCCACTGCTCGAAAGCCTCCAGCGTGCTGGCCGGCTCGCTGATGGCAATTTCCACCGCACGAATCACGACCGGTTCTCCGGGCTCGATCTGCACCTGGGCATGCCACGGCGCACCCTCTCGTTCGGGCTCTTCCAGCCGCACGGAAACATTGGCCGAGTAGAAGCCGAACGGCTCCAGGGCCTGACGCACCTCTTCGCGAGCGTCGGAGGCCATCTGGCGAAGTCGCCACACCGAAACCTGTTCGAGGTCTTCGGCCTGCTCCAGCGACAGCGATGCCTGCACGTTGGCACGCATTTCACCATCGATGCCCGAAATTTCGGTCACCACGGGCTGGGCGGAGAGCCACAACGGCGCAACCGTCAGCGTAAGCGCGAAAACGAAGCGAGATTCAAAAAGGACTGCCATTTAGCTACTTTAACGCCCGAAGCGAACACGTTGGATGAATGTTGACCGCTTGATGCGCTGCGGACAAACCGCGAGAAGCTCGATCCCGGCTGATTCATGACCCGGTTCAAGAGCAGGAAACCGGGAGCACGAAACGGGCACAAAGGTCACCAAGAAAACCTTTCGATATCAAAACCGGTCTTTGGTTTCATGCTCTCAGCGGGAGGAGCGAAAAAAAAGCGCGGTCAGGCCGCGTCGCGCTGCTGCCGGTCCAATTGTCGATAGCCGATCGCCTCGCCCAGGTGGGCGTTGGTAATTCTTTCGGCACCGTCGAGATCTGCAATGGTGCGTGCAACCTTGATGATGCGCTGGTGCGCCCGGGCCGAGAGATTCAGTCGCTCGCAGGCGGTCTCCAGCAGCTTTTCGCCGGCCGCGTCCAGCCGACAATGTTCGCGCACACCGGCCACGTCCAGTCGCGCGTTGAGCGCCGGGCGGTCAAGCTGCACCGCACGCGCCGCAGCCACGCGCAGGCGCACAAGTTTCGAAGCCTCGCCGGCCGGATACTGCCCGAACTTCTGGCGTGGGACTTCCACGTGCAGGTCAATGCGATCCAGCAGCGGACCGGAAATTCTGGATCGGTAGCGATGTATCTGGTCCGGCGAACAGTGGCAGCGACCTGATTCATCGCCCGCATAACCACACGGACACGGGTTCATTGCTGCGATCAATTGGAAACGGGCCGGGAACTCGGCCTGCAGCGCGGCGCGGGAGATCACGATCCGCCCGGACTCCAGCGGCTCCCTGAGAACCTCCAGCACCTTGCGGTCGAACTCTGGAAGCTCGTCCAGGAACAGCACGCCGTTGTGCGCCAGTGAAATTTCGCCGGGCCGCGGACGCGCTCCGCCGCCGACCAGCGCGACGCCGCTGGCGGTATGGTGCGGCGCGCGGAACGGCCGCTCGCGCCAGCGCTCGGGCTCCAGCGGCTTGCCGCACACCGAGCCGATGGCGGCCGTCTCCAGCGCTTCGGACTCGTCAAGCAGGGGAAGAATTCCGGCAAGGCGTGAGGCCAGCAGGGTCTTGCCGGTGCCTGGCGGGCCGATCATCAGCAGATTGTGATTTCCGGCCGCTGCGATCTCCAGCGCGCGCCGGGCCCGGGCCTGCCCGCGCACGTCTTCGAGATCCGGCAGGTCGGCCACACCTCGCGTTTGCACTACCTCCGGCGCATCCAGTTCCGCGCGGCCGGCCAGCGCATTGCACACGCCCGCGAGGTCATCGGCCAACCGGCAGTCGGTATTGCCGACCAGTCCGGCCTCGGCCGCGTTGGCCCGGGGTAGCACCAGGCGACGGCCGGCGTCGCGCGCATGCAGAATGGCCGGCAGGCATCCCGATATGCCTTGTACCTCGCCGGCCAGCGAGAGCTCGCCGAGAAACTCGTATTGCCCGAGCAGGTCGGTCTTGAGCTGGTTGGACGCGACCAGGATGCCCAGCGCAATCGGCAGGTCGAACCTGCCCCCGTCCTTGGGCAGGTCGGCCGGCGCCAGCGATACGGTGATGCGCCGAGAGGGCGGCGAGAAACCCGAGTTGGCAATCGCTGCGCGCACCCGGTCGCGCGACTCGCGCACCGCCGAGTCCGGCAGGCCGACGATATTGAAGCTCGGCAGCCCGCCGGCAATATGCACCTCGACGCGCACCGGCGGCGCAGCGACGCCGACCTGGGCGCGAGTATGAACGATAGCCAGGTTCATGGTCCTACCCGTAAACGAATCAACGGACGCCAGTCTGGCGGGTAAGCAACAGAAGCGCGTCGGCAAAGCGACCGGAATCCGGGTAGGAAAAACGGAAGCTGTGGGGTAGGTAAAGAACCTCTGGTTGAATAGGCACGGGCGCGATGGGTCTTAGCGGAGCCTCCAGCTTGTCGGGCCGCTTATTTGGAACAACCACGTTCGGCCAAACAGGGCCGGGGCCTCCCGCAAAGGCGCCGTCGCGCCCGTGCAGAGTTATTCAGAGATTCCCTAGCCCTCGGCGCGGATGGCCGGGCGGTTGCGGACGCGCTCGTACCACTTTAAAAGATTATCGTGGGCGTCCAGCTTGAAGAGTTCGGTCCTGGTCACGCGGCAACCGAAGTCGACCATGACCAGCGCGTCGATGTCGGCGACCGTGAACGCGTCACCGGCAACGTAGTCCCGCTCGGCCAGGAAGCCGTCGAGGTCTTCGAGAAAATGGCCGAATCGGCGCGTGCCGCGCTCGGCCAGGGCTTCGATCTGCGGCACTGGTCGGCGCCCGGGCAGCGCATGGTCGGTCATGCCTTTGGCCGCGTTGCGGAATGCCTCAGCGGCCGGCATCATCCCGTTGTGCTCGATCCAGAAAACGTACTGGGTCACGCGAGCGCGTTCCAGCGCATCGCGCCCGAGCAGCACCGGCTCAGGGTGCAGGCTCTCCAGATATTGGCGAATCGCAATGCTGTTCCAAAGACAGCTGCCGTCGTCGAGCTCCAGCACCGGCACCGTGCATTCCGGGCTCAGGGCCTGGAAAGCGTCGCTCATGTGCTCGCCGGATTTCAGGTCGACTTCTACCATCTCGAGTTCGATGCCCTTCTCGGCCAGGTACAGCGTCACGCGCCTCGGGCTGGGCGCGCCTGTGCAGGTAAGCAGTCGCATGCGGATCTCCTTCAATCGAGTTCGTTTAGGGAACCTCTGAATAACCCTGCGCGGAGCGCGTTTCAGTCGGAAAAGCCGCAGATCGTGTGGTGCGGACCGAGTGACAGTAGCCATAGCTACGGCCGAGGGTCGCACCGCGCGAGATGCGGCTTTTCCGGCGAAACCCTTCGGGACGAGCCTTTGCGGGGCCTCCAGCTTGCTTGTCATGACAATCGGGCTCGCTCATTTGGAACAACCAAACCACGCTCGCCCAAGCCAAGCCGGAGCCTCCCGCAAAGGCGCCGCCGCGCCCACGCAGGGTTGTTCAGAGATTCCCTACCTTCTTTTCCAGTTGCTCGAGCTTTTCGCGCGATCGCTCCAGCACGCGTTTCTGAATCTCGAATTCCTCGCGGGTGACCAGGTCCAGCTTCGACAGCTGGGCTTCGAGCACCTGGCGGAAGCGGGTTTCGATATCCTCGCCGGTCTTTTTCCATTCGCGCGGAAGCGACTCGGCGAGCTTGCGGGTGAGTTGGTCCAGCGTCGTGAAGTCGGGCTTGGCCATGGGCTGCCTTCTGTATCCGTGAATGAAGATAGTGTATCCGAGCGGGAGCAAGCGAACGGAAAGACCCGGGCTGGTCCGCGTTGCGGATTGCGGTAGTCAGATGGCGCGGGATTGGTTACTCTGGCGCAACTTGAATACACGGAACCGGTTGCCATGAAGATGATCACCGCCATCATCAAGCCATTCAAGCTCGACGACGTGCGCGACGCACTGGGCGACGCGGGCGTAACAGGCATGACGGTCAGCGAGGTCAAGGGATTCGGCCGGCAGAAGGGGCATACCGAGCTGTATCGCGGTGCCGAGTACGTAGTCGATTTCCTGCCCAAGCTCAAACTCGAGATCGCCGTGCCCGACGACCGCGTGGAACACGTCGTCGAAATCGTCCGCGAGACCGCCGCCTCGGGAAGGATCGGCGACGGGAAGATATTCGTCACCACGATCGAGCGGGCAGTAAGGATAAGGACCGGCGAAGAAGGCGACCAAGCCCTTTAGGGGGATGGGCCGCGTCTTTTCCTTCTCAGCCGCACCTCGTGGGCGAAAAAATTCCTCACACACACGCCACTTGCGCTCCGGTATTTTTCGGCGCCTCTGCGCACCTGAGAAAGAAAATCCATCGGCCTTGGAGCTTGGCGGGCGGGTTGGGAGCGGCGGGCTTCGTGAAAGGGTTGCCAGGCAAATCTTTCCGTCCGTGCCGGCGCTTGCGGCAAGGAATTGCTCAGTGCCGCAAATTCCGAATCCGATGCTGTGGTTCTGAATTTCTGCTTTTCCCGAAACCGGAAGCCCGAACCCCAAAACCGGCCCTTTCTTAACAATTCTCATTTCCCGGCTTTTCGCAAACTTGCGTTATCCTTGTCATCGAAATCACCCCTAATCAAACATTCGAAAGGGCATTCCATGAAAGGCGACAGCAAGGTCATCGAGTTTCTCAACAAGGTGCTCAAAAACGAGCTCACCGCAATCAACCAGTACTTCCTGCACGCACGCATGCTCGAGGACTGGGGTCTGGATACGTTGGGCAAGAAGGAGTACCAGGAATCCATCGAGGAGATGGAGCATGCCGACGAGCTGATCAAGCGCGTGCTGTTCCTGGAAGGCCTTCCCAACCTGCAGGATCTGGGCAAGCTGCGGATCGGCGAGAACGTTCGCGAAGTGCTGGAGAGCGATCTCAAGCTGGAGCACCAGGCCATCCCCGATCTTCGGGACGCGATTCAGTACTGCGAAGAAATCCGTGATTACGTCTCGCGCGAACTGTTCGAAAAGATCCTGTGCGACGAAGAAGACCACGTCGACTGGCTGGAAACCCAGATCGACTTGATGGACAAGGTCGGCGAGCAGAATTACCTCCAGTCGCAGATGAAGACCGCCGAATAGAACGCCGGACCAGCCCAACGTAAATCCAGTCGCCGGGACGCAACCGTCCCGGCGACCTATATCCCCACCGAGATTCAACGATGAAAAAATTTCCCGCCGCGCCGATGCTCGGCGCCGTTCTGGTTGTGATGCTGACGGCCTGTGATCCCGCAATCGAGCCGATCGATACTACCGTCGACCTGGGCGCCGACCCGCACAGCTACGCCAACTACGAGCAGGTGCGTATCGAACATCTGGCGTTGGCGCTGACCGCCGATTTCTCCGATCGCACTCTGAGCGGCCACGTCACGCTGGACCTGGCCCAGGACGACCTTGCCGAACGTCTGGTGCTGGATACCTGGAGGCTGGACGTTCGCGACATCAACCGCGTAGGGCCGGACGGCGAATTGAAGCCGCTCTCCTGGCGCCTGGCGGATTCCGATCCGGAAAACGAATATCTGGGCGCGCCGCTGATCATCGCGATGGAGCGCGGCGTCGACCGGATCCGCATCGATTACACGACCTCGCCAGATGCGTTCGGACTGCAGTGGCTTGACGGGCAGCAGACCACCAGCGGCGAGCCGTTCCTGTTTTCGCAGTCGCAGCCGATTTTCGCGCGCACATGGGTGCCGCTGCAGGACACGCCGGCGGTGCGCTATACCTTCGACGCCGAAATCACCGTGCCGAGCGACCTGATGGCCGTGATGGGCGCGGCCGGCAACCCGACCGAAATCCAGTCCGACGGCGTATATGAATTCAACATGCCGCAGCCCATTCCGTCCTACCTGATGGCGATCGGCGTCGGCAAGCTTGAATTCGAACCCACGGGCCCGCGCTCGGGCGTCTACGCCGAACCGTCGCTGGTCGACGCCGCAGCCGAGGAATTCTCGGAGCTCGAAGCCATGATCGACGCCGGCGAGGCGCTCTACGGCCCGTATCGCTGGGACCGCTACGACCTGTTGATCCTGCCGCCCAGCTTCCCGTTCGGCGGGATGGAGAACCCGCGTCTGTCTTTCATCACGCCGACGGTCATCGCCGGCGACAAGTCGCTGACCGCGCTGATCGCGCATGAGCTCGCGCACTCGTGGTCGGGCAACCTGGTCACCAACTCGGCCTGGCAGGATTTATGGCTCAACGAGGGCTTCACCACCTATTTCGAGAACCGTATCGTCGAGGCACTGTATGGTCCGGAGCGGGCCGAGATGGAAGCCACGCTCGACCGGATCGGGCTGCAGGAAGAACTCAAGGAACTCGACGAGGCCGAGCAGGTGCTGGCGCGCGATCTTTCCGGGCAGGATCCGGAGCAGGCCTTCAACGGCGTGCCGTATGACAAAGGCCGGCTGTTCCTGCTATGGCTGGAAGACCGGTTCGGTCGAGAGACCCTGGATGCGTTCCTGCGCCAGTACTTCGATCATTTCGCATTCGAGTCGATCGACACCGAAGAATTCATCGCCTACCTGGAGGCCAACCTGCTGCCGCAAGACCCCGACGCGGTGAGCATGGAGCAGGTGCGCGAGTGGATTTTCGAGCCCGGCCTGCCTGGATATGCGGTGCTGCCGGCGTCCGGTGCCTTCGACCAGGTCGACGAGTGGCGACGTCAGTGGCTGGACGGCGAGATCGAGCTGAGCGAAATCCCTGTCGACGAGTGGACGGTGAGCGAATGGCGCCACTTCCTGCTCAAGCTGGGCGACCGGCTTGACGCCGAGCAGATGGCCGCGATGGACGCCGAGTTCGGCCTGACCGGCACCGGCAACGTCGAAATCCTCTACCTGTGGCTGGTGCGCGCTATTGAAACGCGCTACGAACCCGGCATCGAGCGGCTTGAAGACTTCCTGCTGGAAGTCGGGCGCAACAAGTTCACCCGCCCGCTTTACGAGGAACTGGCCGCCACCGACTGGGGCCGCGAATGGGCCATCGACGTCTACCAACGCGCGAAACCCGGTTACCACCCGCTGACGCGGCAGGCAGCCGAGCGCGCGCTGGGAATCGCGTCGCAGGAAAACGTCGAGCAACGATGACTTGAGTCTGCCCGGCATCGTCGCCGGGCAGACAATCAGCAGCCGAAAGCGTACAATATTGGTCCTGAATAGGCGAATTTTTGCAACAGATGTTCAGTCAATCATACGCACCCGTCAAATTCGAACGCGACGCCGACGTGGCCTTGATTCCCGAGGGCCAGATGGTGAACCTGCCGGCCGGGACCACCGGCTACCTGACCCAGTCGCTGGGCGGCAGTTTTACCGTCTACGTCGACGGGCGGCTGTTTCGGCTCGGCGGCGACGACGCCGACGCGATCGGTCGGGAGCCGCCACCGAAGCCTGAATTGCCCGAGAACGCGACCGATCACGATCTCGAAGAGCTGGTGATGAGGCAGCTCAAGACCTGCTACGACCCCGAAATTCCGATCAACATCGTCGATCTCGGCCTGATCTACGATTGCGACATTTCCAGGAATGCATCGGGCGGCCGCGAAGTCGAGGTTCGGATGACGCTGACCGCGCCGGGCTGCGGCATGGGCGATTTCCTGGTCGACGATGTGCGCTCCAGGCTGTTGATCATCCCGACCATTGAGCGAGTCGACGTCGAGCTCACCTTCGACCCGCCGTGGAACCAGGAGATGATGAGCGAATCGGCCCGGCTCGATACCGGGATGTTTTAGGGCCCGGACGATCCATGACCCAACCTGCTGCGACGTCCCCCGGCCCCGCACCCGCGACGTTTTACTCGGTCGCGCATCCTCAACGTACTGGCAAGTATGCCTGCGGGTCGCTCGCTCGCAAAAGCGACGCGGCTGCGCGACCTGAAGCCGTCTCGTGACGGTCGGGTCATGAATCGTCCGGGCTGATCGATGTCGTCTATCGCAGGTGAGCCTGCCCTCAAGATCGGCGACGCCGTTGGCTTCCCGCTACGCCACGACGTGCGGCCCTGGGTACTGGCCGCGGCCGGCGCTGGAATATTGATCGAGCTGGTCAATGCCCTGCCGATTCCATTCATCGGGCTGCTGGCGTTTATCGTTCGAATCCTGATCTGGATTATGGTCTACCGCGTGGCCAGCGAGATCCTGCTGGCCAGCGCGGAGGGCGATACCGGCGCGCCCAGTTTTCGTACCGTGGAATCCGCCGACGGCCTGGCCATTCGGCATATCGGACTATGGCTGGTCGCGACTTTCACGCTGGTCCTGCTCTCCATCTATTTCGGTGCCGCAGGTGTGGTGATCGGCAGCTTCGCGATTGCCGCGGTGCTGCCGGCAGCGACCATCATTCTCACGCTGAGCAAGAGTCTTTTCGACGCACTGGTGCCGACCCAGTGGCTACGGCTGGCCGTCCGTATCGGCCGCGGCGACTACCTGCGGCTGTACGCGGCGCTGCTGGGCGCGGCCCTGGTCTATCTTGTCGTCGCCGGCCTGCTGGGGTGGCTTGGCGCCGGCCGGGGGCTCCGCAACGTCGTGCAGCTGGCCTACTGGACATTCGCGGTCTTCGGCTGGTTTCACCTGGCCGGGCGCGCGGTGTTTTTGCACCGGGCCGAGCTGAACCTGGTCGAACCCGACACCGAGGCCCAGGAAAAGCCGGAGCGTTTCACCCGCGACGCCGAGACCCTTTGGCGCCAGATTCGCGAGCGCGGCGGCACGCGGGAAATGCACGCCGAGCTTGCGCGACAGCTCGAGCGCGCCGGCGAGCGGGAGTGGCGACTGGAACACGGGCGTATGCACCTGGAGGCGCTGCTGCTTTCGTTCGAGCTGCCCGACGAAGCACTGGACCGTGCCGAGAGACTGCTCGCCGTCGACGCCGACTTCTGCCTGGAGCGGCCGCAGTCCATGCGCGCGCTGATTCAGGCGGCTCGGGATCAAGGCATCGACCGGCTGACCGGCCGGCTTTGCAGCAATTATCTCAAGCGCTTCCCGAACTCGGCCAAGGCCGACGAAATCCGGCTGACCGGATGCGAGGCGCTGGCCGACGACGCGTCATCGCAGCGCAAGAACGCCGAAAGGTGGTTTCGCGAGCTCATGACCGCGTCGCTGGGCAATGAACAACGCAACCGCCTCGGCGCAGTCGCGCCGCGCTACCTGAACGCTTCGTCGAAACCGGGCTGACGGTAGACGGTTTTGGTCGGCGATGCACGGCGAATTGTCGCGCCCGGCGAGAACTGGCGTGCGTAGCGCCGCAATCAGCGACCGAACAGTTTGCCGGCCATGCCCATAACGCCCCCGACGCCACCCAGCGATTCAAGGGTTCCGCCGGTCGAGGCCTTGTCGACCATTTCGGGCACCGCGCCCTTGAGGCCTTCCAGCGCCGTATCCTGGTCGAGGCCCAGCTTGTCGGCGAAGCGCATGATGTCGCCGCTGCCGAACATCGATATCAGCTGCTCGGCGCCGATGCCGGCGTTGCCGCCGTCGCCCAGCCAGGACTCGGCCAGCGAGGCCAGCCCGCCGCCCTGCATCTTGCCGACCAGCGCGCCGAGGTCGACGTTCTTGCCTTCGCCCGGCATCAGACCGGCCAACGCATCCATGATCTTGTCGAGCGAAAGCGAGCCGGCAAGCTCCTCTCCCAGCCGGGACCGGAATGCCTGCGCGCCTGTTTCCAGAATCTGTTTGATGTCCATGATCGATTTCCTGTCGCGGCGTCGAAAAATTCCGACGCGAGAATCTATCGGTTCTTATCGCCCGGTAACGGCCCCTTTGTCAAGCCGGGAAACCGAGCCGTTCAGGTCGATGACGATGCCGTCTTCGATTTCGAGCGCCTCGGCGATGCGCCGCCACCGATCCGTGCCGGCCACGACCAGCGCCGTGGCGCCTGCATCGGCGACTATCGGATCGGGGTCGATCACGGTGACCTGCATGATCTCGTCGACCGGTCGGCCCGTCGCCGGATCGAGGATGTGTGCATAGCGTTCGCCGTCGAATTCGCCGAAGCGATAATAGTTGCCCGAGGTAAAGACCGCCAGCGGCCGTTCGATTTCCAACGTTTCCAGAACGCCACCGCCGGGGGCGCGAATCGCGACCCGCCAGGGCCGATCGCGGACAGAGCAGACCAGCACGTCGCCGCCAGCGTTGACCATGGCGGCACCGATCTCTAATCCAGCCAGGACCTCGCAGACACGCCGAACCGCCAGGCCCTTGGCGATGCCGCTGAAATCAAGCCGCACCGCCGGATTGGCGGATCGCACTTCCAATCCGTCCACGCTCAGATCGAGGGTGGACGGGAACGGCTCGAGGAGTTTGTCCAGCTGGTCGGGCGCCGGTGGGGGGGCGGTTATCGGGTAACTCGACGTGTGGAAACCCCAAAGGTTGACCAGCGTACCTATGGCCGGATTGAAAGCGCCTTCGGTAGTTTTCTCCAGCGACTGGCTGCCCGTGATCAGCGCAACGATATTCGGCGAGGTTTCGTACGCCTCGCCGGCATCCAGAGCACGATTGAGGGACATCAACTCGCCGTCCTCCCACGGGTGCAGTTCCCGGTGCAGGTCTCGCAGTACCGCGCCTACTTCCGTGAAGGCGACCTGTGCCTGCTCGCGGTTTGTCTCGCGAAGTTGAAGCTCGACCTCGGTACCGAAAACCGCGAAGACCGCGCGATGGTCGGTGCCGGCCGGCGTGCATCCGGCCAGCATCGCGGCAAGCGTTACGACCAGCATCGCGCTCCGCGCAGACTTGTTCAGAGGTTCCCTGGATGAGCCGCCGACACGGCACATGGCGGACTGGCAGCCCTCAGCTCTGCCAACCCAGTTGCACGAACACGCGCCGGTCGGCGGCGTTGAAGCCGACCAGGGGCTCGTAAGCGCGGTCCGCCAGGTTGTCAATTCTGACCTCCAGGTTCCAGTTGTCGCGCAGACGATATGCCGCACGCAGGTTGATCAGCGTATACGAAGCGAGTCGGGCGCCGCCAACGTCCAGGCGGTCGCCGACGTGGGCGACCTCGCCGTCGATGTTCCAGCGGCTATTCACCGCGTAGCCCAGTACCCAGTTTCCCTTGAAACTGGCCCTGCGCAACAGGTCTCGACCCGCGTCGCGGTCCTGCGGGTCCTGCAGCGTCAGGTTGAAGCGACTGGACCAGCTGCCTGCGATCGCGCGGTGCGTTAATTCGAGACCGCGAATTCGCGCCTCTTTGATGTTGATCGCCTGGAAGTCGACGCCGGAGAACGCGATCAGGTCGTCGATCCAGTTCGAATAGGCGCTCAGCGTCAGACGCTGACCGGGCGATGGGTTGAAGTCCAGGCCGGCTTCTGCCGACCACGAACGCTCCGGATCCAGGCCGGGATTGCCTGCAAACAGTCCGCCGAAGAACCCCGGCGAGTAGAGCTGGCTGAAATTCGGCGCCCGGAACGCCCGGCCGGCACTGGCGAACGCACGCCAGCGTTCGCCGAAGCGCCAGTTCATACCGACGCTGCCGCTGAGCTCGGTGCCGAATTCTTCATCATCATCCAGGCGCACACTGAATTCGTAGTCCGCAGCCCCCGCGGCGGCTTCAAGTCCGGTAAAGACACCGAGATTGGTGCGTGATTGATTCCACTGCCCCCGGCTCACCCCCGACTCGCGCCACGCGTCCAGGCCAAGCAGCCACTGCGCCGTTTTTCCCAGGCTGCGCTCGGCGAGAAAATCGGCCTGCAGCCGACGTGTGACCACTTCGTCGCGGCCGAAGGCGGTTTCAGTCTCGAGCCGGTCGCGCAGCGTGGCCGCGCCCAGCTGCCACTGCCAGGGTCCGCTGGATGCGCCGACATAATCGAAGCGCCACGACCAGTTGTCGAAGTCGGTCTCACCCTGGTCGAATTCGGTCTCGCCGGTGGCAATCCGACCGCGCCAGGACAAAGAACCACCGGCCAGCTCGGCCGCGCCGCCGGTTGCCGCCGAGAAGTTCTCGAACCCGTCGTCATCCGGATCGAAGCCGAAGCCGCGCGGGTTCTGGGCCGAGAATCCGTCAACCTTGCGCGCGCTCAAGGTGAGGTCCAGCGGCAAGGCGCCGTGTTGCCGACCCGCGGCAAGCGTGGCCCTGCGATCGTCGTCGCTACCGTAGCGCAGACCGGCCGAGACGCCTTCGGCGCGCCGGGTGAAAATCTGGATGACGCCGCCGATCGCGTCGGACCCCCAGCGCGCAGCACGTGGACCCCGAACGATTTCGACGCGCTCGATCACCGAAGGGTCGAGGATTTCCCAGGTAAACGCCCCGGTGCCGCTGGCCGCAGCGCGCACCCCGTCAATCAGCACCAGCACATGGTTGGAATTGGCGCCGCGCATGAAAACGCTGGTCTGGCCGCCCGGCCCGCCGTTGCGCGCGATGTCGATACCGGCCTCAAGCCGGAGCAGCTCGACCAGGTCCGGCGCCTGGCTGCGCTCGATATCGGCACGCGTGATCACCGAAACACGGGCCGGAACGGCTGCCGCGCTTTGCTCGGTGCGGTTTGCGGTAACCACGACAGGTTCATCTTGCCAGGCGGTCTCGGCGACGGCCGGCTGAAAGACGGAAAAAAGGGAAAATCCGGCCGCAACGGCCAGCTGGGTGCTTGCGATCGTTCTAGAGATCGTATTCATTCTTGACTCCCGGCGCACGCCCGCGCCATCGGGTCGCGAATGGGGAGACAAAGACGAGGGCGCGCCACGGATCAAGACCGGACATGCAGATCGTCCTGCACCGCCCACCGCGGCAGAAACAACACTCGAGGCCGGTCTCCTGGCTCCCAGCAGGAAGATGAACTTCCCGGTCTGACGCCTTCCCGTGCAGTTGTCCATGCACAGTGGCTTTATTCGATCAGACCTGATGCAGAAAGGCTGAAAAGCCTGTTGCATCGCTGGTTACAGTTGCGGGGGCAGCGCCGGAATTTGCCCCGAAAGGCGACACCGGCTTCCCGTTTCATTCCGTTCGCGCGACAAACTCGCGAACAAAACACCTCAAGCAACGAAAAGCGCCCCAGGGTCGACCCCGGGGCGCGATCAAGTATACCGCATGTGAACGCGTTCGGGTCTCAGCGGGCTGGCAGACAGACTCAAAAGCTGTCTCGGGCGGAGGCGCAGAGAAAGGCAAAAGCACCCCCCGGCCGCCAGGCCGGGGAGAACTCCGATATCCCGGTGTTTAACAGACGATTAGGCCATGACCGGGAGGCTGGGCTCAAATCAGCAGGAATAGGTCACTGAGCAGACGATGGTGTTTCCGTCCTCGCTGCATGACATCGTCGTCGTGCAGCTCCCGGCCGACGAACCCCCGCCTATGAAAACGAGTTGAGCACCGAGCCGCTGCAGAAGCTCCTGAAGCTCTGCGGCCAAATTAGGGTCGTCGGAGGATACATTGTAATCGTCCAAATGGCCGATTTGCTGCGGCACTCCGAGCATATCAGGCTCACCAGGTGCCGAAACGGACTCCTGGTCGATCTCGAATTCGATAACGACCTCGGTGGGGTCGCTGATATCCTGATCCATCGATACCACGACGACTTTAACGCGGGTGCCGTCATCAAAAACAACTTCGACGACGCCGTTGAGATTGATATCACCTTCAGGCAGAACCCGCTCAAGCGCTCGTGCCACGGTTTCCCGGACATTTAACATCTGTTGTTGCCAGAATTCACGGTAATATTCGGTCAGCGCATTTTCGAACTGAAGCCGACTTAAACCCGCTGCGCCATCATCCGGGCCGACCAAGTCGAAGGCCGAATCCAATTCGATTGGAAGTTCAAGCTCATCGGCAGGGAGATCCTGTGTGAAAGCATCCCGCAAATTGCCAGCAATGTCGACGGCAACGGCAAGATCGTCGAGAAAGCCGGGATCGCCAGGAATCGGCGCAACGTCCAATTCGAGAAATTCATCGCCAATGATGAACGGATCGGGATCGACTCTCGTTCGTGTGACGCGGTAAGCCAGCGCTGTGCGGGCCGGAACATTGACCACGTAAACATCATCTGTCTCGACTATCCGGCCACCTGCAAACTCGAATTGTGCCGCCTGCGACGCGGCATCCGCGTACTGGAAACCAGAGCTGCACCCGTTGCAGAACGCAATCGTCGGATCATCGACCTGTGCGCCAGCAACAACGGGCCAGAGCCACACTAGGGAGAATGCCGATGCGACCAACCGCATGCGTGAATCATTTTCCAAACCAAATAAAAGTTTCATTAGAGCCTCCTGCCATATCAATGGGAAGATATGCCGTCCGTCTCTCTGAACACCCCCGGCGGGGAGCGCCAACTGCAATGCCGGGATGCCGCCAACGACAGATCAATACTATCCCCCCCCCCGCGATTTTTTCAAGGGGTCGGATCCGACCAAAGGGCGCAAGCAGACGACGAGAGCATGGCAGGACGCGGATCGTCGGGTTACGCTTCGCCAGCTCGACCTACGCTGCAGCGGCTCGCACAGGGACCCACCCTGCGTCCAACGCTCTCTAAAAGCACGGGCTCCAACCGGAACACCGCGACCTTCAGGGCCGAGGCGGGTGCACGTATCTCAAGCTTGCTGATGAAAAACGATGGCAAGACGACTGGATCCCGGTCAGCAGTTCGTAAGGGTGCAGGTCGTCACATTCCCGTCGTGGGTGCAAGTGGTAGTGCAACTTCCGCCGGAAGAGCCACCGCCGATAAACACCAGTTCTGCACCGAGTCGGCCCAACAGTTCCGCGATCGCTTGGTGAAAATCAGTATTGGCGGTCGTCAAATCGAAGGCCGACAAATGAGCTGGTTCGAGCGGGATGGACTCCCCCTCTGGCCCGCGAATCGATTCCATGTCCACATCGGGATCGAATTCGAGATCGAAACCAGAGTCGGTAGGATCTTTGGCAATCATGACGCTCGCCCTCAATGTTGTTCCATCGGGAAAGGTCACTCGGACAATAACGTCGCCAAACGGGAAGGATGGGGAAGCCCCGAATATACCGCCAGCCATTCGGACAAAATCGTTGAAATGCACGGAGAATTGGCTGAAGATTCCATTGAAGTGGTCCTCCATACCGTGCTGTAAGACGACTCTGTTGAAGTCGCCGCCACCGCCGCCCACCAGATCCAGTGCCGAATCAAACGGCAGGTCCAGCTCCTCTGCCGGAATATCCTGAATCACCGCATCATGGAAATCCTTGATGCCTTGCAGCGCGTCGGCCAAATCCAACATCAAAGCAGGATCGCCGTCAATCGGCACAGCGTTCAGTTCCATCGTCTCATCACCGATGACGAATGGATCGGGATCGATCTGCGTTCGGGTGACCATGTAGGCAAGCGTCTGGTTTGCCTCAATATTGACTACGTAGACATCGTCCGATTCGGGTATAAAGCTGCTGTACCATTCAAATTGCGCAGCCTGTGCGGCCGCATCGCCATACTGAAACCCGGAGCTGCAATCGTTGCAGACCGTGATGGTTGGATCATCGACCTGTGCGTCGGCAACTGCTGGCCATAGGCACGCCAGGGCCAATGCGGATGCAACCAACCGCGTGCGCGAATCAATCGCAAAATCATATAAAAGTGACATTCAAGCCTCCTGTCATATCAATTCAAGTGAAAGATATGCCGCCCGTCTCTCTGGACAATCCCGGCAGAAAACGCCAATTCAAATGCCGGGATGCCGCCAACGACAGGTCAATACTATCCCTCCGCGACTTTTTCAAGGGGCAATTTCGACGGTATTTCGAAAGCGATCGAACCGTGGGGACTTGCGGCCAACAGGTTGTCCGCAGCGCGCAGGAACCGCAGTGGTTAGAACCGGCGTGGACATGCCGGTCCATGAGGATTCCGAGCACCACCGGGAGGGGGTTCCCGGCCAGACAGAAGGAAAAATCGCTTCAGGGCGTAGCGAGCGGCCCGCTGCCGTCGCCCGATGGAGCGCAGGAACCGCAATGGCTGGAACCGGGCTTGCCGCGGTCAGTCGTTGCGAGAGGCACCCAGGGGGTGTGGATTTGGTGTTTTCCGGCCGAGCGACCCGCAGGCGTGGCTATTCCACGTCGAGGAATCGCGACCGAGGAAAACGCCAAAGACGCGCCGCCTGGGAGCCTCACAGCAGACTGACCACAGCAAGTGTGGTTCCCCTGTCCATGAGGATTCCGAGCACCACCGGGAGGGGGGTTCCCGGCCAGACATAAGGAAAAATCGCTTCAGGGCGT
>Ga0102931_1000611_pt1 | contig 17572 bp, 40 predicted proteins | sample SalPonR1_C_D1_MG_FD_79282 | JGI IMG/M metagenome (GOLD analysis project Ga0102931, IMG submission 79282) | Salt pond soil microbial communities from South San Francisco under conditions of wetland restoration - Salt Pond MetaG R1_C_D1_MG | ecosystem: Environmental > Aquatic > Marine > Intertidal... | reverse complement strand
TATAGGATACATTATGTTTTTCAAACGGAGAACCAAGACCATGCAAACTCAATTCGATATCTATCGTAATGGGGAACTGCTTCACACGCTGGCATTTAACTATGACGTAGCTCCCCAAAAGTTGAAGCAGGATATGGAAGACCGTGACGGCTTTGAAGGGCCGCTCTTGGTAGTGAAGAAACCTGCCATCATAACAAGGTTAAAATAACATGTCAATTGATACCAATAATCGCGTAATGCAGGTGGCTGCTGACATTATGGAACAAAAAGCCGCCTTCCACAAAACGATGGCGGATTCAATTGACAACCGAAATCCAGTCACTGCCAGTGATGATGCGCTCGTAAAGCGTTTACGAAAAGAACGGTCACGTATAATAGCTGCGGTAAATTTAATTCGTGAAAGAGATGGAAGTTGGTCTTGACCGGCACCCTTAACTAGGGTATAATAAATACATAATTAACAAACCGGAGGAACATTATGAAAACCTTTTTGTATGTTGTGGCATTCATTGCGCTGCACCTATATGTCACGACTGTAGTGTTCATGGACATTCGGGGCGACTATTATTCGCGTGAGCCTGTAGCGCTCACATCATTCAACCCTCAGTCGCTCCATGAGCTTCCAGTGTATCGAGATACGTCACTGGAAGTCCAATGTCTAGCGAAGAATATCTACCATGAAGCACGTAATCAATCTGTAGACGGTATGTATGCCGTAGCATATGTTACCATCAACCGAATGGCTGCTACAAGATATCCTGATACTATCTGCAAAGTGGTTTATGAACCCTACCAGTTTTCGTGGACGCATCAAAATAAAAAACTCAATTTAAACAATAAGATAGAAGTAGCTGCATGGAAAGTTGCGGTAGATGTCGCGGTAGATGCAATGCATAATGATGTACCTCTTGACATGCTCAACGTAATGAATTATCATGCTAACTATGTCAACCCTCGCTGGACTGCCCGTAAGCGTCGGCACAGTGAGATTCAAGACCACATTTTCTACACGGCACTATAATGGAAGGAACTATCGACCATAATACTCGCATCATCTTTTTAGATATGGATGGTGTGATGAATCATGAAGGGTATTTTCGCATCGCGAACGATAAAAATGAAAGAGACCCTATTGATCCTGTATGTGTAGAATACCTTAATGGGATTATTGAAGATACTGGTGCCAAGGTGGTTATCTCATCAACATGGCGGAGGTGGTATAAAGTAGAAGCCATGCAAAACCAGTTAGACCACAAGGGCTTCAAGGGTGAAATAATAGGCAAAACACCTGATGTATATTCGTCCCATAAGTATAATGCGCCTAGAGGCTGTGAGATTGATGACTGGATCAAGAAGCATATATACCAACCAGCCGACTCTGACCTACTAGGTTTCACGTATCGACGATTCATTATCATTGATGATGATTCAGATATGCTACTGTCACAAGCCGAGCACTATATTAGAACAGATTTTTCAGGTGGCGGCTTGACGCGGAACGTTGCCTATCGTGCTAAGAGAACATTGCTTGGCCTTGAAAACTTATATAAGGATTAAACATGAGAACTCTAACACAAGACGACAAAGACATGATAGCAAATCTACGGGACCGTGGGTTTGCAGTTGTTATCTACGGCCCTGACGAACTCGGTGTAGTTGATCCAGAGCGCCTAGAAGGTGATTTGGTCAGCATTGCCGAAGATCAAATCTATGGCATCAACGAGGCAGAAAATAATGTTTGACCTTTCCAAAAAAGAGCGTAACACTCTGCTCATCCTGATTGGGGTGGTAATTGTCGAACTGATATTTGTGGTATACGCTGCAATTTAATTGTTGACAACGTAGGTTCAGGTGTGTATAATAAAATTATGGACACATTAATTCTATTTGACTTGGAAGAAACGGTGATCGAATCCTTCGAGCAGCCGTTTTTTATCATGCCCAACATTCGTAAGATCAAAAACTTTCTTTCACACGATGAATTTCGGGATGCGAGATTCGGGGTGATGAGTTGGGCAATATGGAACTGGTCAAGAACTGAAAGTGAAGTGTTCGACGGAATATCTATTGCGCTTCAAGAAGAGCTTGACATTCATAGTAATCGCTTTGATGGAATGTTTACACTTTCTATGGATCAATGGGTAAGTATACTCTGGAAAACGTGTGGTGTCAAGGTAGATCGTGACGAGCTACCTCATATTTTTAACAAGGAAGATTTTTTGTTCAAGATACGCAAGTTTTTTGCAGAGCATAAGATAGCTCGTGTTGTTTTGATTGATGATGCAGTGGAACATAACTTGACAATTACTAGTCCGAGTGTTACAATTGAATTCAGAAATATCGAGGACATGTAGATGCTTGAAGACTGGGATGGAACTGAAGCTGAAGCTCTTGATGACGCATTAGATATCGCTGAATCAAGGGCTGATTTAATGCGCTTCCTCATGAGGGGTAGGCAAGTAACCCCATACGCAAAATATGAAACCGCTAAGAGCGCAAAGGTCGGTGACAAGATCGAGTGTCCTTCATGCGGTAAAACAATGTCCAAAAAATCATACCAGCACGTATTCTGTTCCAATAAAGGGTACCGCAATTGTAAAGATACGTACTGGAATTACGCAAAACCTGAAAGAATGGAAAGGATTCGAGCTGCACATACCGGTTCTAATAAATTCACATACAAAGGATAATACAATGACTACTTTTAACAATCAAAATGAACTCATTCAAGTACTACTATATGCTAATGCGGTGTACTTTGAGGGTGAAGTGTTTTTTATCAGCGGTCGAGACCTTGACCCTGATGACTTAGGAGACCTTGAACCATATGTTTGTCTTATTTGTCGTTCAGATACAATCGAAAATACATACTCCGAAGAGATTGTACTGGTTGCTGATTTACTCGATGATCCCAACCTTGTGGTATATTCATTACATGAGACCAATGCAACCGGCTTCATGGAAGTCCAAGACGCTATTGCGGTTGTGCTGGAACTTGCAGCAGATAACGTTCTGGATGAATGGCATGCGAAAGAAAACGGGCTTGAGGGTGAGCGGAAACGACAACTAACTGCGGTGAACACCATCACAGACTTCGCAACCAATCATCTCGGTGACGATTAAACTCATTAACTGACGGTTAACTGTAGAAAAGCCCCCATCAAGGGGGCTAACTACTAACGCATGCGTTAATGGTTATTGGTCTAACTACTTGATATCCTTATACTTTGTGATATCAACTACTGTAAACAAATCATCTTCATCTTTCTCAGACAATTGTTTGTTCATGCTATCGTTTCTCAGACGTTCCTCAATCTTTTCATCTTCTTGTGTTACCATCGCGATAGCGCCCTGAATGAATCCTTCACAGAATGTAGCAAATCTTATATTCAATTCTGCGTCAAAGTAATGCCATGTGTCATCTATCCATTCTCCACCAGTACCTACTAAACTCTTTTTAATGGCTGGCTTGATGAATGGAGATGCTTCGAATTGATTCTTTAATTCTTCAGGCGCTATGCACCACCATTCTGCGTAATTATTATTATCCATATCATAATTCCTTAACGTTTCAAGAGCATATGGACATATTTATGGACACGACAATACACGCAGCATTAGGATATTCTAATACTACGGTAAGCATGTTATCCGTAGATAATAGCACGATTCGCCCGGTATTGCAACAACCCATTTTCAGCCCTTTAGCATACTTTCAATACAATGTCAAGCACTTTCTATCAAAATATTTGTTACCATTTATCTGTATATCTATGGTATAATGTAGTATCTACAATGGAGAATAGTATGATCGAATGGACTGATGAAGATGCGGATACCGCCCGTAAATGCGGATGGTCTATAAGCCGTCCAACTGGCTCTACGCAATTGCAGATTACTAAGCTGCGTAGTGATGAATCTAATATCAGATATGTGATGGAACGTGCTCTTGATGGTAATCACCTAGCACGTAAGGCTATTCTGTACATCATGCAAGAATCGGAGAGTGATCTGTGATGTCGGATGAACTGCTAACGATGCTTGGTACTATCAGAGAACATCTACATAAGGGTCGTGTTGATACCGCTACGGCTGAACTAGACTATTTCTATGTCAAGATGGCAGAAGGTCGAGACACTGACAGAATCGAACATCTACAAAAACTTGAAAGATTTGCTTGACATTTAATTTCATACTGTAGTATACTAGATTTTCATTCGAGGGAACTAAGACCATGATGGTATTGTTCAGAGCGTTCGAAATAGAGTATTGCAAGTGGGCTATGCCAATACTCTCTGATAATGCACTCGATGAAAGCTGCCCCGCATCGCCGCATACGATTCGGTACGGGACTATTGTAAACCTTAGAGCCAATCTGCCCCGGAGGGGCTATTGTCGAGACCCGCCCATGTAGGTATTATACAACATCGAATAAACATAACTAAGTGTGATGAGGGGTCAGATATGACCCCTCATCTTTTTATGATTCTGCTTGACATTCTACCAATAATGATGTAATATACTCATACAGTTTAAGAAATGCTCCATGGCCTCCCTCCTCCGGGCTAGATGGAGCACCTCAAAGGGTCGGACGTTGTTGATTTCGTCTCGACCCTTTTTTAATATCTGTTTCAGCCCTTTATCACACTTTACGTGTAGTGTCAATAAAAAACCCGGCCATTAACCGGGCTTTTTTAGCCGTTATAAACCCAACCGTATTGGACTTATAATGCTACTCGTCTTGCGGTGGCGGAAGTATCTTGACGACCTTAGAACGTTCAACCTTGTCTATCGTGTTCCCTTCATCATCCTCTAGGTGGTACCCTCGCCTAGAGATACCAAGTACCGTAAATGCAGTACCCGGTTCGAAATATCCATGATTAAGCTTCAGAGTGTCTGTACAACGAACTCTATCACCGATGTGTATCTGATCCATCCATTTTACAAATGCCATATGCTATTCTCCTTTTTAAGTCAAGTAATATTCTTATGCTGCCACTTTACCACGATTGACGATGGTTTGTTTCTTGCCGTTGTATTCGTCAAATTTTTTCACCGTAGCAGTGAATGAGGCGATGGTAGTGCCATTTTCATATGCATCCTCAAGCTCTCCTACTTCATAGGTAGAAAACCACGTAAGGGGGCGTCCTGCGTTGTCTAGCATCTTATACAGAATGCTTTCCCCATAGATGGATTCGATGCACTTACGATAAATCACTTTAATGTCATGGAACGTGAGCCGCTGCTTAAGGTCGGCATTCACCCATTCATCAAGAATGGTATGCTCCGCTTTCGGCGTCGGTGGCGTCAGTTGTTCCTTAAGATAGACGTAAACACCAGACACCAGAATGGCAAATGATTGTCGCTTGGAAACGCTCGTGCTATTCACGATTACCTTGAGATTATTGGTATAGTTGTTTTCGTCCATGTTTTCGACGAATCGAGCAAAATCGTCAAAATCGAACGTGATATTGTGCCCAGCATATTTCTCTCGAAGCAGCTTATACTCGTGGCGTTCCGCTTCATGAGTGCAAATCGGCGGATACAACAAGTCAGACACCGTATTCCATGTTTCGCCTTTGTAATAGGCTTGATCCACACTGACAACAACCGCAGCAGCGTGGGCCACAGTCTTGACATGATGTCCCCAACCAGCATTGGCCAGCAGCATCTCACGCGGTTCGTCACCACCCATGGTTGTAAAAGTTTCAAGATACTTAAATACTGACAACATTTGAGCGGGGTTGATACCGATAAATTCCTTGACACAGGATGATCCCACTTGCAGCAGTTTCCCATCCTGCTCGATCAGGAAAAAGTGACGGCGTGGACGATTGTGGCCACAATGGTCACAATGGTTGCTATGATTCTTGTAGTAGGATGCAGGAATATCACCATCGTAGTCAGGCGAAGTGAAGATTGCTACACCGCCGTCTGTGACCTCCATACTGGCAACGAACCGACCATTCGCATGGTTCAGCAGGTTGTCTCCATCAAAGTCGATAGTAAGCGTTATAGCATCAAAATATACAGTTTCCCGTTTCGGTTCGCCAGTGAGACTGAACGGGTCAGGCTGCTCAATCTGAAATGGCACCGGCTTACGCGCTGCAAGATCATAGGAAAAATCGCGGCCCATTTTGTTGGCCAATTTTTCCAGCTTTGCCAGCGTTTTCTTAAGCTCCGCGAAGTGCTTGTCAAGAATGGTAAACTGTGCCTGTGCCATAAGAAATCTCCGGGATTCTAGTAATATGCATCATTATACACATATTTGAAATAATATCAAGCGGAATTATTTTTATTTTATGCTTGCATTATCCGTCTGTGTGTGGTAAAGGGCTGGAATAGTGAAAAAGAAAGGGCGACCGAAGTCGCCCAATCTCCACGGAGTTGTCAAACTGGTATGACTCTCGGGTTAATGATTCTACCACGAGCAGTGATCACGTTAGCTGTAAGAGTAACGATGGTAGCACCGGTCTCGCGATCAACGGCGTTGAAAGTTGCATCAACAAGTGCTGCTTTACTATTATGCTTCCAGTTTCCTTCCAGTCGGTAAGTCCCAGTCTTGTGGGTACGCTTCGCGATACCACGAACGATTTCGAGCAGGTTGTTAGTTGCTTCTGTCTGTGTTGGCGTCATGGTCGTTTGTCCCGTTGATGATGAATACCATTATACAGATATTTTCAGAGTTGTCAAGTGCTTTAATACTATGTCTCGGAGTTGTGTTAGTACGCGATTTCCCATACTCCACTCATCGGAAGATTCAGAGTGTCACGTTCTTCTTGGGTGAATACCGTTGCAGAGTCTGCATCTACCCAACCGTCATCATTGCTCCAATAGAGTTGTTCTTCGATATTTTCGATGCATCGAATGCGATATGTACGAGATACTCCGAGGGCTTCCCGCAGCAGTTTTGCACTGGTTAGTTGAATGCCACCCATCCGCTCGCGTTCAAACCATTCAAGGTCCTCCAGAGCAGCTTTAGCAGCTTGTTCAGTTTGCAGCGAAAGTTCCGCAGCCGCATGACGAGCGTCACGATGCCCTAACTTGTAGGCAATCCGTTCCTTGTCAGTCATGTTGTCGAGTTGCGGATTATCAACTGCGATGTTCATTATATCGTTATGAATGCTCATGCATGTTTCTCCTTATTGACTTCTTCGGTAATATCATCGAAGCCGAAGCTGGCGATCATATGATATGTCCCGGCTGCTGCATCAAAGATAATGTCACCGACTGATCCACTACGAACACGACTACGATGCCGCATTATCTTGGATTCATCATCCCAGAGATTCGTCAGTTCAAATACGTGATCCAGCGACTCTGCGTTGACAGTCATCGTGCAAGTGTATGCATCCATGTCGATGATCTTGTCGTCACCGAATGGCATGGAATTGGCGAGGTGGCAGCGCACCCGTGTAGATGCGGCTGATGCCCTCTGCCAACCTAGTATATTGATCATACCCGAATCAGCGTCAGTCAGCAGAATCTGGAAAACTTGATAGTTCTTCATGTGATGCTCCGTGTGTGTTTCGACTGTGACCCCAATTATACAGATATTTTCAGAGTTGTCAAGTGCCTTATCGATAATAATGTGATGATAATTTTCATTGACATGGGAATGATGATGTGTTAAAGGGCTGAATATAGCATAAAAAAAGGCGACCGAAGTCGCCTTAAAATAAGTGCTAGCCAGTTTCCGTGTTTAACCAGTATGCTTCACTGTGTACCACGAACTTACCGTGGCGTCATTGGCTGTCGGTCAGTTGGTATACGTTTCTTCAAAAACGTTGCCGGTTTATCGTAGCACTTAAAACTATTATCTCACAATCCATCTCAGTTGTCAAGCGTTTTTTCTATTTCTTCTTTAATATACGGCCAGAGCATCTGAAGGTTTTCGCGAACCGACCCTAGCATATTTGTGTATCCAGTATCTTCTTTGTACTTTGCTGCTACGGCATCCAAATCTATATCATTCATTCCGTTGTACCCTTGAAAAAGAATAAGACAGCACCCTTCCCGAATACTTAGCCTGAAAGGTCATGTCAGGTCTAGGCTGTCTATTCTCGTTTAAGTAAGCGGTCCCGACGTGGAAAGAGCGCTTGTAGCTTCATCGGGACCGCTTACGGTCTTACTTTCTCATCATTTTTAAGTTCTTTTATTCGATTTTATGTGTGTCAGGGTTTACCGAGGCCAGTGGCCATGATTCCTCCTTTGCCGTCTAATGGGCGTCATATGGTTTCTTAGAAACGGTTTCTAAGAAACGGTTTTCTAGAAGTTGTCAGGTATTCTCTAAGTTAGCTTAAGGTATGACGTTAGCGCATGATGCCATCTCCTTTCGACGTTTCGTTAACTTAAGATCATTGTCTCATACTTTCAGCCGTATGTCAAGCTAAATGACACAATCCACGGAAGCGTACACGGCTCAATACTTCCTCAACCGTAATGGTAGCTTCAATGGTTCTTCCGCCCTCATCATCACAACCGAGGATCAGGCCGCGCCCTGCGAGCTGCAACGGCTGCATAAGACGCTCTGGAGCATCATACTCGAATATGTACAGGTTCTCTTCGAAAAGGCCCTCGTCGTCCACGTAGATGCCGTCACGTTGATCATTGATGGTCACTACGTCAAAGCAGTCGGCCTTGATCAGTTCGTAGATAGATTCCAGCGAACGACTCTCATCGTGTTCGACCTCTGTTACGGTCTGTGCTACGGGGTCAATCAGAATGGCTTTCATGTTTTATTCTACCTCTGCGACTTCAAGGTTGTAATTGTCCACAAGGGTGTCATGATGCGGCCCCGTGAGAATTCCATTGCCAATAGCGCTGCGCATATTATCTCTTAAATCACCGAGCAGCGCGTCAGGGTCTGAAACGGTTGTCTCATCGTATTCAATATTTAAAGTTACTTGTATTTTCATGCTATCTCGCTCCGTTGATGTTGAATACCATTATACAGATATTCTCTGAATTGTCAATACCTGTCGAAGCGTTGATGCTGGTCGTAAAATCCTTTCCAACCATCTTCGAAAGCATCGTCAAACTGCGCCCTGATATGTTGATATAGCGCATTTAGTTCATCGACATTGGTTGGCATCGTCACCCCTTCGATGTTCTTTGAATAAGCCGTTACGGTTTCTACAGCGTCTCCGCTAATCTCTGTCAACAATTGACGATTATTACGAGCATCACGCGTATCTGCTTCCATCTGCCACAGACGAACGGACATGGTTTCATCAGTAGCATGGATCATAGCAGCTTTGAAGAGTTCTTCTTCAGCCTCTTCACGCTTCGTCCAAATAGACAAAGCGTTCGAGTATTCGTAGTCCATTGCTGCTTCAATGATGAACAAGTCCATGACTGCTCTCCGTGATCTATTGAATACTAGTATACAGATATTTTCAGAATTGTCAACCCTTTTCGGTTTTAATTCTATGATAGGGAACAGAGTCTCGACCACCCCATGCCCACTTGACTGTGGTTGCGCTTGGGCCAAGCTTCACCACATACGCCTTTCTTGTGCCATCCACCCATACGGTATCACTGATATCGCATGGCAGTGGTTCAGGCTCAGAAGTATCACCCTTACCCTCACCAAAGCGGGACGATAATTTGTCTCGCATTTCCTGAATCTGAGCTACTGGCATGATCTTAGCATACGGGCCGACAAGGCCCACAAGGGCTTTTCGCCAGTTCTCTACCTGTTCATCAGTAAGCTTTCGATCTGTCACAGCGGTCCCGTAACTTTAGGAAATTTTTTCTTATTTTGAGCGACGAATTCGGGCTGATCGATAAAGTCTTTTGCTTCTTTCAACCCAATGCCCGTGATTCTACGAAGCTCTTTGATTGCTGCAACCCTCTTATCCCCTAGTGTATACAGTTCGATTGCACGAGAGACGTTGTAACCGTTGCACATTACATTATCATCGCCGTCCATCACTGCGGTAAGAATGTTGTACACGGCGCGAGCAACTTCAAATTCGTGATTGCGACCCAACTCACCGATTGTGTGGGCAAGTACCGCAATGGTGTTGGCCGTATCTCGTACACTAAGGCTGTTGGTTTTGCTCATGGTTGTATCCTATGCGAATTAAGGTCTATACTCTAACATATGAAATTAATTATGTCAAGTCTTAGTGACCAATTTTTGGAGCGTCCCGCACTTGTCACATTTACATACAACAATGTGAGTAGCTTGAAGATCAGTCTGTAGGTACTGAAACCCCTTGATGCCACGCTTCACCAAACGCTCCATATTGCTTTCTACCAAGCGTTCACTCACCTTTTCCCATCGGTGTTTGCAGAATAGCTTGCGCAGCATCATAGCTCTCCCAAATCTATCAACACTTTGAAATCATCTTCTCGCCCGGTATGCTTCATGCACACTGCATCCGGTTCATCCCGAAACATATAGCACCACCCATCATCAGGATTGTTCAGTCTATGCTTACACGTTTCGCAGTTATTAGGATTCATGACAGTTTACTCCAGTTGAAAAAGCGGCAGGGTTGCCCCCTACCGCTTTATTATACTACACTTGAGTTCAGATTACAAGCCGAGTTCACCCTTGGCCTTGCTGTAGTAGGCTTGCGCCGTTCCGGTCTTGGCACCGAGTTCATTGACGATGCGCTCGATCAGTTCAGCACGTTCGGTTTCAGGGTTGGCCTTGACCATTGCCTTGATCTTGTCGTAGATGCCAGAGTTGGCTCGACCACGCTTGCCAATCTTCGGCAGGTTCAGGTTGTTACGAGCCTTGCTGTAGTAGACCTTGACAGTAGACTCATTGGCCGTAGGCTCACGCTTGAGCACCATCTGGTAAATCTCGTCAGGCGATGCCTTGGGATTCTGCTCTACCAGAGATTCAATCGTCGGCAACAGGTTCAACCGCTTCTTGCGCTTCGGCTTGCTGACAGTCGTCCCAGTGCTCGCAGGAGCTTCGTCATCGTCGTTTTCTACCGTAGGCGTATCAGTACGGGTAGAACCATTGCGGGAAAGGCTGTCAGCCGTCTTAGCGGCTCGCTCACGCGCTACGTCGATATCTTCCTGCGTGATGGTATCCTGTCCACTCTCGAACGCCTTGACGAGCGCCCCTCGCAGTGTTAGACTGTGCATCATTTCGTTAGCGCAGTCCATACCGATAGGCTTCCCCTTGGTAAACTCTTCCAGCATCGGCCAGAGCGCATCGGGGGTCTCGTCCGCAAGCATTTGCGCCAGCTTGATACCGCTATCCGTAGCCTCAATGTCTACGTTGTAATTGCGGAATCGTTCAACTAGTTCCTGCTTTTCCATTTTTACTCTCCGTTGATGATGGCTATCATTATACAGATATTTTCAGGGTTGTCAACAGACTTTAGGAAAATTTCTTACTAAGAAGCCTAGCGGCTTCTGCTTCGTATTCTTCTTGTACTTCTTGGGAAGTCCGATTGGTAGCTTTCGCAATGTAATCGCGGAGCATACTCAGAGTTCCATCAAGCCCACATTCAACTCTCCATCTATTGTGTGGCGATTGCAGAATGGCGAGATATGCAACGCTTGCAGCTTCAAACCCATTCGGCGCTGCAACCATAAGATCAGCATTTGCGTCGATTTCATCTTCGTTACCATCAGGGGGCATACAGCGGGGGTCTGCGATAGTCTTGTATGTATCATCACTACCCGCTGCAATGTTGTGGTCGTCATCCAGCCACCATGGTCCTTCTGTCCACTTGGGTTCAAACATTTTTACTCTCCGTTGAATTGATACAGCATCATATCACACCCTTTGATGAATATCAACAGCAGATATACAATTAAATTACTTGACATTATGATGATAATATGCTAAAGGGCTGAATTGTGAAAGGAAAGGGCGACCGAAGTCGCCCAATCCCCACGGAGGTTCTCATTGTGTAAACATTTCGTGGTCGTCTGGTAAATCGTCAACCGGATCAAGGATTTCCCATGCGGCATCAAGGTCATCTTCATGAACCCACGATATAGGGGCATGGAATGTTTCCCCAACGATGAAACAGCGTATACCGGCATCTTTCAATTTACCAACCAGCCAATTGAGTTTAGGGTAGTCAGTACGTCTTGTAAAGCGTACAAGACCAAGTTCATTTGCAGTGAAGGTGTCTATCATATTAGTACTCACTCAATCTCGACCAGCCTATATATCTTGCCGTCAGAGTCCGTCACGATCTTGCCGTCATCAATCGAATCTCTTCCGGGGCGCTTGACTAGGCTATTTTCCCATCCGGGATAGGGCAAGGAAACGTATGTTCCGATATGGCTATTCCCCGAGGTCCACTCATCTGCTATAGTCACATGGGGCTTGTCTTTGTACCAGAACAAGTCACCGTTCCGGTCAATAGCGGCATAGTTAGCCCCGTGTGGCGCATCATCCCATGTTACATCGTCTGGCAACCGACCCGGTGTATCATCCAAAATTTCACGCAAGTCTGCCACATCGTTAATATAGGTGCGCTCGCCGTTACGCTCATTCGTGATACGCGCACTGCGATCAGCGTATACCTCGAACGTAACACCATATTGCGTTTCAATTTTTTTCGGATATGACATTGGTAATCTCCTTCATTTGATTGCGTATTGTACTACATCATTCAGGAAATAGCAAGGGGGCCGAAGCCCCCTGCAATCATGCAACCACGATTCTACCGGTGAAGTTTTCCGGCTTGATTTTTCCATAATTGCACCGATATACCACGCCCTTCTCTTGAATCTTCTTATGGCGGATCATACCGAGGGGAATCTCGTTTCCAGCCACTTCATAGATGGCCTGTCGAGTACGACGAGCCTTTTGCAGGGGCATGTCATGGGTACGATCACCAGTGCCGCCCAAAGCGATACACACGCGCTGCCAGCCCCGATTGTGATTGCGTCCGAGAGTCGGCTTTTCGTAGCACACGATATGTGCAACTTCATGAGGGATGATAACATCCAACAACTCTTTCATATACTCGTCTGTCGAGAGTAGCTGTTCATTGAATGAAAGCTTGACCTGCCAACGGTGAATGCTAGCAGTACCGCCAGTGCGACCCATGTTGCGAAATTCGATATCAACACCTTCGCGCCAGCTATCCGAAAGGCCATACAGATTTTGTGCCTTCACGAGGCATTCTTTGACGGCTTGAATAGCCTTGCCTGAGTTCTGAAAGTAGTTCATGTGTAATCTCCGTTGATGTTGAATACTATTATACAGATATTTTCAGAGTTGTCAACAGATATTTACAATGAGTTTCTTTAATAACGTTCGCAATGATGAACCGGCACTAACACATGCCTTTGTAGACGACTGTTCCATTGCTCTTGGTCAACCCAATAACAATGGTTGCAGCCGTCATGATGGCGATGGTAACGGTCATCACGATAGTCATAACTTGGCGCAGGATTGTAATAGCCATCATGATAATAGCCATCATACACGCATCCTGAAAGGATTGCAATCATCAACAGCGCAAACATCATCCGCAGTTTATGCATCGGTAGTCTCCCTCTCAATGATAAGGAAGTCGGTATAATCACCCGAATCATGCATGTCATGCCCTAAACAATCCGTTTGGATATTTTCAGCACGAACGTTAAGCTCGACAAGCGACACTCCCGGCCACTTATTCTCGCATATATCAACTATCTCTTGCATCGTATAGTTAGCGTAGAACGTACCCACGTTGATATACAAAGTGTCATCGGTGTTATCAGGCCAATACGTCCTGATCCCATTGCCTCTTGTCGAATGTCCCATTACCTATCTCCTTAACTACTTGATTAACTTACAGTTAACTGCCATATATGCTATATGCATATAGCAAACGTCTAACGCATGCGTTAGTGGTTATTCACTCCCACCATCGACAGCCCTTGAAGTATGATACTCGCATGTCGAAGTATCTGTCATTTCCGGGGTACCACCTGAAGTCTGGTTCACCACCAGCCATCTTCAGAGCGGTACTGGCTATTGCCGCAATCTCCTCAGATTGACAGCGGAAGTAGAGGAACGCTCGCTTACCGTATACCTCGTTATCTACTGTCAGCTTCTTCCCATCCGGGGCTGGCTCAATTCTGAACTGTGTTTCCATCAGTGAGCCACCCTCATCAAAGGATGCATCTACCCTCTCACGTTGCCACTCACCGATAAGGCCAGCATCGCGCAATGCGTGTAATGCTTTTGCTGCGCTAATCATATTTGTGCTCCGTTGATGTTGAATATCATTATACAGATATTTTCAGACATGTCAAGCCCCTAGCGTCACATTACAGTGCGCTAATATAAGGCCAGACTAATATGAGCATTCCACATATCCCAATAGCCTATCATGCCCGGTGCCGGTAGTCAAGCACCCATTTCAGCCCTTTACCATACTTTCATATCATTTGTCAAACACTTTCAACGGAACTACATCACATAATTAATTTACAATTATTTTCAGAAAAGTGTTGCAATTCTTTCAATAGTGCGATATGATAGCTACACCATCAACGGAGACACAAATATGAATCTTCAAGAGCGTTACAACCTGCTTATGAAAGCTGGCGAAAATGGCAAGTTTTTCACTGCCAAGTTTCTCAAGCGTAGCAACGGTGCCGAACGTACCATGAATTGCCGCTTGAACGTGACGAAGCATCTTCGCGGTGGACCCGCTGCCTACAATGCGGCAGAACATAACCTGCTGACCGTCTATGACGTGAAAGCGCAAGGCTACCGCTGCATCCCGCTCGAATCACTGTTCGAGGTCAACGGCAACCCGGTTCACTAGAATATCACACTTGGGGGCGACTTCGGTCGCCCCTTTTTAGCACTATTCAGCCCTTTAACACATCATCATCACAATGTCAAGCAATTTAATTGTATATTTGACTTGACATTGTGCCAATCTTTTGAGACAATAGCATTCTAGTACACGGAGATATAGACATGAGTACCTACACGGAAAAAGAACTACAGGTAATTGATGTGCTGTATGTGGCATTCAATTACGGCACTGCTGACGCGGAGATTGACGACAACGCTAGCGCCATCAGTGTAAAGGAAATTGCACAGGTATCCGGCCTCGGTGTCGCCACAGTCAAGGGCGTCACTGGCTCTCTCTGTAAAAAGGGATTGCTCGAACCATGGGACGATGATATGCTGGAATACACCTTGCATGTTACCGAGAAGGGCATCCGAGCGTATTACGAACGTAACGGAGAGCAGTCATGACCCCCATAAACTTTTTCGTCGATACCATCACCCTCGATGTTCACACTGCGACCAAAAAGGAACACGTAGGCCGTAAGGTATCCATTGCAGAATTCGCCAATGGCAACCCTGTTTCACTCTACAAACTTGAAGATGGCGAACTGTTCGCAGTCGTGAACAACAAGAGACTTCCCGGTCCGAACCGTTTCATTCAAGGCCCTGAAGTATCTTAAAATAATCATTGTAATCCGTTTTCAACTGTGATACAATGACTACATCATCACACGGAGTATAGACATGCCGGTATTGAAATCACTCAGCTTCGACCGTGACCAAATCCTTATGGATAACGGTTTCGACCCGAACGACAATTCGATTCAGGTCCGTGTATCACTGTCGGAAATCGAGTACAATCACGATGGCAAGGAAGATTTCCTGTTGGACTCTTCCAGTGTCGAAACCCGCATCTTGCGCGGTGGTACCCTTCGCGCCAATGACGTTGACCTGAATATCGAAATCTACAAGGTGGAATAATCATGTTCATCGACCCCGATATGTTTTTCACACTCATGTTTCTGTTTCTCGCTGGTGGCAGCATCTACACCGTCCTGACCGACAAACCGAAACGATAACACAACTCCGTGGGGATTGGGCGACTTCGGTCGCCCTTTCTTTTTCACCATTCAGCCCTTTAACATATCACCATCACCATGTCAAGCAATTTAATTGTATATTTTACTTGACATTACGCCAATATTTTGAGACAATGTCACTCTGATAAACGGAGATATAGACATGAATTCGATTCACTTTGCAGGGCAGGATTTTATGCTGACCCCCGAGGAACTCGACGATGACCTGCTAGATGCATTGAAAGATTGCGGTACGCCGGGTGAGTCCATGCCGCAGGTACAATATGTATTAGACAATTTTACCATAACCGGTGATCGCAATGATTGTCGTGAATACCTTCGGCAATATGGTGCATGGGCCAATGACGATGAACTTGCTGACCATGACGCCAACCTTCAACGTCTGATCTGGCTGGTAGGTGGTGATTTGCAGTTTGAAGGTGAAATGGTTCATTTTTCCACGTATTAGGGGTTGACATTTCTGAAAACATCTGTATAATGGTATTCAACATCAACGAACGGAGAAAACAACATGGCAAATCGTGACTACACCCTTCAGGTCTACCGCAACAAGGCATATCGGGCTGTGCATACCGGCAAGCAGTCTCAGTGCATCGCTCGACTGCCCAGCATGTTCAACCGCTGCCGTATCATGCGCGGTGGCAAGGTGGTAGAGAAGTTTCCGGCACGGGATGAGCGATTCCCGCATAACCTGAACGCCTGATATCATACCAGCTTCGGGCGAAGATTGGGCGACTTCGGTCGCCCTTTCTTTTTCACCATTCAGCCCTTTAACATATCATCATCACCATGTCAAGCAATTTAATTGCATATTTACACTTGCAATTCTCGTCAATAAGCGTATAATCCTTATTGTCAACTCATCAATCATAAAGGATATCTCATGAAAATCGTTCTCTGGACTCAGTACCGCGAAAACTACGGCCTCGAATCTGGCGGCGACTACTGGAAGAACAAAGGTGGCAGTACCTACATCCTTGAGGGTGTATCCGTCGAAGAAGCTTGCGACCGCAATGCGTTCGATGCGCTGATTGCAAAGCTTTATGAGCTTATCGAGTATGGCAACCCTGCATCAATCCACTATATCATCGACTGGTCGCTTGAGGATGATTCTGAGCCTAATCACCGCTTTGTCGAAGAGTGGGAATCGCCCTGTGTCATCACCCGCAAGGGCGACAAGTTTGTGGCCACACGTTTCCGGGATAATACGTTTTTCAGCGGCATGTCGCAGGAAGTTCATTGTATCCGTCATAGCTACACGATGCTGCCCAACGGGGAGCGCGAGAATTTCGAGCGGCATGTGATCTACCGCGATATGGTAGCATAAACGGTTAGGGGCATCGCGCCCCTTTCCTTACACAATTTCAGCCCTTTAGCACACTTCCGCATACTTTGTCAAATCTTTCAACGGAACTACATCACATAATTAATATACAATTATTTTCATAAATCGCTTGACATATCTGAGAATAAGCGTATAATCCTTAAGTGTAGAGTCACTAAACGGAGATTTGAAATGAACTACGGCGACCGAATTGCAAACGAAGTAGTGCAGAACCTTGTCGATATGCTCGAATCAGGCGTGGACGGCAAATGGTCGGCACCTTGGACAAAGCTTGCCGGTTCACTTCCGCTGAATGCTTCAACCGGCAAAGAGTATCGCGGTTGGAATATCTTTGGCCTTGCCATTGCAGCCATCAAGAAAGAATACAAGTCCAACTATTGGGCGACATTCAATCAGTGG